>Ga0209020_1000045_pt1 | contig 149312 bp, 136 predicted proteins | sample PinacodermBB_FD_187298 | JGI IMG/M metagenome (GOLD analysis project Ga0209020, IMG submission 187298) | Host-associated microbial community of the marine sponge Aplysina aerophoba from Gulf of Piran - sponge pinacoderm, lysed by bead... | ecosystem: Host-associated > Porifera > Sponge >... | reverse complement strand
ACCGACGCCCCCTCGGATGCGAACCGCTCGCATGCTGCCAAGCCGATCCCGCCGGCCGCGCCCGTCACGATCGCCACTCGTCCCGTGAACCTGCTCATCTACGTGCTCCCCGCCGTCGATTCGAGAACCGCGCCGACCGTACTGCCGGCACGGTCGATCTCGCCGACCCATTGACGCTCGGCGAATCTCTCTGCGGTTTGGGAGTCGGTGCTGGTGGACTCCCGCCAGTTCGACATCATGAACGTGAACAGCAACCCCAAGTGTGTGGAGATGGAACGAGCAGCGCCCGCCGTGTGAGCGGGCCAGTTGGATGCGGTGTGTGGCGTGGGGTGCTCGGTCGTCAGTTCTGTTGTGACACCCCTTCCGTACGGTCGTTCTCATGCTGAGAGACGCAGAGAGCGGGGCCAAGCAGGCCCGCGGCAACACAGCCCGTGCCAGCCGCGACACAGCCCACGCCAATGGCACCGCCGCCGGCACGAGCAGCGCACGACCAGCCAACGCCGACGCGAGCCATGCCACCGCCGACGTTGCCGATGCGAGCGGCGCACCCAAGCCCGCCAGCGCCGACGCTGCGGGTGCGGGTCTTGCTGGTTCGGTCGGGTGCGGTGCGTCGTGGGGCGTGCACGGTCTTCGGCGGTTGGATGCCGCAGAGCTCGCTGGGCTTTGCCGCGGTGAGCTCGAAGTTGTGTTGGGCGATATCGAGCGGGTCGCGAACCGGCTGGCCGGCTACCGCGCCGAGGTGCTCGGAGCGCTCGACGCCTTGAACGCCTCGGGTGCTGGGCCCGATGCCGATGTGCATCAGACGCTGCGCGACGCGGCGGGGGTGTCGGGGCGCGATGCGCGTCGCATGGCCCGCGTCGCGGCCAAGGCCCGCGAGCACGACGAGGTGCTGGTGGCGATGTCCGATGGAGACATCACCCCCGATCAGGCCGAGGCGCTGTGCGACGCCCGGGTGCCTGAGGCAGTGCGCTCCGATCTGGTCGGCGCCGCGGTCGGCGAGGACACCGACGCCACGCGACGCCGCATCCGCCGAGCCGAGGCCGACCACAGCGTCGAGACGTCGATGGAGCGTTTCGAGCGGCAGCGCCAGGCGCGTGGGGCGGGGTGGCAGCGAGATCACGAGGGGATGCTGCGGCTGTGGGCGAAGTTCGATCCTGCTGCGGGCGCCCAGATCGAGGCTGCGCTCGAAATGCTGCGCCGCGAGTATTGGAGCGACGACAAACAGGTCCTCAGCGGGCGCCGAACTCCCGCTCAGCGAGATGCCGACGTGCTCGCCTATGTGCTCGCGGGCATCACGGCCACCGACGCGGACGCCGCAGCAGTCGAGCGACTGCGCGCCCGCGCCCAGCGGCCCGGCGGCGAGTGCTGTGACCGGCCCACCGGCGGAGACGGGCTGGGGTGTGAGCCGCGGCTGGCCCCCGCACAGGTCAGCGTGCTGATCGGCCTCGAAGCGCTGCGGGGCCACATCGACGAGGTCGGCCTCACCGACGCCGGCACCGAACTGCCGCCCGAGATCGTGCGCAAGCTGGCATGCGACGCCGAGATCATCCCGGTCATCTTGGGAGGTCCTGGCGGACCGGCCGACGTCGGCCGGTCCCGCCGAACCGTGCCACGACGGCTGCGACGCCTGCTCATCGCACGCGACCGGCACTGTCGCTGGCCCGGCTGCCACGCTCCGCCTTCACGCTGCGACGCACACCACATCTGGCACTGGGCCAAAGGCGGCCCCACCAACCTCGACAACCTCGTGCTGCTGTGCCATCGGCACCATCACCATCTCCACGAGCACGGCTACGAGATGGTTCCCCAACCAGACGGCACCTGGACCGTCACCCACGAAACCGAACCAGACCCAACCCCCCAACGAGACCCTGCACAAGCCCGAGCCCCCTAGATCAACGAGTTCCACGGCCTAGCCAACAGCCCGCCGCCCCGGCGGCTCGCAGTTGGCTCGGCCGAGGCGCGCTTGGCGACGTGGCGGTTGAGTTTGTCCTCGCTCGCATCCGGGCGTGGGCCCGACGGCTCGCCAGCACGCCAGTCCGCCGGCAGCGCTGACCTGCGGGAACGCCCGACTGGCTGCCGACTGCGGCAACGCCCTGACCGGCGGCTCTACTGAGCCCCTCGATGGCGTAAACGAGAGTGGTGTACTACCGGGCAGCCTGTACTACTGGGCCTATGAACACAAGTCGTCAGGTTCGGAATATCGCTGTGATTCTGCTTGTTCGTGTCGAATCCCAGCGCTAGTGCCGCAAGCGGCGGCCAAGGGCTAGGTTGTGGGGCAAGCAGGCAACGGCAGCCGCCAACAGGGAAACAGTCGGATATGGGCGTGAGGCACTCATCGGCGCAGCGGAAGCGCTTGGCGTTGAAGGCAAAGAAGCGCGGTGTTGAAGCCGTGGCCAAGCAGGCTGGCGTGAAGCCCAGCACCGTGCGGGACTGGTGCGCCGAGTTCGGCATGGGCATTGGAACCAGGGTCAGCAGCCAGGCTGCGACCGCTCCTGTTCACGAGGTTGACTTGCTTGATGCAGCGACTTCCGGCCTCGACGAATTCGCGGATTCCAATAACATCCAAGAAATGGATGGTTTGGTCGAGAAGGCGGGGGACGCGTTATCTTGTGAGCTGTCGGCTTGGTTTGCCGATGCCGACCGCAGGAAGCTTGCGTCAAAGAGGCTGGGAGAAGTGATCTCCGACTGGGAGGCTGAGCACGGCACGATTACCGCCGAAGAGCTTGACGGGGCGCGAGCCCAACTCTTTGGATGACAGTCTTCGTACTGGACGCCGGTGAACTGATCGGACTCGAGAACGACAGCCGGGCTGCTTGGGCGAGGCTTGATGCGGCGCGCAGGAATTCGAATCGGATATCGGGTCAGCCTGTCAGAGGCCGAGCCGCTCCTCGAGGAGGTCAAGCTGGTGGCGCATCTGCGGCGGCAGGCGTTCGCCCAGGTTCCGGTAGTGCGCTTCGATCATGTCGATCTCGGCTCGCCAATCGTCCTCGTCGACCCCGAGCAATGTCTCGAGCTCCGTGGGGTTCAGGTCGAGGTTGTCGGTGTCGAGCGCCTCGGGCGGGGGCACCAGACCGATCGCGGTCGGCACGGCCTCACCGTGGCCGGCAACGCGTTCCAGCACCCACTTGAGCACGCGCGAGTTGTCGCCGAAACCCGGCCAGATGAACTTGCCGCCGGCGTCCTTGCGGAACCAGTTCACGTAGTACAGCTTGGGCAGTTTGGTGCCCGGCCTTGCGCCGATGTCCAGCCAGTGCTGGAAGTAGTCGCCGAAGTTGTATCCGCAGAAAGGCAGCATGGCGAAGGGATCCCGTCGCACTTCACCGATGGTCCCCGCCGCGGCTGCCGTCTTCTCTGACGACATCTGGGATCCCAGGAACACGCCGTGCTCCCAGTCGAACGCTTCGGCCACGAGCGGAACCGTGGTCGCTCGCCGACCGCCGAACAGGATTGCCGAGATCGGTACGCCGGCAGGATCCTCCCACTCGGGCGCGATGGTCGGGCATTGCTCTGCGGGGGCCGTGAAGCGAGCGTTGGGGTGCGCTGCGGGAGTACCGGCGTCGGGCGTCCAATGGTCGCCGCGCCAATCGATGAGACCTTCTGGCGGTTCTGGGGTCAGTCCTTCCCACCAGACGTCGCCCTCGGGAGTCTGGGCCACATTGGTGAACACGCAATTGCCCCAGACCGTCGCCAAGGCACTCGGGTTGGTGGCGTCGCCTGTGCCCGGTGCGACGCCGAAGATGCCGGCCTCGGGGTTGATGGCGTGCAGCCGCCCGTCATCACCGAATTTCATCCAGGCAATGTCATCGCCGATGGTCTCGATCTTCCAGCCCGGAAGTGTCGGGATCATCATGGCCATGTTCGTCTTGCCGCAGGCGGAGGGGAACGCAGCGGCCACATAGACCGTCTCGCCCTCAGGGGGCGTCACGCCCACGATGAGCATGTGCTCGGCGAGCCAACCTTGGTCCCGAGCCATGGTCGACGCGATCCGCAAAGCGAAGCACTTCTTGCCCAGCAGCGCGTTGCCGCCGTAGCCGGATCCGTACGACCAGATCTCGCGGGTCTCAGGGAAGTGGACGATGTATTTGCGGTCGGCGTCACAAGGCCACGGCACATCGGCCTGGCCCGATTCCAGTGGCGCGCCGAGCGAGTGAACGCACGGCACAAACGGACCGTCGCCGAGCACGTCGAGCGCGGCCTGACCCATGCGGGTCATGATCCGCATGGAGGCCGCCACGTAGGGCGAGTCGGTGAGCTGGACCCCGATGTGAGCGATGTGCGAGCCGAGCGGGCCCATGGAGAATGGCACTACGTACATCGTCCGCCCGCGCATCGAGCCGTCGAACAGCTTCAGCAGTTCGTCGCGCATGTCGTCGGGGGCCCGCCAGTTGTTGTTGGGGCCCGCGTCGAGCTCGTCGGTGGTGCAGATGAACGTGCGATCCTCGACGCGAGCGACATCGCCCGGATCGGAGCGTGCGAGGTAGCTGTTGGGACGGGTATCGGGGTCAAGCGGGATGAGAGTCCCGGTGTTCACCATCTGGCCGCAGAACTGCTCGTACTCCGCCTCAGAGCCGTCGCACCAGTGGACTGCATCGGGTCGCAGCACGCCGGCCCAATGATCGACCCAATCGGTCAACTTGCGGTTGGTAGTCGCAGGCAACTTGTCCTCCGGGTCCGAGTCGTGCGCTTTCGCGCAATGTGAGACTGGTAACTCGCTCTTCGACCGGTGCGTCTGCCCCGGCCTCAGATCACGCTGTCTCCCCCCGGGCGGTGATCCAATCAGGTGTCCCCAGATCCACCTCCGAGCCCAGACGCAGCCGTGTGGCGAGCCCCCGTTCGTCCAAGTCGTAGATCACTCGCTGGCCTTGCCGCACCATCCGGAAGATGGATCCCTCCAGCGCGTTCGGGGCCAGTTCGTGCTCGGCGCGCGTGACGTCATCGGCGACGATGCCGACTGTGGATGCCGGGTCGTACGACTTGATGACGCCTTGCACATGCGCCTCCAGTGGCTGGGATGTTGCGAGGCCGCCAGAACGGCCTGCGCAATCGAGGGAACGCTACCAACCGACTGCCGCGGGCGCGTTGTAGCTTCGGGGCCGAGAGGCGAAGCCGTGGCCCGAGCGGCCCGTGAGCGACAGCGAACAAGAGCGGGAAGCAAGAGGTGAGACGATGAACGGCTTGTCGGCCCATGCGTCCTCTGGCAGCGACAGCGATCTCCGAGCGGCCACCGGAGCGGCGAACGCTCTGGATTCTGACGCACTGGCCGAGGCGATGCGGACGTACTGCACGGCGCTGCAGCAGCACCGCGTCACGATCGACCGGCTCAACGTCTACCCGGTGCCCGACGGCGACACCGGCACCAACATGGCCATGACTCTCGCGGCGGTCACTGAGGAATTGCTGCGTACAGGCACAGGCAGGGCGGAGATCTGCAGCGCCATTTCTCACGGCGCACTCATGGGCGCGCGCGGAAACAGCGGCGTCATCGTGAGTCAGTTGTTGCGAGGGTTCGCGTCCACCCTGACCCCGTCCGACGACCAATCCGACGGTGAGCCGCCGATTGACGCAGCAATGTTGGCCAAGGGCTTGGTCGCTGCGAGTGAGGCTGCTGACAGTGCCGTCATGAGACCCGTCGAGGGGACGATTCTGAGTGTGGCGCGTACGTCGGCTCACGCCGCGCAGCGCACGCTGGAGGCTCTCGAGAGCGGGGACACCGACGACGGCCACGGGCTCGCAACTGTGCTGGAGAACGCCAAGCGAGCCGGTCAGGCTGCGCTGGAGGCCACGCCGCGACAGCTGCCGGTGCTGGCCGACGCCGGGGTGGTGGATGCCGGCGCCGCGGGGTACCTGCTGCTGCTCGATGCGTTGCTCAGCGTCACCGACGGGCGCCCGCTGCCAGACGAGGTGGAGCTGCCCGCTGAGGTGGCAGCGGTGATCGCTCACGGGAATGCGGGCGCGAGCTTGCGAGCCAGTGGCACCGATGCAGTGGCGTCCCAGCGCGAGGAGCTGCATCGCCATCTTGACCGCAGTGAGGGTGGACACGAGATCGGCGACCCCTCCGGCACCCGCTACGAGGTGATGTTCCTGCTCGCCGCACCCGACGAGAACATCGATCATTTCAAGGTCGCCTGGGATTCCCTTGGCGACTCGATCGTGATGGTGGGCGGCGACGGGCTGTGGAACTGCCACATTCACACCGACGACATCGGTCCCGTCATCGAAGCGGGCATCGATGCAGGACGGCCGCATCGCATCCAGATCACGGACTTGCACGAGCAGGTCGCAGGTCTCGAAGGTCACGGCGGGCACAGCGCCCACTATGCGCCCGCCGGTGACGGCACCCACGTTGACCACGGTCATGACAGCCCCCCGCCGGCGGACCGCCCGATCGTCGATTGCGCCGTCGTGGCGGTCTCTCCCGCAGCCGGGCTGGACGGACTCTTTGGCGCGCTGGGGGCTCAGGAGATCGTGACCGGGGGCCAGACGATGAACCCCTCGACGGCGGAGATCCTCGCCGCTGTCGAGGCGGCGCCATCGGGGCACGTCGTCGTGCTGCCGAACAACTCCAACATCGTCCCGGTCGCACGCCAGATCGACGCGCACACTGCCAAGCATGTCGAGGTCGTGGCCACGACCTCAGTGCCGGCGGGGCTTGCCGCTCTCATCGGCTACAACCCCGGTGCGGACGCTCGAGACAACGCCGCGTCGATGCTTGACGCGGCAACCGCGGTCGCCGCCGGCGAGGTGACCCAAGCCGTGCGTGAGGTGACATCTCCGATCGGCCCTGTCGCGGTCGGCCAATGGATCGGCCTCGACGACTCGGGAATCGCCGCCACCGGCGAGTCGGCCGCTGATGCGGCCGTCGCGCTGCTCGCGCACATGCTGGCGCCCGAGCACGAGATTCTGACGTTCATCGAAGGAGCAGATGCCACCTCCAGCGAGACCGCGGACGTCGTGTCGTGGCTGTCGCAGCACTGGCCCAGCATCGAGATCGAACAACACGTTGGCGGCCAAGACCACTACCCGTACCTCTTCGGCATCGAATGAACCCGCTGACGCTGCGGGAACTCGACGCGATTGATGTTGAACGGCTGAATGGGGTCGGCCGCCGGCGCCGCACGGCCCTGCGGGAGGTCGACGTCGAGACGGTGTTCGATCTGTTGACGTACTACCCCCGCCGTTATGTGGATCGCACGGCCCAAGCCCCCATCAGCGAGGCCGTGATTGGATCGGAGATCACGGTCGTGGCCGATGTGCTGTCGGTGTCGGCCCGCCGCCTGCGCGGCGGCCGGCGGTTGGTGAGCGTCGACGTCGGCGATGCCACCGGCGTGCTGAGCGCGGTGTTCTTCAACCAGGCATGGCGTGAACGGCAGCTCACCGAGGGGCGGACCGTGGCGCTGTTCGGCAAAGTGGAGAACTACCGGGGCCACAAGCAGATGACCAATCCCGTGGTCGATGTGCTCGGTGACGGGGCGGCCGCGGACCGCACGGGCAAGATCGTCGCGATATACCCCCAGTCCGAGTCGGCTGGAATCGTGACGTGGGATGTCGCGAACTGGGTCGCGGAGGCGCAGCGGCGTTGCTCTGCCCGGGGTATCGCCGATCCGCTGCCGGACTGGCTACGTGACCGGCTGGGGCTCGCCGAGCGGGGTCAAGCGCTGGCTGACATTCACGAGCCACTGTCGATGTCGGACCGGTGGGCGGCGCGCAACCGTCTCGTGTTCGACGAGCTCCTGCGAGTGCAGTTGCTGCTGCGGAGCCAGCGGTTGGCACGCGAGGCACATGAGCTGGGCATTGCGCACAAGACGGCTGGCAATCTCATCGAGACCTTCCACCGGCGTCTCCCCCTTGCGCTGACCGGGGCGCAGCGGCGTGCAATGGCCGACATCGACGCCGACCTGAGCACGCCACGACCGATGCACCGGCTGCTGCAAGGCGATGTCGGCTCGGGCAAGACGCTGGTGGCACTGCACGCACTGCTCATTGCCGTGCAGAACGGCCATCAGGGTGCGCTCATGGCGCCGACCGAGGTACTGGCCGAACAGCACCACATCGCGCTGCGCGCCCTGCTCGACGGCTTCGAGGTACCCGACGAAGCGCGCCTCGGCGGGAAACGGCCTCTGCGCCTGCGCCTGCTCAGCGGCTCGAGCTCGGGAACGCAGCGCCGCGAGGTGCTGGTGGAGGTCGCGACCGGTTCCGCTGACATTGTCGTCGGCACGCATGCCCTGCTGGAGGAGTCGGTGCGATTCGACTCGCTCAGCGTGGTGGTCGTGGATGAGCAGCACCGCTTCGGTGTGTCCCAGCGTGCGCGGCTGCGCGAGAGCGGTCGTGATGACCGTCGCATTCCTCACCTGCTGGTGATGACCGCCACACCCATTCCCCGCACCGCTGCCATGACCGTGTACGGCGACCTGGATGTCTCAGTGCTCGACGAGCTCCCGCCAGGTCGAACGCCGATTGCGACGGAGTGGGTCCGCGGACCCCTCGCGGCTGAATCGATGTGGACCGAGGTACGCCGCGAGATGGAAGCCGGTCGTCAGGCTTACGTGGTGTGCCCGCTCATCACCGAGAGCGAGAGCCTCGATGCGCGTTCGGCCGAGCAGATGCACGCCGAGCTGGTGGCTGGTTCGCTGGCGGGTCTGCGGGTCGGTCTGCTGCATGGGCGCTTGCCCTCAGCCGACAAGGAAGCCACCATGAACAGATTCCGGTTGGGTGACCTTGACGCGCTGGTCGCCACGACCGTGATCGAAGTCGGGATCGACGTGCCGAATGCGACCGTCATGGTTGTGCTGTCGGCCGATCGATTCGGCATCGCGCAGCTGCACCAACTGCGAGGCCGAGTGGGCCGCGGCAGCCATGAATCGACGTGCTATCTCGTGAGCGACGACGACCCGACGCCCATCGCCGTTGAACGGTTGAATGCGCTGGCTGCGACGAACGACGGCTTCGAATTGGCGGAGCGCGACCTCGAGCTCCGAGGCGAGGGCACGCTGTTCGACGAGCGCCAGTCTGGTCGCAACGACCTGAAACTTGCATCGCTGGCCCGCGATTTGACCTGGGTGCAAGCTGCCCGCGACGCTGCCGCCGATCTCATTGCGGCCGACGGCGATCTCGATACGCACCCCGCACTCGCAGATGAGATTGACTGGTTCGCCAGTCGTCGCGACCCCGACTACCTGCAGCGCAGCTAATCGCCGGCTGCTGGGGAATCGGCCTCGCCAGGGCGCACCAACACAGTGACGACTGGCGTGCCATACCGACGCACGCGGAAGGTCTGCCACCGGCCGTGGGGGCTGGGCTCGACGGGGCGATCCGACTCGCACACCAGCACCTCGGCATTCACTGCGTCGAGGAGGTCGGGCCAGCCCTCGAATGGGTAGGGGGGATCGGCAAACGCAAGGTCGACCGAGTCGCGCTGGGCATCCAGGAATCTCAAGACGTCGGATCGAACCACGGTGGCGCGCTCGGTGATTCCCAGCGCCGTCAGATTCGTCGTGATCGTGCGGCAGGCCGCTGAGTCGGAGTCCACGAGTGTGGCGTGTGCGGCAGCGCGCGACAGCGCTTCAATGCCCAGTGCACCCGATCCGGCGAACAGATCCAGCACTGTCGCGCCTTCGAGCAATTCCAGGCTCATGAGCATGTTGAAGATGGCCTCGCGGGCGCGATCCGACGTCGGCCGAACTGCGTCCGTCATGCCTGCCTCGAGGCGGCGGCCGCCCAACGCCCCGCCGACGACGCGCATGGTGTCACCGTAGAGGCTGAGCCGTGCGACACTGCGGCGATGGCCGACTTCCCGCACGAGGGCGGCAACGTGGGCGACATGGGCGTGCCCGCAGAGATCACCTGTGTCGATTGCGGTGGCCGCTGCGGCCTGCTGAGCGTGCCTGAGCCGGACTGGGGCTTCCAGCCGGGAGACGTCGTCGCCTACCGATGTGCCGACTGCGGCGACCGTTGGGACCTCATCGTCGAGGACAGCGACATTCCCAGCTGACCCTCGTCGCGAGGGTCCCTCGATTCGCGATTGCGGCGCGGTACGGTCGCTCCACTGGACACGGATCGATCCGGAGGAGCCGTTCTCGGTGGTCATGGCAATGTATCCAGGCTCGTTCGATCCTGTGCACAACGGGCATCTCGACGTGATTTCTGCAGCTTCGGGGCTCTTCGATTCCGTCACGGTGGCCGCCATGCGGAACCCGTCCAAGGCGACGCCCCTGTTCTCCGATGACGAGCGCGTCGCGATGATCGTCGAGTCGACCAGCCACCTCGCCAACGTCTCGGTCGTGCAGTTCGGGGAGCTGGTCGTTGACCTCGCTCAACGCCTCGGCGCCGATGTGATCGTCAAGGGTCTTCGCAGCCAGAGTGACTTCGAATCCGAGTTGCGCATGGCGCACATGAATCACTCAGTGTCCGGTGTCGAGACCGTGTTCGTCCCGCCGCGGACCGAGCATCTCTTTATTGCTTCCAACTACATCCGGGAAATCACCAGATTCGGCGGCGATTGCTCGCATCTCGTCCCGGCCGCAGTCGCCGAGCGGCTCGGGCAGCGAACGGCGCAGGAGGCAGCCACATGAGCATGTCCGAGGGCGGCGTCGAGGCACCACAGCAGCCAGCCATTCACCACGGCATGCTGCAACCGCAGTCTCCGTTCGGCCGGCCTTCGTCCGAGACGGCGGCGCCCACTGAGGAGACGCTGCAGACGCCGGCCGAATCGCAGGCGCGCAACCCCGGGACGCTGGCACCGCGCCCCCCATCGGTCACGGCCGAGCAGTTCATCCGAGAGGCCGTGGAGATCATCAACGCGGCGCGTCCCATGCCGCTGTCCACCTCGGTCATGATCAATCGCGACGAGGTGATGATGTTGCTCGAGTCGGCGCTGGCGGCCGTGCCTGACGAGACCCGCCAGGCTCGCTGGCTGCTGCGCGAGCGCGACGAGGTGCTGGCCCAAGCACGTGTCGATGCCAACCTGGTCATCGACGAGGCACGCAGCCGCGTCGCCCAGATGGTCCAGCGAACCGAAGTCGTGCGCACGGCTGAGCGGCGTGCTCGCCAGCTGCTCGACGACGCTCAGATCCAGACCCGTCGCCGACGCCATGAAGTCGACGAGTACTGCGAGCGGCAGCTCACGCAGTTTGCTGGTGCCGTCGACCAGATCCAGATTTCGGTCCAGGCAGCGCGACGCAAGCTCGGCAATCGCGTTTCCGCGCCGGTGACGCCCACGCCGCCGAGCGCCCAGCGTGCGCAGAACGGCGGAGATGCCACTGCCACCGAAGCACCGAGGCCTTCGGGCCGCGGCCCCGACACGCAACCGGTGGTCTTCGACCAGGACCAGATGTGAGCCCCAGGGACCGCCAGCGGTCCCTGTCCGTGCCCCTGAGACTGCTCGTTGACGGACAGTTGGAGTGGTCAACAACTGTGCCAGCGTCCGCGCTGTTAGATCCCGAGTCCTCAGCCTCCGTGAGCATTGCCGATGTCGAGGTGCCGCTCGACAGTGATGTCAGCGTGGAACTGGCGTTGGAGCTCATCAGCGGCGGTCTCAGCGTTGCCGGCGAGGTCTCGGCGACTTGGAAGGGTCCGTGCGCTCGCTGCTGGCTGCCCGTTGCCGGGACCCTACGCACGAAGATTCGTGAGGTGTTCACCGCTGAGCCCCGTGAAGGCGAGCAATACCGGCTCGGTCCAGAGTTCGCGGATCTCGTTCCCATGGTGCGGGAGGCAGTACTGCTGGAATTGCCGATCGAGGCGATTCGGTGCCCGCAAGCCGAGGGGTGCCCGAACCTCCCGCCCGAACTCGCAGATCCCCCCGACGACGCAGCGCCTCCGGCCGATCCGCGCTGGGCCGCGCTGGAAGCACTGCGGGCGCGCCAGGACGAGTCGTCCTGAGATCGACCGCTCGGAGTCGGCTGGGGAGTGCCGATGGGTAGGCTTCATGCTCCGCTCGAGGAGTCCAGTTGTGGCAGTCCCCAAGAAGAAGACATCCAAGAGCAAGACGCGCTCGCGTCGCGCGGCGGCATGGCGCCTGAGAGAGGCACCTCGAAGCCTGTGCCCACGCTGCGGCGCGGCGAAGCTGCCCCACCGGGTCTGCGGCCAGTGCGGCTGGTACGCCGACCGTCAAGCCCTCGACATCGCCTGAACATAGATCGGCGTCCGGGCTGATGACGCTGCCGGTCGCTGTCGACGCAATGGGCGGCGACGACGCCCCCGGCGTGGTCGTGGAAGGCGCGCTGGAAGCCGTGCGCGAGGGCCTCGATGTGGTCCTGGTAGGCCGGCGCGATGCCATCGTCGCGGCTGGAGGCGAATCGCTCGACATCATCGAGGCCTCAGAGGTCATCGAGATGTCCGAGGAGCCGAGCCGTGCGGTGCGGACCAAGCGCGACTCTTCGATCAGCCTCGCTGTCAACGCTGTGCGCGACGGCGCCGCCTCGGCAATCGTCAGTGCCGGAAACACGGGGGCGGTGGCGGCAGCGGCTCTCCTGAGGCTGAGACGCCTGCCCGGAGTCGCCCGTCCGGCCATCGCGACTGCGTTTCCCGTACCCGGCGGCCGCACGGCGCGCGTCCTGCTCGACTCGGGCGCCATGGCCGACTGCAACGCCCAATGGCTGCACCAATTTGCCCGCCTTGGCTCGGCCTACAGCCGCATCCGCTTCGGCGTGGCGGCGCCGAGCGTCGGGCTGCTCTCGATCGGCGAAGAACCCGAGAAGGGCAACCTGCTCGTCAAGGAAACCCACAAGCTGCTTGCCGCAGACGACGAGATCGATTTCTTCGGCAACATCGAGGGGCGCGACGTTCTCGACGGTCCTGTCGACGTCGTGGTCACCGACGGTTTCACCGGCAATGTTCTGCTGAAGTCGCTCGAGGGCACCGCCTCGTTCTTCGTCCGCCTGATTCTCGAGCGACTCTCCGAAGGGGGACCGGCTGGTGCGGAAGCGCTTCGCCTGCTGGCGCCGCTCGCCGATGAACTGAGCCCCGACAACGTCGGGGGGGCGATGCTGCTGGGTGTGCGCGGAGTCTGCGTGATCGCGCACGGTTCGTCGAGCCCCACAGCGGTGACCAACGCCATCCGAGTCGCCCATCACATGGTGGAAGCCGACCTGCTGGGCGAGCTGGCCGCCGTCAGCCTCCCGTCCGGTGACCAACTGAGCCCTGAGCCCGAGAGGCCTGCGGGCACTATCGCATGATGACACTGAGCTAGAGCGGGAAGCACACGGCGAAGCCGCGGCCTGAGCGATCGACCGCCGGTAGGCTGGCCGACGCCATGCCCGCAGAAACTCACGTGCGCCAGAGTCCGCCAGAGCGTGACGAGGTCTTCGATCTCATTCGCAATCAGCTCGCCGACATCTTGGAGCTGGATCCATCCCAAGTGGCCGAGTCGTCCTCCTTCGTGGACGATCTCGGTGCAGACTCGCTGGCGTTGATCGAGCTGGTCGAGGCGCTGGAAGAGGAGCTTTCAGACCGCACGGTGGGCTTTCGAATCGAAGACGAAGATCTCGAAGATCTCAAGACTGTGCGCGACGCCATCGACTACGTGATGGAGCGCGTCGGCTGACGTGGAGATTGCTGTCGCCGAACTCGCTGAACTCGACAGCTTCGCGGAGCGTGTCGGACATCGCTTCGCCGACGCCAGTCTCCTGACTGAAGCCCTCTCGCACCGAAGCTGGTGCAATGAGCACAACAGCGATGTGCCGCGTGATCGTCATGTCGCATCCAACGAACGCCTCGAATTCCTCGGTGACGCCGTGCTCGGGCTCTGCGTTTGCGAGCTCGCCGTAACCCAGTGGCCCGAACTCGGGCCGGGCGAGCTCAGTGCCGTTCGCTCGGCGGTGGTGAGCGCGGTCGCGCTGGCCGGCGCAGCACGAGACTGCGACCTGGGGTCTGCGCTTCTGCTCGGACGCGGCGAGGCAGCAACCGGAGGAGCCGACAAGGAGTCGATATTGGCCGACGCGCTCGAAGCGGTGCTCGGCGCGGTGTTCTTGGACGGCGGTCTGGGTGCGGCTCGCGATGTCATCAGCCACCTGATGGGTGAGCGCATCACCTCAGCAGCCAGCGAACCAGGTGCGCGCCAGGCCAAGAATCGGTTCCAGGAGCTGGTGACGCAACGTTTCCGCACCGAGCCCAGATACGACGTGTCGAGTTCCGGTCCCCCACACCGGCCCACATTCGTGGCCGAAGCACGCATCGACAGCGAAGTCTGGGGTCGCGGCGAAGGTTCCACCAAGCGGGCTGCGGAACAGCGGGCGGCGGAAGCTGCATGTCTACGGTTCTTGGAGGCCGAGCCGAAAGGCGAGACCGTGGCCCGATCCATTGTTGCGGAGGAGCCCGCCCATGGCTGAACTGCCAGAGATCGAGATCGCTCGGCGCGACCTCGACAAAGAAGTCACGGGCCGCCGGGTCAAGATGGTCGATGTCCCGGGCACCAAGAAGGCGCTTCCCGCAATGCGCTCGAAGCAGCAGTTCGCCGACCTGCTGGTGGGCAAGAAGGTCATGTCCGTGTCGCGCGACGGCACCTTGCTGCTGTTCGACCTCGGTCCCGACGAGGTCATGGTGGCGCACCTCGGCGCGACGGGCTCGCTGCGGCGGGCGACCTCTCGAACGCCGCAGATCCCTGGTACCAAGGTCGTGATCGGCTTCACCACTGGCGGTCAGCTGCGTCTGATCGATTCGGGTGCTGAAGCGACGTTGCGTGTCATTGCGAAAGCCCGTTACCACAAGGTGTTTCCGGGTCAGGTCGATCTCGGCTTCGATCCGGTCGACATGCCGATGCCGTGGACCGACTTCGCTCTCATGCTGCGGGGCCGCTCCGATACCGTCCGCGACCTGCTGCTGGACCAGACGTTTGTCGTGGGCCTCGGACCGATGTATTCCGACGAAGTGCTGCATGCAGCCCGTCTCGGGTATGGGCGCATTGCCAGCGAACTGAACACCCAGGAGGTGCGCCGGCTCTACCGCGCCATCGTCGAGACGGTTCACAATTCCATCAAGTACCGGGGATCCTCCATCGGCGGCCATCTCGACATCTTCGGCAAGTCAGGTGGCTTCGATCCCTACTTCGAGGTCTTCGGTCGGGCCGGCGAGCGATGCCGCAACGGCCGAGGTGACGTCCTGACGACGGTCATCCGGGGTGTGACCCACCACTACTGCGATTATCAGGTGTAGACGTCGACCTCCACGCTTCGAGCTGCCGTGTTCCTCCGTTCCCTGACACTGTCCGGTTTCAAGTCGTTTGCAGACACCACCACGCTCGCCTTCGAGCCGGGCGTCACCGTGGTGGTGGGTCCCAACGGCAGCGGCAAGTCGAACGTCGTCGACGCCATCTCATGGGTGCTCGGCGCGCAAGGTCCCCGCACGCTGCGAGGCCAGCGGATGGACGACGTCGTCTTCGCTGGAACTGACCGCCGGACGGCTCTAGGCCGCGCACTGGTCACCTTGGTCATCGACAACGAGTCGAGGACCCTGCCCACCCAGACCGCCGAGGTGGCGATCACTCGCACCTTGTTCCGCTCGGGCGAATCGGAGTACGCGCTCAACGGGACGCCCTGCCGGCTGCTCGACCTGCAAGAACTGCTGAATGATGCCGGGGTCGGGCGGCAGCAGCACATCGTCGTGGCGCAAGGCCAGATCACCCAGGTCCTCGCTGCCCGTCCCGAAGAACGGCGCGCGCTGATCGAGGAGGCGGCGGGCGTGCTGAAGTTCCGTCGCCGCAAGGAGCGTGCCGAGCGGCGGCTGGAAGGCACGGAGGCAAACGTGACGCGCCTCGTCGACCTGCAGCGCGAACTCCGCCGTCAGCTGCGGCCGCTCGAGCGGCAGGCCACCGCCGCCCGCCGCCACCGCGAGATCAGCGCAGAGCTGGCTGGGCTGCAGCTCTACAACGCGGGGCGTCAGCTAGCCGCGAGTTACCAAGCGCAAAGCGCCTCCGATGCTCGACGGGTCGATTTTGCGGCGCAACAGGACGCGGTGGCATCGTCGATTGCCGACATCGACCGGGTGATCGACGATGCGCAGTCACAGCTTGGCGAGCTGACCGCAGAACCTGCTGATCGGCTGTCGCGAGTGGCATCGCTGTCGGAACGGGCACGCGGTCTCATCGGTCAGACCTATGAACGGATGCGATCGGTCGAACGCGAGCGCAATACCTTGCTCGACTCCGACGTGGTGGCGACGCTGACCGATGAACATGCACGGGTGTCAGCTGAGCTGACCACCCTTGACGCAGCAGCGGTGTCGTCCGCGCCGTCGGCGGGCTTAGCCGAACAGACCCATTCAGGCGTCGGCGCCGACACCGAAGTCGATGAGGTCGCCGCAAGCGCAGCCGACCAAGACCACCGGGAGGCCGAAGCGCGCCTCGAGGCCGCCGCTGCATCGCTGTCGCAGGCCGATGAGCAGCAGCGGAACGCCGCTGAAGAGCTCCAGCATTGGATCGGAAGATTTGAGGCACTGGCCTCCGCTGTCGCCGCCGCCCGCACCGACTCCGGTGCGGCGGTGCTCGACGGCGTCGCTGGGGTGGTCGGCGCGCTCGGCGAGCTGGTGATCATCGACGACGGTTGGGAGGCGGCGGCGGAGGCTGCCGCAGATGGGTCGCTCTCGGCGGTCGTTGTGCGAGATGACGACGCGGCGGTCGCGGCGCTGGCAGCGCTTGCCGACACCGATGCGAGCGGCTCGGTGATCTCACTCAGCAATCTGCCCACCGCCCACGATCCGGGCCGCCCGGCCGAGAGCACGTCGCCGGGCGCGATCGAGGAGTTGGTGCGGCCCCACATACAGGTCGCCCCTGACGCGCCGAAGTGGTGCCGCGACCAGCTCGGGAGGTTGCTCGACGCCGTCGTCGGTGCGGCCATCTGCGTTGCCGGCGATTGGTCCAGCGCGTATGACCGTGTACTGGCAGCGCACACGGCCGACGATGCCGTGTTCGTTACATCCAGCGGCGACCGGTTCGGACCCCACCGCTGGCGGATTGGCAGCACGGGGCCGGCGGCGGCCACGGCGGCACTCGACGTCGCACGCGCACGCATCGACGAGCTGACGCACCACCAGCAGGCAGCGGCCGCGGCGTGGACCTCGGCGCAGCAAGCGCACCAGGCGGCCTTCGAATCATCCCGAGAGGCACAACGCACCGCCGAGAACCTTCGACGCCGGGCGGCCACAGCAGCAGCCCAGCAGGCCGAGCGGATTCAGGCGTTCGAGGACCGAGCTGCCGCACAGGAGCAACGCCGATCAGTGCTCAGCGAACGGCTCGGGACCATTGAGCGGCGTCTGAGGGGCCATGAGAGCTCCCGTGCGGCCGCGTCCGCCCGGCTGGAGCGGGCAGAAGCCATCGTGTCGGGGCTGGATCGTCTGGCGCTGTTGCTCTCGGAGCGCCGCCAGCGCCTCGATGCCGAAGCAAAGCGGCTGCGCTCACGCAACGAGGCCCGCATTGAGTTGGTGCGCCAGCTGACGGAGCGCCTTGATGCGCTCCGGCGCGAGCGTGACGCGGCTTTGTCGCGCCAGGAGCACTTGCGCACGGAACTCGCAGCGTTGGACGTCGCCGATGCCGAACGTCGTACCAAGCGCGACGCCCTCGTTGAGATGCTGCGAACCGAGTTCTCCGCAGACCCCGCAGCGGCACTCGCTGCACCGCCACCGCCGCTGCCCGACGGGGTCACGGCCATCGCTCACGAGCGAACGCTGCGCGCGGACCTGCATCGACTGGGGCCGGTCAACCCCCTGGCGCTCTCGGAGTACGAGGCAGCCTCAGAGCGCTTCGAGTTCGTGGCCACCCAGCTCGCGGACGTGCGCAACAGCCGCAGGGAACTGCACAAGGTGATCCGAGCCATCGACGCCGAGATCGTCGCAACGTTTGCGGCAGCATTCGAAGATGTCGCTCGGAACTTCGCCGAACTGTTCGGCACGCTGTTCCCGGGCGGCACCGGCAAGCTCTCGCTGACGGATCCGCAGGAGCTGCTGACGTCGGGGGTCGAACTCGACGTTCGACCCGCCGGCAAGCAGATCGGTCGCTTGTCATTGCTGTCCGGCGGTGAGCGCTCGCTGGTGGCGCTCGCGTACCTCTTCGCGGTGTTCCGCAGCCGGCCTTCGCCGTTCTACGTTCTCGATGAGGTGGAAGCGGCGCTCGACGACGTCAATCTGCAGCGTTTCTTGGACCTCGTGGCGGAATTCCGGCGGGAGTCGCAGTTGATCATCGTGAGCCATCAACGCCGCACGATGGAATCGGCCGACGTTCTGTACGGCGTGTCCATGCCGCCCGGGGGTTCCAGCGTGGTCGTGTCGGAGCGGCCCGAGCATGCAGCGGCCCTTGTCGCTGCGGATGGACCATTGGGCTTCGACGAGTCCTCGTCGGAGCTGCTCGGAGAGCCCGCGACGACCCCTGGGTAGCCTGCCGACCAGTGAGCATCGAGGTCGTACTACTTGTCATCGGCGTCGTCGTGATGGTGCTTCTCGCATCGGTTCCCTTCGTGCAACGCACAATGCAGCGCCGCTCGGGGCCCCCATCTCGAAATGAACCCGTTGCGATACCTCAGCCTCCGCCAAGGCCTGCGGACTACCCCGTGGCGACGCAGACCCCGCCCGATGGTGCCGCCGAACGTGCTGGGGGGCCGGCCGAGACTGGTCCTCTCAGGCCTGCAGCCACCTTTGCGTCGGGGTTGGCCTCGTCGCGTCGGACGCTGCGCGATCGCCTCGCGTCCATCCGGGGACGGCGGCCTGACGGAGCTACGTGGGAGAGCCTGGAAGAGGCCCTGCTCGGCGCCGATGTCGGCGTTGCGACGACAATGGCCACACTGGAACGCCTGCGGAGCACCGCCGACGATCAGGACATCGTCGATGCCGACGAGCTGGTCCACGAACTGGCTGACCAGATGCGTGCAGCCCTCGATGCTGATCGCTCGCTGCACGTGAGTGCGCCGGACCGAAAGGGGGCCACGCCGGTGTGGCTGTTCGTGGGCGTCAACGGCGTGGGCAAGACCACCACGATCGGCAAGGTGGGGGCACGGCTGTCGGCGGAAGGCCAAGTCGTGGTGATGGCCGCCGGCGACACATTCCGCGCGGCTGCGACCTCACAGCTGCAGACGTGGGCTGATCGGTGCGGTGCGGATTTGATCTCGGGCAGCGCTGGCGCCGACCCCAGCTCGGTTGTGCATGACGCCGTCAGCGCCGCGGCGGCCCGCGGTGCCGACGTGGTTCTCGCCGATACCGCCGGCAGGCTCCAGAATCGCAAGAATCTCATGGATGAGCTCGCCAAAGTTCGCCGAGTCGCCGATCGGGAGCCCGGTGCCGTCGTCGAGACGCTGCTGGTCATCGATGCGACCACTGGCCAGAATGGTCTGAGCCAGGCACGTGCCTTTGCCGAAGCCACCGACGTCACCGGTGTCGTGCTCACCAAGCTGGACGGCTCGGCGAAGGGTGGGATCGTCTTTGCCATCGAAGCCGAGCTGGGACTGCGCGTGAAGCTCGTGGGCCTTGGCGAGGGCGCCAATGATCTTGTCGACTTCGACCCCGACAGCTACGTCGACGCGTTGCTCGGCGCCGATCCGGACGCCGGGGTGCCCGCCTCCCACAGCCCAGAACAAGCCCGACCAGGGGACTGAGCGATGTTTGACACCCTGACTGACCGCTTGTCCGGCACCCTGCGGGGCCTGCGGGGCCGCGGACGAATGCGGCCCGCCGACGTTGACGAGGCGTTGGCCGAGATCCGCCTGGCGCTGCTCGAAGCCGATGTCAACGTCGGGGTGGTACGCCGCTTTGTAGACCGGGTCCGCGAGCGCAGCATCGGTGGCGAGGTCACGGCCAGCCTGACGCCCGGTCAGCAGGTCACCAAGATCGTCAACGACGAGCTTGTCGAGATCCTGGGCGGAAGCCCGCTCGACTTCCAGTTCGCTCCGAGGCCGCCCACGGTGGTGATGCTGGCCGGCCTCCAGGGCTCTGGCAAGACGACTGCCGCAGCCAAGTTGGCCCAGTGGTGCAAGTCACAGGGCCGCAATCCGCTGCTGGTCGGCGCCGACCTGCAGCGACCCGCAGCCGTTGAGCAGTTGCGGACGCTCGCCCGTGGCATCGACGTCGAGGTATGGAGCGAGCCCGGAGACCCTGTGGCCTGCGCCGCGGGGGGTCTCGCCCACGCCCGCCAGACCGGCCGCGATGTGCTCATCGTGGACACCGCGGGGCGGCTGGCGATCGACGTCGAGCTGATGGGAGAAGTGGCCCGAATCTCGGACGCGGTCGAACCCCATTACACCCTGCTCATCGTCGACTCGATGGTGGGCCAGGACGCCGTCGCGACCGCCGAGGCCTTTCACGCAACGCTCGAAGTGGACGGGATCATCCTGACCAAGCTCGACGGCGACGCACGCGGCGGCGCGGCTCTCTCGGTTGCCGAGGTGGTCGGTCGTCCGGTGGCGTTTGCGTCAGTCGGCGAGAAGGTCGACGACTTCGAGCAGTTCCATCCCGACCGCATGGCGAGCCGGATCCTCGGCATGGGCGACGTGATGACGCTCATCGAGAAGGCGGAGGCCGTCTACGAACAAGAAGAGGCAGAGGCGGCGGCCCAGCGACTCGCTGAGGGCACCTTCACGCTCGACGACTTCGTCGACCAGCTTCGTCAGCTTCGCAAGATGGGCAACCTGCAGAGCATCGTGCAGATGATGCCCGGCATCTCCGACCAAGTCCGTAATGCGGACATCGACGACGACCGGATCACCACCGCAGAGGCCATCGTGCTGTCGATGACGCCAGCGGAGCGCGTGTCGCCGGAGATCATCGACGCCTCCCGCCGCGCCCGCATCGCCGCTGGCAGCGGTACCTCGTCGGCACAGGTCGGCAATCTGCTGAAGCAGTTCACCCAGATGCGCAAGATGATGGGCGGCATGATGGGCCTGGGATCGAAACGGCGGCCAGCCAGCCGCAAGGCCGGCCGCAAGCGGGGCAAGGGCCCGACCCGTCCGGCCGGCAGCTCCCGCACAGGCGGCGGGCGCACATCGTCGAAGGGCGGGCCGTCGTCGGGCAAGCTCGGCACCAAGCCCGACGGCGGAGGGATCGACTGGGAAGCGCTGGACCTGAAGCTGCCAGGCCGCTGACGCTGCGCAGCCAAGAGGTTGGGCAGCCAAGGGGTTACTCAGCCACGGGGTTACTGGGCATTCGCCCGTTAGGCTCGTTCGTCGGCGCGGCGGCCCATCGGTGCGCCACGAGCCCCCACTCGAACTCATCTAACCGGGAGCGACATGGCCGTTCGTCTGCGCCTCAAGCGCACAGGCAAGAAGAAGCAACCGAGCTATCGCGTCGTCGCAGTCGACAGTCGCAAGCCCCGCGACGGACGCGTGCTGGAGGTCATCGGCACCTACGACCCGCGACAGGAGCCCTCGGCGATCTCGATCGTCAATGAGCGCGCTGTTCACTGGCTGAGCCATGGTGCCCAGCCAAGCGACACTGTCTCCAAGCTGCTGACGATTTCCGGCGCGTGGGACGACTTCCGCTCGCGAGGCTCATCTGCGGCTGCGGGTGGCGCTGCCGAAGCGGCCCCCGCCGAGCCCGCCCCCGCACCGACGCCCGATCTGGTGATCGACACCGATGAGCCGGGCGCAGACGACGCGCCGGCGGCGCCTGTCGGCGAGCCGACACCCCAGATCACCGAAACCGAGCCGAAAGCAACAGAACCCGGGGAGGCCCAGTGACCGACGGTCACACCGGCGCAGACACCGAGACCACTTCTGCGGAAGAGGTCTTGCTGTATCTCATCGCCCAGCTCGTTGAACATCCCGATCAGGTCGAGGTCGAGATTGCTGAGTCGGGATCGAAGCTGAGCCTGACGGCAACCGTGAGTTCGGAGGACATCGGCCGGGTCATCGGCAAGCGAGGTCGCGTTGCGAACGCCATCCGCACGCTGGTGCGCGCCGCAGCCCATCGAGATGGCGTCCAGGTCGAAGTCGACTTCCGGGACTGACCTGAGCCCACCTGGCCTGCTGGAGGTCGCAACAGTCGGGCGCGCGCACGGGGTGCGCGGCGACGTCGTCGTGCACCCGGTCACCAACCGGCTCGAGCGCTTCGATGTCGGTTCGGCACTCATCACCGCTGTGGGCGAGCGAACGGTCTCGCGATCCCGCTTTGACGGCAACCGGTGGCTTGTGCACTTCGACGGCATTGACGACCGTGATGCAGCGGCGGCCCTGACCGGCACGACCGTGTACGCCGAACCGCTCGACGATCCCGACGAGCTGTGGGTGCATGAGCTGTGCGGCAGCTCGGTGATCGATCAGCATGGATTCCACGCCGGCATCGTGACGAGCGTCGTGGCGAATCCGGCCGCTGACCTGCTCGAGCTCGACACCGGACACCTCGTGCCGCTGACATTCGTCGTGCGCTGTGAATCCGGTGCGGTCCACGTGGAGGTGCCACATGGGCTCTTCGAGCTCGAATCGCCCTGAGCAATCGTCGCCACCCCGTCCGGCGGCGCGACTGCGCATCGACTTGTTCTCGATCTTCCCCGCCGAGCTCGACGCCATGTGCAGCCTGAGCATCTTGGGCCGCGCCCGAGCGCAGGGTCTGCTGGACCTCCGCTGCTGGGACTTGCGACGTGCAACCAAGGACGCTCACCGCACCGTCGACGATGCTCCCTTCGGTGGCGGACCGGGCATGATCCTCATGCCGGAGCCGGTCTTCGCGGCCGTCGAGGAGGTCTCGGGACCACGGCCGTTGTTGCTGCTCGATGCTGGCGGCCGGCGATTCGACCAAGCCATGGCCGCTGAGCTAGCAGAGTTGGGGTCGGCGGAGTCAGGCGGCTTCAGCTTGCTGTGCGGCCGCTATGAAGGCGTGGACGAGCGCATCCGCACCGAGCTTGTCGATGGCTCAGTCTCCATCGGCGATGTCGTGCTGGCCGGCGGCGAATTCGCCGCCATGGTCGTGGTGGAAGCCGTGGGCCGGCTGGTGCCTGGTGTACTCGGCAACGCATCGTCCCCGATGGACGAGAGCTTTGCGGCGGGGCTGCTGGAACACCCGCAATGGACACGTCCAGCATCGTTCCGTGGGCTGGAGGCACCCGAAGTACTGCGCAGCGGCGACCACGCCCGCGTCGCTCGCTGGCGCCAGGCCATGGCGCTTGTCCGAACTGCCGCCGAGCGTCCGGACCTCGTAGCGGCGCGAGGTGTCAGTGACGCCGACCGGGAGCTTCTCGCAGAGTTTGGCCTCGAGCTCGAGACCGGCTGCTGAGGTGAGGCTGAGCCGATAGGCGAAGCCGTGGCCCGAGCGGCCCGTGAGCGATAGCGAACAAGAGCGGGAAACAGCTGGTGCGACAGCGTGGAGGTTCACCTACCCGCGCGACCTGTGTGCGCTGAGCCGATAGGCGATCGTTGCCGCAATTCGCAGGCAGACCACTAGCCTGCGGTGTTCGTCGTCACGCCGATCACGGGAGTCGGATCGCTATGGAAAGCACCGATCTTGTCGAGGGAGCGCGCCTGCGCGACGATCATCCCGAATTCGGTCCTGGCGACACGGTGCGCGTTCACGTACGCGTCGTCGAGGGCAACCGGCAGCGGACCCAGATCTTCGAGGGCTACGTCATCGCACGGCATTCGTCGGGCATCAGCGAGACCTTCACGGTGCGCAAGCTCAGCTTCGGCGTCGGCGTCGAGCGGACATTTCCGTTGCACGCGCCCACCATCGCGAAGATCGAGCGCGTGGCCGTCGGCGACGTGCGCAGAGCGAAGCTGTACTACCTGCGCGATCGCGTCGGCAAGGCAGCGCGGATTCGCGAAAAGCGCTTCTAGCAGGGCACCGGCGGTCGCGGGCCGGGCGCGGTGCCCCCATGACCGCTCGGCGTCAAGCACTCGGCCGCTACGGCGAAGACCTCGTCGAGCGCTGGTATGCCGAGCGCGGTTACCGCGTCCTCGAGCGCAATTGGCGCTGCCCGTCAGGCGAGTTGGACCTTGTGGTGACCGACGGCTCGCAGTTGGTGTTCTGTGAGGTCAAGACCCGCTCCAGTGACCGATACGGCACCGGTTTCGAGGCGATCACCCGGGCCAAGCAGCAGCAAGTCCGGCGTCTCGCGGCGCAGTATGTGCGCCAGCGCGGCGGCTGGGCCGGACCACTCCGCTGCGACGCGGCGTCGGTCATGGGACGCACGGTCGAAGTCCTGTTCGCCGCCTTCTAGCCGGATCAGCCTCTCAGCCGAGCGGCCGCCGCAGGCGCCTCGCCGACCAGCAACCCCAGTGCCAGTGACGTCGCAGGTCGACCGCGTCGTGCGGCACCGCCACGACATGGCCCACGCCAGGTTCGATCGCATTGCCGCAGCCGCCGCAGATGTATCGCTTGGTCGCCTCGTACGGCTGCACGCGGCGTACATCGAAGCCCGGCTCCGGTTCGAGCTTGCGCATCGCCGGTCTCAACCCACCAGCGCCCACACGACGAGGCCGGCCGCCACGATTGCGGCAGCGGCGAGCAGCACGTAGTCGAGCCGCGTCGAGCGGTGCTTGCGATACGGGTTGTACCCCATGGGTGCAGTATCGCTCCGCATCGCGTCCTCGGCGTCCTCGAGCGTGGCGAAAATGCATTGCGCTCCGCAGACCGCTGTGATCTACGGTCCACGCCAAGGTCCCCAGGCCAGCGAGCACCCGCAAGTTCTCCGGTGAGGTGCCGTACCGCAGACCGATCTGATCGTGGCCCCGAGCGGGCTTCCCCGTCGAAACCGGACTGCGCCTGCGAGGCGCAGCATCCGGTCCGAGTTACAGGAGGAGGCCCATGCTGGCTACCGCAACGGCCGCGACGTTGGTTGGCGTCGACGGCCATGTCGTCACCGTCGAAGTGCACACTTCCAGCGGTTTGCCGTCGTTCACCATCGTCGGACTGCCTGACGCGGCGTGCCGCGAAGCCCGCGACCGAGTCCGTGCTGCGGTCCTGTCCTCAGGGTTTGAGTGGCCGCCCGGGCGTGTCACGGTCAACCTGGCGCCGTCGGGCCTGCGTAAGGGCGGCGCGGTGCTGGACCTGGCGATCGCAGTGGCGTTCCTGACGGTCACCGAGCAGCTGCCGGCAGAGTCGCTGCGGGGAATGGCCTTTGTTGGCGAGTTGGGCCTCGACGGCGCCATCCGCAGCGTCGTGGGCGTGCTGCCGCTGGCCGACGCGCTCCGCGACCGGGCGCTGGTGGTCGCGCCCGAGGCCTACCACGTTGCCCGCGCCGCAGGTCCGCGCGAGGTGTATGCGGTGGACACGCTCGCGTGCCTCGTCGCGGTGCTGTCGAATCGCATGCCTTGGCCCGACCCGCCGCCGGATCCGCCTGCGCCGCCCCCCGTCCCGGTCCCCGATCTCCGCGACGTCATCGGGCAGCCCTCCGCCCGGCGGGCAGTCGAGGTTGCTGCAGCGGGCGGTCACCACCTGCTGATGCTGGGGCCACCGGGTGCCGGCAAGACCATGCTCGCCCGCCGGTTGATTGGCCTGCTGCCCGAACTCAGCCGCCAGTGCGCGATGGAAGCCACTCGGGTCCAGTCGGCAGCGGGCTTGCCGCTGCCCACGGGCTTGGCCACTCGGCCGATTCTTCGCAGCCCCCACCACACCGCCACGGTCGCTGCGCTCGTCGGCGGAGGTACCGCTGCGATTCGGCCCGGCGAGATCTCGCTGGCACACCGCGGCGTGCTGTTCCTCGACGAACTGGGCGAGTTCGCGCCGAGTGTCCTCGATGCCATGCGCCAGCCGCTCGAAGAAGGTGTCGTTCAAGTGAGTCGAGCCTCAGGATCGTGCTCGTTTCCGTCTCGGTTCTTGCTGGTGGCGGCCATGAATCCGTGCCCATGCGGGCAGGCCGGCCGGCCGAACTCGTGCCGCTGTTCAGATCTCGCCCGCCAGCGCTACCTTCGCCGTCTCTCGGGGCCGTTGCTCGATCGCTTCGATCTGCGCATCCAAGTACAGCCGCCCGATCCCGACCAATTGCTCGACGGCACCGGTGGCGAGCCGACCACTGTCGTCGCCGCCCGGGTGGCGGGGGCGCGCGAGCGGGCGGCATCTCGAGGTGTCGAGGCCAACGTCGAGCTGAGCGGCACGCAACTCGAGCAGTTCGCCCCCCTCACGCCTGCCGCCCACGCTGCGTTGCGTGAGCGCTTGCGCGGCGGTCTGCTCAGCGGCCGCGGTCTGCATCGCGTGCGTTGCGTGGCACTGACGCTGTGCGACCTTGCCGCAGACGAGCCCCTCATCAATGCTGAACGCCTCGCCGAAGCGCTGTCGCTGCGCGCCAGCGTCGGCAAGCTCTATGCGCCCGCAGCCGCAGCGTGAGCCTCCCACGATGATGCCCGCATCGAGGTTCGAGCGGTGAATGCGGGAGACCCTGCTGGCGACGAGCGGGCGGAGCTCGGGGCGCTGGTCGAGCTGTGTTCGCTGCCGCGCATGGGTCCGGCACGGATTCGCGCCTTGATGGGCGGCGGCGACGCGCTCGGGGCCATCGAGCACTTGCGCCGCGGTCGGGAGGTGATGCTGGCTGGGTTGCGGGCCTGCCGCGGCGTCGATGAGACATTGATCGCGGCGTGGCGCCGGCAGGTCGCATCGGCGTTCGACCAAGCGGCGGCAAGCGGGCAACTGGTTGGCGCCGGCCTGCTCGATGCCCATGCACAGGCAGGCATCTGGATGACGGTGCCGGCGCGCACTGATGCGGCCGAGATCTGGGAGTCGGACCCCGAGCCGCCTGCGCTGCTGTTCGGTCAGGGTGCCGCCATTGATCCGGCGGTCCGGCGTGTCGGCGTCGTGGGCACGCGACGATGCACGGCCTACGGACGTACGGTGGCGAAGCAACTCGGAGCGGGCCTCGCCGGGGCGGGTGTGGCGGTGGTGTCTGGCCTCGCGACTGGCGTCGACGGCATCGCTCAGCGCGCAGCGCTTGATGAGAGCGGCCAGGTCATCGGCGTGGTGGGCAGCGGGCTGGATCAGGTGTACCCAGCTTCGAATCGGGCGCTGTGGGCCGATGTGGCCCGGCACGGAACACTGCTCAGCGAGTACCCGCTGGGCAGGCGCGCGGCGCCGTGGCAGTTTCCGGCGCGCAATCGGATTGTGGCGGCGCTGTGCGAAGTGCTGGTGGTGGTCGAGTCGGGTCCAACGGGTGGCTCGATGTACACCGTCGACGCCGCAGCCGAACGGGACCGGCCGGTCATGGCGGTGCCGGGACCAATCACCAGCGTCGCATCGGTTGGCACCAACCGGCTCTTGTCGGAGGGATGCGCGCCCGTCTGCGACGTGGACGACATCTTGGCGGCGCTGGGCGAACCTGCTGGTGCTCATGGCTCGGCGGCGAGCCCCGCCCCGCCGAGCTGCGAACTCGATCGCCAGGTCCTCGATGAACTCACTGCGGGTCCGCGCACACTCGACGAGCTCACGCTGCGCACCGGTGCCGGACTGGCCGAGCTGGCATCAGCGCTCGGTCGCTTGCAGCTCGCGGGCTGGGCCGCGGAGACGGGCGGATGGTGGGAGAAGGCTCGATGACGGCGCCCGCTGGTTGCACTGGTGCTTGCAATCCGGCCGGGGCCGCTCGGTACTGTGGTTCTGGTGGCCGCGGCACCACCCTCTTGGCGAGTTCCCGAATTCATCCTGTCGCTCACTGCGGCATCGGAGTCCACCAGGCGCGCCTATCGAACCGATGTGTGCCAATTCTCCGAGTGGGCCTCGCGAGCCGGGCTCGACGCGCCCAGCGACGTCGACAGGCGCCGGCTGCGGCGATACATCGCATTCCTGTCGGTACGCGGACTGACGCAGCGCTCCGTGGCGCGCAAGGCATCCGCATTGCGGCGTTACTTCGGCTGGCTGGTGCGCGATGGCGCCGTCGAGGTCGATCCGGCGCTCGGTCTCGCCGCGCCCGCTGGCTCAGGACGGTTGCCGCGCGTGCTCGGTGCAGCGGAAGTCTCCGAGATGCTCGGCGACGGTGCGGTTCCGCCGGATCCGACCGAGATGCGGGACCGCCTCGTGCTCGAATTGCTCTACGGCAGCGGCTTGCGGGTCGCCGAGCTCTGCGGGCTCGACCGCGACACCTTCCGGTCCGGCAACACTCACATCGGGGTGATCGGCAAGGGTGCCAAGCCCCGCCGAGTGCCGCTCAGCGAGCCTTCGGTGGCATTGCTCGCAGCCTGGCGCGACGGTGGCAGCGACGAGTTCGATGCGCAGCGTCTGCGCCAGCGGGCCGACCGCGACCCTATGGCTCTGCTGGTGAACCTGCGCGGCAACCGCCTCGGGACGCGCGACGTACAGCGGATCCTGGATCATTACGCAGACACGCCGACCCATCCCCATGCCTTGCGGCACACCTACGCGACGCATCTGCTGGACGGCGGCGCCGACCTGCGCGTCGTGCAGGAATTGCTCGGCCATCAGCGACTTGCGACGACGCAGATCTATACGCGGGTCAGCAGGGAGCGCCTCAGGGAGGTGTACGAGTCGGCACACCCGCGCGCCTGACCGCAGTACTTGTTGTCGCGGCAGCGGGGGTGCTGACTGTCGGCAGCGCCCCGGCGACAGCGCAGACTGGGCCGACCCAGATTGGGCCGACGACAACTGGGCCGACCCAGTCTGGGCCGACGGTGACCTACGTCTGGCCGGTCGAGGGAACGGTGGTCGATCCGTTTCGACCGCCGACGCATTCCTACGGGCCAGGCAATCGCGGCCTGGAGTTCGCAACGCAGCCCGGCGCATCGTTCTGGGCGGCCGCACGTGGCGTCGTGAGCTTCGCAGGACAGGTGGGAGGGCGGCTCCACGTCACGGTGAGCCATCCCGACGGTCTGCGGGTGTCGTATTCCGGGGTGGCGACCATCGCCGTGCGTCGAGGCGAACGGGTGCATCAGGGACAACTGCTGGGCACCACCGGCGACAGGCTTCATGTCGGCGTGCGTCAAGGCGAGACCTACCTTGACCCGGCCGGGATCTTCGACGAGGACGGCGGTGTCAGCGCGCAGCCCCATCTGGGCCGTCCGCGGCTCGTTCCCTCACCGGTGCCCGTGTACCGGCTGCAACTGCGCTGGTTACACTCCGACGCTGGCATTGCAGTGCTCTGAGGTCCAGTCTCCCGCAAGCCCCGTCTTGTGGAGGCCCGGCCTCGCGGGTGCCGCAGCGCCATGTCCATGAGCTGATCAGCCGGGGCGACCCCACGGTCGCCGCTGCCCAAGCGGCGTCGTCCTCGGTGCAGAGTTTCGAACCGTGGGGAGGAGCATTCATGTCCGCTGTCGTGACCATGTCCGACCTGCTCGCCGCCGGCGTGCACTTCGGCCACCAGACCCGTCGCTGGAATCCCAAGATGGAGCGATTCCTGTGGGGCGAGCGCAACGGCATCTACATCATCGACCTTCAGCAGACGCTCCAGCTGCTCGAGAACGCCTATGCCTACGTGCGCGACACGGTGGCTCGTGGCGGAACGATCCTCTTCGTCGGGACCAAGCGCCAGGCGCAGTATCCGATCGAGCGCCACGCCAATGCCTGTGCCATGCCGTACGTGAACCAGCGTTGGCTGGGCGGGATGCTGACCAACTTCCGCACGATTCGCGGCCGGGTCGAGAAGATGCTCGAGTACGAGCGGATGCGGTCCGCCGGCGACTTCAACAACATGCCGAAGAAGGAAGCCCTGCTGCACTCCCGTGAGCTGACCAAGCTGCAGCGCAATCTGAACGGCATCCGAAACATGGACAAGCTGCCCGATGCCGTCTTCGTGCTCGATACCCCCAAGGAGCACATCGCCGTGGCGGAGGCCGTCCGACTGAAGCTTCCCGTTGTCGCCGTCGCCGACTCGAACTCCGATCCCGACCCGATCACCTACGTCATCCCGGGCAACGACGACGCCATCCGCTCGACCGAACTGCTGTGCCGGGTGATTGCCGACGCCGCCCTCGAGGGTCGATACATGGCCGAGCGCAGCGGTGTGGCGGTGGCTCCTGCCGCAGGCCGCTCGCCGTCCGAAGAAGCTCGGATCGCCGCACAGCAGGCCGAGGCGCAGCGGGCTGCGATGGCAGAGGCTGCCGAGCGCGAGGCCCGAATTGCCGCCGACCAGGCCCGCAAGGCGGCTGCTGCTGCGGCCGTTCCCGATATGCGGTCTGCCGACACTCCGGCTGCGTCAGCCGACGTCGGCGGCGACGCAGGTCCCGCCGAAGTCGCCGAGCAGTCCGCACAAGCCACGCCGGCGGCCGAATCCGCGGAGTCCGAATCGGGGACCTCGCCAGCTGCATCGGAAGGAGCCGCTTGACATGGCAGCGTTCACTGCCAAAGACGTTCAGGCTTTGCGCCAGGCCACTGGTGCGGGAATGATGGATGCCAAGAACGCGCTGAGCCGATGCGATGGGGATGCCGCCGCGGCGGCCCAGTGGCTTCGTGAGAATGGCATCGCCAAGTCGATGGCACGAGCCGACCGTGACAACAGCGACGGTGTCGTTGTGGCTCGTGTGGAGAACAGCGGGGACGGCTCAGTCGGCGCGATCGTCGAGTTGCGCTGCGAGACAGACTTTGTCGCCAAGTCCGATGGATTCCTCTCGATGGCGGACAAGCTGCTGAGCGATGTGATCGCAAGCGGTGCTTCAGCCGTTGCCGATGCGGCGGGCGTCATTGACGATCTCAAGATCACGCTCAAGGAGAACATCGCGATCGGAACGGTTGAGCGCTTCGAGGCCCCGAGCGGTTCCTGCATCGATGCCTATGTCCACCACCAGAACGGCCGTGGCGTCAATGCAGTGCTCGTGCAACTCGAAGGAGCGACACCCGAACTCGCCCACGATGTCGCGCTGCACATAGCGAGCAGCCGCCCCACCTACATCCGGCGGTCGGACGTGCCGACGGACGTGCTTGATCGCGAGCGGGCAACCTTCGAGGCAATCAGCCGCAATGAGGGCAAACCGGAGGCGGCGCTGCCGAAGATCGTCGAAGGCCGTCTCACCGGCTACCTGCGTGAGCACACGCTCATGGAGCAGAAGTTCGTGAAGGACGAGAAGCGGACGATCGCCGATCTCGTCGGTCCGGCGAACGTGACGCGTTTCGCCCAAGTCGAGATCGGTCGCTGAGCACCGCTGTGGCTGCGGCTGAGTCCAAAGAGCCGCAGAAGGCCCGCCGTTGGGAGGGACCGCCCAAGTGGAGGCGGGTGGTGCTGAAGCTGTCGGGCGAGGCCCTGGCCGAAGCCGGCGGCCACAACGTCAGTGCATCAGTCGTTGATGCGCTCGCCTCAGAGATTGCCGACGTGGTGACCTCGCTGGACGTCGATATCGCCGTCGTCGTTGGGGGCGGCAATATCTGGCGCGGGATGGCGGGCTCGGTCGGCGGTATGGACCGCGCCCAGTCTGACCACATGGGGATGCTCGCCACGGTCATCAATGCGCTCGCGCTGCAGGATGCGCTTGAGCGATCCGATGTGCCCACCCGGGTGATGACCGCCATCGGCATGGCGCAGATCGCAGAGCCCTATATCCGGCGCCGCGCCGTGCGCCACCTCGAGAAAGGCCGCGTGGTGATCTTCGCGGCTGGCACCGGCAACCCGTTCTTCACGACTGACACAGCGGCGGCCCTGCGTGCCGCGGAGGTCGACGCCGATGTCGTGCTCAAGGGCACGCATTCCGGAGTCGATGGCGTTTACACGGCTGATCCGCAGACGGATCCGAATGCCCAGCTCCTCAGCGAGGTCACGTTTCTCGAAGTGCTGTCGCAGGAGTTGGCGGTGATGGACTCCGCCGCGATCGCCGTGTGCAAGGACAACGCCACTCCGATCGTGGTCTTCGATCTGATGACACGCGGCAATTTCCGCAGCGTTGTCGAAGGCGAGGCGCTCGGCACGCTCGTGCGCTGAGCGCCGCTTCGCTCCTGTGAGGTCGCCGAAGTGACGGCGACTCCCGACAGGTCGTCGCTACGCTAGGCAGGTGAGCGAATTCGCCGCCGAGATCTGCACAGATGCTCGTGATCGGATGCGCAGCGCTGTCGAACACGCCCGCGGCAACTTCGCCACCGTCCGCACCGGGCGCGCAACGCCGGCACTGGTCGAGAAGATTCAAGTCGACTACTACGGCGCCGCCGTTCCCTTGCAACAGCTCGCGGGATTCTCGGTACCCGAGGCACGCATGCTGGTGATCCAGCCGTTCGACCGGGCTGCAGTCGAGGCCATCTCCAAGGCCGTCATGGAGTCCGACTTGGGCATCAACCCATCGAGCGATGGCCATGTCCTGCGGCTGGTCTTCCCCCCGCTGACCGAGGACCGGCGCAAGGATCTGGTACGAGTGGTGAAGCAGATGGCCGAGGACGGGCGTGTCGCGGTGCGCAACCTGCGTCGCAGTGCTCGCCACGATCTCGATACCCTCGAAAAGGAGAAGGAGATCTCCGCCGATCAAAAACGCAGCTTCGAACAGGAGCTCGACGCCGACACCGCCAAGTTCGTCGGAGATATTGATCGGGCGTTGGACGCCAAGGAGCAAGAACTCCTCGAGGTGTGACCGAGCAGGTGTGAAGGTAGATGTCCGAAAGCAGCGAGCATCCGCCGACGCACCCCGGCTCCGGTTCCGATGATCCGGCGATCACTGGCGATCCCTTGGGATCCACCCGACCACTCGTGAACTTCGAATCCGACGACGACGCTGCATCGGCTGAGCCGGCCGAGCCGACTTCGCCTTCCGCATCCGATGCCGCGGCCGCAGAGTCAGAGCGTCGCGGGGGCTCCCGCCTGTTCCCGCAGCTGCCCGACGACCCACGACTGGCCAGCGATCCTCCGGCGGCTGCCGACGAAGGGGCCGACGCCGGTTATGAACCACTCTTCGACGCTCCCGAAGACGCGCCGCCGGCTCCGCCAGCCGACCCTGCGCCAGCGCCGGCCGACCCTGCGCCAGCTCCTGTCGACATGACATCAACGCCGGCCAAGACGCCGGCGGTGCCAGTCGCCGAGGCTGCTGCGGCATCCGTGCCGGTCGCAGCGGCCGCAACTCCTGCCGAACTACCGTCGGAGACTGGCGCGCCGACATCTGAACCTGATCGCTTCGCTCAATGGGCCCGGCTCGATGCGTCCGCATCGCACTGGCGCGAGGGAAGCCAGGACTACGAGGAGCGTGGAGTCGTGAGCGACGAAGCCCGGACCATGTTGCACAACGGTCCCGCGGAGGCAGGCCGCAGCGGTCGCAATCTGCCGGCTGCCATTGCCGTCGGTGCAGTGCTGGCCGCGCTGTTCTTTGGCGCGCTCCGGGTGGGCGAAGCAGCCACCGTTGCGCTCGTCGTCATCGTGCTGGTGCTGGCGGCAGCGGAGTTCTACCGGGCCGCCCGACCGCTCGGCTACCGGCCGGCAACGTTGGCAGGCCTCGTCGGAGTCGGCGGCTTGTCGGTCGCTGTGCACCTGCGGGGCGTCGAGGCCTATCCCATCGTGCTGGCCGTCTCCGCGGTGACCATCTTCTGTTGGTTCCTGCTCGGCGTCGAGCGAGATCATCCCACCGCGAACTTGGCCATCACGACGCTCGGACTGCTGTGGGTCGGCGGCTTGGGATCGTTCGCCGCGCTGATCTTGCGCGAGCCCAACGGCGACTCCATGCTGATCGGTGCCGTGATCGGGACCGTCGTCTACGACGTCGGCGGCTATGTGATCGGCCGAACGACAGGCCAAAGTCGCCTCGCTCCGCGGATCAGCCCCAACAAGACCCACGAGGGGCTCATCGGGGGCATCGTGCTGTCAGTCGTGATCACCACGCTCGTGCTGAATCGCTTCCCTGGTGTGTTCCCGTGGACGGGGAGCCTGCTCGACGCGCTGTGGCTGAGCCTCGCCGTCGCGCTCGCGGCGCCGCTCGGGGATCTGACTCAGTCGATGGTCAAGCGCGATGTGGCCATCAAGGACATGGGCAGCCTGCTGCCCGGTCACGGCGGCGTCTTTGATCGCTTCGATGCGCTGCTCTTTGCCTTGCCGGCGGCCTATTTCGCCGGCACGATCGTCCTGGGGTCCCCGACGTGAGCGCTCATTCGCCGTGGGTCAGCACGCGCTCGCGGGCGGCCCGGAACACTCACGTCGCCGGCTAGACGCATGGGCGCGACGACTGTCGCGGTGCTCGGTTCGACGGGTTCGATCGGCACCCAGACGCTGGAGGTGATGCGCGCGGAGCCGGACCGATTCCGGGCGATCGCGCTTGCCGCCAACAGCTCGGTCAGCGAGCTCGCCGCTCAGGCTCATGAGTTTGCACCGGCAGCCGTCGGCATCGGCGATCCCGAGCTCGTGGGGGAGCTGCAGGCCGCACTGCCTGCCGGCATCGAGGTGCTTGCGGGCCGTGGTGCATTTGCCGATCTCGCAGCCACCGCCGACGTCGTGGTGAATGGTGTCGTGGGATTCGCCGGCTTGGGCGTCACGCTGTCGGCACTTCGGGCCGGGCGCCGGCTCGCGTTGGCGAACAAGGAGAGCCTCATCGCAGCGGGGCCGCTGGTGCAGCCCTTGCGAACCGTGCCAGGAGCCGAGCTCATTCCGGTTGACAGCGAGCACAGCGCCCTGCACCAGTGCCTCGCGGGACAAACGGCGCCGCCCGAGCGGCTGATTCTCACCGGCAGCGGCGGGCCGTTCCGTGGCCGCGATGCCGCCGGATTGCGCGAGGCAACCGTCGCTGACGCCTTGGCACATCCGACGTGGTCCATGGGGCCCAAGATCACGGTCGATTCGTCGACGCTCATGAACAAGGGCCTCGAGGTCATCGAGGCTCACGAGCTGTTCGGCGTGGACTACGACCGGATCGAGGTGGTCATCCAGCCGCAGTCGGTAATCCACTCGATGGTGACCTTTGCCGACGGCAGCACCGTGGCGCAGCTCTCCTTGCCGGACATGCGGTTGCCCATTGGCTACGCCTTGGCACACCCCGAGCGCATCGGGACGCCGTTCGGTGGCGTCGACTGGTCGACGATCGGCGCGCTCGAATTCGAAATGCCCGACACCGAGACATTCGGATGCCTGCGCTTGGCGTATGAAGCGGGCCGAGCGGGCGGCACCGCGCCCGCCTGGCTGAATGGGGCCAACGAGCAGGCTGTGGGCGCGTTCTTGGAGGGCCAACTGCGTTGGCACGAGATCGAACGCGTGATCGACCAAGCGATGCAGCATCACGATGGAGCAGCTGCGGACTGCGTGGAGGCAGTCATCGCAGCGGATCAGCAGGGACGCCGACATGTGGCTGAGGCAGTGATCGGTCTTGTTCCATGAGGGGCCACGCGGAGGAGCCGCACACCCCGACGCCCGGCATGGCAGCGCGCACCGCCGGCTGGATTGCGGCACTCGTGGTGCTGGCGTTATTGGCGTGGAGCTACCCCTTCGCTGTCGGTGCCGCGGCGGTGCTTGCCGGTGTGCTGTTCATGCACGAGTTCGGCCACTTCGCGGCTGCTCGCGCGGTCGGGATGAAGGTCACCGACTTCTTCTTGGGATTCGGCCCGCGGCTGTGGAGCGTTCGCCGGGGCGAGACGACGTACGGCCTGCGGGCGCTGCCGCTGGGGGCCTACGTGCGCGTCATCGGCATGTCGAGCAGCGATGCCGTTGAACCGGGCGATGAGCACCGGGCGTACCGGAACAAGAGCTACCCCCGCCGCCTGCTGGTCGTGAGCGCGGGTTCGCTCATGCACCTGATGATGGCGCTGGTCGCCTTTGTGGCGCTGCATGCAGTGCTCGGCGCGCCCGCCCTCGAAGAGGACCGTTGGCAGGTCGCCGAGGTGATGAGCCAGCGAGACGGGGTGGCACTTCCCGCCGTCGCCGCAGGAATTTCCGCAGGAGATCGCATCGTGGGCGTCAACGGCACCCTCACCGAGGACTGGAGTGTGTTTGTGTCCGAGGTGCAGGCCCGGCCCGGCGAGCGGGTGCTGCTCGAGATCGAACGAGACGGAACGCTCCTCGATCTGGAGACGACGCTGGCCGCCGATCCCGAAACAGGACGCGGACTGCTGGGAGTGCGCGCCGGGCAGGCGGTCACCTATGAAACCGCCGGCCTGCCCACGGCGATTATCCGAGGATTCGCCGACCTCTCGGGAGCGATCGCCGATTCGGTGCGCGGCATCTGGTCGCTGTTCGCCAACTTCGGCGATGTGGTTGACCGAATCGTGTCGCCGCCGGGTGATCCATCTGCCAACGAGAACCTGGGCATGCGGCCATTGAGCGTCTTCGGCATCGTTGACTTGGCTTCGGACACCTCGTGGGGTTGGTCCGAGCGGGTGCTGATGTTTGCGATAGTCAACGTTTTTCTCGGTGTGTTCAACATGTTGCCGGTGCCGCCCTTCGACGGAGGCCATGTGGCAATTGCAACCTATGAACGCTGGCGCGAGCGCGGGGGACGCGGCCGCTACCTGAGCGATCCTCGGGCGTTGGCACCCGTGGTGGCCGTCGTGGTGACCGCCCTCGTCCTGCTGGCAGTCGGCCTGCTCTACCTCGACATCGCCAACCCGATCGATCTGTGAGCCCATCAGCGCCATGACCACCTCCGCCAGCTACGCCCGACGGCATTCCCGCCAAGTGCTTGTCGGATCGGTCGCGGTCGGCGGCGGGGCACCGGTCTCGGTGCAGTCGATGACCACGACCAAGACCTCCGACGTCGAGGGCACCCTCGCCCAGATCTACGCACTGGCCGGTGCCGGAGCCGACATCGTGCGCTGCACGGCGAACGACCTCGCAGCCGTTGAGGCGCTCGCGCACATCGTGCCCCGCTCGCCAGTGCCCCTCGTGGCCGACGTCCATTTCCAGTACCGGCTCGCGCTGGCAGCTCTCGATGCCGGAGTGGCCTGCCTGCGGCTGAATCCAGGCAATATCCGCAAGCCAGACCAGATACGCGCCGTGGCGTCAGAGGCTCGGGATCGTGGTGTCCCCATCCGTATCGGCGTCAACGGCGGCTCCCTCGATCCCGACATCGAGGCGCGCTATGGCATGACCCCCACCGCATTGGTCGAATCGGCCAAACGAGAACTCGGCTACTTCACCGAGGTGGGTTTCGACGACGTCAAGATCTCGGTCAAGGCCAGCGATGTGACGCTGATGGTGGAGTCCTACCGGATGCTCGCCGAGGAGGTCGATTTCCCGCTGCACCTCGGCGTAACGGAAGCCGGACCCCCGCCTGCGGGCCTGGTGAAGTCGACCGCGGGTATCGCAACCCTGCTCAATGAAGGCATCGGTGACACGATCCGTTACAGCCTGACGGCCGACCCGGTCCAGGAGGCCAAGGCCGGCCAGCAATTGCTCCAGGCATTGGGTCTGCGGGAGCGTTCGGGCACGGATCTCGTTGCGTGCCCGTCGTGCGGCCGGGCCGAAGTGGACGTCATCTCGGTGGCCGAGGAAGCCCAGGCGGCCTTTGAGCAGCTCGACTTGGCGGTGCAAGTGGCGGTGATGGGCTGCGTGGTGAACGGGCCGGGTGAGGCCCGCAGTGCCGACCTGGGGATCGCCGCAGGCCGTTCGCGCGGCCATCTCTTCGTCAAGGGCCAAGTCGTGTCGGTGGTGCCCGAGGACGAGATGGTCGCGGCATTGGTGAGCTGGGCGAAGATTGTGGCGGCCGACGGCGTGGAAGCCGCCCTCGCCAGGGCGGAGGTCGGCGCTGCCGCAGCAGCTGCAGCCGACCGCGCAGCGCTGGTGAGCGAGCAGGGCGACGACGTCAATGAGGCCGCTGAGCGCGTCGCCCTCATCCGGCGTCGCTGACGGCGAGCAGATCCACCGGCGCGCGTCCGATTCACATGCGCTGGTAGCCTCGACCGCGCAGGACAGTTTCGGCTGGTCGTGGGCTCTGCGCACGCGCCCTTGCAGTTCGATTGCAAGCGCTCATTCCGCAGGCACAGCCCCGACCGCAGCTGAGGCGACGCGGACAGGGAGGTTGCGATGACTCACACCGCGGCGGCCTCGCGCGCCTCTGAAAGTACCCACCCCTCCGAGATTGCGAAGCTCGCCGGCCCTGTCGCCGCCGACGCCGGCTGTGTTCTCTATGAGGTGCAGTGGCGAGGCGCAACCCTGGTCGTTCTGGCCTCGGCGGCAGGCGGAAACGCCATCGGCGTCGATGCTCTCAGCCAGCTGAGCCGCCGGCTGTCCACGGCACTCGACGCGGCCGACATGATCGATGGTCGCTACGTGCTCGAGGTGTCCAGTCCCGGACTCGAGCGCAGCCTGCGCCGTCCGGAACACTTCTCGGGCGCTGTCGGCGAGCGGGCGGTGATCCGCACGAACGGGCCGCTGCGCCAGCGCATCGTCGGCGAGATTCTCAGCGCCGACAGCACTGCTGTCTCGATCCGCATCGAGGAGATATCCGCGCATCCTTCGCATCATTCCGAGGCCCAGCCGGCGGTCGGCCAGACGCTGTCGGTGCCGTTCGGCGACATTGCCAAGGCCCGGACGACATTCGAATGGGGCTCGCAGCCCAGGCGCAGCTCGGGTTCGGGCAATGTGCCGCACGCCAAGCGAGGCCAGACACCACGCCAGACATCGAGAGAAGGGCAGCGACGATGAGCGACGCAGCAACACTCGACAGCCGAGAGATCATGGAAGCGCTTCAGGCACTCGCCATTGAGAAGGGCATGACCGTTGATGTGCTGCTCGAGGCGGTCGCGAACGGCCTTGAATCGGCCTACAAGCGCCGGGAGGGCGCCGCTGAGCAGGCCTACGTAGAAATCGACGAGTCGTTCAACATCACGGTCTACGCGCAGGAGGTCGACGAGCTCGGCAACGTCCTGCGGGAATGGGACGACACCCCCCATGACCTCGGGCGGATCGTGGCCCAGACCGTCCGTCAGGTGCTCAATCAGCGCATCCGCGAAGTCGAGCGTGACATGAAGTACGACGAGTACGCCGGACGCGAGGGCGACATCGTCACGGGCATCATCCAGCAGAACGACGCTCGCTACACCCTGCTCGACTTGGGTCGCGTCGAGGCGCTGCTCCCTCAGTCCGAGCAAGTGCCCTATGAGCGACCCGAGCCAAACAGCCGCCTCAAGGCGTACATCGTCGAAGTGCGCAAGACCGCCAAGGGGCCCCAGATCGTCGTATCGCGCACACATCCAGGACTGATCCGCGAGCTGTTCAAGCTGGAGGTTCCCGAGATCTCCGACGGCGTCGTCGAATTGAAGGCGTGTGCGCGCGAGCCCGGCCACCGCACCAAGATCGCTGTCTGGTCGAATGATCCCAATATCGATCCGGTCGGGGCATGCGTGGGTGCGCGCGGCAGCCGGGTCCGACAGGTCGTGAACGAGCTGCGGGGCGAGAAGATTGACATCGTCCCGTTCTCCGACGACCTGCATGACTTCGTGGCCAAAGCGCTGTCACCGGCTCGCGTCCGGGAGGTCCGCTTTCACTCCGAAGAGGGCGTCGCAGAAGTCGTCGTGCCCGACCATCAACTGTCGCTGGCCATCGGCCGCGAGGGTCAGAACGCGCGATTGGCGGCCCGGCTGACTGGTTGGCGCATCGATATCAAGAGCGAGACGCAGATCGCCGAGGAGGAGGCCGGCTACTCGGGAGAGGAATGGGCCGAAGGGGAGTGGGTCACCGACGCCGAGACGGGCGAGCAGACCTGGGTGCCTGCGGACGGCAGCGAGGCAATCACCGCAGGCCAGTGGTCTGAAGCGGTCACCGAGCAGCACGATGCCGACGAGACCGCCGCCGACGTTCAGCAGGCCTCCGGCGACGAGACGGCCAGCGACGGCACGGACGAGACCCCCGCAGAGGCCCACACCGACCCCAGTACCCTTCCATCGGACTCCACGACGCCTTGAGGCCGATGGCCCGTCTCGTCGCGTCCCCGTTTCATTCCCTGAGCCCCGCCGGGCGCCCCATCAACTCTCGACAGCTCTCCCGACAGAAAGACCGACCGCTTGCCGAAAAAAGTCCGCGTTCACGAGCTCTCCAAAGAGCTGGGCATGACGCTCACCGAGGTGCTCGACGTATGCGAGTCGTTGGGCATCGGTGTGAAGACGCACTCGTCCAGCATGGAGGACGCGCAGGCTGACCGCGTCCGGCGCAAGGCCCAGCGCGAGGGACTGATTCGTGACGAGCCGCAGCCAGAGGTCCGCAAGGCCCGCAAATCGCCTGCGAAGCACGCTGCGGCGACCTCGCGCGCGGTACCGCGGGACGACTCCGCTGAGGCGCAGCAATCCCCACCGCCGACCCGGCCCGCTCGTCCGGCCCCGCAGGCCCCGGCTGAGCCGAAACCGTCTCGGGAACCTGCGCCGACCCCGCAGGCCGCCCCCGAAAGCCCCACGCCCGCGCCCGATGCCGAGGCGCCCTCGCCAGCCGCCCCTCGACCTGCGGCGCAAGCCCCCTCGGCCCCGCCGCGCCCGCCCGATGTTCCGCCGCCAGGCACCCCGCCACCGCCGAGCACATTGCCGTCGGCGGGTGCCCCGCCGCCGGTGCCGCCGCCGCGGCGTCTCGTCACTTCGAGCGGCCAGGAGTCCGCGCGGCCGGTCCTGCCACCGGCGGGGCGGCCCGCAGCACGAGTCGACGAACCGCCGACACCTTCTCGGCCGACGTCCGACGATGGTGCCGGCACGGCGCTGCCGCCGCCGCCTCCCCGTCTGCCGATGCCGCCGAAGTCGGCCGATGGCAAGGCGATCCCGCCTCCGCCCGTGCCGCCCCGTTCCGGATCCGGCAAGCCGATTCCACCGCCGCCGGGCCCTCCCCGCACATCCAATCGCAGCGGCGCCCCCTATCGCTCCGGTCCTCCTGGTGGATTCCGCCGTCCAGCGGGCGGCGGTGAGCGCCCCCACGGCGGGGCGCCTGGGGGCGGGCGCGCACATGCCGGTGCTCCTCCTCCTTCCGGCGGACGTCCAGGCGGGCCTCCCGGCGGCGCCCGTCCCGGAGGACCGCGAGGCGCACCACGAGGCGGTCCGCGAGGCCGCCCCCGTCGTCGTCGCCGCCGCCAGCGCGAGGAGCTGCAGCCCCAGCAGCTCACCGCCTACACGCCGGTGGACGCACCCGTTCCCGACGGCGAGATCGTCGTCGAGCGAGGGTCGACCGCTCAGGAAGTCGCCGCTCGGCTGAATCGCTCCGCCGCCGACATCGTGCGGTTCCTGCTGCAGCAGGGTGAGATGGTGACTGCCACCCAGTCGCTCAGCGACGACATGATCGAGCTTTTCGCCGCTGAGCTCGACGCCGAGGTACGCATCACCGAGCCCGGCGCGGAGCAGGAAGAGGAGCTGCTGCGGGCGCTCGAGGTCGACCTGACCGACGACGGCGCCCAGATCCGACCGCCGGTGGTGACCGTCATGGGCCACGTCGACCATGGCAAGACGCTGCTGCTGGACCGAATCCGATCCTCCAACGTCGTCGAGGGTGAGGCAGGTGGCATCACCCAGCACATCGGCGCGTACCAGACCAAGCGGAAGGATCACCGGATCACGTTCATCGACACCCCTGGTCACGAGGCCTTCACGGCGATGCGCGCCAGGGGGGCCCAAGCCACCGATGTCGTCGTGCTGGTGGTGGCGGCCGATGACGGCGTCATGCCGCAGACTGCCGAAGCAATCGACCACGCACTTGCAGCCGATGTGCCGATCATCGTCGCCATCAACAAGATGGACCGACCCGGAGCCGATGCCGACCGCGTGCGGGCCCAGCTCGCAGAGCGGGGCCTCATTCCTGAGTCCTACGGCGGCGACGTGATCACCGTTCCCATGTCGGCCATGACAGGCGACGGCATCGACGAATTGCTGGATCAGATCCTGCTGGTCGCGGAGCTCGAGGAGCTCAGTTCCCCGGCGAGCGGTCGGGCGGTCGGCATCGTGCTCGAAGCCCATCTCGACCGCGGCCGTGGTCCGGTCGCGACGGTGTTGGTGCAGCGAGGCACCCTGCGCATCGGCGAGCCGATGGTCGCCGGCGCGGCGTGGGGCCGCGTGCGTGCGATGACCGATGATCGAGGGGCCCCGCTCAGCGAGGCGGGTCCAGCGATGCCTGTGCAGGTGCTCGGCCTCGGCGAGGTGGCGCGTTCAGGCGACATGTTCGTCGTGGCACCCGATGAGAAGACCGCAGGCAAGGTGGCGGAGACTCGCGAGCATTGGCAGCGCCAGGCCAGCCTCGCCGGCACCGCCGGCGGAAGCGGTGGCGGCGCGCGGCTCGAAGACATCTTCAAGCAGGTGCAGGCCGGCGAGACAGCCACCCTGAACCTGGTGCTCAAGGCCGACGTGCATGGCTCGCTCGAAGCCGTCACCGACAGCCTCCGCAAGCTCGAACGCCCCGACGTCAAGCTCGCCTTCGTCAGCCGAGGCGTCGGTGGCATCAATGAGAACGATGTTCAGCTCGCTGCCGCATCGGAAGCCACGATCATCGGCTTCAACGTGCGCCCCGACCGTAATGCGCGCCAGACCGCCGAGACCGAGGATGTCGAGGTCCGGCTCTACGAGATCATCTATGACCTCATCTCCGACGTGCAGAACGCCATGGTCGGCCTGCTCGAGCCGGAATTCGAGGAGATCGTCGCGGGTGAGGCGCAGGTGCGCCAGGTCTTCCGCATCTCGGGTGTCGGACCGGTTGCGGGCTGCGTCGTCGAGCATGGGAACGTGCGCAGCGGCGCCAAAGTCAGGTTCCTGCGTGACGGCGCGATCATCTGGAAGGGAGCGATCAAATCCCTGCGCCACTTCCAGGACGACGTTGCCGAGGTGTCTGCGGGCATGGAGTGCGGTATCGGTCTCAGTGACTTCTCTGACCTCAAAGAAGGCGACGTGATCGAGACGTACACCGAGCGCGAGATCGCCCGCGTCGCCTGACGGAGCACATATCCGATGGCACGTCGCTCCCGCCGCCGGCGGCGTTCGATGCCCGCCGCGCACCCCTACGAGCGGACCGATCGCGTCGCGCAGCTCGTGCGCAGCGTGGTCGCCTCCGAGATGGAGCGGCTCGACGAGGCGTTCGACGGCATCGTGATCACCGGGGTGGATGTCGATCGTGAGCTGAGCGTCGCGGTCGTGCACTACGACGTGCGCGATCAGGAATCCGATGAAACCGCAGCTGCAGCCTTCGAAGCCCACCACCACCGTCTCCAACGAGCCTTGGGCACGGCTACCAGCTTGAGGCGCACGCCTGCGCTTCGCTTCCGCCGGGACCGGGGAGTGATCGACGCCGAGCGAATCGAAGACCTGCTGGCCGCACTGTCGGACCCCCAGCCCGAACCGCCGCCCTCAGACCCGCGTTTGGACACTGCCGCAGAGCGGGACGAGGGGTCCTGACGGCCGTGGCGCGACGACGCCCCGCGACCACCCACGGCACCGTCATCGTCGACAAACCGCCCGGTCCCACGTCCCATGACGTGGTGGCCATGCTGCGGCGTCGCTTCGGGGAGCGACGCATCGGCCACGCGGGCACGCTCGACCCGTCCGCGACGGGCGTCCTCGTCGTCGGCATCGGCAATGCGACCCGCTTGCTGCGATTCGCCACTGCAGGCCGCAAGAGTTACGAGTGCGAGATTGTGTTCGGGGTGGCGACCAGCACACTCGATGCCGCCGGCGAGACGATCGAGACTTGGAACATGGATCTCGATCCGAGTGAAGTTGCCCGCGTGGCGAAAGGTTTCGTCGGCACCATCTCGCAGCTGCCGCCGATGGTGTCTGCGGTTCGCGTCGGAGGCCGTCGCCTGCACGAGATCGCCCGCTCCGGGCAGACCGCGGAACGCGAATCGCGTGTCGTCGAGGTCTACGGCTTCGAGGTGGCGGCCACCAGGGATCCGCGGGTCTACCGGGCCTCGGTCGACTGTTCGGCAGGCACCTATGTGAGAACGCTCGGAGCCGATGTGGGAAGTGCGCTGGGAGGAGGCGCACACATCCGGGCGCTGCGGCGCACACGCAGCGGTACGTTTTCGCTGTCGGAGGCCGAATCTCCCGACGATGCTGTGCTGCGCCCACCCGGTGAACTGGTGCGAGATCTGTCTCAGCTCCATCTGTCCGACGACGAGACAGCTCAGGCCCGCCAAGGCGCTCACTTGGCCGCTTGTCGCTACGCGGGCCACGGCCCTTGGGCGCTGTTCGATACCGCCGGGGAGCTCGTGGCGGTGCATGAACGCACCGACGGCCGCCTGCGCGCCACGGTCCTGCCGTCTTCGGACTCGAGCCAGTAAGCACAGATGCCATAGCTGTGGAGGCGGCAGGGGACTCTGCGACGTTGCGACCTGCCGGATCGCTGGAGCAGAGGGTTCTGCCGCCTCCACAGCGGGCGCACCTAGTCGCAGAAGTCTGTCGTGAGTAGCGTTACCCCCATGGAGGTCATTCGCGACCTGGATTGGTGCCCGGTGCTCGAGCACGGCTGCGTCGTGACCGTGGGTGAGTACGACGGCGTGCACCGGGGGCATCGAACCGTGATCTCCGAAATGCATCGCCTGGCAGCCGAGCGCGGCTGCGCTACCGCGGTCGTGACGTTCGACCGCCACCCGGCCACGGTGGTACGGCCAGAATCCGCACCGCTGCTGTTGTGCGATCTCGACCACAAATTGGAGCTGCTGGCCGAGACCGGGGTCGATTTCACCTTGGTCGTCACGTTCGACGAAGCCCGCGCAGCGGTGCCTGCCGAACAGTTCGCCCTCGAGATCCTCGTCAACTGCCTCACGGCACGCGCTGTCGTGGTCGGTGCCGACTTCCATTTCGGCAAGGGGCGCCGGGGCAACATCGAGACACTGCGCCAGGTCGGCGCCGAACACGGTTATGAGGTGGTCGGCCTCCCACTGGTCAAGCAGATGACCGGCGACGGCGAAGTCATCTCATCCACGTCGATCCGCGAAGCGCTTGCCGCAGGCGACGTGGAACGGGCGCACCGGCTGCTCGGACGGCCGTTCGAGGTACGCGGCGTTGTCACGCTCGGCGACCGCCGTGGCCGCCAGATCGGGGTGCCCACCGCGAACTTGCCCACCACCCCTGACCTGCAGATTCCTGCCGACGGCGTGTATGCCGCGTGGTACGTGCGCCCTGACGGTGCCCAATATCCGGCGGCCGTCAATATCGGTCGTCGCCCGACGTTCTACGACTTCGCCGAGCGTTCGCTGATTGAAGCGCACTTGATCGGCTTCCGCGGAGATCTCTATGACGAGACGGCCAAGGTTCGCTTCGTCCGCAGGCTGCGACCCGAGCGACGCTTTGATGGCATCGACGAACTGAAGGTTCAGCTTCGCCGCGACATCGAAGACGCTGCGAAGTGCCTGCATACCTAGGGGACAACAGGCGGTGAGCTGAGGGGCCGCCGAAGTCCCGCTGGTAGCCTGCACGATTGACAAGAGACAGAACAGCGCGGCTGGGTCGCCCAGCCGAGACGTCGCAGCAAACCTCGCAAACGCAGTCTGCGTACTCGCAGCAATCGACAGCGCAGCATTTGCTCGGCGCCACAACGACAGGGAATACAGCAACGGCATGAGTGCCAAGAGATCAAGTCCAGCGGCCTCGGTGATCGACGAACATCGCCATTCGGAGGCCGACACCGGATCGCCCGAGGTGCAGGTCGCTCAATTGAGCGCCCGCATTGAGCACCTCACCGAACACCTCCAGACCCACAACAAAGACCACCACAGCCGCCGAGGGCTGTTGAAGCTCGTCGGACGTCGGCGCAGGTTGCTTGACTACCTGAGCGCCAACGATGTCGAGCGATACCGAGCTTTGATCGCAAAGCTCGGCCTCCGGCGCTGAAACGGTCCTGGGCGACAACGGTCATTCCGCGCACCCCAGCGTGCGCCATGAATTCGTCGCCGCCTCACGCGCCCTGCTGGGGCGCACGTCCCATGGCCAAACGAGACCTCATCATCATCAACCAACAGGCGGGCCGGAACTCGTTGAAGCAGTCCCGCCACCACAACAGGAGCAGACATGGCTGAAGCCATTTCGGTCACCGGTCCCATCGCGGGCACCGACAAGACCATCACCTTTGAGACCGGCGTGCTCGCCGGCCTCGCAAACGGGGCGGTCACGTCCCGCATCGGCGACACGCAAGTGCTCGTCACCGCAACTGCGTCAAACCGTCCACGCGACGGCGCGTCATTCTTCCCGCTCACGGTCGACATCGAGGAGCGCATGTACGCGGTGGGCCGGATCCCCGGTTCGTTCTTCCGGCGAGAGGGGCGTGCATCCGACGATGCGATCCTCACCTGCCGGCTGATCGATCGCCCGCTGCGACCCAATTTCCCCAGTGACTACCGCCACGACACACACATCGTGGGCACGATTCTGGGCGCCGACCACGTCAATCAATACGACATCGTCGCGTTGAACGGAGCGTCGGCGGCCCTGTGGCTGAGCGGCATCCCGTTCGAGTGCCCGATCGCCGGCGTGCGGATCGCCTACTCCACCGATGGCGAGTGGATCCCGTTCGCCACCCATGAAGAGTCCGAGGCCGCCACGTTCGAAATGGTCGTGGCCGGCCGCCAGCTCGACAGCGGCGACATCGCCGTGATGATGGTCGAGGCCGGCGGCACGGAGAAGTCGTTCTCGTACTACGAGCAGGGCGCACCAAAGGTCACCGAGGACGTGCTCGCTAACGGTCTCGAGGCCTCCAAGCAGTGGATCGACGACATCATCGAGATGCAGAAGTCGCTGCGCCGGCTGGTCGAAGAGCAGTCCGGTCCGATCCAGCAAATGGAGTACATCTCCACCAGGGACTATTCCGACGAGGTGCTCGATCGCGTGCGCGAAGTCGCCGGCGATCGCATGCGTGAAGTGATGGCAATCGCCGACAAGGCCGAGCGCGAGGCCGCACAATCGGTGACCAGCATCGCCGTGATTGACGAAGTTGCCGCAGAATTCGCAGACCTCGACGGCGCCAAGGACCAGATCCGTGAGGCGGTCAGGTCGCTGTCGAAGGAGATCGTGCGCGAGCGCATCGTGGCGGACGGGTTCCGCATCGACGGACGGTCAACCGATGAGGTTCGGCCGCTCTCGTCGGTCGCGGGCTACCTCGGGCGCACCGCTCATGGCTCGGGGCTGTTCCAGCGCGGCGAGACCCAGGTACTGAATGTCACCACGCTGGGCATGTCCCGGATGGAGCAGATCGTCGACACCCTGAATCCTCAGGACCGGCGCCGGTTCATGCACCACTACAACTTCCCGCCGTTCTCCACCGGCGAAGCGGGCTTCATGCGTGGCCCCAAGCGGCGCGAGATCGGCCACGGCGCACTTGCTGAACGTGCGATCTTCCCGGTCGTACCGTCCAAGGAAGACTTCCCGTACACCATCAGGCTGGTGTCCGACGTGCTCACGTCCAACGGGTCCACGTCGATGGGGTCGGTGTGCGCATCGTCGCTGTCGCTGATGGATGCCGGCGTGCCGATTGTGGATCACGTTGCCGGCGTGGCCATGGGCCTCGTGTACGCCGACGGCAAGTATGTGACGCTGACTGACATCCTGGGCGCCGAAGACGCATTCGGAGACATGGACTTCAAGATTGCGGGTACCGAAGACGCCATTACCGCGCTCCAGCTCGACACCAAGATCGAAGGCATCCCCGCCGAGGTGCTGACCCAGGCGCTGGGCCAGGCTCGGCAGGCTCGCCTGCAGATCCTCGAGGTCATGCGTGCGGCGATCGCCGAGCCGAGGCCCGACGTCGGCGAGACCGCGCCGAAGATCACCAGCTTCGAGATCCCGATCGACAAGATCGCCGAGGTCATCGGCCCGCGGGGCAAGGTCATCAACTCCATCCAGGAAGAGACCGGCGCCGACATCAACGTGGACGACGACGGCACGGTCGGCACCGTCAGCATCGGTGCTACCGACCGCGAGGTGGTGGCAGAGGCCGAGCGGCAGATCCGGCTGATCGTCAACCCGCCGACGCCCGATGTGGGCGCCACCTATGAGGGTCGCGTGGTGAATATCACCAAGTTCGGTGCTTTCGTGAACGTGCTGCCCGGGACCGACGGGCTGCTGCACATCTCCAAGCTGGGAGGCAGGCGCCGGCTGAATTCGGTCGAAGAGGTGCTTGAGCTGGGCGACGTGATCAGCGTCATTGTCGAGGAGATCGACCCCAACGGCAAGATCAGCCTCTCGCCGGCCGATCCGACCCAGGTCGGAGGCAGCGAGGGTGACGATGACAGTGCGGGTGACGATGCGCCTGCGCCGCGGCGAGACCGCGGTCGCGGGGGAGACAACGGCACGCGTCGGAGCCGAACGCCTGTGCCTGCAGGAGTGTCTGCGGGCGGCGGCGATTCGTCCGCCGCGTCCGGCGGCGACGACGCGGATGAGGCGACAGCCGGTGCGTCGGAGCCGAGCGGCACAGCCCGTGAGGACGTGTCGTTCGGCGAGCACTTCGAGCAGATCGCGAAGGACGTCTATGGCGACCTGGGACCAGTGCTCGAGCAGCCCGGCCGGGGCTCCGGCAGACGTCGCGGCCGCCGCTAGCGACTCAGGCGGGTCCACGGGCTGGGGCCAACACGGCGCATGCGCAGCAATGCGTTCCGCCCGCAACTGAGCGCGCCACTAGCGTGATCGCCGTGAGAGTGCTGGTCTTCGGCGCCGGCGGACGCATGGGCGCCACCGTCTGCGAGGCGGTCGACGCCGACGGAGGCTTGGAACTCGCGGCCGGGGTGGACCCCGGTGCTCCAGGCCAGCGCGACGTCACCGACAGCATCGACATCGTGGCGTCTGCCGCAGAGGTCGATCCGGCTGCGGTCGATGTCGCAGTGGACTTCACGGTTGCCGCTGCGGCGCGGGAGAACTTGGCATGGTGTGCGGCGCATGGCGTTCATGCGGTGGTCGGCACCAGCGGTCTCGACCCCGACGACTACGAGCGGTGTCGGGAGGCGTTCACCGCCAGCAACTGCCTCATCGCCCCCAACTTTGCGATCGGTGCGGTGCTCATGATGCGGTTCGCTGAGCTCGCCGCGCCGTTCTTCCCGACCGCTGAGATCATCGAGCTCCACCACGACAACAAAGTCGATGCGCCCTCGGGTACTGCCATGCAGACCGCGCGCGCCATGGCGGCGGCCTCGGGCGACTGGGCCCCAGATCCCACCCAAGACGAAGTGCTGCCGGGCGCGCGGGGCGGCAAGGGTCCCGGCGGCATTCCGGTTCACTCTGTCCGGCTGCGAGGCCTCGTGGCGCACCAGCAGGTGATGCTGGGCACAGCGGGTGAGACGCTCACCATCCGCCACGACAGCATGGATCGGGTGTCGTTCATGCCGGGCGTGCTGCTGGCCTGCAAGGCAATTGCCGACTACCCCGGCGTCACGATCGGCCTCGATACCTACCTGCAGCTTTAGTTGGTGCCTGGGGCCGACGAGTCGCAACCGCTGTGGGAGTGGGCTCACAGGCGGGGGATGAGCCGTCGCCGGTTCCTCTGGATGCTGTCAGCCGGCGGTCAGTCGAGCGAGAGCACTGTGGCTGAGATGGCAGGACGGCGTCGGGTCCGGGTGCCGACGAAGCTGCCTGTGGCGCGGCGGACGATCCGCTCGACTTCGTCAGGGTCGGGACGGTTCCGAGCTGCCTTGACGGTTCGCTCGACCCTCTGTGCGATCTCGTCGGACAGTGCTTCGACCACGTCGGCGTGCTTCGTCACGTCGAGCCAGCCTCGCGAGGCGATATCGGGTGGTGCCGCGAGACGGCCCCGCCCGTCGAGCACGACGGTGACGTGCACGAAGCCTGCTGTCAGGGCCAAGCGCTCGGCGATGACTTCGGCGTCGGGGTCGTCGAGCGTCCCGTCCACGTAGTGATAGGGCGCCGGCACGCCGGCACGGACCTGCAGCTCGGCGCCCTTGAGCGTGATCTGCGCGCCGTCTGTGAGCGTCAGCACCCGTTTGGCCTTCATCCCAAGCTCCCGGGCGAGCTGCGCGTGGCGAGCCAGCATGTGGAATTCGCCTTCAATCGGCACGAACCAGCGCGGGCGGCACGCCTTGTGCAGCTCACGCAGCTCGTCTCGCTGCGCATGGCCGGACGTGTGCACGAGCTCGTGCCCGTCGTGAATCACTTCGGCACCCCGGCGAGCCAATCCGGACACCATGCGAAAGACCGAGCGCTCGTTGCCTGGAATCGGGTGGCTCGACAGCACGACCGTGTCGTCGGGGCCGACACCGATCTCGGGGTGATTGCCGTGAGCGATCAGTGACAGCGCAGCATTGGGCTCGCCCTGGCTGCCGGTGCACACGATGCAGACCTCCGACGGGTCGAATTTGCCGAGCTGCTCGACGCCGAACAGGGAACGCTCGGGAACGTCCAGCACGCCGAGTTGGCGGGCGATGCGCACGTTGTTCACCATCGAGCGGCCGACGGGCACGACGGCACGGCCCTGCTCGATCACGGCGTCACAAATCTGCTGGACTCGGTGCAGGTGGCTGGCGAAGCAGCTCACGATGAGTCGGCGATCGGGGCGCTCTGTGAACAGACGCCGGAGGGTGGCGCCGATCTCGGTCTCCGACGCGCTGCGTCCAGGACGGTCGGCATTGGTGGAATCGGCCATCAGCAGGGCGATGCCTTCGGTGCCCAGCGCTCGCAGCCGATCGAGATCGGTGAGTCGGCCGTCCACCGGCGATTCGTCGATCTTGAAGTCCCCCGTGTGCACGAGTGCGCCGGCGGGCGTGTGCAGCACGATGCACAGGCTCTGGGGAACTGAGTGGGTGATGGGCAGCGCTTCGACGTCGAACGGGCCGATCTTTCGCCGCTCGCCGTCGCCGATGACATGAAATGACGTGCGGTCCGTCAGGCGGGCCTCGGTCACCTTGTGCTCGGCCAATGCCATGGACAGCGCCGAGCCGTACAGCGGAACCTCGATGTTGCGCAGGAAGTGGGGCACGCCGCCGAGGTGGTCCTCGTGCCCGTGCGTGACGACCAGTCCGACGACGTCTCGGGCACGCGAGTTGAGCCAGCCCATGTCGGGCAGCACCTGCTGAACACCGGGCATGATCGCCGGGTCGGGGAACATGACCCCGAAATCGATGACCAGCAGCTTTCCGCCGGACTCGACGACGGTGCAGTTGCGCCCGACGTCCCCGAGCCCGCCGAGGAAGGTGACGGTGACGGGCTGTCTCGATGCGCCGTCCGCCCGAGCACCCGACCGCGTCGAAGTGCTGGACGCCGCAGGGCGCCGCGTGCGCCGACTCAAGTCTGCTTCAGTCGGGCGTAGACCTCGCGGGCGCGATCTTCCAAGCCGTCGGGCGTCGGGCCCATCGGCAGGCGGGGCTCGCCGACCGGCAGGCCCAGCGTGCGCAGCATGGCCTTGGTCGGCACCGGATTGGGCGCCGCATCACCGGTCTCGAAGTCGTAGCTCTCGAGCAGTGCAGCGTTGATCTCGCGCGCCTTGGTGGCGTCGCCAGCCTCCCAGGCGTCGAACATGGCGACGTGCTCGGGGATCGACCAGTGCGCTGCGACGCTGATCACGCCCACCGCGCCAACGGCCAGCAACGGCAGCGTGAAGCTGTCGTCGCCGCTGTACACCTCGAAGCCCGCCGGAGCCTCGGCGATGACCTTGGCGGTCTCGCCTGGGTTCCCCGCCGCGTCCTTCACCGCCACGATGTTCGGAATCTGCGCCAGCTCCAGCAGCGTCCGCGTGTCGATCTTGCGCCCCGTGCGGACCGGGATGTCGTACATGACGATCGGCAGGTCGGTGGACTCGGCCACAGCGGCGAAGTGCCCCGCGATGCCAGCTTGGGAGGGGCGGTTGTAGTACGGGGTCACCGCCAGGATGCCGTCGACACCCAGCTCGGCGGCCTTGCGAGTCTGGCTCACCGAATGTGCTGTGTCGTTGGTGGTGGTGCCGGCCACCACCGGGACCGTGACGGCCTCGGCGACGGCGCGCCAGAGCTCCCAGTCTTCCTCGTCGGTGATGGTGGGTGCTTCACCGGTGGTGCCGGTGATGACAAGACCTTCGGCGCCCTCGGCTACGAGCCAGCGCGCCAACGCCACGCTTGCGTCCACATCCAGCGAGCCGTCCGCCGCGAACGGCGTGATCATCGCCGGAACAACCCGTCCGAATCGAGCGCTCATGTCATCGAGACTACTGCTGAGCGCCGCCGGCGTGGTCCTGATTTTGTGCTTGTGCTGCCGGACTTGACGATGTCAGACGCTGCCTTCGTCGGCGCGGTTGATGCCGAGTGTGGCCAGCAAGTCTTCGTGCAGCTCGAACCAGACCGTGTGGTAGCTCGGGATCATGGGCTTGGTGAGGTAGTCGAGATCACCGGCCTGCAGCTTGCCCAGCGCGTCCGCGAATCTGGGCGAGTAATTCTCGTAGCGAGCCATCACGCTGCAAAGCGCTTCGAGCACTCCCGACAGCTCGCCGTGCAGCACTTCGAGCCGCTCGATGATCGCTGCGTCGTAGTCGGGGTCGCTGTGGTCGTTGAGCCGCCCGCCGTCGCCGGGTCCGGCATCAGCCGCAGCCGGATGATCGGCGGGCCAGACCTGCCAGTCGGTGCACAGCTGCAGCATCTTGGGGTTCAGTGCCAGGAACTCCCGGTAGGCCGCCGTCACGGCATCGCTGGCGTTCGCCTCGTCGAGCTCGGCGGCCAATGCGGCCTCGCCGTCGTCCCGGCCAGTGGGCGTCAGGATGAACTTCGGCACCCCGCCGACCTCGCGGAACATGCAGTGGCCTGCCGCATCCAATTCAGCCAGCAGCCACTCGGTGTCGTCGGGCTCGAGTCCGTGGATCGCCGCGACGTCGTCGATCTCGCCCAGACCCTTGAGCCGCAGTGCCAGCCACACCAGCAGGCGGGGCTCGGAGCGGTGTGCACCGCTCGCATCAGATTCAGACGTGTGTGGGGTGCCGCTCACGCCCGGCTCACTCCACGACGAGATCGGCGAAGCGGTCGCGCAGCGTCTTCTTGGAGAACTTCCCCGTCGAGGTCTTGGGAACCTCATCGATGATCCGGGTTGCGCTGGGCAGCCACCACCTCGCCATCCGCGGGGTGAGGTATTCGATCAGCTCGTCATGGGTGATCGTCTCGCCCCCGACAGGCACCACGCACGCCATCGGGCGTTCCATCCACCGCTCGGAGGCCACCGCTACCACTGCGGCCTCGGCCACCTTGGGATGGCTCATGATCTCGTTCTCGATCTCGGCGGAGCTGATCCACTCGCCGCCGGACTTGATGAGGTCCTTGGTGCGGTCGACAAGCCGGATGTAGCCATTCGGGTCGCACGTGGCCACGTCGCCGGTGCGCAGCCAGCCGTCGTCGGTGAAGGAATCGGCCGCGTCGGGCCGGTTGTAGTACGAGCCAGTCACGTACGGGCCTCGCACCTGCAGCTCGCCGGAGGTCTCGCCGTCGTGCGGCAGCTCGTTGGTGGTGTCGGGTTCGCAGATGCGGAACTCCACGGTCGGCAGGATCGTTCCCACCGTCGTGCGCAGGTCGGCTTTCGCGTCGTCGTCGAGGTCTTGCTGGCCCGAGCGGACGTGTGCGATCGAGCACAGCGGGCTCGTTTCGGTCATGCCCCACGCCTGCAGGATGGGCAGCCCGACCGTCTCGCGGTACCCCTCCGACAGCGCCCTGGGCACGGCCGAGCCGCCGCACGGGATGGCGCGCAGGCTCGAGGTGTCGCGCCCTTCGAGCTCGCCGAGCACGCCCATCCAGATTGTCGGCACGCCGGCGGCGAGGGTGACCCGCTCGGTCTCGATCAGCTCGGCCAGCGGCTTGGGTGCCAGGTTCGGGCCGGGGTTGACGAGCTTCGCCCCTGCTGCGACGGCCGCGTGGCTGAGGCCCCAGGAGTTCGCATGGAACATCGGCACGACCGGCATGACCACGTCGCTCTCGCGCACGCCGGCCGAGTCGACCAGCATCGCCGCCAGCGTGTGGAGGTAGGTCGAACGGTGGCTGTAGACGACGCCCTTGGGCTCGCCGGTGGTGCCGCTCGTGTAGCACATCGATGCTGCTTGGCGTTCGTCGGCCACCCGGAAACCCGACGGGGTTGCCGCAGCCAACAACTCCTCGTAATCGATGATCCGCGGATCGTCAGGAATGTCCGGCGCAGCGCCGCCGCCCGAGTCGTCCATGACCACCACGTGACGCACCGTGGTCATCTCGTCGACCAGCGGCCACAGCGCCCCCAGCAGCGACCGATCGGCGAAGATCACCTCGTCTTCGGCATGGTTCGCGATGTAGGTGACCTGCTCGGCGAACAGCCGGATGTTGAGCGTGTGCAGCACCCGCCCCGAGCACGGCGCTGCGAAGTACAGCTCGAGGTGGCGGTCGGTGTTCCAAGCGAACGTCGCTACGCGCCCATCGGGGGAGACGCCCAGGTCGTCGAGCGCTCCGCCCAGCAGCCGGGTCCGTTCCGCCCAGCGGCCGTAGTTGGTGCGCTCGATTCCGGTCGCGGTCGCCGTGACGATCTCCTTGTCGGCAAACAGCGACTCAGCGCGTTCGAACAGCGGGTCGAGGGTGAGCGGCACGTCCATCATCGTCGAGTCCATGACGCCGCAGGCTAGAGGGCAGCGGGCGGCACCTCGAAGGGGCGTGCAGGTGCGCTAGGACTCCCGTGCAGGAGCCGCGCGGCTGCGTAGCCTCGGCGGAGGTGGTTGACGACGGCCGGGACGAATCAACGGCGGCCGATGCCGTCGAGGCCGACCCGGCATCGTCGGGCCCACCGATCACTGACGCAGACCGTCGCAGGATGCAGCTGCTGGCGGCGGTTCCGGTGGGCTTCGCCTTGGCGGCCTATGCCGGTCAGATCTTCTTCGCAGCCCTCATTGCACGGGCGCCGTTGGTGCTGCTGTCGCTCAACGCCACCGACCCGATCCTGTTAGGTGTGGCCCACCAAGCCCCGTTGTGGGCATTCATGACCATCGGCGTGATCCGGCTGTTCATTACCGATCCGTTCCTGTACCGGCTCGGCTATGACTACGGCCCCAACGCCAAGGCCTACCTGGCGGCCGAGCTGGGACCCCGCAACCGCATCATCCGGACCATGGACTGGCTCGAGCGCTGGTTTCCCCGTGTGGGGTGGTTGCTGCTGTTCGCCATTCCTGGCTATCCGATGTGCTTGCTGTCTGGAATCGCGCGGATGCGCCAGCTGCCGTTCGTGGTGGTGAACTTGGCCGGTACGGTCACCCGTCTGGCGCTGGTGTGGTGGGTCGCCGATCTGTTCTCGGGGCCGCTTGGCTCGGTCATCGATTTCATCAATCGCTATTCGATTCCGTTCACCATCGTGATGTTCGTACTGGTTGCGATCCAGACAGCCCGCAATCAGCACCGGGCATCCACTGCCGAGCGAGCCCGCCTTGAGCACGAGGAGGAATCTGCCAGCACGCTACGCAGCGAGGCTGACCCTGAAGTCAGCTGAGGGACGGACTCAGTGGGTCTCCGAAGACACTGCGCCGCCTCGGTACTCTCGCTGAGGTGAGTGCGCGCAGCGCTGCCGAAGCCAATGGCTCAACTGAAGCGTCGAAATCGTCGACGCCGAACGACGCTCGCAGTGGGTTTACCCGCGTGGTTCGCAATGCACTGAGCGGGCGATCGCGCGAGATCGTGGCGCTGTCGCTGTTCGCACTTGCCGTGATTTGCGCATTGGGCCTGCTGGGCGATCGAGCGGGCGTCGTGGGTCGCATCCTGGAGGGCGCGCTCGCAGTGCTGGTGGGCGTGTTCCGATATGTCGTGCCGATCCTGCTGGTCTGGATCGGCGTTGCGCTCGCCCGCATGACCGCCTCGGAGCGGAGCGGCCGTGCCGCCTTCGGGCTGAGCGTGCTCACGATCGCATTCGCCGCGGCCGCCCACCTGTCGGGCTCCGCCGACGGATTCGGGTCGCTGGAAGACTTGCGCGGCAGCGGGGGAGTGCTGGGCGCTTCGGTCGCCGAGCCTCTGCGACGCCTCATTGACGAACCGGCGACCTGGGCAGTCCTGCTGCTGGTGATGCTGTTCGCCGTCATGATCGTCGCCAACATCGGTCTCGGTCAGGTCTTGCGGTGGATCTGGACCGGGCTGGTTGCGCTGGGACGAGTGCTGAGCGGCACGCTGTCGAAGGGTGCCCGCAGCTTGCAGCGCGTCGGCGAGGACCCCGAGCCGCCCTCGTTCGGCGAAGAGCAGTACGACCTCGACGCGCCCGATGCAGAGCTGGCGGCTGGCGCGCCCGCAGCGATCCCGGGTCTGGATCCGGCCGACCCAGACCGCTTTGGCGCAGATTCCGGCGAGGCAGCCTCCGACGAGGCAGTCTTCGAGCCGACGCCGCCCCAGTTCTTGGAGCCCCCCGCCGGCGATGTCGTGCCGACACCAGTGCCGGCGGCACGCGCAGCAGGGAACCGCAGCAGCGAGCGTCCCCGCTGGAAGCTGCCGAAGAAGACCGTGCTCAAGCGAAGCGGGGCCCAGCAGTTCGACAAGGCAATGCTCTCTGCTGGTGCTGAGGCCCTGGTGGCAGCGCTCGCGAGCCACGGTGTGGAGACGCAGGTGACCGGGTGGGAACCGGGTCCGACGGTCACCCGTTACGAGCTGAAGCTGGGCCCGGGCGTGAAGGTGTCTCGCGTCACGACCCTGCACAAGGACATCGCGTATGCCATGGCGGCTGCCGATGTACGCATCCTTGCGCCGATCCCCGGTCGATCGGCCATCGGCGTGGAGGTTCCCAATAGCGATCGCCATCTCGTGGCCCTCGGTGACATCCTCACGTCGAAGGCAGCGGCGGAGTCGATGCATCCGCTGGAAGTCGCCATGGGCAAGGACATCTCGGGCCGCGAGGTGATGCTCAACCTGGCCACGATGCCCCACGTGCTCATCGCGGGGGCCACCGGCTCGGGCAAGTCGTCGTGCATCAACTCGATCATCACGTCGCTGCTCATGCGATCCACGCCCGACCAGGTACGCATGATCCTCGTCGATCCCAAGCGGGTGGAGCTCGGCCAGTACGACGGGCTGCCTCATCTGCTGACTGCCGTGGTGACCGAACCCCGCAAGGCTGCCAATGCGCTGGCGTGGGCCGTCAAGGAGATGGAGCGCCGCTACGACGTGCTGTCCGAGGCCGGGTTCCGCGACATCACCGGCTACAACGCCGCCGTGCTCGACGGGGCGCTGCACAGCGAAGAGAGCGAGCTGCTCGGCAATGACCAGCCCTATGAGCAGATGCCGTTCATCGTGGTGGTTGTCGACGAGCTGAACGACCTGATGATGGTGGCCGCCCGTGATGTGGAGGAATCCATCACCCGCCTGGCCCAGATGGCCCGAGCGGTCGGCGTGCACCTCGTCGTGGCAACCCAGCGCCCGAGCGTGAACGTCATCACCGGGGTGATCAAGGCAAACATCCCGAGCCGGCTGGCGTTCGCAGTGTCGAGCCTGGCTGACAGCCGGGTGATTCTGGATCAGCCCGGCGCTGAGCGCTTGGTCGGCCAAGGCGACATGCTGCTGTTGTCGGCAAATTCGAGCACCCCGCGCCGCATCCAGGGCAGCTGGGTGAGCGAGTCGGAGATTGCCCACGTGGTGGCTCACTGGCGCCGCCAGGCACCAGAGGTCAGCTATGTGGAAGGCGTGGAGGGCACTGCCGATTCGGACGGCACCAGCATCCTTCCCGGCGGTACCACGGGTGATGCCGATGACGATGAGCTGCTGCGCCAGGCGATGACGATCGTGGTGGAGACCCAGCTCGGCTCTACCTCGATGCTGCAGCGCAAGCTGAAGGTCGGCTTCGCCCGTGCGGGTCGGCTCATGGACCTGCTCGAGCAGCGTGGCGTCGTGGGCCCCTCGCAGGGCTCCAAGGCTCGCGACGTGATGATGACGCCCGAGGAATTGTCGGACGCTCTGAGGGAGTGAGGGCGAGCGGCTCGGCCCTCTGCTGGCTCAGATGCCGACGCGGAGTTGCAGGTTGCGGGGGCCCCGCACCTGCACGCCGCCCCATTCCACACCGCCCCGGCCGACATTGGTCGCCAGCTCGAAGTTCGGAAACCGGGCCAGCCACTCTTCGATGGCGACCTTCAGTTCCATGCGGGCCAGGTTCGAGCCCAAGCACCGGTGGATGCCCAAGCCGAATGCGAAGTGGCGGTTTTCCGCCCGGTCGATGATGACCTCGTCGGGGCGGTCGAACTTCGCAGGGTCGCGGTTGCCGGCGCCGAAAGGCAGCAGCACCTTGTCTCCGTGGGCGACCGGGCAGCCGCCGATCTCGGCATCGTCGGTGGCGGTGACCCGGGCCATCGTGACCGGTGCATAGGCCCGCAAGAACTCCTCGATAGCAGTGGGAATCAGCTCGGGCTCGGCCACGAGCCGCTCGCGGTCGGCGGGGTTCATGGCCAGGTGCATCAAGCTGGCCGAGATCGAGCTCCACGTGGTGTCGATGCCGGCGAGCAGCAGCAGGAAGCTGGCGCCGGTGATGTGGTGATTGGCCAGCGGGTCGCCGTTGGGCAGACGCATGTCGAGCAGCTTGGAAGGCAGGTCGTCTGCCCGTTCCTGCCTCCGCTGATCGGTGAGCTCGCCGAAGTACACGAGTACTTCGCGGGTTGCGTCTGCACGCCGGTCGAACTCGTCGCCCTTGGACTGCAGCACGTCGACTGCCCAGCGGGTGAACTTTGGCTCGTCCGACTCGGGCAGCCCCAGGATGCGGGCGATCACCCGGACCGGGATGTGCTTGGAGTAGGTGTCGGCTGCGTCGGTGACGCCGACGCCACCCCCATCTGTGCCGGTCTCGGCAGCGATGGCGTCGAGGCGCTCACGGGCGATGCTGCGGGTGACCTCAACCATGGCGTCGACGGCCGTGGGCCCGAAGAACGGGAGCAGCAGGCGACGGGCGTCGGTGTGGAACGGCGGGTCCGAGGTGATCGGCGGGGCGGTCAGGAGCCCGACGCCTTCAGGCGTGGGCGCCACGGCGATGTCACGTGAACTGAAGGTCTCGGTGTCGTAGGCGACCGCCGCGATGTCGTCCCAGGTCGTGGGCATCCAGTGCCCGCCGTTGTGGCTGCTGTGTGCGACAGGGCACTCCGGCCGCAGTTCGTCCCAGACGTCGGCGGCACCTTGGATGTACTCGTCGCTGTAGACGTCGAAATCCCGCTCCGGCGAAGAAGTGTCGATGTCAGCAGTCGTGCTCATGGTGGCTCCCTTGAGTCCCCGCGGGCGCGGTTTGAAGCGCCCCCCAGCGTAGGCGACGGGTTCTACGCTTCGCCGTAGCAGCGGAGCCTGTTCGAGGGACTCAGGGGGCGTACATGTCGGGACATGCAGCACACGCAGCCGTCGAAGCGGCACAGCTCAGCGAGGTGGCACCGGGCGTATACAGCTACGTCCAGCCCGACGGCACATGGTTCATCAACAACATGGGATTCGTCGTCGGAACCGACAGCGTCATCTCGATCGACGCGACCTCCACCGAGCGACGCACCCGTGCATACATCGATGCGATCGCGTCGGTGACGCCGAACCCGGTCACGATCCTGGTCAACACGCACCACCATGCCGATCACACACATGGCAACTACCTGTTCGAAGACGCCACGGTGGTTTCCCATACGGCGTGCCGTGAGGTGATGGTGGCGGCGGGCATCCCCGACTACAGCGCCGTCTTTCCCGGCGTTGACTGGGGGAGCCTGCAGTTCCGGGCCCCCGACGTGACCTTCGAGGGCTCGACAGTGCTGCATCTCGACGACCGTCGCATCGAGCTGTCTGACTTGGGCTTTGTTGCCCATACCGACGGTGACATCCTGGCGTGGCTGCCCGATTGCCGGGTGCTCTTTTGCGGCGACCTGATCTTCCACGGAGGCACGCCGTTCGCGCTGTTTGGATCGGTGTCGGGGACACTCGACGCTCTCGATGTCATCGAGAGCTACGGGGCGGACGTCATCGTGCCCGGCCATGGCCCGCACTTCGGCGGCGATGACATCGCGCGGGTACTCGACGAGCAGCGCTCATACCTGCGATTCGTGCAGGACGCTGCGGCCGAAGGAATAGCCGCAGGACGCTCGCCTCTGGAGCAGGCTCAGGCCAGCGACCTCGGCGCCCACGCCCGCTATACCGACCCCGAACGGCTCGCCGGCAACCTGCATGTCGCGTACCGAGAGGCTGCCCCCGACGGCTACGAGTTCCCCGGCGTCCCCCAGGCGATCATGGACATGGTCGCCTACAACGGCGGCGCCATGCCGCGCTGCCTGGCCTAGAAGGGGAGCTTCAGGCCGGGGCGGGGCCACTCACCGACAGCTAGGCGGCCGGTGCCCGACAAGGTCACGTAGGCCGTGCGCATGTCGTCGCCGCCGAAGCAGATGTTGGTGGTGGCCGAGTCGTCGGTGGGGGCGAACTCGAGCTCGTCGCCGTCGCGGGTGAAGGTGCTGATGCCGCCGGTGAGGATGGTTGCCACGCTCACGTTGCCTTCGGCGTCCATCGCCAGCGAGTCGAAGTACTTGCGGCCGGCGGGGCGCGCCAGGAACCAGCCCCGTGCCGGAACGCCCGCGGCCACCTTGCCTGGTGCTTCGAGATCGAAGGCGAACATGGCGCCCTGGAAGGTCTCGGCCACATAGACACGGTCTTCCTCGGGGGAGATGCCGACGCCGTTCGGCCCGTCCATCGGGAAGGCGATCTCTTCGATGTGGCTGCCGTCGGCTTTGGCGTAGTAGAGCCCGCCGCGGTCGCGATCGCGGGTGCGGGTCTTGCCGTGATCGGTGAACCAGAAGCCGCCGGTGGAGTCGAACATGATGTCGTTCGGCCCCTTGAGCGACACGCCGTTCACGTCGGCATAGACGATGTCCACCTCGCCGGTCTCGAGGTCGATGCGCTCGATGCGGCCGGTCGTGTAGTCCGACGCCACCTCGCCAGGAACCGTCCGCCCGCGCACGGTGATCCACTCGAATCCGCCGTTGTTGCACACGTACAGCGCCCCGTCAGGACCGAGCGCGGCGCCGTTCGGTCCGCCGCCAGGAGTAGCCAGGATGTCCTTGCGACCGTCGGAGACATCGACGCGGGTGATCGTGCCCCGCCCGATCTCCACGACGGCCACCGAGCCGTCTGCCAGCACCACCGGGCCCTCCGGGAAGATCAGGCCGTCGGTGATGGTCTCGAAGTGATCCGGTCCGAAAAAGCTCATGGCCGCCGACGCTACTTCGCGAGCGTGCCCGGTTACCTGCCTAACCAGCGCTGCGAGGAGTCAACTCAGCGCGTCTCGCCAAGGACTCGCGTCGATGCCGGGATAGCGGTGCTCGAGCGCGTCTACTAGCTCGGGTGTCCAGTAGGGGTGGCCGGGCAAGGGGGCGCCGAACAGGGACAGTTCGTCGGGGGTGCAGGTTGCAGCAAATTGAATCCACGGCCGCCCCACCGTGACGGGCTGCACGTTGTCGTAACCGATCCAGTCGGCGCCGCCCGGCTTGAACGAGGCGCTCATGAGGAAGCGGCTCCCGCCGGGCCTTCTCAGGTCGACGCCACGGTGCCAAGTATCGGGCCGGTAGGCCAGAAACGAGCCCCGGGTGCCGGCGGCAGAGATCCGCCGGCTCTCGGGTGGCCCGTCGTAGGGCCGTGCCGGATCGGCGGGGCCGCCCGCCAGCTCTGTCGGCGCGACGTCGGGCTCGACGTCGCTCAGGTACAGGAAACCCTCCAGGTTCCACCAGCCCGGCTCGAGGCGATCGGGGACGACATTGTGATTGCGGTCCTGGTGGAACGGCTGCTCATAGTTGGTCACACCCGTGTACTTGCCCCAGGTGCGGGCCTGGTAGATGCGGATGTCGTCGAGCCCCATTGCCCGACGGGCGAAGTGCACCACGTTGCGGTGCACTTGCAGCCGGTTCAGCCGGAGCGATTCGTAGGGGAACATGATGTGCCCCAGGAATTGCTCGGCCCGGAACGCCGGGCCGTCGTCGCCGGCCTTGCCGAACTTGTGGCCTTGGTCATGGCTGCTGCCGACGAACCGGCTTCGATGTGCCGCATCGCCGCCGTGGAACTCATCGGGATGCGGGTACAGATCCCAGAGATCTTCGACCGCGTGATCGATGTCGGCAGTTGGCACGAGCCCGTCCACGAGCACCCAGCCGTGCTCTTGCCAATGCAGCGCCGCCTCGTCGAGATCGGCAATGCCGACGCTCGTGGCGTCGGCATCAGTGCGATTGCCCACGCCCTCGGCGTTGGCATCAGGGCCATTGCCGATGCTCGTGGTGTCGGCATCAGTGCGATTGCCGACTCCAGTGGCTGCGTCGGTCGTGCTCACGATCTCAGCCGGCGCCTTGGGCGTCGTCGACGGTGATGCAGGTGCCCGACACGAAGTCCGACAGCGGCGACACCAGGTACAGCAGCGTCGAGTCGAGCTGGGAAGCCTTGCCAAGACGTCGGCGCGGGAACATCTTGGTGATGTCGCCCATGCGCTCGAGCATGCCGTCCATCATCTCGCTCTCGAACGCTCCCGGGGCAATCGCGTTGACGTTCACGTGGTAGCGGCCGAACTCCTGTGCCAGTACCTCGGTCATGCGCACCACGGCGCTCTTGGTGATCGCATACATGGCAGTTCCGATCGGCGCCCGGAACGCTGCGCCCGAGGAGATGTTCACGATGCGGCCCGGGAGTTCGGCAGCTATGAGCCGCCGAGCCACCTCGCACGACAGGTGGAACAGCGAGGTGAGGTTCGTGGCGACCATCTCGTCGACGAACGCTGGGTCCATCTTCAGCGCTAGGCGGGCGTCGGGCTTACCGGCGTTGTTCACGAGGATCTGCACGGTGCCGAGCTGGTCTTCGGCAGTAGCCACCGCTTCGAAGAGCGCCTCGGTGTCGGTGACATCCAGCGGGATCGGCAGCACCGTGGCGCCGTCGGCCTCCAGCTCGGCTGCCAGCGCATTGAGCCGCTCGATGCGCCGGCCGCAGATGGCCACACTGGCCCCGCACGCGGCGAGCACGGTGGCGAAGCGACGACCCAATCCCGACGTCGTGCCGGTGACGAGCGCCGTCTGACCGCTGAGATCCGCGGACCACTGGGGCGGGAGGCTGATTTCTGCTCCCGGGTTGCCGGCACTGGCGTCGTCATTCATGATTCTTCCTTCCACAGCAGCGAGACGATCTCAGGCTGGCAGGGTATTGACCCACCCGACCGTCGTAGCCTCGCTCTGGTGAGGGGTTCGCGCCAGCAGGTCGCGACAGGCAACGGCGCGCGAGCCATCCCGGTGAACGGTGCCCAGGTGTTCGAGGTGACACCGGTTCGCGAGACCGCGCCCGTGCAGACAGTCGGCGGCGCCCTGCCGCTGCTCATCATGGGCCTGGTCGTCATTTCGTGGGGCCTCGGGCCGCCGATCTCCAAGCTGCTCACTGCGCCGCCCATGGTGAGCGCGTTCATCCGCTTCGGCATATCCACACCGTTCCTGCTGTTGGTGCTGGCACTGCGGGGTCGCTGGCTGTCCCGGCGGGTGTTCTTGCAGACAGCACTGCCGGGGCTGTCCTTCGGCATCAACATGGTCTTCGTCTTCGCCGCCGTGCAGGAAGTCACGATCTCGGTGATGTCGGTGATGATGGCCTTGCAGCCGGCCATGCTCCTGGCGATGGTGGGCCCGATCTTCGGCGACCGGGTCAGCGTGCGCCAGATCGTTTTCACACTGATCGGAGTGGCCGGCGCCGCCGGTGTGATTATGGGTGCGGGCGGCGAGTTCCGTGCCAGCACCTTCGGCCTGTTCCTCACCGCCATGTCGGTGCTGACGTTCACCGTGTATTTCGTGCTGACCCGGATGGCCAGATCGACCAGCGCAGTCGATCCGATCGAGTGGATGGCAGGCATCAACTTCTGGTCATTCGTTGCGGCGGTCGTGCCGACGCTGTTGCTGGTATCGCCCAGCGAGTTCTTCGAGTTCGGCGGGCTGGATTGGCTGTGGATCGTGATCGTGGCTTTCGTGACCGGGGTGTTCGGCCACGTGCTGATGACGTGGTGCCACGGTCACATCGAGGTAGCCCGATCCTCGCTGTATGTGCTGGCCATGCACATCGTGGCCGTGGGAACGGCCTGGCTGATCCATGGCGAACCGGTCACGCTCATGCAGTTCGGGGGCGGCGCCGTCGTGCTGTTCTCGGTGGCCATGGTGATCCGCACGCCCGCTGGTTCGCGCGCTGCGCCCAAACCGGTTGGGCAGGCCGCCGCGCCCGAGGCGTCCGCCGCCGCACGTTCACAAGACTGACGATCTGGTTTCGCGCGGGCTGGGTACGCTCGGGCCTGCACAAAGCGTCAGCCGTGGCATCGGGGCAGCCATCGATACGCCGACGCAAGGCTGAGGGGCAAGGAGCATTCCTATGGGCCGATTCGCCAATACCTGGCGGCTGACGAAGACATCGTGGTCGCTGCTGAAACAGGATCGGGAGCTGCTGTGGCTGCCAGTGCTGAGCATGCTTGTGATACTCGTTCTCGCGGCTGCGGCCTGCGTGGTGGGATTCGTCGTCGGAGACGTCGAAGAGGGCACCATCAGCGGCAGCATGGCAGTGCTGGGCATCGTCTTCTTGGTCGCCATGACGTCTGCCGGGGTGTTCTTCGAGGGGGCGCTCGTGGCGGGTGCCTATGACCGGATGACGGGCGGTGACCCCACGGTGCGCAGCGCCATGGGCCGGGCGGGAACGCACCTGCCGGGCCTGATCGGCTGGGCGGTCATCACGGTCACCGTCGGAATCCTGATCCGGTTTCTCCGAGAGCGGTTCGGAGCGATCGGCAACATCATGGGGTGGATCGCCGAAGCAGCGTGGGGCATCGCCACCTATCTCGTCGTCCCCGCCATCATCGTGGATGACGAGCGGGCAGTCTCAGGCATCAAACGGTCGGCATCGCTGGTCAAGCAGACCTGGGGTGAGAACCTCATCTCGCAGGCTGGGTTTGGCTTGCTGGGGTTCGTGCTGATGCTTCCGGCGGTGATCGTGGGTGTGCTGATCGCCTTCATCGTGCCGGGCAGCGTGGGCGTCGTCGTCGGCACTGCCGTGGGCGTTGCGGGCGCCGTGACGGCGCTGGTCGTCGTGAACGCTCTGAGCATCTATTTCAAGACGGCGTTGTACGTGTACGCAACCCAGGGCGAGGTGCTGGGCGGCTACGACGGCGACCAGATGCGCAACACCTTCCGTACCAAGTAGCCCGATTGGCCAGCTTGGCGGCGAGGCGCACGGCTAGCGATCGCCCGAGGGCGCGACGCCATGCTCGGCGGCGAAGGTGGTGAGGCCGTCGCTGATCTCGGCGAGGTCGCCGGTATTCCACGAGACGACGAGCTCGGTCACGCCGACGGCTGAGTACTCGGCGGCCAACTCCGGAGTCAGTTCATTGGCTGTGAGACGCACCGACACCTCAGCGGGGATGCCCTGGCGGCCTGCGACGTCGGCGGCTTCGCGGATTACCGGGAGGCGCTTCGCGACGCTTTCGGGCGACAGCATCATCGGATGCCAACCGTCGCCCAACCGCCCCACGCGCCGCAGCGCCGGAGGGCGGTTGCCGCCGATGAGGATCGGCGGCCGGGGATGCTGGAGCGGCTTGGGCGAACTGACCGCGCCCTGGAATGAGTAGTGCTGCCCATTGAAGTCGGCGCTGGGCTGGGTCCACAGCAGATCCAGCACTTCGATGAACTCGTTGCTGAGCCGGCCGCGGTCGTCGTATTCCGCGCTCAGCAGCTCGTTCTCCTCGGGCAGGCTGCCCACGCCCAGCCCGACCACCAGGCGGCCCCCGCTCAGGCGATCCAATGTGGCCAGCTCCTTGGCCAGCACCATCGGGTGCAGGTAGGGCATCACCAGCACACTGGTGCCCAGTCGCACTCGTGACGTGTGCGCTGCCATCCAGGTGAGCGTTACCAGCGCATCGTGGTAGGGCCGCTCACCCAGCCGGTCCCACACGTAGCCGACGTTGAGCACGTGATGGTTCACCCACACTGAGTCGAAGCCGTGTTTCTCGGCCTCGATGGCCAAGGCGACGACTTCGGCGGGGTCGTCGACCCCGAAGTTGTTGGGCACGGTGAAGCCGTATTTCATTCGTAGTCCTCGCGGGGCAGCAGCAGGGCGGTGGCGGTGAGGCTGAGCTGATCGATCGGGCTCGATTTGGACCGTCGGGCCTCAGTCGAGTGCGGTGAACGCCGAGTCGGCGATGTCGCAGGTGCGCCTGATGTCGTCGTCGGTGTGGGCAGTGCAGACGAAATTGTTGTGATAGCTGAGCAGGTAGGCGCCGCGGCGGATGCACTCCGCCACCCAACGGGCGTGAAACTTCGAGCCTCCCTCGCCGACAATGCGCAGGTACGGCATCGCTGGCACGCCGGTCACGCGCAGCTCGTGGCCGTGCGCTGCCGCCACATCGGTCAGCGCTTCGCCCAGGCGAACCCCGGTCTGGGTCGCGGCGGCGGCCGCATCTGTCGCGCGCAGTTCCCGCAGCGTCGCGAGGGCTGCTGCCATCGGCGCGGCGTTGAAGAACTGGGTCCCCGTGAAGAACGTCTCTGCGGCGGCGTCTTTCAGTGCGTCGCTGCCCGCCAGCGCCGCCACGGGGTGCCCGTTACCGATCGCCTTGCCGAAGCACATGAGGTCGGGAGTGAACCCGTATGCGACATGCGCGCCGGCGAGATCGATCCGGAAACCGCTGCGCACTTCATCCAGGATCACGACGATGCCTGCTGCCCTGCATGCTGACTCGACTGCCGTCCAGTAACCGTCTGCCGGCAGTTCGTTGTCGGCGAAGACGGGGTGGTGGTACGGCGACGAGATGAAGCAGGCGATGTCGCCCGGGTGGGCGTCGATGGCGGCTTGCACCGCTGCCGCATCATTCCACGGCACCTCGATGACGAAGGCTTGGTCCTCCGCAATGGTGCCCTTGTTGCCCGGCGGCTGCATCCACGGGGCCGAGCCGTGGTAGCCGCCTTCAATCTTGAGGATGTAGCGCCTCTCGGTTGCGGCGCGGGCAACCATGACGGCGAGCCCTGTCGCATCGGCGCCGTTCTTGCCGAACAGCGCCCAGTCGGCGCCGTCCACGAGATCAACGAGCTCTTCTGCCAGCTCGACCATGACCGGTGCGGCGAGGCTGACCGTGCTGCCGTCGGCGGATTGCTTTTCCGCGGCCTCTTCCACCGCCGGGTGGTTGTATCCCAAGATGTTCGGGCCGTAGGCGCACATCCAGTCGATGTATGAGTTGCCGTCCACGTCGGTGAATCGGGCACCCTCCGCAGAGGAGAAAAAGACCGGCCCGTCCTCGATGACGGCAGGGCCGTAGTGGCCGTACACGCCTTTGGGAATCACCGCCTGCGCACGCTCGTACAACTCGCGTGACTTCGAAGTTGGCATCGGTTCGCTCATGGCGTTCCCCCGGTGAGTCTGGCTAGAGCCTGTCATAACGGATTTGGGCTCGCGACGGCCGCAGCGCGGCGTGGATCAGGCCGCGTGCTTGGGGTGCGCGGCGACGAACCGGCACGCACCCTGGTCGACCGATCAGCTCGACCAGGCCTGTCCGAACGTGTTGCGGTACGCCATCTCGGCTGGCGGCCGTCGAGTGATCGGGCCGTTGCCCCTGCCGACCGGGTACCCGATCGGCACCATCGCGACGGTGGCCCATCCGTCGGGCACGCCCAGCAACGACTTCACCTCGTCCTCGCGGAAACAGTGCAGTGTCGTGAGGGTGCAGCCCAGCCCTTCGGCTACGCACGCCAGCATCAGATTCTGCACTGCGGGATACACCGAGCCGCCGCCGACCATGCTGACCCGGTCCAAGTTGGCATCGGTGATCGCCATCATTGCGGGGTTGGCGCAGAACAGCATGATCGCTGGGGCCTCATGCAGGTGATCGGCGAGGTAGTCGCCCGCGGCCACGATCCGCTCCCACTTGGCGACTTCGTCGGCGGGGAGGCCTTCGAATCGCTTCAAGAAGCCTTGGGCGAACTTCGCCCACTCCGGCGCATAGACGTCGGCCAGTCCTTGCTTGACAGCCGGGTCGGTAGCGACGATCACGCGCCACGGTTGCTGGTTGCCGCCGGTCGGCGCCCAGCACGCCGCTTGCACGACCCGTTCGAGGACATCGGGCGGAATCTGGTCGGTTCGCAGACGGCGCACGGCCCGCAGCGTGCTCATCGTTTCGTAGAGATCTGCTGGGGGTGGCTGCGCTGATGCTGCTGACATGGTCACCGTCCTTGGAGGCGTGGTCTCCGTAGTTTGGCAAGCCAGGGCCGATGGGCTGCGACAAGCGGGTGGGGGTTACGATCCGGCGATGGGAGTGCTTGACGGCTACGCCGTGCTCGACTTGTCGATATTGGTGCAGGGTCCCCAGGCGGCGTTGACCCTGGGTGACATGGGAGCGTCGGTCACCAAGATCGAGCTGCCGGGCATGGGTGACTTGGCGCGGGTCATTCCCGTGTTGCCCGATGATCCGCGAAATCCGTATTACGAAGCGTGCAACCGGGGGAAACGGTCGGTCACCCTCGACCTGCGCACGCCGGGCGGCAAGAGCGCGCTCGAGCGGTTCGTCGCTGAGACCGATGTGCTGATCCACAACTTCGTACCCGGGACCATGGAGGCCTGGGGCCTGTCGTATGAGCACCTGTCGGCCATCAATCCCCGGCTCGTGTACGCGACCGGTTCGACCTTCGGGCCGATCGGGCCCAAGTCCGGCCGTGAGGGAGCCGATTCGAGCGGTCAGGCAGAAGGCGGGCTCATGTTCGCCACCCGGATCGACGGCGGCCCTCCGGTGATGAACGGGGCTGTCATTTCCGACCATGTCGGCTGTCAGAACATGGTCTCCGGCATCCTTGGGGCGCTGCTCCATCGCCGGGAGACCGGGCTCGGGCAGCGGGTCGACGTGTCGCTCGTGGGCGGCATGATCTACGCCCAGGCGTCGGAGATCACCTACACGCTGCTGACCGGCCGCAACCCCGAGCGGATCGATTCGGGCCACGCATTTGTTCCCACCCTGCTTCACACCGTGGAAGCGGCCGACGGTTGGATCCACCTGCTCAGCGGAACCGGGCCGGGGTGGCCCGTATTTGCCAAGCTGCTCGACCGGCCGGACCTCGCCGACGACCAACGGTTCTTGGACCTCATCCTGAGCTCTGAAGCACGGGCCGAGTTGGTTGCCATCATCGACGAGGTGTTCCCGACGAAGACCCTCAAAGAGTGGGAAGCGGTGCTCACTGGGGCCGGTGTTCGTTACGGGCTAGTCCGCGATTACGAAACGATTGTGGCCGATGAGTCGATGTACAAGAACGGCTACTTGCGACGGGTGGAGCACCCCGATGGCGACCGTGCGGTAATCGGCACGCCGATCCGCATGTCGGCCACACCGCTCGAACCCAGTGCCGTCGCCCCCGAGCTCGGTCAGCACACCGAGGAGGTGCTGCTCGAGCACGGCTACACGTGGGACGACATCACTGCGCTGCGAGAGGAAGGCGTCTTCGGCTGAGCGCGCCGCTTCGGCCTGTTGCATGCTCTGCGGCGGGGGAGCGGTAGTGCGGTGGGTTCAGCTTGTCGCGTAGGTGGCAGCGAGCGAGCGTGCGATGCGGTCGGTCTGGATCTCGGTGCTGCCGTCGACGTAGTTGGCGATGCGAGCGCCGACGAGGTGGTGACCCCACGGATAGCTGCTGCGCAGGCCTTCAGCGCCCATCGCCTGGATGCATGCGGCGATGTCGGCCTCCGCCGTCTCGGTGGCGAACTTCTTCGCGTGAGCGGCGGGCAGGATTGCGCCTGAGGCGTCGCCGGTGCGCAGAGACTCGGTGACAACTGCGACGGCTCGCTCGGTGAGCAGCTGGGCCGCCTCAAGTCGGTTCTGCACGTCGGCCAGCTTCCAAGCCAGCCCTTGGTGCCCGAGGATGGACTTGCCGAACGCCTCGCGCTGCGTGGCGTAGCGCACCGCGCCTGCCAGCGTCGCCTCGACCATGGCGCAGCACATGACGGCGACGTAGGTGCGGGCGCCGTTCACGCTGGACATGGCTGCGAGGAATGCTTGCCCGGGTGGGCCGATGAGATCTTCGGCGGGGGCGATGTAGCCGTCGAGCCGGAAGCCGCCTGTGCCGATGAGGTGACCGCCCGCCAGTTCATAGGGGGGCAGCCGTTCGAATCCCGGCCGGGTGCCGTCGATGAGGAACGATGCGATGCCACGGCCCCGAGAGCCGGGTTCGGTCTGCGCATAGCAGAAGATGACGTCGGAGTGAGCGGCGTTGGTGATCCACGCCTTGGCGCCGTCGAGCCGCCAGCCGCCCTCGATGCGTGTTGCGGTGGTGGCGATGTTGGCGAAGTCGCTGCCGGCGCCCGGTTCGGTCAGGGCTGTCGAGCCGAACCGGCGCCCGGCCATGAGGTCGGCGAGGTAGCGCTCGCGGTGGGCGTCGCTGCCGAGCTGCGCCACTCGTGCCGCGACGTTGCCGGTGTTGACGAGGCTGAAGGCGAACGGCATCGAGGTGGCGCTCAGCACTTCGACGATGCGGCACTTCTGGGCGAAGCTCATCCCGAGGCCACCCAGGTTGGTGGGTACCTCCATGGCGAGGAGTCCGATTGCGGAGGCCTCTCGCAGGGCTTCTGGCGCCATGCGCTTCTCGCTCTCCCAGCGGGCCACGTTCGGCGCCACGGCCGTGTCGCGGAATTGCGCAACCTCGCCTGTGAACGCCTCGAATGCCATCGCGTCCATGCCGGTGGTCGGATCGTCGGACTCGGCTGAGGTGACGGAATCAGCTGCGGTCATCGCGGCGACGGTAGCAGTGGCGCTTCTGGCAACCCGGAGCCGATCGGGCTCGGCCACCTACGCTGCGATGTCGTGGTTGGGCAGCACTCTGTCATTGGGGCGTTCGAAGCTGAGCGCTTGTCGGCGGTGCTGAGCCAGGAGTTGGACTCACTGCATCAGGGGCCGACGGCCGCCGTTGCGGCCGTCGTGCGACAGGGCGCCGGGGGTCCCGAGATGCTGTTCATTGAGCGCGCGATCCGCAACGGGGATCCATGGTCTGGCCACATGGCGTTTCCGGGTGGCCGGACCGAACCCGACGACGACGACACGTTCGACACCGCAGTGCGCGAGAGCCGCGAGGAGATCGGTTTCGACATCACCGCGCACGCGGGGGTCCGCTGGCTCGGCCGGCTCAATGATCTGGAAGGCAACCCTCGTTGGCGCGGTGCTGCGCTGCGGGTGACCCCGCATGTGTGCTGGCTCGAGGGTGACCGCCCTGACTTGACGCTCAACTACGAAGTCGCGGACGCGCTGTGGGTATCGGTGGCGGAGCTGGCCGACCCGAAGCACCACATCGACTACCTCTACCCGCCGCGGCCCGATGAGCGCTTTCCGGGCATCGAAGTTGGGCACGGACGGGTGGTCTGGGGCATGACGCTGCGGATGCTGCAGGACCTCTTCACCCGAGCCGGCCACCCGCTGCCCATCACATTCAGTCCTTCGAGCTGACCCGGCGGGCGCTGCATCCAGTGCCGTCCCCGTCCTGTGTTCGTTAGTGTCCGCACACCGATGGCCGAAGCCGATGGGTGACTGTCAGGACTTGGAGTAGGGGAGACGTCGATGAGTGCCGGATTCGAGTTGGAGCTGCTGAGTTCGGGATGGGGGTTGATCGAAGGGCCCCGGGTGGACGAGCACGACAATTTCTATTTCTCCGATGTGCCCAACGGCGGTGTGCGACGGCGGACGCCCGACGGCGAAATTGAGGTGGTGGTACCGAAGCGTCGGGGCGTGGGCGGCATGGTGCTGCACGCCGACGGCGGCGTGGTGGTGAGCGGGCGCAATATCCAGCACGTCACCGACGCCGGCTCGGAGGTGCTGTTCGCTCCCGATGTCGCCGGCTTCAACGACATGCACACCGATGCGTTGGGCCGCGTCTATGTCGGTTCGCTGCGGCGCAATCCCTTCGACGAGTCATCTGCCGATGTGCCGGGCGAGCTGTACCGCATCAACCTCGACGGCTCCGCTGACGAGGTGTACGGCGACGTGCGGCTCACGAACGGCATCGGCTTCTCGCCCGATGGCTCACGCCTGTATCACTCTGACAGCATCCCGGGTCGCGTGTGGGTGTCCGATGTGGACGGCGACGCGGTTTCCAACCGCCGGGAGTTCGTGCGGGAAGGCAAAGTGCCCGACGGCTTGGCGGTGGATGTCGAGGGCGGCGTGTGGGTGGCGTTGGCTGAAGGCGGCCGGGTACAGCGCTACACGCCCGACGGCGAGCCCGACGTTGCCGTGCCGGTGCCCGACCACTTCGTCACCAGCGTCTGTTTCGGCGGCGCTGACATGCGCGATCTCTACATCGTGACCGGCGGCGGCACGGACGATGGCGGCTGCATCTTCCGCACCCGTGCCCCCGTAGCCGGCGTGCCGACCCCGTTGGCGCGGGTGCGCCTAAGTCGATGAGCACAGTCCGGTGAGCAACATCTTTCGCTGGTCCTACGGTGCCCATGACGCGCCAGTGCTGTTGTGCCTGCACGGCATCGGCTCGTGCGCTGATGCCTTTCTGGGTCAGCGCCCGCTGGCTGAGCGCCTGGGGAGGCGGCTGGTGGCTTGGGACGCTCCTGGCTACCGCTATTCGGCTGATCCCGACGACGCCCCCGGCATCGACGGCTGGGCTGATGCGGCTGCGTCGCTCATCTCTGCAGAGTCGGATGGCCCGGTCGCCGTGCTCGGTGTCTCGTGGGGCGGCGTCACCGCGACCAGACTGATTCTGCGCCATCCCGAGCTGGTCTCGGCGCTCGTTCTGGCCGACTCGAGCGCCGGCGCTGGAACCAAGCCCGAACAGGCGGAAGCCATGCGTGCGCGGGCGATCGACTTCGTCGACCTGGGTCCCGAGGGCTTCGCCGCCGCACGGGCGCAGCGGCTCGTCAGCCCCGATGCAGCCGACGATCTTCGATCTCATGTCGCCGACATGATGATCCCGTCAATCCGCATGCCCTGCTACCAGTGGGCGTGCGACTCGATGGCCGAATCGAACCACTACCCGGACCTCGGTCGCATCGCAGCGCCGACGCTGGTGGTGGTGGGGGAGCACGACGAGGTCACCCCACCGCGCGCGTCGCAGCGGCTGGCGGAGGGAATCCCCGATGCTCGCTACGCGGAGATCGCCCACGCCGGCCACCTCGCCAACCAAGAACAGCCCGAGGCGTTCAACAACACCGTCGCGGAGTTCCTGGCGGGCGCGACTGGCTGAGCACCGCTGCGGTCTCGCGAATCAGCGCGGGGGCAGCCGGATGCCGCCGTCGACCCGGATGACCTCGCCGTTCATGTATGGATTGGTGATGCACTCCATGACCATGAAGGCGAGCTCTTCGCCGTAGCCGAGCCGCTTGGGGAACAGCACGCTCTGGCCCAGGTGCGCCTTGAACTGATCGGACTGCTCGCCTTCGCCGTAGATCGGAGTATCAATGAGGCCCGGCGCGATCGTGTTGACACGGATGCCGGTAGCGGACAGGTCACGGGCGATCGGCAGGGTCATTCCCACCACTCCGCCCTTGGAGGCCGAGTAGGCGGCTTGGCCAATCTGGCCGTCGAATGCCGCGACCGACGCCATGTTCACGACCGCTCCCCGAGAGCCGTCGGCATCGGCGGGTTCGGTCTTGGCCATCGCCGACGCCGCCTGGGCGAGCATGTTGAACGAGCCGATCAGGTTCACATTGATGACAAACCGAAACTGTTCGAGGTCCATCGGCACGTTGTTGCGGTCGATGGTGCGCCCGGCTCGGCCCAACCCTGCAGAATTGACCAGTGCACGCAGCGGCCCCATCTCCGATGCGGCATCGACGGCGGCGCCGGCGTCGTCGACACTCGTGACGTCGCAGCGCACGAACAGACCGCCTAAAGACGACGCCACCTCGGTGCCAAGGTCGTCCTGCAGGTCGGCAATGACAACATGGGCGCCTGCGTCGGCGAGCTGGCGTGCGCTGGCCTCGCCGATGCCTGACGCGCCGCCGGTGACGATGGCTGATGCGCCGCTGAGATCAAGACGTGGCATCTGGGCAACCTCCTGGTTCGCTAGCTCCGGACGCGGTTGACAACGGTTGTCGGCCAATCCAGCGCCGGATCTGGGCCGGTGTGACGCTATCCGCAGCCACCGTTCGCCGAGTCGAGCCATCCCCAGCGCTCACCAAGAGGCAGAGCCAATCGGCGGTGCCGTGAACCGGCAAACCGCTAGCGTCGGCTGTCGGCTTGTCCGAAGGGGCCACAGGGATGACGGAATCACGGGCGACGGCGGCGCCCGGCGGGCAAGCCCGGCCCCCCGACGGTGTCGACGGAGATGCCGCCACGCCTTCGGAGCCTGAGCCCTACGAGCGCACGGCCACATTCGCCGCACTAGGGGTTCCGGCGTTCCGGCTGCTGTGGCTCAGCGGCGTGTTCTCCTTCATGAGCATCCAGATGCAGTTCCTGCTGCGAGCGCTGCTGGCGTGGGATCTCAGGGAGAGCGAAGGGGCACTGGGCATCGTGTTCTTCTGCTTCGGCCTGGCGTTGGGACTGTCGACGCTCTTCGGCGGCGTCGCGGCAGATCGGCTCTCGAAACGACGGCTCATGCTGTTCGGGCAATTCGTGCTGCTGCTCGGTTCGATTGGCATGGGATTGGCGCTGGCAACCGATCTCATCCAGTTCTGGATGCTGCTCGTTTCCAGCGCGCTGCAAGGTCTGATGTTCGGCCTGATCGGTCCGGCCCGCATCTCGATGACGACCGAACTCGTCGGGCGGGAGCGATTGGGCAACGCGATCACGCTCTCATCGCTGTCGCTCAGTGGCAGCCGCGTCATAGCGCCGTCGACGGCTGGGCTGCTGGCCGGGTGGGCGGTGTTCGGTCTCGCCGGCGCCTACTTCGTCTCAGCCGTCATCGCGACCCTGAGCTTCGTGCTGTTGCTGCCGCTGCCGGAGACGAGCAATCGAACGGCCACTCCCGACGGCGCCGCACGTCGGGTCCGTCACGCCCGCAGCAACCCGCTGGCCGAGATCGGCCAAGGTGTCCGCTATGCCATGAGCCGGGACTATCTCCGCAAGCCCATTCTGACGTCGATCATCGTGATCATGTTCGGCTTCAGCTACGTCGCCTTTCAGCCTGCGCTCGTCGAAGGCGTCTTCGGTCTCGGCGACGCGCATGTCGGGTTCATCTCTGGGGCGTCGTCGATCGGTGCCGTGGTCGCGTCGATCGTGCTCGCGTCACGCGCCGACTCGCCGAAGGCAGGCTCGATCCTGACCGGCCTGGGCTTTGCCTTTGGTGCTTCGATCATCGTGCTCAGCTGGGCGCCGAGTTATCCGATCGCGCTGGCGGTCACTGCAGTCATCGGCGGTGCCTCAACCGGGTTCATCTCGCTCATCCAGACGATCGTCATGCGTGCGACCGACGAGGCCTACCAAGGCCGCGTCCAGTCGCTGGTGCAGTTGCCGTTTGCCGCATTCGCCATGGCCGCCGCGCCGCTGGGAGTGCTGGCCGAGTGGGCTGGCGTCCGAACCATGTTCCTGACCATGGGAATCGCTGTCACGCTCAGCATGGTGGTGTATTCGATGGCCAACGCGAGCAGCGGTAGGGCTCCCGAACCGGCGGCATCGCACTAGCCGCGACCGGCCAACACAGCGCAGCAGCCCCACACAGATCGCATGCGGGCATCGCGCCCCGTGCCGACTCGCTAGCTGATCTGTTCGAGGATCGAGGTTTCCGACAGGCTCGATCGAATGTCAGTGTCGGCGACCGTTGGCACGTCGGGGCACCAGTGCGACATCGCCGCTTCCAGCGTCGCCTTGACGTCTGCGGCGATTGCAGGCGCGTCTGCTTCGTCGCACTCGATAACCACACTGTCGTGCACGGTTTGCACGGCATCTGCGGTCGGGTAACGGGCCAGCACCTCGCCGAGGCGTCCATATGCGTCGAGCATTACGTCGGCCACGCCGCCTTGGATCGGCGCGTTGCGGTAGGCGTTGGCCATCTGTCCGACTCTGGTGTGCAGCGCTCGCTGCAGCAGGAACTGCTGGTCGGCTTCGCCCATCAAAATGCCGACCTCATCGACCACGGCGCGACGCAGGTGCCGATGCTCCAGCACCTTTTCCACTGCGGGTCGCAGGGCACCGGCTGCCGGCGTCGGGGGTGCGATCTCGAACCGCTGCAGCACCTGGCGCCACACCTCAGCGGGCCGAGGCTTGGCCGAAGAACCGACCACGGCCGCGGCTTCGCCCAGCACCCAGTCCACGGAGAAGGTGAATTGCTGGCGACGGCCAGCCGGTGTCCGGGAGCTGAACGACAGCGGCGAGCCATCGGACCGCACGACCACCGGCGCCGCGAATGACAGCGCCCATGCCACCTCCGCGACGTCGACCTCTCGCAGGTCGATCTGTGGGCCCTGAGCGAATCGGCCAGCGTCGATCGCCTCTGCACGCTCCGCAGCGGCCACCGCTTCGTGGACCTCCTCGGCACTGTGATGCCGACGCTGCTGATTGCGCAGTGTCCGGCGGGCATCGTCAGTGCGCGGCCACAGGGCTCCCAAGCGCAACGACAGCGGCCAGTCGGCGTCCAGCGAGGTTGCCGCGAAGTGCCCAATGAATCGGTCACGCTCGTCGACCCATGCGGCGATCCCGGGGTATGCGGCGAGGTAGGCCTCGATCAGCGCGTCCGCCTCGCCGCGGCTGGTCGGCACGCCGGCATCAGTCAGCCCGCGAGATAGCCCCGCGCCGCGCTGCCCGTACAGGATTCCGAAGTTGATGCGTTTGGCCTTCGTGCGGAATTCCTCGTAGCGGGGCCGGTCCAGCGCAGCCAGACCCGCCGGACCGCCGAGCTGCACGCCGAACATCCGCTCAGCCGTGGCGGTGTGAATGTCGTGGCCCGCGATGAACGCTGCCCGCAGGCCCTCGTCGCTGGCCAACTGTGTGGCGAATCGCAATTCCGCCTGACTGAGGTCGGAATACACGAAGGCCCGACCGGGCGGCGCCTTCATGTAGGGCTTGAGACGTGGGGTGAAGTTCTGCGCGTTCGGATTGCGGCTGGCCAGCCGGCCCGTGTTGGTGCCCACCACCTGCAGGTACTCCGGGTGGAGCCGACCATCGGGCCACAGGTGCTCAGACATCGTGTGGCCGTAGGTGCTGAGAGTCTTGGACAGATCTCGGTACGCCAGGAGCACCGTGCAGATGTCGCCGCCGATGCCCGCGAGCACCGACGCGCCGAGCGAGTCGGTCGGCGCCAGCGGCCGGGCGCGGCCATCGGTCTTCAGCGTCCACGCTTCGACCCGGTCGGCCGCGAAGCGATTCAGCACCTCGCGTGCCTGCAGTTCGCTGTCTGGATTCCAGTTCGGTTCGAGGCCGCCGCCGAACAGGTCGCCTTGACCGCCGCCGGTCAGCTCAGCGAGCTGTGTCAGCACCTCGGTTCGCCGGATCGCCAGCTCGGTCAGCTCGGCCTCCCACCCCGCTGCATCGAAGGGCAAGCCCGCCCGCTCCATGCGGTCCAGAAATGGGCGGGCTGACTGCTCCAGGCGGCATACCTCCTCCAGCCCAGTCTTCTGGAGGCGCTCGCGCAGGACGTCGGATACCCACAGCGTCTCGACGGCATCCGCCGCGGCGTAGGCCACTTGGCGGTCGTTCAAGGGGCCATCGGCGCCGAATGACAACTGCGTCGTGGCCTTGCCCTCGACGCGCAGCCCCAGGTAGCGCTCGGCTGCCCAGGCCAGCCCGTGGAAGAAGCCGAACCCGGTCAAGCCCTGGTGCAGCAGGGCATCGGCTAGTTGGGCGTCCCACCAGCGCAGCGACCCGACGGCCGCTCCAGCCGCGATGGCTGGCTCCATGAGATGGGTGTCGATGACCCGATCGTCGAAGTTTGCATTCCAGGCATCCGACGCCAGATCCCGCACCCGGAGACCGTTGTGCAGTGCTGTGGCCAGTTCTGCCAGATCGTGCGTGGTGACGTCAACGACCCAAGCGCGTTCGGTGCCGTCGGGGGCACGGGTCGCCGCCGAGATCACCCGTAACTGCGGGACGTGGCCGCGTGCCGCCATACCGCGCGGCTCGTATTCGGTCTCGGTGTCGATCGCACGACCCACCGAGGCGGCCAGTGCATCGACGAAGTCGCCGAGCCCATCAGGACCCACCACGCTGACCGGCACATCGGCAGGATCCTTCGTCTGCACCGGGCGTGGATCGAGCCGTTGGGCATCGATGCTGCCGTCGGCGACATCGGCTGCGAGGTCCACGAGCGAACCCTAGGACGCACCTGTGACGCTCACCGGCCGCTCGAGACGACGTTGCGCGGCCGCTCGCCGAACCGACCGGGACGCAACGTCCGATCAGCCCGAAGCTCGATCTACGGGTACTGGATCTCGATGAAATCGTCCGGCGAGCCGTCGCCCGCTGCGGTCTCGGCCTCGATGAGCTCGTGCAGCCGTTTCGCCACCGGTCCGACCTTGCCGCCGCCGATCGGGGCGCCGTCCCACTCCACCACCGGGAACACGTGGGTGTCGCCGCCCGACATGATCAGCTCGGCACCGCGGCGTGCCTCTTCGGCTCGCAGCGGCCTCTGCTCCACGCTTGCCAGCAAGCCCTCGTCGCACAGCGGCCCACGGGCCAGATCGAGCAGGCGCCGCATGGTGGTGCCATGCAGGATGCCCTCGAATGGGGGAGTGACGAACACGCCGTCGGTGCTCACGCTGCACACGTTCAGCACGCACGCCTCGGCGATGAAGCCGTCGTCGTCCACGATGATGCCGAACGTGCCGCCGCTGTCGGCAGCCTCCATGTGGGTCAGCACGTTGAGCAGGTAGTTGTTCGACTTGATCTGGGCGAGCAGCGGCGGCTTCTGCGGCGTCTCTCGCACCGTCGCTTCGCGGAAGCCGTCCCTCATCGGATCGAAGCCCCCGGCGCCGAAGCCCATTGGGTCGAGCACGACGCAGTAGAAGCATGGCTCCTCGCATTCGGCGGGCATGAACGAGAAGCCGCCGGGTCCGGGCGTCAGCCAATACCGCACGATGCCGTCGCGGGCGCCCGAGGCAGCGGCCGTGTCAGCCACCATCTGGATGAGCTCGTCGCGAGACCACGGGACCTGCAGGCGGGCGCCCGCTGCGCTCGCGAGCAGTCGGTCGATGTGGATACCCAGCCGGTACAGCCGGCCGTTCACCAGCGAGCAGGTGTCGAAGACGCCGTGGCCCCGGTGAACCATGTGATCGTCGAGCGGCACGGTCATGACGGTGGGATCGGTGACGACCCCGCCGAGATAGGAGCTGAACATGGCGTAACAGCCGCGCTTGCCCCGCCGCCTGGCGGCCATCCGCTCGACGGCTTCGGCGGCGCTCAGGACCCGTTGGGCCGGGCGCAGATCGGCGCCTGTCTCGTCCTGTGTGCTGGCATCGCCGTTCACGTTCTCGTCGGCAGTTGGGACCGTCCGCAGCGCCACGTGCCGATACTACGTGGACTGCCTTGCCTGGCTCCGGAAGCCACCGCAGCAATGCAGCCGAGCGGTCCTCAGCATCCCGCCCCACCCCTGCTGCCGTAGCCTCGCCGGGCAATGGCGGTTCCGGATGGGGAGGACGCGCCTCCGGCGTTCGGGCCGGCGGCTCTGGTCACTCCGGCCAACCTCGTGACGGTCGCCCGCATCGCGGCCTCGCCGGTTTTCATCGTGATGATCGTGTCGTGGGGCGCACGGTGGGCAACGTTCGCCGTCGGGTTCGTGATCGCCATGACCGACTACCTCGACGGCTGGCTTGCCCGCCGTCACGGTTCGACCCGCGCCGGCGCATTCTTGGACCCGCTGGCAGACAAGGTATTCGTGCTCGGCGGGATGGCAGCGCTTGTGTGGAATGGCCAATTCCACGTGGTGCCGGTGGTCATCATCGCCGTGCGAGAGCTGGCCATTAGCGCGTACCGGTCAAGAGCCGGTCGCCGGGGCATCTCGATCCCGGCCACCAAGCTGGCCAAGTGGAAGACGTTCACCCAGCTCTGGGCCATCGGCTTCGCGGTCATGCCGCCGCTGGCGACGAACGCCCACTGGATCGCCACGCTCACCTTGTGGGTCGCGGTGGCGCTCACGGTCTGGACCGGCTGGTCGTACCTGCGCTCGGCACGCAGCGTTGCCGCGGCCCAGCTCGGCGACGACGCAGACGGCTGAGGCCGAGCCGGTAGGCGAAGCCGTGGCCCGAGCGGCCCGTGAGCGCAGCGAGCAGCCAGGGTGCGCGTAGCCGGCCGCAATTAGGGTCACGCCTTGTGAAGACCGAGATCGTCGCCGTAGGCACAGAACTGCTGTTGGGCCAGATTGTCGACACCAATTCGTCGTGGATGGGCGAGCAGCTCGCCCTGGCCGGCATCGACAGCCACTACCAGACGAAGGTGGGCGACAACTGGGACCGCATCGACGCATCGTTCCGGCTGGCGCTCGACCGCAGCGATGCCGTCATCGTGTGCGGCGGGTTGGGGCCGACCCAAGACGACATCACCCGTGAAGTGCTCGCATCGGTGATGGGTGTCGAACTGGTGCTCGATGAGCGGATCGCCGAGCGAATCCGCGCCATGTTTGCCAGCCGCAGCCGCCCGATGCCCGAGAACAATCTGCGCCAGGCCATGGTGCCCGCCGGCGCCACGCCGATCCCGCAGCAGCCCGGCACGGCCCCCGGATTGATGGCGCCGATTCGCTGGGTGCGGGGCGTGGGCGCAGTGCCGCCGGGCGCCGAGCCTCCAGGCGGCGCTGAGGTGCTCGACCGTGTGGTCTACGTAGTGCCCGGCGTGCCCTATGAGATGCGCGAGATGCTCAATGGCACGGTGCTGGGCGACCTGCAACGTCGCGCCGGGGTGAGCGCGACGATCGAGAGCCGGGTTCTGCGGACGTGGGGCCAGAGCGAATCGGGGCTGGCCGAGATGCTGGCCGGCCGCATCGACGAGCTCGACGAGACCGGCAACCCGACGCTCGCGTTCCTGGCCAGCGGCATCGAGGGCATCAAGGTCCGCATCACTGCCAAGGGGGCCGACTCTGCTGAGGCGTGGAGTCTGATCGACGCTGAGCAGGCGGTGTTGGAACCGGTGCTGGGCGACTTGGTGTTCGCCTACGACGACGACAACATGGAAATGGCAGTTCTCGGCGAGCTCAGCCGTCTCGGGCTGACGCTGGGCGTGGCTGAGACGATCACCGGCGGGCGCATGGCGAACCGCCTGTCATCCGCCGAAGCGGCCATGCGGGCAGGCACCGCCTTGGGCGGGGCGAAGCTGGGCGATGCTGGCTTGGCGTCGGCAGGCGACGCGGAGACGAATTCAGCAAACTCGGCGACGTCAGCTCGTTCGAGTGTTCGGACGTTCGCCGGCGGCATCGTGGCCCGCTCAGAGCACTTGGCCGAGTACCTGCTGCATGCCGGATCGTCGGAAGTGTCGCCCATGGGAGATGGCCTCGTGCCTCCGCTGGCGTCGACCGCCGGTGCCGAAGCGCTCGCACGGGCCGCTCGGCTGCGCACGGGCGCCAGCGTCGGCCTTGCGGTGACAGCAATCGAGGACCGTGCTTCAGCAACACCCGAGCACCCATACGGCACCGCATTCCTTGCTGTGTCGATTTCGGCGCAAGCGGCACACGGCGACACGCCCGCCGTGGCGCACCGGGACCAGGCAGACGAGATCCGCCTGCCGGGCGACCGCGAGCGGCTTGCCGACTACAGCGCCATCTCGGCGCTCAACTTGCTGCGCCTCATCCTGCAGGGTCGCCGCTAGTGGGCTGATCCGACAGCTCGAGTCGGGGATCAAACGGTCCCCACGCGACGACCGCTGCAGACTTACCGCGAATTCGAACTCTGGATGGCAGGCTGTCCCGATGCGTTTCGGATTCTGGACGAAGAACGACCAAGAGATCTCAGCGATCATCGAGTGCTGCCAGCACGCTGAGGCAACCGGCTGGGACGGCTTGTGGTTCGCCGACCACTTCATGCCCAACGAGGAGAACGTGGACCAGCCCATTCACGAGGCCTGGTCGGTGCTGGCCGCGCTGGCAGTGGCAGTGCCCCGGGTGCGACTGGGCCCGCTGGTTGCGGGCAACACGTATCGCAATCCGGCGCTGACCGCCAAGACCGCTGCGACCATCGATCACATCTCCGGCGGCCGGGTGGTGCTCGGCATCGGTGCCGGCTGGCAGGAGAACGAGCACGAGGCCTACGGCTTCGAATTCGGGACGCTGCGCAGCCGCATGGACCGATTCGACGAAGCCGTCGAGATCATCAGCTCGCTGCTCGGCAACCACCGCACGAACCTGAACGGCGAGCACTACACGGTGGCCGAAGCGCCGCTCGACCCCAAGCCGGTGCAGTCGCCAATCCCGCTGCTCATCGGCGGCGGCGGGCGCAAACGCACGCTGCGGACCACCGCTCGCTGGGCCACGGAATGGAACTACTGGGGCATGCCCGACGACATCGCCGATCTGTGCAGCGTGCTCAACGGGCACTGCGAGGCGATCGACCGCGACCCCGCTGAGATCAGCCGCTCCGCGTGCGCCCTGCTGTTCATCAACGAAGACTCGGCCAAGCTCGACCGCTTCCGCGCAATGGACCTCGGTCGGGCCACCATCGTGGGCACACCCGGCGAGGTGAGCGAGGTAGTCGAGCAGTACCGCCAGGTCGGCGTGGACGAGCTGATCATCCCCGATTTCACGTTCGGCCCGATGGACGCCAAGAAGCATTCCATGGACCTGTTCATCAACGAAGTGGCGCCCAACTTCCGCTGAGCGCCCAACTTCGGGGAGGCGCACAGCGCGAACGCCAGCCGGCGTACCCCGCACGACACCAAACCACGAGCCAGACCACGAGCCAGACCACGAAAGGAATGCGATGAAGATCGGTCTGTTCCAGATCAACATGGGGGCGCTGGGCGAAGCGGCCGGCCCCGAGGGCGCCGGGCGAATTGCCGTCGCCGCCGAGCAGGCAGGCTTCGAGTCGGTCTGGACGGGGGAGCATGTGGTGCTTCCCGATCCGCAGGCACCGCCGTCGCCGGTGCCGCCGCTGCACCCGATGCTCGATCCCGCGGTTGCGCTCGCCTACGTTGCAGCGCTCACCAGCGAGATCAAGCTGGGCACCGGCATCATCATCGTGCCCCAGCGCAACCCGCTGGTGCTGGCCAAGGAGCTCGCCAGCGTGGATGTGCTGTCGGGGGGACGGCTGCTGTTCGGCGTGGGCGTCGGCTATCTGGGCGCCGAGTTCGAGGCGCTGGGCATCCCCATGGAAGACCGAGCCCGCCGCACCGAGGAGTACATCGAGGCGATGCGGGCGATCTGGTCGATGGATCAGCCGGCCTACGACGGCGAGTTCGTGAGCTTCTCGAACGTGCAGGCCCGGCCTCGGCCGGTCCAGCAGCCGGGACCTCCGGTAGTGATGGGCGGCCACACCGCGCCGGCGTTCCGCCGGTCGGTCACCATGAGCGCGGGCTGGTACGGGTTCGCGCTCGACTACGACGCCACCCAGAGCTGCATCGAGGGGCTGTCCGAAGCGGGCGCCCGCTACGACCGCCCCGCCGAGCTCGGCCGCTTGGAGATCACCGTCACACCCCGGGTGCGCCCGACACCGGAGATGGTCGAGCGCTTCGCCGAGATGGGCGTCGACCGGCTGGTGCTGCTGCCCAACGGCCAGACCGTCGACGAGATCGCCGCGTTCGTCGACCACATCGGCACCACGCTGCTGTCCTGAGGTCTTGGCATCGTCGTCGCTGACGCGACGTCGGCTCAGCGGCGTGCGGGGCCTGATTGGCGGAATATGGGTGGGCCCGCGGAGACCACGCCGTCGGCTTCGAGCGCGTCGATCGTGATGTCGTCGAGACCTGCTAGTTCGGCGAGCACTTCGCGGTTGTGCTGCCCGCGATCGCCGGAGACTGATCCGCGCTGGGCGCCTGCGTCTGCTCCGGTGAAGCGCCACGGCGACTGGGGCACGGTGAGCGGCACCGCCGCTTCGCCGGCCACGACATCCACGAATGCGCCACGTTCGTGCGCCCAGTCGGTCTCGGCCAACTCGGCCACCGTGCGCACCTCGGCGGCCATCACCGACTTCACGCCGATCGCGTTCTCCACGGCTTCGGCGCTGTCGAATTGGCTCACCCAGTCGGCGAAGATGGCCTCGATCTCGGCCCGGTGATGCACCCGGTCCTCGATGCGGGCGAACCGGGGGTCCTCGCGCAGATCGGGGCGGTCCATCGCTGCGGTGATCACCTTCATGCCGAAGTTGGCCGTGAGATCCAGCGTCACCGTGACGTGGCGGCCATTCGACAGGGGGTAGATCGCGGCCCAGTTCTGACCTCCCTTGAAGCCGATCTGGGGGTCTTGGCCAGTCATGTCGGTGGCGGCCAGGTCGTTGCACATGAGCGTGCTCTCGGCCATGGACACCTCGACGGCCTGCCCGTGGCCGGTCCGATGCCGCATGTGCAGTGCCGCCAGGATCGCGCCCAGCGCGTGGAGACCGGTGTAGGTGTCGGCATGGGACATCGGATCGTTGCGGTAGGGCTCATTGCCGCGCCGGCGAGCCACCATCTCGGTGACGCCGGCCTCGGCGTGCAGGACCCCCGCAAAGGCGCCGCGGTGGCTGCGGCTGTTCCCGTGCCCCCAGCCCGACACGGAAGCGACGATGATCCCGGGGTTGACCTCGGCGAGCGCGTCGTACCCCAGCCCGAGCTTGTCCAGCACGCCGGGACGGTAGTTCTCGAGCACGATGTCGGCCTTGGGAACCATGGTCATCAGCACTTCGCGGCCCGCCTCAGTCGTGAGGTCGAGCGAGACGCATTCCTTGCCGGCGTTGAACTGTGCGAAATAGGCCGACTGGCCGTCCACGTGCGGCACAACGAAGCGGGTCAGATCGGCATCGGGCGGCTCGATCTTCACCACCCGGGCGCCGAGGTCGGCGAGCAGGCGGCCGGCAATCGGGCCCGCGACAGCGCGGGTCAAATCCAGCACCAGGACATCTTCGAGCGGCCGTTCCACGGCGTTTGACGATAGAGCCGCGCGGCGGCCGTTGCCCGGTGTCAGGTGCCGCGGCCCGCGTTGCCGGCCGGCATTGGCATCCAGACGCTGGGCGGTGACAGTTGCGCGGGAGAACGCCGTACCGGCGCAGGGGTGGCCGGCTCGAGCGGCACCGGGTTAGGTGTCAGCCCCCAGATGACCACCACGCCCGCAAGCGCAACGGCCCCGGCGAGCGCTATCGGCACCAGCGTCCCGCCCGAGCTCTCCAGCAGGAAGAACATGGCGATCGGGCCGATCATGCTCCCGATCCCGTAACAGAAGAACAACCGCCCCAGCACCGAACCGATGCCGGCCACGCCAAAGAGATGGGGCGTCACATCGCCCTGCAGCGCAACGAAGCCGCCGTAGCCGATACCCAAGATGACGGCGAACACCACGATCTGCGCGTAGCGATCCGAGGCGAAGAACCAGATCGCGAACGCAACCGGCAGCATCGCGAACGAGATCTTCAGCAGGCGGATCGAGCCCAGCGGCCGAGCGAAACTGGTCAGCAGCAGGCGGCCGAAGATGCTCGCGCCGCCGACCACAGACAGCAGCCACGCGGCTGCTCCGGCACTGATGCCGACGGAAGTCGCGAAGGGGATGATCGCCGCCAGCGAGCCGATGACCGGCACGGCGAAGAGTGCAGAGCCGATCGTGAGCTGCCAGAACGCCTTGGTCCGAAAGACGCGGCGCACATGCTCCCGCGGATGCGCGGTGGCCACGATCGGTGTGCGCCGCACCAGCACCAAGCACACCAGCACGGTGACCGCCCCGATGACTGCAAGCCAGCGAAACGCCTCCCGCCAGCCCAGGTTCTCGATCATCCGCTGGGCGAGCGGCACCAGCACCATGGTTCCCAAGCCGGGCCCGGTGGCCACCAGGCCCTGAGACAGCGGTCGGTGCTTGAGGAACCACGACGCAGCCGTGGCGAACAGCGGTGAGACGAACAAACCCGCCCCGAACCCGCAGCCGACGCCGTACACGACGTAGCCGTGCCAGAGCTGCGAGACCGACGAGGTGGCCACCAACCCGGCCACGAACAGCGCGCCGCCCACGGCCAGCAGCGGCCTGGGACCGAGGTGATGCAGCAACGGGCCCGAGATGATCCCCGTGCTGAAGAACAGCAGGGTCGCGATCCCGATCATGACCGAGGTGCCGCCCTGACCGGCCCCGAACTCGGTCGCCATCGAGTCGATGAACGCGCCGAAGGTGTAGATGGTGCCGAAGGCCACGCCGCACGCCAGTCCTGCGCCGATCGCCACCAACCAGGCGCGCCACGAGTCGATGAGCTCGGGTTGGCTCGCAAGCGGGGGAGCGGCGGTCGCCACAGCTCAGGCCGTCAACCCTCTGTGCTGATCTCGCCAGTGAGGTCTGCCACTCGCATCTCGCCTTCTCGTGTCTGCCCGCCGAGTTCGATGAACTGTTCCATTGCAGGCATGGCCTCCGGAGTTCGCAAGAGCCGCTGGAACAGGTACCGCTCTTCGAACAGGCCCTCCCGCAGTGGCAGCTCGTCGGCGGCGTTGACGGCCTGCTTGGCCAGCGCGACCGCGTGGGGCGGGAACTTCGCGATGCGGTAAGCCAACGCAGTCACAAAGGGCCTCAGCTCGTCGGCGGGCAGCGCCCGGTTGAGATAGCCCCACTGCTCGGCGGCGCGCGCGTCGAGGTCGACGCCGCCCAGGATCACCTCCATGGCTCGCCCTCGCCCGACGAGGCGTGGAAGACGCTGCGTGCCGGTGCCGCCGGGCAGGATGCCGATGGGCACCTCCATCTGGTTGATGACGGTGCGATCGATGGCGCCGAAGCGCATGTCGCACGACATCGACAGCTCGCTCCCGCCGCCGCCGACCCGGCCGCCTATCTCGACGATGGTGGCCTTCGCCATCGTGCGGTAGCGCTCGCACATGTCATGGAACCCGGCGTGCTCGGTGGGCCGCTCGGCCTCTCCGTCGGTCGGGTAGCCCAGGATCGCCGTCACGTCGAAGTGCGCGATGAAGAAATCTGGGTTGTCGCTGCGCAGCACGACCACCCGCACTGAGTCGTCATCGGCCACGTGCGTGCTGAACTTGGCGAGCTCGCGAAACAGCGCAGGCGTCATCACGTTGATCGGCGGTGCGTCGATGGTGGCAAACGCCACCCCTGCGTCACGTTCGATGTGCAGCAGCACGAAGTCGTCGTCGGTCATCTGGGCTGGGGTGCTCATGGGTCGCAGCGTGCCACATGACTGTGACATCGCGACGTGCCGAGCCCTGGATCGCTGGGCACGCCTGAGGTGGTGTGCAGCCTCATCGAACGCGTCCAAATCGATTATCAGGCCGTGCCTGCTTCGTTGTGCGCGACTGAGGTGTCGTGCAATGGCCAGATTCGGCCCGTCTTGCCTTGACACGAACTGATGTTCGGAACTACATTGCTGTTATTCGAAGCGGCCGTCGCGCCAGCGCAGAGCGCAGGGGCGGCGGCTGCCAGTGCAGCGGCGTGCGGCGCACCGAGCGTTGCCGCGGTCCGCAGGAGATCAACCGGCAGAAAATCACCCGAGAGTTGTCACACCCCGCTTCTACGGTGCCCCTAGACGGCATCGCACGCTGGGTGCGGCCGAACGGGAGTCCGAGGAGGACGACATGAGTCAGAAAGACGGAGACCGGGAGCGAGCACTGGACATGACGCTCACGCAGATCCGCCGCCAGTTCGGCGACGGGTCCGTGATGAAGATGGGCGAGAAACATCACATGGCGATTGAGGCGATCTCCTCGGGCAGCCTCGCGATCGACTTGGCGCTCGGCATCGGGGGCTTTCCCCGCGGCCGGGTGGTGGAGGTGTACGGCCCCGAGGCATCGGGCAAGTCCACGCTCGCCATGCACCTGGTGGCCGAGGCGCAGCGCACCGGCGGCGTGTGCGCCTACGTCGACGCCGAGCATGCGATGGACCCGGTGTATGCGAAGAACATCGGCGTCGATGTCGACGAGCTGCTGATTTCCCAGCCCGACACCGGCGAGCAGGCGCTCGAGATCACCGACATGCTCATCCGCTCGGGCGCCATCGATGTCGTGGTGATCGACTCGGTGGCGGCGCTCACGCCGCGGGCCGAGATCGAAGGCGAGATGGGCGACCACCATGTCGGATTGCAGGCGCGCCTCATGTCCCAGGCGCTGCGCAAGCTCACCGCCAACCTGAACAAGACCAAGACGATCTGCGTGTTCATCAACCAGCTGCGCGAGAAGATCGGCGTGATGTTCGGCAGTCCCGAGACCACCTCGGGCGGCCGGGCGCTGAAGTTCTACTCGTCGGTGCGGATCGACATTCGCCGCATCGAGGCCATCAAGATCGAGGGCGAAGTAGTGGGCGGTCGTACCCGCGTCAAGATCGTCAAGAACAAGGTGGCGCCGCCGTTCCGCCAGGCCGAGTTCGACATCATGTACGGGCAGGGCATCAGCCGTGAGGGCTCACTGGTCGATGTAGGCGTCGAGCACGGCATCGTGAAGAAGTCGGGTGCTTGGTACACCTACGAGGGCGAGCAGTTGGGCCAAGGCCGCGAGAACGCCAAGAAGTTCCTGATCGCCAATCCCGAGATCACGGTCGAGATCGACGGCCGCATCCGCTCAACGCTCGGCATCGGAGTCGACGGTGAGGACGCCGACGCCGACGACGACGTCAACGTGCTCGACCGCCTCGACGACGCCCAGGCACGGGCCGAAGGCGCCAGCGTCGACTGACACCGTCGACGACAGGCCGGTTGTCCTAGCCTGATCCGGTCGTAGGCGAGCGGGGTGATTCGGCCTCGGCTTGGTCTCGGATCGGGGAGAATCAGGTGGCACAGCAGCGCGGGAAGCAGAAGACCGACAAGCCGCAGAACATCTTCAACTTCGACTACTCGCGAGATGCCGACGGGCGGCCGCCGCAGTCGTACTACGACGACATCAAGCAGCGGTTCGCCGAAGAACGCGATCTGCGGCTGAGCTACCGGCCTCCGGGCACGCAGCTCTATACCTCCGACCTCGACGGAGATCTGGCCCGCTACGCCGAAGATCCGTACGCGACCGAGCGCATCGAGCGTCCGCCAGTGCACGACGAGGTCGAGGTGCTGTTCATCGGGGGCGGATTCTCGGCGCTGCTGACGTCGGCTCGGCTGCGGCAGAAGGGTGTCGAGAGCATCCGCATCATCGAGCGCGGCGCCGACGTGGGCGGCACGTGGTACTGGAATCGATACCCCGGTGTGGCCTGCGATGTCGTGTCATACGACTACCTGCCGCTGTTGGACGAAACCGGCTACGTGCCATCGCGCCACTACGCCACCGGCGACGAGATCTACGAGTACTGCCGGATGATCGCTCAGAAGTACGAGCTCTACGACCTGGCGATGTTCCAGACGACGGTGACCTCGACGATTTGGGACGGCGAAGCTGAGGTGTGGCGCATCGGCACCGACCGGGGTGACGAGATCACTGCCCAGTTCGTCATCTGTGCCAACGGCACCCTCGCGAAGCCCAAGCTGGCGGTCATCGAAGGAATGGAACGGTTTGGCGGCCACTCATTCCACACGTCTCGGTGGGACTACGATTACACCGGCGGCGATCTCGAGAACCTCGCTGACAAGCGGGTCGGCATCATCGGCACTGGCGCGACGGCAGTGCAGGCCATCCCGCAGCTCGGCGAGATGTCCAAGGAGCTCTACGTCTTCCAGCGCACGCCGTCCTCGATCGACATCCGTGACGATTGGGAGACCGACCAGGAGTGGGCGGCGAAGCTGGAGCCGGGCTGGCAGGCGCGCCGGCGCGAGCGGGCAATGGCAGGACCCCGCATCAGCGATGAGCAGAAGGCGCGCCGTGCGGCGATGACCCGCGAGGAGAAGATCCGCCGTCAGGAGAACGCCAACATCGACGCGATGATGCGCATCCACCGGCGCATCGACGAAGTCGTGGAAGACCGCGAGACAGCCGAATCGCTCAAGCCCTGGTACATGCTGATGTGCAAGCGGCCCTGCTTCCACAACGACTACCTGCCCACGTTCAATCGCCCGAACGTGCACCTGGTCGACACCAAGGGCAAGGGCATCACCCAGATCACTGAGCAGGGACCGCACTTCGACGGCACGCAGTACGAACTCGACCTGCTGATCTACGCCACCGGCTTCGAGGTGCAGCAGACCGGCATCTACAACCGCATCGTCGGCGAGAACGATCTCGAGCTCAACGACAAGTACTCCGAGGGCATCCGCACGCTGCTGGGCATCCACACGGCCGGCTACCCAAACCTGTTCATCATGGGCGGCTACCAGGCCTTTTTTGCCTTCAACCTGACCGATGTGCTCAACAGTCAGGGCGAGCACATCGCCGAGTGCATCGACTTCGTCCGCCGGGGCGGTCTGCAGTCGATGGATTGCCTGCCCGAAGCCGAGGAGTGGTGGGTGCAGCAGGTCATCGCCAACCGCGGCAAGACCACCCGTAACCGCGACTGCACTCCCGGTTACTACAACTTCGAGGGTGCCGAGAACCGACGCCAGGACGGCAACTTCAACGGCAACATCAAGCAGTACCTGGGCTTCATGTCACACGCCCGCGAAAACATGTCGCAGAATTTCGCCTTCACCCAGCGCTGAGGCTGAGCCCCGGGCCCGAGCGGCCCGCGAACGCAGCGAACAAGAGCGGGAGGCGAGGGAAAGCAGGCGTTCTCGAGCGCGCCCCTAGCCTTGACGCCGTGGCTGCGGGCGAGCATGAGGGCGACGTCGAGGGCCGGCGCAGCTATTTCGTGCGCACCTATGGGTGCCAGATGAACGAGCACGATTCCGAGCGAATCGCAGGCCTGCTCGAAGCCGACGACTTGGTGGCCGCGTCGACGATGGCCGATGCCGATGTGATCGTGTTGAACACCTGCTGCATTCGCGAGAACGCCGACAACAAGCTCTACGGGCAGCTCGGGCACCTCAAGCGCCTCAAAGAGGAACGGCCAGACGTGCAGATCGCAGTTGCCGGCTGCCTGGCGCAGAAGGACCAGGACTTGGTCCGCCAGCGGGCTCCCCATGTCGATGTGGTCTTCGGCACTCACAACGTGGCACGCGCCGTCGACTTGCTGAGCGAGGCTCGCGTGTCGGGCCCGGTGACGGAGATCCTTGCCGAGTCTGAAGAATTCCCATCGGCGCTGCCGGTACGGCGAGATGCCCAGCACGTCGCGTGGGTCACGATCCAGATCGGCTGTGACAACTCGTGCGCGTTCTGCATCGTGCCCTCCGTTCGGGGCCGCGAGATCTCCCGCCCGTTCGGCGAACTCATCGACGAGGTGCGTCGTCTGGCAGCCGACGGCGTCAGCGAGGTGACACTGCTCGGGCAGAACGTCAACAGCTACGGCCGCGACGTCACCCTGGCGCTGCGCGGCGCGAACGGCGCGCCTCCCGCGGACCATCCCGCCGATGTCGTCTGGCGTGCCGGCGAGGCTTGGGCCGAAGGGCGGCGCACCGCCCGCCCGCTGTTCGGCGACCTGCTCCGCGCGGTCGGTGCAGTTGACGGCATCGAGCGGGTGCGCTTCACCAGCCCGCACCCGAAAGACCTGCGAGCCGACGTGATCTCGGCCATGGCCGAGACGTCATCAGTGTGCGAGCACCTCCACCTGCCGCTGCAGTCCGGCAGCGACAACGTGCTCGCAGCCATGCACCGGGGCTACACCGCCCAGCGCTACCTGGAACGACTGGAGGCCGCCCGGACCGCCGTCGACGATCTCGCAGTCAGCACCGACATCATCGTGGGCTTTCCCGGCGAGTCCGAGCACGACTTCGCTGCGACGCTGGAGCTGGCCGCAGAAGCCCGTTTCGACAGCGCATTCACCTTCGTCTTCTCGCCGCGGCCCGGCACCGAAGCTGCCCAACTCGCCGATCGCTTTGTGGCCCCCGAAGTGTCGGCTGAGCGCATGGAGCGACTGCGAACCGTCATCGAGCGCTCGGCACGCCTGGGCAACGAGTCCCGAGTCGATCGCATCGAGGAGGTGCTGGTCGAGGGGCCTTCGAAGCGAGATCCGGGCACGCTCACCGGCCGCACCCGCCAGAACCGCCTGGTGCATTTCGCATCGACCAAACCGCTGCGAACGGGCACCTATGCCCGGGTGCTGGTGTGCGAGGCTGCCACCTTCCATCTCAGCGGCGAACTCATCGAGGTCACCGCACCGGCCCGGCACCGCACCCGCATCCCGGTTGCCGCTCGCTGAGAGTCGGGACGCCATGGGTGGTGACGGCGCCCAACGGCCGCTAGTGATCGTCGGGCCGACGGCGAGCGGCAAGTCGGCGCTGGCACTCGAACTTGCACGGCGCGCACGCGCCCCGAACGAGGGCCAGATTGCGGCCGAACTGGTGTCGGTCGACTCCATGCAGGTCTACCGGGGAATGGACATCGGTACTGCGAAACCCACCGCGCCCGAGCAGGCGGAGATTCCGCACCACCTCATCGACCTTGTCGAACCGGCAGAGCGATTCACCGTCGTCGACTACGCCGACAACTTCTCCTCGGCAATGGCCGACATTGTCCGCCGCGGCGCAGTGCCTTTGCTCGTCGGCGGGACCGGCTTGTACCTACGCGCCGTCGTCGACGGGTTGACCCCGCCGCCGGAGTTCACCTACATCGCCACCGAACTCGAATCCGAAGCCGCCGCCATATCCGTGGCGGCAGCGGCACCGGACGGGCTCACCGTCTGCGGGGGCACGGCTGACTCGGCTGCGATTCGCCAAGCCGCGGAAGGTCGAGCGCCCGGCGCGGCCGTGTTGCACCAGCGCCTCGCCGAACTGGACCCTGTTGCCGCGTCACGCATGGAGCCGACGAACCTGCGGCGAATCGTGCGGGCGCTGTCGGTCTGCCTCGGAACCGGCCAGCCGTTCTCGTCGTTCGGACCGGGTCTGCAGACCTATCCCGAGGTTCCCTTCCGGCTCGTGGGGATCAACGTCGACCGCGACACGCTCGACGAGCGCATCGCCGAGAGGTACCGACACCAGATGGACCGGGGTTTCTTGGATGAGGCCCGGGGCCTGATGGAGGCACCGCTGTCTCGTACCGCAGCGCAAGCTCTCGGCTACAAGGAGTTGCGAGCCCACCTGGAAGGGGAGTGTTCGCTGACCGAGGCACTTGATATCGCTGTCGCACGGACTCGGAAGTTCGCCCGCCGTCAGCAGCGCTGGTTTGCCAGAGACCCGCGGATCACGTGGATCCCGTCCGGGAGCACTGCTGAGATGGCGGACCGTGTGCACCAACTTGAAGCCTGAAGACAACCGACTACACATAGCCTCAAGCTGAAGTTGAATGTTCAGTCGATGCGGGACTCGACCATGTCCAGAATGTCGTCGGTCAGCACAGCGGCAACCCTGACGTAACCCGCAGCCGAGGGGCCGTAGAACTCGCCGGGTGAAACGAGAATCCCCGCCTCGGCGAGGAGGGTGCGGGTGAATGCCCACGCATCGCCGTCAGGTGCAGCAGCCCACAGGTAGAACCCGCCGCGGGGAAGCGGGGGCTCGGGACCGAACCGGCCCACGATGCGGGCGAGACGCTCTAGCCGCGACCGGTATCGCTCTCGTTGTTCGGCGACGTGGACGCTGTCGGCCAGTGCTGCGACGGCCGCCGCTTGGGCGGGACCCGGGACCATGAATCCGGCGTGCTTGCGCAGCTCCCGCAGGTAGTGGACGAGTTCGGGGTCTCCGGCGTAGAAGCCCACCCTGACGCCGGCCAGGTTGGACCGCTTGGACAGCGAGTGAACGGCCACCACGCCATCAGCGTCGGCACGCCGAGAGCGGTGAGTCGCGGCGTCCGCATCCGCGGCGGCGCTCCGGGAGTGATCAGCGGCGGTGTCAGGAGCCGTCGGCGCCAGGATCGTGTGTGGGGGTCCGTCCCAGGTGAACTCGGCGTAGCACTCGTCGCTGAAGACTGGCACGCCTCGCTCGCGCCCCCAGTCCGCCGCAGCGGCCAAATCGTCGAGACCGCCCGCTGGATTGCCCGGCGAGTTGACCCACAAGACCAATGCCCGATCGGCATCAGCCTCGGAAATGGCGTCGAGCTGGATCGACCAGTGCTCGTCTGCCGGCACCCCGACCGCCCGGCAGCCGGCCAGCTCGGCTCCCATCGCGTAGCTGGGGTAGCTGACCTCGGGATACAGCACGGTGTCGCGCTCAGGGGTGCGCAAGCGCAGCCAGTGCGGCAGCCCGGCCACAAATTCCTTCGAGCCGATCGTTGCCGCGATCTCGGCATCGGCGTCCACCTGCACGCCGAACCGCTGTTCACACCAGCGTGCAGCAGCATCCCGCAGCTCTGGCGTGCCGATCGACGGCGGGTAGCCCCGCTCGGAGTCCGACCCGCCCAGCGCAGCCAGCACGGCCGACGACGGCGGGTCCACCGGCGTGCCGATGGACAGATCCACCAGCCCGCCGTCATGGCGGTCGGCCAGTGGCTTCAGTTCGTCCAGCCGGTCATAGGGATACGGCGGCGGAACGAATCGGGCGCGAGTGCTCACTGGATCAGTGTGCACCGATCGGCGTCCAGACGATCCCGTCGATGTGGGAGAAGTGCTGGTCGGCCGAGACGAGGTCTGCCCCCGTCTCCATCGCGTGGGCCGCAATCCAGACGTCATTGGTCGGAATCGGACGACCCTTCGCTCGAAGCGCGGCTGCGATGCGTGAGTAGCGGTCGGCGGTCACCGGCCCGACCTCCACCACAGAGGCGTACGGATTGTCGATGAACGATCGTAGGTCTGCAAGATTCCGCTCCGGACGTGAGCCGCGTCGAAATCCGTACATCAGCTCGCCGATGACGACTGCTGAGAGCAGCAGCTCACGGGCGCTCCTGACGATCTGCGCCACTTCCTGCTGGCCGCGCATCAGCAGTGTGTAGGCGTTGGTGTCGAGCAGCAGCCTCACTGCCACGCTGCCTCGTCGATGACGGCGAGATCCTGCAGCGCGGCATCCATTTCGTCGGCTTCCTCTGGCGACCAGCTGCCGATGAGATGGTCGAGCGAGTCACCGACGCAGTCGCCGCCGGGGGTTTCCGACAGTCCGGCGCCTTTGCGCAGGAGTCGGAGCGCCGCCTGATTCAGCGAGACACCTTCGCGTTGAGCGAAGCGCCGCATCGCCTCGCCGAGTTCGTCGCCGAAGCCCCGGACCGTGAGCTGCTGCATTGGCGGGCTCCTGTGTGATTCAAGAATGAGTCACTATGAATCGTAGTCTGAGTCGCTAACGGCAAACTCTGCGAACAGGCTGCGGGCGACGTCGTCGAGGCGGGCGTGCACCAGGGTCCCATCGTCGTCGTGAGTCTCGGAGAGCACTTCGCCTTCCCGATGCACGGCCGCGAGGGCGTCGCCGCGGGAGTACGGGATGCGCAGCTCCGTCACTTCAGTGAGGTGCCGGAGACGGTCGCCGACGGCGAGCAGGAGATCCTCCACGCCGTCACCGCTGTTGGACGAGATCGCATGGGAACCCTCATAGCGCCCCAGCAGTCGTCCCACGATGCCGTCATCGGCGGCGTCGCTTTTGTTGAAAGCGATCAGTTCGGGGACATCGCCCGCGCCGATCTCTCGCAGCACGGAGCGCACCACATCGATGTGCATCTCCGGCTCCGCGGCCGAAGCGTCCACAAGGTGCACCAGCAGGTCGGCCTCGGCCACCTCCTCCAGCGTCGACATGAATGCTTCCACCAGCGATGTAGGCAGCTTCTTGATGAACCCGACGGTGTCCGTCATGAGCACCGTCTCGCCGCCGGGAAGCTGCAGGCGACGGGTAGTGGCATCGAGCGTGGCAAACAGCCGGTCCTCGATCAGCACATTGGCTCCGGTGAGGCGGCGCAGCAGCGTCGACTTGCCGGCGTTGGTGTAGCCCACGACGGCGACCGTGTGATATCTGGATCGGCGGCGCGACTTGCGCTGATTCAGCCGGGTGCGTCGCAGGCCGCGCAGATCTTTCTCGAGCCGTGCCAGACGTCGCTGAATCCGGCGCCGATCCACCTCGAGCTGGGTTTCGCCCGGTCCCCGTGTGCCGATGCCGCCAGCCTGCTGGGACAGCTGCCGACCTCGGCCTCGCAGCCGGGGGAGCCGGTAGCGAAGCTGCGCGAGCTCCACCTGTGCCTTGCCTTCAAGCGTCGTGGCGTTCTGGGCGAAGATGTCGAGGATGACCGCGGTGCGGTCCAGCGCGGTGCGCTTGAGAATCCGTTCCAGGTTGAACTGCTGCGCCGGCGACAGCTCGTCGTCGAACACCACCGTGTCGGCATCGTGCTCGAGGGAGGCATCCAGGATTTCGTCGGCTTTCCCGCGCCCCACAAACGTCGCAGGATCGGGAGCATCCCGCCGCTGAACAATCCGCTCCACCGAATCGGCCCCAGCAGTGTCCACCAACCGCTCTAGCTCATCAAGATTGGCATCCACCTCGTCCGCGGTCCGCTCCGCGAGCTGCACCCCCACCAGCACGATCTGCTCCCGAAAAGCCCGATCAATCAGCCCAGATTCAGCCCCCCCAAACTCACCGAACCCCCCACGATGGCTCTCGTCGGACGGCTCCGCCGGCTGTTCAGATTCAACCATCAGGCGTCCTGCAAGGGTGCAGGTATGGGCCACTCATGGTCGCCGAGCGGTTCCACCCAGACGCTGAGAATGGGATGACTGTCATCAGTGTCAATAGACACGGTTGCCGTGCCGCCTGGCATTGCAACGACCGTCTCGCTGCCCGGTGCCACGAGACCCCAATCCTGCGCTCGCACAGCCGCAGTGACGGCACCCGTCCCACATGCCTGCGTCAGGCCTGCGCCGCGCTCCCAGACGGACATTCCGAGTGACTTGCCGTCATCGCCGATAGGCCAAATGAACTCCACGTTGATTCCCGTGCTCTCGGGGAAATAGCTTTCATAGAGCTCGCCAAGTCGCGCCGTCTCGGCCTTGTCGATTTCAGCCCCGGCGGCGACAACGAGGTGCGGATTTCCTACATCGCCGGTTCCGCGCGCGGCCTCATCGAAGCGAGCGCTGATGAGATCGTCGAGTTCGGTCGTGATGCTCGGTCCGGGGACAACCTTGGGCATGTGGACTTCAGCGAGCGACTTGACGGGCTCGACCGAGCCGCTCTCGGTCATGGCGAATTCGGCACTCAAGGTCACCCGCCGCGCTCCGTCCACCGTGTCAACGGTGAGTTCGAGAAGGCTGTCGGGTGCTTCTTCACCCTCGCCGAACTCCATGCTCGAAACGAGAGCGCAGGCAACCTCATTGGCTAGACAGGCGAGTCCGTTGCCGCTCACCTCCGCTGACGACCCGTCCGAGTTGAACAGCGTCATCCGAACTTGCCTGACCTGCGGCGCAGAAGAGGCTTCGAGTGCGTCCGACGCCACGCTCGGCTGCGTGGCACTTGTATCTATGGCCAGGATCAAGCCGTCGGCGCCGATACCGCAGCTTCGGTCGCAGAGCTGCGACGTCAGCGTTGGCCAATCGAGACGGAGCGAGTCGAGAGCCGCCTTCTCGTGCGGCTGCATGAGCGCGATCAAGAAGTCATTGCCGAGAGCTTGGTGCTTGGCGAACCGAAGCGTCTCCATGGCTCCATTGTCACACCTCGCCCGCGGATTCCCAGCGTGAATTGCGGGCGCTTCGAATGCCTGAGCGCTAGGTGGTGGGTTCGCGCTTGCCGAATCCCTTGAATGTGTCGCCGATCGCTGTGGCCACCGAGGCCAGCTTCGAGCGACCCTCGTTCAGCCGGGGCGCAAGCTGCGTCAGGTCCTCCACGGTCCAGCGCCCATCGGTAGCAATGATGTCGTCACCCGAGAGCGACCAGCCCTGATACAGGCCCACCTCATTGCCTCCCACGTGGAAGACACCCCCGGTGAACGGGCACTCTTCCATCGCCAGGTATCCCACCAGCGGGCTCACGTTGGCCGGGTCGTACAGATCGAATTCGGCTGGGTCGTCGGGCGCCCGCACCACCTCTTCGAGCCCAGGCGTCTGCAGCGTCAACCGTGTTCGGGCAATCGGCGCCAGGCAGTTCACCCGCACGTTGTAGCGAGCCAGCTCGCCTGCGGCCACCAGCGTCATGGCCGCAATGCCGGCCTTTGCGCCCGAGTAGTTGAACTGACCGAGATTGCCGAGCATGGCGCCCGAGGCGGTGTTGATGACCGAACCGGTGACTTCCTTGCCTGCCTTGGACTGCTCACGCCAGTAGGCGGCCGCCCAGCGGGTGGGGCAGAAGTGACCCTTCATGTGCACCTCGACGACGGCATCCCACTCCGGCTCGGTCATGTTGACCACCACCCGGTCGCGCAGGATGCCCGCGTTGTTGACCAGCACGTCCAGGTCGCCGAACGCTTCGACGGCCTGGTTGACCATGCGCTGCGCGCCCTCCCAGTCGGTGACGCTGTCGCCGTTGGCGACTGCCTCGCCACCCATGGCCTCGATCTCCGCCACGACCTCGCCTGCGGGGCCTTGGTCGGCGCCCGTGCCGTCGGCGGAGCCGCCGAGGTCGTTGACGACGATTTTCGCCCCTTCAGATGCCATCAGCAGGGCATGCTCGCGGCCGATGCCCCGGCCGGCGCCAGTGATCAGGACGACACGTCCGTCAAGTGCACCCATGTTGTTCTCCCGTCTCGATGATCTCGCCTAGATGAGCATTCGGGCGCGCCATCAGCGTCGTCCGTAGTCCCGTTCGGCCGCTGCGGTGGCCGCAAAAACCGCACAAGATTGGCACATCCGGACGCTCGACGCGACGCCAACGGCGATCACTGTGCGCACACACGAGAATCTGGAGCGGATGACCGGGGTCGAACCGGCGACCTCAACCTTGGCAAGGTTGCGCTCTAACCAACTGAGCTACATCCGCGCGGGCGGATCACTGTAGCAAGCGGCCCCCGCAGAGACGCGTGGATCCGGCAGGCCGCTGCCGCGCCCGGGCAAGTGCCCGGATCGGCTATTCCTCGGGAGGCCGCAGGTCGATTCTCAGCGTCAGGATCCCGTCGTCGAACGTGGCGGTGGCATCGCCGATCATGGCGTAGTCCATGAAGTCCAGCTCGGCCTGGCGGATGAAGTGGCGTCGCTCCTCGCCGCCGACGGCGGGAAGGTTCCGCTTGCGCACCGCCTCGGCACGTTCCGCGAAGCGGGTGATCATTTCCTGAGGATCGAAGGTTTCGCTCATGTCGTTCTGGCTCTCATGATGGCTCGGCCGCGGTGTTCTCTTCACCTTGCCACCGATCGGGGGCTGTGCGCCGCAAGTACACAACGAATCCGGTGGCGCACGCGACGGTGAGCAGGCCGAGCACAGCTACCAGCACCCACCACACCCCCAAGCCCGAGCCGACAGGCTCGGAAGGCACGTTGGCATGCACGTCAGCCAGCAGCGCCGCGGCGCCGCCGATCAACGGGTGACTCCCGGGGGTCCCGAATCGCTCTTGTAGATGTCATCGATGAACTCGCCCATCGGGGGGCCAGTCTGATCGGGCTCGGTGAGAAAGCCGTCGTGGCCGTTGTCGCTGTCGATGTCGACGTGCTCGACACGCACAGTTCCCCGGCGTGCCAGCGCCTCGGTGATCCGCAGCTGCTGGGGCCTCGGGTACAAAAAGTCGGTGCGAACGCTCATCACCATCGTCGGCGCGACGATCCGGTCGAGCGCTGCATCGATGCCGCCACGGCCGCGTCCGACGTCGTGCAGGTCCATCATCTTGTTCAGCACCAGGTAGGTGTTGGCGTCGAAGCGGGGCACGAACTTTGCCCCCTGGTAGTCGAGGTAGCTCTCCACGTCGAAGCGCTGGGCGAGTCGCAGCGGGAGGATCGGGTCTTCGCTGTGGCGGGCGAACCGGCGGTCGAACTCGTCGCCCGAGCGGTAGTGGATCATGGCGATCCGGCGAGCGTTGGCGAGGCCTCGATGCGGCCCGTCCCCATCGGCGGCGTCGTAGTAGCGGCCGCCACGGAACTTGGGATCGTCCAGGATTGCTTGGCGGCCAACCTTGCTCCAGGCGATCTGCTGTGCCGACGCTTCGGCCGCGGACGCGATCACCACCAGCGAGCCGACCCGCCGCGGATAGGTGATGCCCCACTCCAGCACGGTCATGCCGCCCATCGAGCCGCCGACCACCGAGAGCCAGCGGTCGATGCCCAAGTGCCGCCCCAGCGCCCACTGCGACCGCACGACGTCGCGGTTGGTGACGACCGGAAAGTCGGGCCCGTAGCGCTCGCCCGTCGCCGGGTTCACCGACGAGGGGCCGGTGCTGCCTTGGCAGCCGCCGAGCACGTTGGCGCACACCACGAAGTAGCGGTTGGTGTCGAGGGGGCGGCCGGGTCCGATGAAGTCGTTCCACCAGCCTTCGGTGGGCTGCGACGGCGGGTGTGCGGGGCCATGAGCGTGCGCGTCGCCGGTCAGCGCATGGCACACGAGCACGGCGTTGGCGGCATCGGCGTCAAGGGCGCCCCATGTCTCATATGCGAGTACCGGGCCCTGCAGTGTGCCGCCGCCCTCCAGCGTGAACGGACGATCCGGGGACAGCTCGTAGAAGCGCCGCTCGGCCGCGCCGAGGTCCGGGTGCCATGCACCCGAGGCGGGCAGCGGCCAGGCCGCCGCACCGTCGTTCGGGGCGCTTGTGCGCCTCGCACTGTCCACAGCTGAGCCTTCGTCCTGGGCCTTCGAATCCGGAGGGCCTACCTCCAGCGGTCAATTTGCCGCTGGATAGGCAAGGGTACCGGTCGTCTCCGGCCTGTCTAAAGGGAATATCAGCGGCTGGCGTTGTCGTCGCCGGCGGCGAACGCTGCTAGGTCGTCGAGCCGTTCGTCGTTCGAGAACACGTCATGCAACGGCAGCCGCAGGCCGAGCCGGCGCTGCAGCTGGCGGACTTCGAGCTCTTCGTCCCACAGGAACATCGTCACCGCGGTGCCGCTGCGACCCGCCCGAGCCGTGCGCCCCGAGCGATGCAGGTAGGTCTTGTGCTCGGGCGGAACGTTGTAGTGCACCACCACGTCGACTTCGTCGATGTGCAGCCCGCGGGCGGCGACATCGGTGGCCACGAGGGCGGCCAGCTTGCCCTTGGCGAAGTTGGCGAGCGCACGCTCGCGCTTGACCTGCGGCAGGTCGCCGTGAATGGCGCCCGCTTGCACCCCGGCCTCTCGCAGCTCACGGGTGAGCTGGTCGGCACCGCGCTTGGTGCGGGTGAACAGCAGCGTGCGCCCGTTCGCCTCGATGATGCGTGCAGCGACTTGCACGCGGTTCATCTTGTGAACAGACAGAAACAGGTGGCCCATCTCCGAGACGGTCACCTCGCGCTCGGTCACTTCGTGGAAGACCGGGTCTCGCAGGTGCCGCTTGACGAGCGTGTCGACGACGCCGTCGAGCGTCGCCGAGTAGAGCAGCGTCTGGTGCTGGCCGTCGATGTGGCGCAGCACCCACTCGACCTGGGGCAAGAACCCCATGTCGGCCATGCGATCGGCTTCGTCCACGACGACCCGCTGGATGCCCGACACGTTGACCGCACCGCGGTCGATGAGGTCGATGAGCCGCCCCGGTGTGGCGATGACGACGTCCATGCCGGCTGCCAGCAGCTCGATCTGGCGGTCGAGGTTCGTGCCGCCGTAGGTGGCGATCGAACGCAGGTCGGCCGCCTTGGCCAGCGGCTCGACGACCGCAGCGATCTGGTTGGCCAGCTCGCGGGTCGGGGTGAGCATGAGGGTGGTGGGGTGGCCGTTTTTGGCCCGGGGTGTCAGCGCCAGCATCGGCAAGCTGAACGCCAGCGTCTTGCCGGAGCCCGTCTTGGCTTTGCCGCAGACGTCGCGGCCGGCGAGCGCTTCGCCGATGGTCAATTCCTGGATGGCGAACGGCTCGGTGATGCCTTGATCAGCCAGGGTGTCACACAGGGGCGCAGGTACGCCCAATTCACTAAAAGTTGTCACGGGGGTCTCTTCGAAGGTGGTGGCCCGCAGGGTTGCGGCGCCGCGACCTCGGCTGCGACAACGCTGGGCAGTGGGGCCACACGGCGAACTGCCTTGGCTGCCGAGTGTATGGGATCGGGCCTGATCGCGGCGGATGTCGGGGGAGTGCCGCCGCGATAATCAGCGTTCAAGTCGGGGCGGGGCCACTACCCTGCGGGGACCCTGGCGGAGTGGCCGAGTGGTTAGGCAGCGGCCTGCAAAGCCGTGTACGCCGGTTCGAATCCGGTCTCCGCCTCGCCGACCGGGCCGGGTGCCGAGCAGGACCATGGCGCTGGTCGGGCGAAGTGGGCACGGTGCTAGCGTGAGTCGCCCTCCGGGCGATTGGCGCAGTTGGTTAGCGCGCTTGCATGACACGCAAGAGGTCACAGGTTCGACTCCTGTATCGCCCACGTTGGATGAGTCAGGGCGTTGATCTGGTGGCCTTGATGTGAAGCCCACCACGCGGGCCGGGCAGGCGCACAGACTCTGTAATAGTCATTGGGCAATGAAGGCGTCGGAGCCGGCAGAGATCGCTCGCGAGGCGCTTCGGCGTCTGCATGAGTTGCATCTGACTGAGTCCGAATCGGAAGCAGTGGTGGAACTGATCTTTGGCACAAAGCTCGGAACACGGCCCGCGACTGTTGCTGTGTCGGGCCGCGATCTGACAAGCGGCCTCGGACGGTCCGTGATCGTCCGCGTGGACGATTTGTTTCCTCCAGACGCGGGCGTCCCGGCGGTTCGCGTCTAGCGCTTCGCGCTCCGTCACCCGGCGATGAGAAACGAGTGCGGTTGAGAGCAAGCCCAACAATCCAGCGCTCGCGCGAGGTTGGCGCGAGGCGGGCGGAGCCTTCTGCGAACCCGTCGTGGCGGCGGTTGCCTGCTGACTTGGTCAGGCTGATGGCTCGTCTTCGGGTGCTATGTGCTCGAGGAAGCACACCGGGTAGCTCGTTGCTGCGGTGTAGCCCGAGTACTCATCTTTGCTGTCCGAATAACCCAGCACGATCTCGCCTTCGCTTAGCAGGATCGGGCTGCGGGCGTCACGCCGGGTGTGGCTCCGATGCAGCGCTTGATCGAGCTCGTCACCGGTGTCGACCACCATATAGATGCACTCCGGCGACGACTGCTCGGTCCACTGCCACCATCCCGCCAGGATCCCGACGCCGACTTCGCAGGAAGCTTCCGGCTGCGACGAGCCGAAACTGCCGTGCCAGTCGAGCCGATTCACTGGCTCGGGGCCCGAGTGCGCTTGGCACTCCCAGTTCGACGTCGGCTCGGAACCGTCGCCGGCATCGTCCTCGCCGCGTTCGCCGTAGCGCTCGACGAGCATCTCGGAGTCTGGCTGGTCGTGCTCCGCGATCCACTCCAAGAAGCACTGTGGATGCGAGCTGCCGGCGATGATCTCCGAGCCATCGTCGAGGTCGCTGTAGCCGAGCAGCTGCTCACCTGACAGCAGCGCTACCGGTTCGCGGGCATCGAGGTGGACAAGTTGATCCAGCCAACCCCCGACGAGCCGTTTGCCAGAGGGACCAGCAGCCGGCGCCATCACCAGGTAGAGGCACTCGGGCCCTGAGCGTTTCGACCACTGCCACAATCCGGACGCGACGTTCTCGCCGATCAGCCATAAGCCCGGCTCTTCGTCGTCGGGCCGATCGGGATCGATGCGGAAGTCCAGCTCGGTCCGCTGTTCGACGGCATCCTCGGCAACGGCCGGCGCGGTGGTGGGCATCGGTGCAGTGGTCGCCGGCACCGTCGATGTCGTCGATTCGGTCGGCTCCGACGCGACCGTTGTCGTCGGCGGCAGTGTTGTCGGCGGTGTCGTCGTATCTGTGACGGGTGGGGACGAGGTCGCCGGCGTGGTGCTTGCCGAAGCGGCGTCGGGCGCGTCGGGCGCACACGACGCGGCGGCAAGGCAGACCGCCACCAACGCGAGCACCACACCACGATGCCCACCAAGCACGGAGGGCAGGTTAGGCGGGTGTGCAGACCGACTCGTGGCGGCTGTGGGCGCAGCGTTGGCTGCGCTGCTTGCCGTCGGTCCCGCCGCGATGGTTGGTGCCGCCGATGACCTACACCGACCGGGCGACGGCGGGTCGCTGATGCGGCAGTGGCATTGACTGTCGTGCCTGTTCCCCTAGCGGCGATGCGAGGGAGCGGGAAACAAGAAGGCCAGCCGGTGGCATGGCAGAATTCGCAGCGCTATGTCGGACGTACACCAAGGCGCAGCGGGAGAGCGGCCGCTCGACGGCATCCGGGTGCTGGACTTCACACGTGTGGTGGCGGGGCCGCTGGCCACGCGGATGATGGCCGACCTGGGGGCCGAGGTCATCAAGATCGAGCCGACCGACGGCGACCTCAGCCGCACCTTCCCGCCCTATGTGCCCGGCGACGTCAACCCGTATTTCTCACAGCAGAACGCCGGCAAGCGCTTCTGCTCCGTCGACTTGCGTGCGCCAGGGGCCACCGATCTGGTGCGCAAGCTCATCGGCCGCTGCGATGCGGTGGTGGAGAACTACCGGCCCGGCGTGATGGCCAAGTTCGGCCTGGGCGCGGAGGAGATGTGCGCCGCTCACCCGGCGCTCGTGTACTGCTCGATCACGGGCTTCGGCCAGACCGGTCCGTGGGCCAACAAGCGTGCGTATGCACCCGTCGGCCACATGGAATCGGGCTACATCGACTACGCCATGCGCGAGACCGGCGCCCAACCCCAGAATCCGCCGTTGGTGGTGGGCGACATCGTGACCGCCATGTCGGCCGCCGCAACCGTCAACGCGATGCTGGTCAAGGCGGCGCGTACGGGCCGGGGCGGCCACATCGACGTCTGCATGGTGGAGGCGATGGTGTACATCCAGGAATGGTCGGCGCTGGAGCTGGCCGGCGGCTGGGAAGGACCCAACGCCGGTCTCGCCCACGAGTGCCCGATCCTGGTGCTGCCAGACGGGCGGGTGTGGGCGATAGCCGGCAACCCCGCAGCGTGGTTCGACGACCTGCTCAAGGCCATGGGTCGGCCCGAGCTGGCCGACGACCCCCGATTCGCCACGCCTTCCGCACGCATGGCCAACCGCTACGAGCTGTACGACGAGATGACCCAGTGGGCGGCGGGCTTTGCCGACGTGGAGGATTTCCGGCGCACAATCGAGGCCGGCACCCCGTTCAGCGTGGCCGAGATGCGCTCGCTCACTGAGCTGGCGGAGACCGACTGGGCCGCGCATCGCGGGCTGCTGGCCGAGACCGTCTCGGGCTTCCGGGTGCCCGCGCGCCCCGCGCTCGGCTCAGGCATCGGCACCGACGGCCACGTCGCCGCCCGCGGCGCGGACAACCGCGACGTCATCGGCGGGCTGCTCGGATACAGCGACGACCGGCTCGACCGGCTCGAAGCCGCCGGGGTGCTGGTCACGGCCTGAACCTGGCTGCGGGCTGTCCGGCAAGCGCTCGTTAACGCGCCAGTAGCGTGAGCGCGTGCGAATCGGGGTGCTCACCGGCGGCGGCGACTGTGCCGGGCTGAATGCGGCACTCCGAGCAGTGGTGCGCATGGCCGGCCACGAGCTCGACCGCAATGTGGTCGGATACCGGCGCGGCTGGAACGGCGTGCTCGACGGCGACACCGTCACGCTGGACGCAGAGGCGATGCGCGGGGTGCTGCCACGGGGCGGCACGATGCTCGGGACGTCTCGCAGCAGCCGCCGGCTGGAGACCGAGGGCCCGGCGCCGCTGATCGCGCAGCTCGAGCGCGACGGCGTCGAGGCGCTGGTGACGATCGGCGGTGACGGCACGCTGATCACCGCCGGTCGACTGTCCGATGCCGGTTTCCCGGTGGTCGCGGTGCCCAAGACCATCGACAACGACGTGTGCGGCACCGACATCTGCATCGGCTTCGACACTGCGCTCGGTGTCGCCACCGAGGCCGTCGACCGGCTGCACACCACGGCCGAGTCGCACAACCGGATCATGGTGCTCGAGGTCATGGGGCGCGACGCCGGACACATCGCAGCAGGCGCAGGCATCGCCGGGGGCGCGGCGGCCGTCCTGGTTCCCGAGGTGCCGTTCAACATCGACGAGATCGCTGCGCGCCTCATCGCCCGTCATGACCGTGATCGCAATGCGTCGATCGTGGTGGTGGCCGAAGGCGCCATTCCCGACGGCAGTGTCGAGACCCCCGACACAGGATCGGACGAGTGGGGCAATCGCGTCTTGGACGGCATGGGGCAGTTCGTCGGCGACCTGCTGGCTGAACGCACCGGGTTCGACACCCGCACAACCGTGCTGGGCTACATCCAGAGGGGCGGGCCGCCTACGCCGGCGGACCGGCTGCTGGGCAGCCGGCTCGGCGCGCGAGCCGTGGAGGTGCTCATGGAGGGGCAGTCAGGCTGCCTGGTGGGCGTCCACTCCACCGGCATCGCACACCCTCCGCTCGACGAGGTCGCCGGCCGCACCCGCTACCTGAGCGCAGATCAGCTCGAGCTGCTGGATTACATCTCGACGGCGCCGGTGCTGACCCGCCACAGTCCTTCACGCCGCTGGTTCTGAGCCCTGCGGACCATCCGGCTCGACTCCGGCGCGCACGGCCAGCCAATCGATGCCGCACGGTAAGGTGGCTGCGACAACACAAACCGGGGAGCCCGTGGGGCTGAGAGGGCGACAGCAGGGCTGTCGCCGACCCGAGAACCTGATCTGGGTAATGCCAGCGGAGGAAGCACATGATCACCCACCGAATGCGCAGACCGTTTCGTCTCATCGTGGCTGTCGCGGCCACGATGCTGCTGGTCGCAGCGTGCGGCGACGGCGACGTCCCCGAGACCGATTTTCCGGCCCCGCCGCCTGAGACAGAGTCTCCCTCGGCAGCGGATGCCCCAGCCGATGAGCCGCCCGAAGAGCCGCCGTCGATCGACGGCACGACAGTCACGCTGATCACTCATGACTCGTTCAATCTGTCGGCTGGCACGCTCGAAGAGTTCACGGCACAGACCGGTGTGACGGTGGAGCTGCTCGAGGTCGGAGACACCGGCACGCTCGTGGCCCAGGCGATCCTGACCAAAGACGCACCCCTGGGCGACGTGCTGTTCGGCATCGACAACACGTTCCTGCGGCGCGGCCTCGACGCCGGCATCTTCGAGCGGTATGAATCACCGGCGCTTGCCGGTGTACCCGAGGAATTTCAACTCGATCGGCGCAACCGGGTCACTCCCGTCGATTACGGCGACGTGTGCGTGAACTACTGGAAGGACGCGGTGCCGTGGGAGCCCGTGACGCTCGACGAGCTGGCCTTCCCCGAATTCGCCGACCAGCTGGTCGTGCAGCATCCCGAGACTTCCTCGCCGGGCTTGGCCTTCCTGCTCGCCACCATTGCCTTCTACGGTGACCGCTGGGAGCTGTACTGGGAGGACTTGCGAGCGAACGGCGTCGCGGTGACTGCCGGCTGGGAAGACGCCTACTACGGGGAGTTCGTTGCCGGCGGCGGCAACCGGTCGGTGGTCGTGTCCTATGCGTCGAGCCCCCCTGCCGAGGTGATCTACGCCGATCCGCCGACCGACACCGCGCCCACGGGGGTCATCACCGACTCGTGCTACCGCCAGATCGAGTTCGCCGGCATTCTCTCTGGGACCGACAACGAGGCGGGCGCGCAGGCGCTCATCGACTTCATGTTGAGCGAGACGTGGCAGAACGACGTGCCGCTCAACATGTTCGTGTATCCCGTCATCGAGAATGCGACACTCCCGCCCGAATTCGTCGAGCACACCGCAGTGCCCCCGCATCCGCTGATGCTCGACCCGGCCGAGATCGAGGCCAACCGCGACGCATGGACCGAGCGGTGGGTGGAGATCGTCTTGCGCTGAGCGCACGCTTCACTACGCGGATGTGACTATGGCCCGGCCCCTGCGGCGGCGCCACGCAGCGGCGTCGTTCGGGTGGGTCCTCGCCGCGGCCGCACCGCTGGCCTTCGTGGCGGTGTTCTTCGCCTACCCGGTGCTCACCGTCGTGGGCGACGGGCTGAGCGGCCTCGGCGATCTGCTGGGACGCCCCGCGATCGGGAGGGTGCTGTGGTTCACGGTCTGGCAGGCGGTGGCCTCCACGGCGCTCACCTTGGCCGTCGGCATTCCGGCTGCGGCGGCGCTGGCGCGCCTGGCCCCGAGAACGCGGCGGTTGGTCCGTGCGGTCATCACCGTCCCGTTTGTGTTGCCCACGGTGGTGGTGGCCGGTGCGTTCGAAGCGGTGTTCGACCGGTTCGGGCTCGACGAGGGTGCCCTGTCGTTGCACCACACCGTGTGGGCGATCCTGCTGGCACACGTCTTTTTCAATTATGCCGTCGTCGTGCGGACCGTGGGCTCGTGGTGGGCCGGCCTCGACGGGCGCAATGCCGATGCGGCTGCCTTGCTCGGGGCGACGCCGGTGCGCACGTTCCGGCACGTCACCTGGCCGCTCCTGCGCCCGGCTGTCGCGGCCGCTGCGGCGGTCACGTTCCTGTTCTCGTTCACTTCATTCGGGGTGATCCTGATTCTCGGCGGGCCTGCCCGGGCCACGGTCGAGACCGAGATCTACCGGTACGCCATTACCCGGCTCGACTTCGAGACGGCCTCCGCGCTCGCGCTCTGCCAGCTCGTTGCCGTGGCGGCGCTGGTGACGCTGGCGGGCGTGGCCGAGCGCCGCCGGTCGGTCGCTCGGCGGGCGCCGGGGCGCACAGCACCGCGGCGCCGACACGGTCTGATCGCCGTCAATGCCGCCGTGGCCTTCGGGCTGCTCGGCGTGCCGATTCTCACGCTGGTGGAGCGGGCGTTTGCGACCGGCGAGGGTTACGGCGTGGCCAACTTCGCCGCGCTGGCCGATCGCGTGCAGATGCTGCCTGCCTCTGCGCTTGCGGCACTGCAACATTCACTGGGATTTGCCGCGCTCGCGACCCTGATCGCCACGGCGGTCGGCTCGCTGGCGTCGGCGGCCGTGGTCGGCAGCCGGCCGAGCACCGCCGGGCGCCGCGTCGCCGTCGAGCGAGAGCCCGTGCCGTCGCACGGGGCCGTGCGTCCTCGGGTGCGCGACGGGCCATTCCGCCGGCACGGCACGGCATGGCTGCGGCGCCTTTTCGATATCGGATTGACGCTGCCGCTCGGTGTGTCCGCCGTGACTGTGGGGCTTGGCATGCTGCTGGCGCTGGACACGCCGCCGGTGAACTTCCGCACAGCGTGGTGGATCATTCCCGTGGCGCACGCCCTGGTCGGGATGCCCTTCGTCGTGCGGACGCTCGTGCCGACGCTGCGATCGATCGACAACCGGCTGCGGGAGGCGGCATCGGTGCTCGGCGCCTCACCGCTGCGCACCCGCCGCGAGGTCGACGTGCCGATTGCCTCACGAGCAGTGGCAGTAGGCGCCGCGTTCGCCTTCGCCGTGTCACTCGGCGAGTTCGGCGCGACCGCATTCCTGCCGCGGCGCCCCGACACGCTGACCGCCCCGCTCGCACTCTTCCGACTGCTCGGTACACCAGGGGCAACCCTGCGCGGCCAGGCGATGGCGCTGGCGGTCGTGCTCATGGCCGCAACGGCCCTGTCGGTACTCGTCATAGAAGGCCTGCGCCGAACCGACGAATCGCTCTTCTAGCCAAGTCTCCAACCCGTCACCGGCCGATCGCACCACAAGCAGCCCTCGATGCCCACGGCGTGGGTGGGTGCTATGGGGTCAGGGCGGGGTGGTTGGCGTAGTGGGCGAGTGCGTCGGGGTCGTCGATGGCTTCGAGGTTTGCCACCGGGCGACCTTCGACGACGTCTCGAATGGCCAGTTCCACGAGCTTTCCCGAACGGGTGCGGGGGATAGCGGGCACCTGGGCGACGACTGCGGGCACATGGCGCGGCGACGCTCCAGAACGGACCTGCGAGCGGATCTTGGCGGTGAGCTCGTCGTCGAGCGTCACGCCCTCGCGCAGCTTCACGAACAGCACGACCCGTGTGTCGGTGCTGGCGGGCGATCCGTCGCCCGCGTGCACGCGCTGGCCGATGACCACGCTCTCGAGCACCTCGTCGATCCGGTCGACCTGGCGGTAGATCTCCGCGGTGCCGATACGCACCCCGCCAGGATTCAGCGTGGCATCGGAGCGCCCGCTGATGATCATGCCGCCGCTGGGAGTCCATTCGGCGAAGTCGCCGTGATGCCACACGCCGTCGAAGCGCTCGAAGTAGGCAGACCGGTAGCGAGCGTTGTCGGCGTCGTCCCAGAAGCGCAGCGGCATAGACACGAATGCGTTGCGGCACACCAGCTCGCCCTGGGAACCCGTCCCGAGCGACGCACCGTCGGCGCCCGCCACGTCGACATCGAGGCCGAGCGCAGCCACCTGGATCTCGCCGCGGCGCACCGGACCCGTCGGGTCGCCGATCACGAAGCCGCCGCAGATGTCGGTGCCGCCCGAGAACGAAGCCAAGTGGACGTCGGCTTTCACCTGCTCATACACCCAGTCGAAGCCCTCCGGCGCCAAGGGAGAACCTGTCGAAGAGATCGTGCGCACGGTGTCGAGCGCATGGGTCTGCGCCGGTCGCAGGCCGGCCTTCATGGCGCCTTCGATGAACTTGGCGCTGACGCCGAACAGCGTGACGCCGCAGTGGTCGGCCACGTCGAACAGCCGCGCCGGACCGGGATGAAACGGCGACCCGTCGTAGAGCACCAGCGATGCGCCGCTGGCCAGCCCGGCGACGAGCCAGTTCCACATCATCCAGCCGGTGGTGGTGAAGTACATGACACGATCGCCCGGGCGGACATCGAAGTGCAGCCGCTGTTCGCTCCACAGCTTGAGCAGCGCGCCGCCGGCCCGGTGAACGATGCACTTCGGCTTCCCGGTGGTGCCCGATGAGTACAAGATGTACACGGGCTGGTCGAAGTCGAGCCGTTCGAAGGTGAGATCGTCGCCGGTTGCGGCGCGGTGAGGCGCCAGCCACTCAGCCCACGACGTCGACGATTCCGGCACATCGCCGGATGACTCGGCCGCGCTGGCGTCATCGCTGCGGTCGTAGGGAGCGATGACGAGCCGCCACAGCGATGCACCCGAACTCGCCAGGCTGGCGGCCACCTCGGCGGCCTTGCCGGCAGTGCGATGGCGGATGCCGTTGTAGTAGTACCCATCGACAGCAACCATGACGGTCGGGGAGATCTGGCCGAAGCGGTCGAGCACGCCGTCGATGCCGAAGTCGGGGCTGACCGAGGAATACACGGCGCCCAGCGACGCCGCGGCCAGGAACACGATGAGCGCCTCGGGGCCGTTGGTGAGCATGGTGGCGACCCGGTCGCCCACGCCGACCCCGTCCGCCGCCAGCGCACGCTGGCACGCCGCCACCTCGGCCCGCAGCTCGCCGTGCGTCATGGTCAGCTTGGTCTCGTCCTCTCCGATGAAGGTCAGGGCGGTGTGAGTGGGTGGCGGGCCGCCCGCAGATACAGGCCGCAGGTAGTGCTCGGCGATGTTCAGCTTCGAGCCGGCGAAGAACTCAAGACCAGGACCTGGAGGGCCATTTCTTCCCCCGCCCGACCCCTCGCCCAGGAATTCGGGGCCGAGCTCGCCGATGCCGTCGCAGAACTCCCACACGGCGCGCCAGAACGCCTCGGGATGGCGCACCGACCATGCGTGCAGGTTCGCGTAGGAGTGGCGGCTGAGCCCCATGCCGACCTGTTCGGCGAACTGCCAGAGTTGGGTCGAGGCGCATCGCGGGGCGTCGGGCCGCCACAGCACGCCTGCGTCGGCGACTGCGGATTTCTCGCTGTCTGGAGAGCTGCTCATCGAGCGCAAGTTAGCCAGCGGATGTCACACGTTCGATTCCAACGGCCAACACGGATTCCACAGAATCGCCTGCAGGGGCGCGGGTAGGGTCCGCACCCATGGACGAGATCTGCGACGACCTTCAGGCAGAAACCGACGCGCTCGGCGATGTGGTCAGCGACCTCAGCGAGGAGCAATGGCGCCTGCCCACGCCTGCGGAGGGCTGGGACAGCCGCGAGACGATGGTGCACCTGGGCATGACCGACTGGGTGGCGACGCTGGCTGTCGTCGATCCCGAGCGTTTCGGCGGGTTCACGGCCGCGGCCGAACGGGGCGAGATGGACCTGCACACCGCAGCGGGCTTCGACTTCGCCTCCATGTCGGGAGCGGAGATCTGGGACTGGATGTGCGCCGAGCGTTCCAAGATGCTCGATGCGGTGCGCCCGCTTGACCGCAAAGACCGGATTCCGTGGTTTGGCCCGTCGATGGGCGCCCTGTCGTTCGTGACTGCCCGGCTCATGGAGACGTGGTCGCACGGCCATGACGTGGCCGACACCCACGGTCGGGAATTGCCCCGCACCGATCGGCTGCGTCATGTCGCCCACATCGGTGTGGGCACTCGTGGCTGGAGCTACGCGAACCGGGGCCTCGAGGCGCCAGACGGTCCCGTGCGGGTGGAATTGGATGCCCCGAGCGGGGCTGTGTGGACGTGGGGGCCAGACGACGCCGCCGACAAGGTGAGCGGCGACGCCTATGAGTTCTGCCTGGCAGTGACCCAGCGGCGTTTCCACACCGAGACGGGCCTGTCGGTCACCGGGCCACTGGCGAAGGGGTGGATGGACATCGCCCAAGCCTTCGCCGGCCCGCCCACTGACGCCGAGGGCCGCCGCACAGAGTGATCGGGGTGCTGATCGTCGGACTGACGGGCGGCATCGGCGCCGGCAAGAGCACGGTCGCGCAGCTGCTCGCCTCCCATGGCGCAGCGGTCGTGGACGTCGACGCGCTCGGGCGCGAGATCATCGCCCCAGACGGCTCGGCCGTCGAAGCGGTGCTCGAACGATTCGGCCGCCATCTGGCGGGTCCCGATGGCGGCATCGACCGGGCTGCGCTCGCGGCGATCGTGTTCAACGACCCTGACGAGCTCGCTGCGCTCAACGCGATCAGCCATCCGGCGATCAACGAGCTCCTCGACGAACGCGTCGGCGCCATCGCAGACACCGGTGCCACCGATGTCGTGGTGCTGGACATGGCGGTCCTGGTGGAAAGCACGCTCGGCCGCGACACCGCGTTCCCCTATGAAGTGGTGGTGACGGTGGAGGCCCCGCCCGACGTACGAGTGGAGCGGCTGATCCAGCGGGGCTTGACGAGCGATGACGCCAAGGCCCGCCTGGGGTCGCAGGCCACCGACGAACAGCGCAGGGACGCGGCCAACTTCGTCATTCACAACGGCGGTGGCACCGACGAGCTTGCCGATGCGACGGCCCAGCTCTGGGATGCCCTGCGCCGGCTCGCTGACGAGCGCGCCGCATGAGCGCCGAACCGGCGCCTCCCGTTCGCTACCCGCCGCAGGATCACATCCTGCGGCATCTGCGCCTCAGCCATCAGATGACGGGCGACGGCACGCTGACAGCCACCATGCCCATCCTCGACGATCTAGCCGACAGGCCGCTGGCCGAGGGCGGCTGGCTGCGTCTCGGCGCCGTCGCCACGCTGGTGGATTCGGTGGCGGGGCATCACGCCGTCCTGCAGGTGACGCCCGACTGGTCGGCCACGCTGCACCTTTCGACGGTGCTGGCCGCACGGGCTGAGGGCTCGCTGGCGATCGCCCGTTGCTCGCCGCTGCGGGTCGGCCGGAACCAGGTTGTCACCGAGACGTCGGTGACCGACGAAGCCGGGACCGAGATCGCGCGCTCCACGTGTACCTATGCCCGGCTGCCCCGCCGGGACGACACCCCGGTGGTGGATTCGACGGCCCGGGAGAACACCGTCGACTACCGCGAGGACCACGAGCTGGATCCCCGACCGCCGCTGGACGACTACTTGCGGATCACCCCGGTGCCCGGCGAGGCCCGCATCGAGCTGCCGATGCACAACCGCATCCGCAATTCGTTCGGCTCGCTGCAGGGCGGGGCGTCGATCGTGGTGGCCGAGGTCATGAGCACGCACTTGGCGCAGATGAACGACAGCAGCGAGCGCCCGTCGCGCTGCGTGTTCGCCGACATGCACTACCTGGCGCCTGGCCGCGGTGGGCCATTCCGGGTCGAAGGCGAGGTGCTGGCAAGCACCGGCCACCTCGTGACAACCCGAACACGCATCTTCGAGACCACCGGCGAGACCGACCGGCTGCTGCAAACCGCAACCGCAACGGCCGAGTACCTGGACTGATCTCAGGGTCCGGTCCGAGCTCGAGGTACCGAATCCTCCGGGACCTCCGCGCACCGGGCCGAAAAGGCGAGTGACGTGTGTCACACCGGCCCTCTACCGTGCATGCCATGACCACCGCGCCACTTGGCACTTCGGCTCGGCCTCCAGCCGAATTGCCGCGGGTGGCGGCGTTCGACATCGACGGCACGCTCCTGACTCGTCACGGGACGATCACCGAGCGGACCGCCGCTGCGCTCGGGGCGCTTGCTGAAGCCGGCGTCATTACGGCGCTGGCCACCGGCCGGCCGTGGCCGCAGGCAGCTTGGGTACTGCGCAGGGCGGCGGGGCTGTCGTACGCGGTGTGCCTCAACGGTGCGGTGGTGATGGATGCTGGGGCCGGCGAGCAGATCGCAGACCGGTCCATGACGCACTTCGAGGCCATCGAAGCTGCCGAGATCGCCCGCAAGCTCCTTCCCGATGTGAGCCTCGGGCTCGACATGGCCGACGGCCGGCACTTGTGGGAGCACAGGTTCGCTCCCCAGATGCCAGCCGACCTGATCGCAGACCTCAGTGAGTCGCGAGTCGCCGACGCCATCGCAGGAGTCGACGGGCCGGTGCTGACCTGGCTCGTTCACGTGCCGGGCATGAGCACGCTCGACATCGTGGACGAGCTCTCGTCACATATGCCGCTGGGCACCGAAATCCGCCCTTCCGGTTTGGACATGGCAGAAATCGCAGCCGCGGGCGTCAGCAAGTCGGCCGGCCTCGAGATCGTCTGCCAGCGGTACGGCATTGCAGCATCCGATGTCGTGGCGTTCGGTGACGGCCTCAACGATGTCGACATGCTGCGGTGGGCGGGCCACGGCGTCGCGATGTCGAACGCTGCGCAGATGGTCCAGGACGCAGCCGACAGCATCGCACCGAGCAACGAAGACGACGGCGTGGCCGTCGTTGTCGAGGCGATGCTGGCCGGGGAGAGCTGGCCCCCAGTCCCGGGCGGCAGTACGTTCGCTGCGACATCGCCGGACGGGGGGCCCGATGGCTGAAGGGGACAGCGGCACGCCAGCGGGCGAACCACCTGCGCGGAGCGGCTCTGGCGACAGCAGGTCCAGGCGACCGTCGATATGGGAGCGGATGCGTCGCGGCATGGCCGACCACAACGCCACAGCACCCAGTGGGCCGATGGGTATTCCCGATGCCCCCACGTCCTCCCCCGATGATCCCGACGCCATCGGCGATGAGGCCGCCGGTGGAGACGACGGCCCGACCACCGAGTTGGTGCTCGAGCGCATCCATCACTACCGAGACACCATTCGCAGTTATCAAGTGCTCATCGAGGGTCAGCGCGTCGGACTGATCCGCGACAGCAATACCGAGAGCTTCGTGCTGCGGCCCGGCAGCTACACGCTGAGGCTGCAGCTTCTGTGGATCTTCAGCCCCAAGATCGTCGTGGAGCTGCCGGAGGGCGGGCAGACGCGCATGGTCTGCGGCCCCAACGGCGGGATCCTGCACGCATGGCGGCTGTTCTTCGCCCCGACCACGGCGATCTTCCTAAGGTTTGCAGATGAAGCGTGAACAGCCTTCGCTTTGCGGACGAAGCGTGACCCAGCCTGAGGTTTGCGGAGGAAGGGTGACCCAGGCTGAGGTTTGCGAACGAATCCTGAGCGAGGGTCGCCGGTAAGGTTCGGCGCCATGAGCGTGCGGCAGGCATCGGTCAGCGCGACCTCGGGTGATGAGCTCAGATCTGAGCTCGATGCGTGGCTCGCGGACAACTGGGATCCCGGCATCAGCGTGCGGGAATGGTGGGGCCGCCTCGCCGCAGCGCGACTGTCCAATCCGACGCTGGCAGAGCCGTTCGGTCGGGGCTGGGGGCGCAGCGAGACACGCGTGCTGGTCGAAGCCATCCGCGCTTCGGGTGCCATCGGCTCACCGGCGGGCTTGGGCATGCTTCTGGCGGCACCGACCATCCTGGAACACGGCACACCCGATCAGATCGAGCGTTTCGTGCCCGCCATTCTCAACGGCACCGACGCGTGGTGCCAGCTGTTCTCCGAGCCCGGCGCCGGCAGCGACCTCGCCGGCCTGCAGACCAAGGCCATCCGTGACGGCGATGAGTGGATCGTGACTGGTCAGAAGGTGTGGACCTCCGAGGGCGCGCATGCGGACCTCGGCATGCTCGTCGCCCGTACCGATCCCGAGTCGCCCAAGCACCGCGGCCTCACCTGGTTCGCCTTCGAGATGGATCAGGACGGCGTGGAGGTTCGGCCGTTGCGCGAGATGACTGGCCGGTCGCTGTTCAACGAAGTGTTCATCGACGGCGCTCGGGTGCCCCACGCGAACGTCATTGGCGAGCTGAACGACGGCTGGCGCGTCACCAACACGACCCTCATGGTCGAGCGGGCAGGCATCGGCGGCAGCCACGGCCTCGCGTTCGCAGCGGCGCATCCTGGCACGGTCGCCGGGCATCTCGACCGGCCGGCCGGCACCTTCCGCGGCAAGCGGCTCGCACTGGCGGCCGGGGGAGTGGGCCCGGGCACGTTCAACCAGCTCAGCGAAGAGGCCCGCACCCGCGGCCGTGACGGCGACCCGGTCGTCCGCCAGGAGCTCGCAGCGTTGCATACCGATCTCGAGGTGATGCGACTGTCGGCAATGCGCAGTCGACAGAAATCCCAGCGCACCGGCGGCGAGGGCAACCTGGCGAAGCTGCGCATGACCGCGGCGCTGCGCCGGGCCCGGTCGCTGGCCAGCACCATCCTGGGCGCCGACATGACCCTGTGGGGCGACAAAGCGGCCACCGACGGCGTGCTGCAGGAGATGACGGTCTTCTCACCGGCGCCGTCGATTTACGGCGGCACCGACGAGATCCAGCGGAACATCCTGGGCGAGCGGGTGCTGGGGCTCCCCAGGGAACCCGGTCCCGATCCGGCCACGCCTTTCCGGGAACTTCCCCAGAACGCCACATCTTGGTAGTGCGCTGCATCCCGGGTCGGCGCGAACCCCGAGCGCGGGTCCGAGATGCAGCACAGAATGTGAGCCGGTGAGCATCCCCGAACCGCCGCACGGCCGAGAATCTCCGCAGGGCCTTGAGATCCTGCCCGAGAGCGGTGCCGACTTCGCTGGTGTGCAGGAATCGGTGATCGAGCGACAACCGTCTTCGGCGCCGCCCCGCCTCGTGGTGCTGGTGGTGCTCATCGCAGCTCTGGCTCTGGCCGCGGTGGTCGTGGCGTGGGTGCGCAGCGGCGGCGACGAGCCCGACGCAGCGATTGCGGCAACCACCACGACAACCGAACCCCCGGCCACAACCACGACGGTCGGGCCCACTCCGACGCCACGCACGACGCTGCCACCGCCGACGGCGCTGGATGGGCCCATCGGCGACTTGCCGCCCGCACGCCCCGCCGCCGAGCTCATTGCCACACTCGCCGGTGACCCAACCGGCAACGTCCGCGGCTTCCTGTTCCAGCTCGACCTGGTGAGCGGGGCGGCGCAGTACGTGCCGCTGCCCCGCCTGCCGCACACCCTGTTCGAGCTCGACGGCGAGATCGTGGTCGGCATCGGGCGCGACGTGCTGCGCGTCGACACCGACAGCGGGGATCTCATCGTCATCGCCGAGGACGTGACCGAGATGCTGCCTGCGCACAGCCCGCCGGGAATCGTCGCGGTGGTGCGCGGCAGCGAGCATCTCTTCGCCCGTGTGGTCGGTCCCGACGGCGTGTTCCGCTCCGCAGTGCAGATGCCCAACGAGGCCGTCGTGCATGGTGCGCTCGGCGACCATGTTGTGGTGTCCATGGCAGGCAGCGTCATGGCGCTCGACGGGCGAAACCAGGCGCTGCAACTCGGTGCCGGCCGGGTGCTCGCCGTCGGCGACGGGCATGTCGTGCGATTGCAATGCGAGGAATACGGCTGCCAGATCACCGACACCTCATTCAGCGCCAGCGTGGGCGACGATCGCCGCGACGACTGGTGCGACGACATCTGCGCGGAAGCCTCTGGCCGCTTCGGCGAACGCGACGACCAGGCCGAGCTGGAGGAGAACTGCTCGACGCTGTGCGAGGACTACCCGATCGTGACCGGCGCGATCACCGAGCGGCGTGTGGAAGTGCCAGCGGAGCTGCTTGCGGCGTCGCCGGATCGCTGGAGCGCCCAAGGACTGATGTCGCCAGACGGCAACCGCATCGCGTTGCGGCTCCTGCACGGCAACGGAGCTCCGGCAGGCGTCGTAGTCGTGGACCTCGAAGAGGACTGGGGGCGTCACTCGCCCGAGATCGGCGTCGACCTCGGACACATGGCGTGGGCCCCCGACAGCCGGTACCTGCTGTACACGCTCGACAACGACGTCATGGTCTGGGATGTCGAGGCTGCCGAGGGAGAGCTGCCCTCGGGCCGGGCACACGTCGGCGAACCGCTGGAGCAACTCGTCCTGCGGTCGCCCTGACGGCGCGCTGCGATCACCCCGCACTCGAACAGGCCGAACGAGTCGCCGGCGGCGATGCTCGGTCAGGCGTCTGTGGCGAGTTGTTCGGCGGTGACGATCACGAACAGGCCGGCTGCCTCGATGAGCGGGGGAGCGTCGGGCGGCGCGCCCGCAGTGTGGACGGCGAGTTCGACGTGAGATTTGCGGCCGTCGCGGCGAGTCTCGCGAGCGTCATAGGTCACGGGTTCGTCGATCGGCACGCCGCCCCGGTAGTCGATCTCAAGGCGCGCCGTGTAGGCGGCGATTCCCAGGCAGACCATGAGGTAGCCGAGCACGTCGTCGACCACCGCGCACACTGCGCCTCCATGTACCCGGCCTGGGGCGCTCTCGAAGGCGGCACCGAAGGTCACTGCGGCACGGACGCCGTCGCCGTGGCGGCGCATGTCCACTTCCATGGCGGTCGGATTGGCTGGGCCGCTGAATGCTCGGTCGCTGAACGCCATGACCTCAGCGCCGTCGGGCGGTCTCGGATCGATGTAGCGGCGGGCGAAGTAGTCCGCAGGGCGCGGCACTGCTGCTGAGCCGGCTTCGAGCCGCTCGGCGGTGGCGTCGGCCCACGCGGCGATCTCCGCCAGCGTGTCGGCATCGGTGCGATGCCTCACGAAGGCATGCGCCAGCCGCCGCAACGCCCCTGCCGCTGCGCTGCGCTCGGCGAGTTGAGCATCGGGATAGATCAGATGCAGGTCGCTGCGTGCATCGACGCTGGTGTCGCCGTGCGGCAACGAGGCGTCCACGGGGCCTCAGCGGCCGAGCCGGCCGGGCTCGCCGTAGGGATAGTCGACCAATTCGCTGGAGGGGTGCTCGAGATCGAACGTCCAGTACTGGCGGATCTCGGCAATCAGCCGATCGCCCCCCTCGACGTGCGGGCCGAAGTCGTAATGCTCGCTGCCGCGCACCGCGAACGGCACGCCGCCGCTGTGCGCCTCCGGGTTGCCGGTGTCGCTGTGCGTCGTGGGGCTGCTGGTGCCGCTCCGAGGTGCAGGCATCGTGCCGGACATCCTCCACTCGATCGCCGCAGTGTCGCCGTCGGTCACCAGCCGCTCGCAGTGCCACGATGCGCCCTGCCACTTGGAGGCGATGCGCGACCAGAAGCGACCGATCGTCGCTGCCCCCCGCACGGGTGCGTGATTCGTGTCGTACACCACGGCGTCATCGGTGAAATGCCTCGCTACTGCCGCGGCATCGCCGGAGGTGCATGCGTCGAAATAGCCGGTGATCCGCGCTTCGATGCCCGCCGCTGCGCTCGCAGCTTCCCCGGTCGTGTTCATGTCAGCCTGCTCGCCCATGTCGCCAGTCTCGCAGGCCCCCGCACAGCGGGTTCGAAGCAGTCTGGATAAGGCGTTTGCGGTTCTCAGTTGACCGCCCAGGACAGCCAGCGGCCGTCACGCCGTTCCAGACGCAGCTTGTGCGAGAAGCACTCCGAGAGCGTCTCGGCGGTGAGTACGTCGCCCAGGGGACCGCATGCCAGCGGCACGCCGTCGCGCAGGAGCAGCCCGTGTGTGAAGGACGGGGGGATCTCATCGGTGTGATGGGTCACCAGCACGGTGGCCGGCGTCTGGGGGTCGGCGGCCAGTGATTCCAGGCTGGCCACGAGCTGTTCGCGGCCCGCCAAGTCCAGACCGGCCGTTGGCTCGTCGAGCAGCAAGAACTCGGGGCGACCCATGAGCGTGCGGGCGAGCTGCACCCGCTGCTGCTCGCCCGACGACAGGGTGGCGAATGCCCGCTCGGCGAGCTGGGATGCTCCGACGCGCTTCAAGCACGCCAGCGCGGCCGCCCGGTCTGCCTCGGTGTAGGTGTGCCACCAGGTCTCCAGCGCTGCGTAGCGCGCCGTCATCACGATGTCGAGGCCGCTGATATTCGGTCGGAACTGGTCTCGCAGCGACGAGCTGGCCAGCCCGATGCGTCGGCGGTGCTCGCGTACGTCGACGGTGCCCCACCGCTCGCCCAGCACATCGACGGTGCCCGTGGTGGGGAAGCGGTACAGCGACAGGATCTTGATGAGGCTCGTCTTGCCCGAGCCGTTGGGCCCCAGCACGATCCACCGCTCGTGCGGGGCGATGTCCCAGTCGAGCGGCCCCAGCACCGTCCTGCCGTCGTAGACGACCGACACATCCCGCAGGGAGGCCGTCGGCTGGACAGCTGGCTGATGCTGGGGGTCACTCACCAGTGCTCACGTCTCGTTGGGGCGGCCCTCGCCGGCATGCGACACCCACGTGGCGTACATCTCGGCGTACCGGCCGCCCAGTGCCACCAGCTCGTTGTGGGTGCCCAGCTCCATCACGCCGCCCTCGTCGATGACCGCGATCCGGTCTGCCCGCATGGCCGTTGCCAGACGGTGGGCGATCAGCACCGCCGTGCGCCCTTCGAGCAGCAGGTCGAGTGCGCCTTCGATCTCGGCCTCGGTGCTGAGGTCGACGCTGGAGGTTGCCTCGTCGAGCACGATCACTCGGGGCCGTGCCACGAAAGCCCGCGCCAACGCCAGCAGCTGGCGCTCGCCTGCCGACAGCGACACGCCCCGCTCGTGCACCGGCGTGTCGGCCCCCGCGGGCAGGCTCTCGATGAGCCGGCGCAGGCCGACCAGGTCGAGCGCGGCGTCGATGTCGGCGTCGAGCTGAGCGTCGTCGTCTCGGCCCCTGCGACGCAAGCCGAAGGCGATGTTGTCGCGGATGGTGCCGTGGAACAGGAACGGCTCCTGGGGCACCACGCCGAGCTGTTCGCGCAGCGACGACAGCGTCACGTCGCGCAGGTCCCAGTCGTCGATCGTGATCCGGCCCTGCGTCGGGTCGTAGAAGCGGATGATCAGCTTCGCGATCGTGCTCTTGCCCGCCCCCGTCGGCCCCACCAAGGCGAACGTCTCGCCCGGGCGGATGTCCAAACTGACGTCGCTCAACACTTCGGGCAGTTCGGGTTCGGCGGGCTCGCCGCTGTCGAGGTCTCGGCCGTCGCCGCCGTGCTCCGCTCCCGCGCCGTTGCCCAGCGCCGGCAAGCCCATCGGGTCGAATGACGCAGTGAACTGTCCAGCGGGCTGTTTCGCCGCGCCGTCGGCGCCCGCACCGTCGGGTCCCTCGCCGGCGGCCCCGTCGCCGTCGCTGTCGCCCGACGCAGCATCGTCGTCGTAAGCGAACGACACGTTCTCGAGCCGGATGTGACCGCTGACCGGCGGCAGGTCGGCTGCGTCGGGGTGCTGGCGCACGGTCGGCTGGGTGGCCAGCACCCCGCTGATCTTGCGCAGGCCTGACTGGCCCTGCTGGTAGGTGCTGTAGAGCTGCGCGAGCTGCTGGATCGGGGCGAAGAACGTCGTGACGTACAGCACGAATGCGCCCAATTCCCCGACCGTGAGGCTGCCCCGCAGCACCATTGCCCCGCCGATCGCCAGCACCAGCCCCTGGGCTGCAATGCCGATGGCCTCGGTGCTGGGCCCGTAGATCGCCTGGACCTTCGACATCGACAGGTTGGCGTCGCGGAAGCGAGCGGTCACCTTGCGGTGCCGCACGGCGTTCTCCAGGCGACGACCCGTGGCCGCAATCACCCGGATTCCCGCCAGGTTCTCCGACAGGTCGGCCAATACGTCGGCGATGCGGTCGCGTATCTCGCCGTAGCCGGTCTCGCTGCGGGTGCGGAACCACAATGTCAGCGCCACCAGCGGCGGGATGATCCCCACGAGCAGGATCATCGCCAGGAACGGGTTGTAGAGGAACAGCACCACGGTCACGACGCCCACCGTGAGCACCTGGATGAGCAGGTTCACGAAGCCTTCGTTGATGAGCAGCGCGACGTACTCCATGTCGGAGGTCATGCGGCTGAGCAGCACCCCGGATTTGGACGTCGTGTACCAGTCGAGCGAGAGCCGCTGGTAATGGCTGAACAGGCGCAACCGCAGGTCGAACATGACCTGTTCGGCGATGCGCCCGTTCAGGCGTTGACGCAGCCGGCTGAGCAGGATGCTGATGGCGACAACGCCCACAAAGACCAGCACGACCATGTTGAGAGCGAAACGATCGCCGGCCCTGATGCCGCGATCGATGCCCTGCTGAAAGAGCACCGGCACCGCCTGCATCGCTGCGGTCTCGGCACCAAGCAGCAGCAGTGCCAGCGCGACGCCCCAGCTATGGGGCACCAGCATGGCTCGAAGGTCGAAAGGGCGGCCTCGCGGGGGGCCGGCGCGCTCTGCCACATGGTCGAAATCGACATCGGGCTCGGGGTGTTCGGGCTCGTGCGCCAGCAGCTTGTTGGCGCCTTCTTGCATCTCGGTGGGGACACCGGCGAACGGCAGCCCCGCCGCGGCGCTGGCCTGCGTCGCAGTCGGCCCCATGTGCCCCGGGCCGCCGACCATCACCATGATCTGCCGTTCCGCAGCGTGCCGTCGCCTGCGACGGCGAGCGGCTCGGGGTCGTTGGTGTCGCCGCCCGCAGCCAGCACCTCGACGTAGCGGGGCTCGGTGGCCATGAGCTCTGCGTGAGTGCCGTCGGCCGCAACCCTCCCGCCGTCGAGCAGGATGACCCGGTCGGCGAGGCTGATCGTGGACAGCCGGTGAGCGATGACGATGGTCGTGCGCTCGGCGAGCAGTTCGCTGAGCGCGTCGTGGATGCGCGCCTCGTGTGCGACGTCGATGGAACTCGTGGCGTCGTCGAGGATCAGCACGGCGGGATCGGCGAGGATCGCCCGCGCGATGGCGATGCGCTGGCGCTGGCCGCCCGACAGGTCGTACCCGCGCTCGCCGACCACCGTGTCGTAGCCCTCGTCGAGCTCGCTGATGAAATCGTGGGCCTGCGCAGCGGTGGCGGCGGCAATCACCTCCGACCGGGCGGCATCGCTGCGTGCGTAGGCGATGTTGTCGTGAATGCTGGCCGAGAACAGGAACGGCTCGTCGGGAACGAGGCCGACGGCGCGGCGCAGACTGTCGCCGGTGATGTCGTTGACGTCGTGACCGCCGATGGAAATCGAGCCGTCGCCGAGTTTGTAGAAGCGCATCAGCAGCCGGGCGAGCGTCGACTTGCCGCAGCCGGTGCGCCCGACGATGGCAACCCGCTCACCGGCGCCGATGTGCAGGTCGAGTCCGTCGAAGACCTGCGGCGAGTTGTGTTCTCCACTAGCGGCTCCCGCGACGCCTCCCACCGTCTCGGTGCCGTAGGCGAAGCAGACCTGATCGAAGCGCACTGGAATGCCCGAAGGCCGTCCGGCGGAGCCTTGGCGCTGCGGCAGATCGACCGCGCCGGGCCGATCGGCAACGAGCACCGGCTCATCGAGCACTTCGAAGATGCGTTCTGCGGACGCCTTGGCCCGCTGGCCGAAGATGAACAGCATCCCGATGAAGCGGAACGGTGCCTGCAGCAGCAGGATGTACAGGTAGAAGGTGGCCAGATCGCCCACCGAGAGCGAGCCGCCGATGATCAGGTGCCCGCCCACCAGCAGCACCATCGCCATCGCCAAGCGTGGAAGGTTCTCGATGACCGGCGTGTAGTGCGCCCTGGTGTTGTGCTGCAGCAGATTCGCCCAGCGCAGCCGCTGTGTCGCCGCGGCCATTTCTTCCACCTGCCGTGCCTCGGCCGCGAAGGCCTTCACGACCCGCACGCCGTTGACGCTCTCGTGGGTGACGGTGGCGACCTCGGCGTTGCGCGACTGGATGATCCATGACAGCGGGAACATGATGTGCCGCAGCCGCTGGCCCAGCACGTACACGGCGGGCATGATCAGCATCGTGATGGCGGTCAGCGGCAGGCTGATCCATGCCATGACCGAGATCGCCACCACGAAGCTCAAGAGCTGCACCGACACGATCGGCGCGAAGGCCAGATACATCTGCACGGAGCGGATGTCGGAGTTGGAGCGCGAGATGATCTCACCGGTCTGCACCCGGTCGTAGAACGCGAACGACAGCCGGCTGAGGTGAGCGAACAGCAGCGTGCGCAGCTGGAACTCGACCCGGTGGCCCATGGCGAAGAGCCCGTAGCGGTAGATGTAGGTGAAGATGCCGCGGGCGACCCCGAGCACCACCAGTGCGATGACGAACGCCCACAGCGAGCCCGAGCCGGTGCCGTCGGTGCCGCTCACCGCCGCATCGACGGCGTAGCCGGCCACTCTCGGCGCGATGGCCCCCGCACCCGTCGCCAAGATGGCCGCGATCAGCGCGGCGACGACGCGCGTCCGCTGACGTCGCAGCAGCGGGCTCAGCCGCCGGATCCAGCTCAGCGAGCGGTCAGCGCGGATCCAGTCCCCGTCGAATTCGTCGTCGGGATTGGGTTGCGCGCCTGGCGCCGCGGGCGCAGTGCTGGGGGCTACCCGCATCCCGGCGAGGCTACCGGCGGCCCTGTTCGGCGAACCGGATCGACCCCGGTACCGTAGGAGCGTGCACGGTGGCGCTCGGGGGTGCTCGGCACCGGCATGACGCTGGGACTCATTGCAGGACTTGGGATTGTCGTCGCGCTCATCGTCTTGAACGGCGTGTACGTGGCGGGCGAGTTCTGCCTGCTCGCTGTCGACACCTCCCAAGTCGACGTTCGGGCCGCCCAAGGGCAGCGTCGGGCCCGCGGCGTGAGAGCCCTGCTGCGGCGGCTCAATTTCCATCTCGCCGGCGCCCAGCTCGGCATCACGCTGACGTCACTGGTGCTCGGCATCATCGCCGAGGACACCATCGGCAGGCTCATCGAGTGGTTGCTGGGGGGCTGGGGCGCCACGTTGGCATCGGCCGGGGTGGTCGCAGTAGTGGCGATCGCGCTGGCGGCGGTCATCCAGATGGTGTTCGGAGAGCTGCTCCCCAAGAACCTGGCCGTGTCCCGCCCGCTGGGCACCGCGCTGTCGCTGGCACCGGTGCTGCGGCTCTACGGCACGATCGCTGCGCCGGTCACGCTGATGTTCAACGGCATCGCCAACGCCACGGTGCGCGGGCTCGGACTCGAGCCCACCGAGGAACTCCGCATTGTACGAACACGCGACGAGCTGGAGTACGTGGTGCGCTCGTCTCGCCGCAGGACGCTCAGCGACGGCCAAGCCGATCTGCTGGTGCGAACGCTGCGCCTGGGCCGTAAGGACGCCGCCGACGCACTGACGCCGCGCACGGCGATGTCAGCAATCGGCGCTGCGGCGACGCTGCCCGAACTGGTCGAGCTGGCACGCTCCAGCGGGCACTCGCGCTTCCCGGTTCTGGGCGCCAGTTCCGACGACGTACTCGGCATTGCCGAGGTGCGCGACGTACTCGGCATCGATGCGACGCAGCGGGACATCACCCGAGTCGAGGCGATCATGCGTCCTGTCGTGGCGGTCGCCGAAAGCCGCAAGCTTGACGGCGTTCTCGCTGACATGGCCGCGTCGGACTGCCGTCTGTGCGTGGTGGTGGACGAGCACGGCGGCACCGCCGGGATTGTGACGCGAGAAGACATCGCTGAGGAACTCGTGGGTGACATCGCCGATGAGTTCGACGAGCCCGCCGTGCTCACCGCCCGGCGGCCGGGCCAGCCGGTGACGCTGGCGGGAACGGCCACGCTCGACGAAGTGGAGGAGGCCACCGGTCTCATTGCACCCGAAGGTCCGTACGAGACCTTGGCTGGATTCGTGCTGGAGCGACTTGGCGAGATCCCGTCCGCGGGCACGGTGATCTTCTGGAACGGCTGGCGATTGGCAGTCACCGAGCTTGACGGGCTGCGTATTGCCGAAGTCGAAGTCAGCACCGAAACGGCCGCCACGCACGCCGCAGATGCGAACGACACATCGAACGGCGGCAGACCGTGAACAGTGCGTGCGTGCGACGACTGCCCGCTGCGGCGATCGCGAGCGGGGCAGCGGATGGGGGCCGGCCATGACCACGCTGGCCATCGCGGTAGGTCTCGTGCTGATCGTGTTCAACGGCGCTTTCGTCGCGATCGAGTTCGGCCTCATCGGAGCGAAGCGCGCCGCAGTAGACGGCCACGCGGCGACCGGCAAACGCTCGGCCCTGGCAGCCCAGCGCATGCAGTCCGACGTGCTGACCACTCTCGGAGGTGCCCAGCTCGGCATCACCCTGTGCTCGCTCGCGGTCGGCCGCCTCACTGAGCCGGCCATCGCGAGGCTCATCGAGCGGGCAGTGGCCGGAATCGTCGAGATCCCCGATGCGGTGCTGCATGCCATCGGTTTCGGCATCGGGCTGGGAATCGTGACCGTGCTGCACATGGTGTTCGGCGAGATGGTGCCAAAGAACCTGGCGCTCATCGGGCCCGAGCGCACATTGCTCGTGCTGGCCCGGCCGATGGCTGCCTACCTGTACGTCGCCCGCCCGATCGCCGCAGCGCTGCAGTGGGTGGCCAACGGCATGACCCGGATCCTGCGCGTCGAGCCCACGTCGGAGCTGGCCGATGTGGCGACGCCAGCCGAGTTGGCGCTCATGGCGCGTGACTCGCTGGCCGAGGGGCATATCGCATCCGCCGACGTGGCTCTGCTGGAGCGGGCCATGCGCTTCGGGGCGACACAGGTGAGCGACGTCATGGCGCCAGCAGGCGAAGTCGCGGCGGTGCGGTTGGACGATTCGATTCCCGAGGTCGAGCAGGAGTTCGCCCGCACGGGCCACTCCCGCCTGATAGTGCTCGGAGCAGGTCCCGACGACGTGCGGGGCATGCTCCACAGCAGCGATTTGGCGGCATCGACGCAGCGCGACGCTGCGGACCTGGCCGAGGCCGACCGGCGCGTCGCTGCGGGCCAGCGTCACGGTCGCGGTCTCGTACGGCGGATGCTCCAACTCGGTCCTCAGGTAGCGCTCGACGAGGCACTGCGCCGCATGCAGCGCACGCGCATCCACCTTGCTGTCGTCGTCGACGCCGGGGGCCGAACTCTCGGCGTGGTCGCGCTCGACGACCTGCTGCGCAGTTTGATCGGCGATCCGGATGTCGGCGACGAGGAGAAAACTGCCGCGACAGGCGGGCCCGGGAGTGGCACACTCCGTTCTGAATAGGCCCGTCTGGTTAGGCTTCGACGCTCGTTGCGAGGCCCCGTGCGGCCAAAGGCCCCACATCATGACTTGGATCGACAAAGCGCTCGACGGCTGCCCGCAGAGGGTTGTGATCAACGACTCCAAGACGCCCAGCGGCCGTGCCCACGTCGGCTCGCTGCGGGGCGTGCTGATCCACGATGCGGTGGCCCGGGTGGCCCGCGAACGGGGCTTGGACGCCGCCTTCATGTACGGCTGCGACGACATGGACGCGGTCGACGAGATCCCCCACGGAACCGGCGAGCACTTCGTTTCCCACCTCGGCAAGCCGCTGTGGGCAGCGCCGGCACCCGAGGGTCTCGGTGGCGCTTCGATGGCCGAGGCGTACTTCACCGAATTCACCGCGACGTTCGACAAGCTCGGCGTCGAGGTCGAGTTCTACCGAATGAGCGACATCTACCGATCTGGCCAGCTCGACGGAATCATCGACACCTTCCTGCAAGCCGCCCCCAAGGTCCGCGAGATCTACCTCAAGCTCAGCGGCGCAGCACGTTCCGAAGACTGGCTGCCTTTCCAGCCAATCTGCGAAGCCTGCGGCCGAATCGGCACCACCTACGCCACCGACTACGACGGCAAGACCGTCGCGTACGAGTGCCGAACCGATCTGGTGACCTGGGCGCAGGGCTGCGGGCACAGCGGTCGGATCAGCCCATTCGCCGGCAACGGCAAGCTGCCCTGGAAGCTCGAGTGGGCAGCCAAGTGGAAGCTCTTCGGCGTCTCGATCGAAGGCGCCGGCAAAGACCACATGGCCGCCAGCGGATCCCACGAAGTCTCCTCCGCGCTAGCCCGCCAAGTCCTGCGATGCGCAGTGCCCATACCGGTGCCGTATGAGTTCTTCACGCTCGGCGGAGCCAAGATGAGCTCCTCGCGGGGCATCGGCATGACCGCATCAGAGCTCACCAACCTGCTCCCCCCCAACCTCCTGCGCTACCTAGTCCTGCGAACCCAACCGCGCCGATCCATCAACTTCGACCTAGACGTCCCCAGCCTCAACAAGGCATTCGTCGAATACGAACGCCTCTGGCGCTCCGCCGCCGGCGACGACCCCCGCCCCAACGAAAGCCAGCTCTACGCGATCTCGAGCGCAATCCCAGAGGCGAACGTGCCCCCGGCGCCCAACTTCAGCCCACCATTCGACTCAGTACTCAGCCTCATCCAGCAACCCCACGTCAAGATCACGAATCACGTCGCCAAGCTCGGGGTCGAGATGTCAGCACCAGACGCCGACTGGCTAGCCCTCAAGGAAGCCACTGCGCAGGCCCTAACGAGCAGCAATCCCGACCTCGCCAGCACCCTCAAGATGCTGGATGCACCCGAGGCAGCAAAGCAACGCAGCGCACTGGAAGACCGCCAACGCGACTTCCTCGAACAGCTTGCACAACGCGTGGACGATCTACCCACGTGGGAAGCCCGAGCCATCCAGGACGCCGTCTTCGAATCAGCCCGCGATGTAGGCATCGACCCAAAGACCAACGCACCACAAGTATTCGAAGCCCTATACAAGGTGCTCTTCGGCACCGAAACCGGTCCAAGAGCAGGCAGCTACCTCGCCTTCATAGGACGAGACGAGACTCTCCACCGCCTGCGCTAACCAACCGCCCAGCACACATGCCGCCACCGGTAAGGGCACAGATGCCAAAGCTGGGGAGGCGGCAGGAGACTCTGCGACGTTGCGACCTGCCGGATCGCGGGAGCAGAGGCTCATGCCGCCTCCCCAGCGGGCGCACCCCCCCCCCCAGCGGGCGCAAAAAGCTAAGCACCCATAGCGTGATACCCACCATCCACATGCACAATCTCACCAGTAGTCCCACAGAACCAGTCCGAAAGAAGTGCAAGCGTGCTGCGAGCCACCGCCTCGCTGTCGGTGATGTCCCACCCCAGCGGAGCACGCTCAGTCCAAGCATCTTCGAACTCGGCAAAGCCGGGAATCGACTTGGCGGCCATAGTGCGGATCGGTCCCGCTGAGATCAGATTCACCCGGACGCCTTGGGGCCCCAGCGACTTGGCCAGATAGCGAGCCGCCGATTCAAACGCAGCCTTGGCGACGCCCATCCAGTCGTAGACCGGCCACGCGACGCTCGCATCGAAGGTGAGCCCCACCACTGAGCCCTTGGCATCGGCCAGCAGCGGCGCCATCGGCGATGTCAGCGAAGCGAGGCTGTAGGCGGAGATGTTCAGCGCCGTGGCGACATCGTCCCAGGGGGCGTGCAGGAAGTTGCCGCCCAAGCAGCTCGCAGGCGCGAAGCCGATGGCGTGCAGCAAGCCGTCAAGGCGACCCCACCGTTGTTCCAGATCGGCGCGCACCGCCTCGATCTCGTCGGGCACGGTGACATCGCACGGCAGCACGTCGGGCGGGTCGGGCAGCCGCCGGGCGGCTCGCTCAGTGAGCCGGATGCCCCGTCCGGCGCCGGTCAGCACCACCTCGGCGCCCTGTTCCTGGGCGAGGCGGGCCACGTTGAAGGCCAGCGACGCATCGGTCAGCACGCCGGTGATGAGGAATTTCTTGCCTTCCACGATGCCGCTGCCCGCCACGCTCTTGCCTCCGGTCTCGTCATCGGCACGGCAGCCTGCGGTGCCGCCCACCGCCGGACGCTACCGCCGTGCCGTTCACGGGTTCAGCCTCTCGGGCATTCGCACCCATGACGGCCCGCCATTGCCGTACAGGGCGCCCGCCCGTACCGTGGCTGCCGTGCCAGCAGACGCGACCGCCAACGGAACCGCGGACGGGGTCGCAGCAGCCGAACCCGCCAGCAGCGGCGAACCCACCCGCATCGGCATCATCGGCGGCACCGGGCCGGCAGGCGCGGCACTCGCGACCCGACTGGCCGACATCGGCTGCGAGGTGACGCTGGGCTCGCGCTCGAAGTACCGCTCGATGGAGGTGGTCGACAACATATTGGACCGCTGGCCCGACCGCCACCTGCGCATCCATCCCGGCGCCAACAGCCTCGCCGCGCAAGAGCCCACGGTGGTGATGGCAACGCCTTGGGACGCGGCAGCCATCACCGCCAGGGGTGTGGCCGAGCACCTGCGCGGCAAGGTGGTGGCGACCATGTCCAACGCGCTGGCCCGCGTCGACGACGAGTTCGTGCCGCTCATCCCGCCGCGGGGCTCGGTGGCGGCGTCGGTCCAGGCCAGCCTGCCCGATTCCCTGGTGGCGGCTGCCCTGCAGCATGTGCCGGCGACCGAGCTCGGCAATCTCGACGAACCGGTGCACGGCGACATCCTCATTTGCAGCGACCACCGCGAGGCCACCTGGCACATCGCGGAGATCGTCGACCGCATGCCCGGCGCTCGTGCGCTCGACTGCGGCAACCTGTCCAACGCCACCGCCATCGAAGCGTTCACCGCTGTGCTGCTGCAGCTCAACACCCGCTACCGCACTCGTGTTGCGCTCCGCCTCGTCGGGCTGGATCACGTGCCGATCAGTGTGCTGGGCGGCGGGCCGAGCCGTCCTGAAGGCCAGGAGACGGCCGATGTGACCGCTCAGCGCGATGCCGAGACGGTCCCCGACTGAGCACCCGATGAGCCGAGCCCGCGGCGCTGGGCGATGAGGCTGTACGAGACCCGGCAACGGGCTGTCGTGCCGCTCGACGCGAGCCCCGCAAGCACGGTGCGCATGTACGTGTGCGGGATCACGCCCTACGACGCGACCCACGTCGGCCATGCCGCCACGTTCCTGGCCTACGACGTGCTCCAGCGCAGGCTGCGCGACCTGGGCTGTCGCACCCGCTGTGTGCGCAACATCACCGATGTGGACGACGACCTGCTGGCACGGGCGCGAGCGATGGGCGTGCACTACCTGGATCTGGCGGCAGGTTCGCTGGCTGCGTTCGATGCCGACATGGCAGCGCTCGGCCTGCTGCCTGCCGACGCCGAGCCGCGAGCCACCTCGGCGATATCCGACATCCGGCGACTGATCGGCAGGGTGCTCGACAGCGGGCACGCGTATCGCAGCGGTGACGACGTGTTCTTCGACATCTCGACGGCGCCCAGCTTCGGCGAGCTGTGCGGTCTCGACGCCGCGGAGATGGTGGTGCTGGCGCGCAGCCACGGCGGACGACCCGACGACCCGAACAAGCGCAACCCGCTCGATTTCGTGCTCTGGCAGCGTTCGGCACCGGGCGAGCCGGAATGGTCCTCTGCGTGGGGCCTGGGCCGACCGGGATGGCACGTGGAGTGCTCTGCGCTGGCACTGGCGCACCTCGGCGAGACGATCGACGTGCACGGCGGGGGCAGCGACCTGGTGTTCCCCCATCACGAGTGCTCGCAGGCGCAGTCGCAGGCCGTGACGCGGCGACCGTTCGTGCGCCACTGGATGCACACGTCGATGGTGTGCCTCGGCGGCGCCAAGATGTCGAAGTCGGCGGGCAACCTGGCGTTCGTGGCTGATCTGCGTGAGCGTTGGGATCCCATGGCGGTGCGGCTGGCGTTGCTGGGCGCGCACTACCGGACAGATTGGGAGTGGTCCGAGGGCCGGGTCGCCGACGCAGCCCGGCGTCTCGAACGCTGGCGGTCCGCGGGCCGCGGCGACGGTGCGCTGGCGCATGTGCGTGAGCGCATCGACGACGATCTCGACACTCCCGGCGCACTCGCAGCCATCGACGCAGCTGTCGCACAAGGCGCGCCGGTCAGCGACGCAGCAGCCCTGCTCGGCGTCGTGCTGTAGCTGGCGGTCGGCTGAGGGAGCGGCGGTAGCGTTGGCGCCGATGGCCGAGGCATCCGATCGCCCCGCCGGCGCCGATGCTGCAGGGGCGCCTGGCACCACGGCAGCCGAACTCGGCGATGTGCGTGACGTGCTTCCCGACGACTTGGATCGCGGCTTCGTCGGCGAGTACAAGTTCCCCGACAACTCGCGGCGCAGGATCACGGGCGCGCTCCTCTTTGCGGCAGGCGTCTGGGCGGCCACGGCGGCACTCGCCGCGGACAGCGAGGCGGTGCTGCTCAACACCGGAGTGGTCGCCGGCGGTGTGCTGTTCGCCCTTGCCGGCTTGTACCAGTTCGCCGCGGGACGCCGGTTTGGGGTCAATGAGAACGAGGCCCTGGTGGCCGCAGTCGCCGACGCCGGCTTCACTGCCGGGCACGCCAGCGCGCAGCTCGGCTGGCGCGGCTGGCTGAGCCGCCCGACCTGGCGGGTGCTCGTGTACTCCGCAGAAGATCCGCCTGAACGCAGGGGATTGGTGCTGGTGGACGCCCTGAACGGCGCCGTGCTGGAGAAATGGGTGGAAGACAACCCCGAGACCTGGATCGAGACGGCACCCGCACCCGACGCCGACGGGGGCTGACCATGCTCGACGGGGTATTCCGCAAGGGTGTCGACAGCGTCACCGCGCCCATCGGGCGTGGGCTCGCTGCGATCGGTGTGAGTGCGGACGTGCTCACTGGGTTGGGCTTGGTGATGGCGGCGGCAAGTGCTGTCGCCATCGGTGCCGGCCGGCTGGTGCTGGGCACGGTGCTGCTGGTGATCACCGCGTTTGCTGACCTGTTCGACGGACCGGTGGCTGCGGCTCGGGGGACGTCGTCGAGCCGGGGCGCCTTCTTCGACTCGACGGCCGATCGGGTCACCGACGGCTTGCTGCTGGGAGGCATCGCCTGGTACCTGGCCGGCGAGCACGGCGCCCAGTGGGCCGTGCTGCCGATGGCGGTGCTCGGCGTCAGCGCAGTGATCTCCTACGAGCGCGCCAAGGCTGAGCTGCTGGGCTTCGAAGCCAAGGGCGGTCTGATGGAGCGTGCCGAGCGGACGGTGGTGCTGGCAGTCGCCGTCGCCTTCGAAGTGCTGCTCATCCCCTTGCTCTGGGTGCTGCTCGGGCTCTCGACGATCACGGCAGTGATGCGCTTCATCAAGGTGTGGCGCCAGGCCAGCGCGCAATCAACGAAGTGAGTGTGCGGGACACGGCGCGCCGCATGCGAAGCCGCGACGAGGCACGCCGCCTGCGAGGGCGGGACAAGGCGACAGTGCTGGCGTACCAGGCAGGCGCGTCGGCTGCCCGGCTGGCTCCGCTGTGGCTCACCGAGCGTGTGGCCGGGCTCGCCGGGCCGGCACTGGCCCGCCTCATGCCTGCCAAGGCCGCGATGGCGCGGCGGCACCAGGCCCGGGCACAGCGCTGGGTCGCCGACGGAGCCACGCACCCTGATGCCGCCCCGGCAATTGCTCCCGCATCGGCCAAAGACTCCCCAGACGATCTGCAGCGGGCCACTGCGGCGGCGTTCAGCTCCTATGCCCGCTACTGGCTGGAGTCGTTCCGCCTGCCGGCGCTGAGCGAGCTGACGCTGGATCGCGGCATCGACGTCCCGGCGTACCACCACGTGGAGGAAGCCCTCGAACGCGGCAACGGCGTCATCTTGGCTCTCCCGCACCTGGGGGGCTGGGAGTGGGCCGGGTTCTGGATGGCCACGGTCAACCGGCTGCCGATCACCGTCGTGGTCGAGCCCCTGCAGCCGTTCGAGTTGTTCGAGTGGTTCGCCGACTTCCGTGAGCGACTGGGCATGCGAGTCGTGCCGCTCGGGCCCGACGCCGGCAGCGAGGTACTCGGCGCGCTGCGACGCAACGAGATCGTCTGCCTGCTGTGCGACCGCGACCTCACCGGCGACGGCATCGAGGTGACTTTCGGCGACGAGCGAACGACCCTGCCCGCGGGCCCGGCGATGCTGGCGCTGCGATCAGGCGCGGCCCTGCTGCCAACTGCGGTGTACTTCCGCCCCCGAGGCAGGCACCTGGGCACCGTCCGCCCGCCGATAGACGTCACACGCCACGGGCGCCTGCGCGACGACGTCACCGCAGTCACCCAAAGCCTCGCCGACGAGCTCGTAACCCTGATCGCCGCCGAACCCCACCAGTGGCACCTCCTCGGCCCCAACTGGCCATCAGATCAATCCGCCGACACCGCCGACACAGCCGAGGACTCCTGAGAGTTTGAGCCGTGGCGCGATCGCACTTGTTGGGGCATCTGCGCCGCGCCTAGCGTCAAGTCGGCAGTGAGGTTTCCCGCGCGGATGGCCGGCGACGTTCGCCCGTCCGTTGCGACCGTCCATTCGACAGTGAGGAACGACCGAGTGAGGATCGGGATCATCTCGCCGTACAGCCTGACCAGCGCCGGTGGCGTTCAGGTGCAGGTGCTGGGCTTGGCCCGCGCGTTGTCCGCGAAAGGCCACGACGCCCGGGTGCTCGCTCCGTGCGACGGCGCGCCGCCCCAGACCGGTGTCACGCCGCTCGGCGCGAGCATCCCCACCTTCGCGAACGGTTCGGTCGCGCCGATTGCTCCCGACTTCGCCTGCACGCTGCGCACGGTGCGCGCGCTGCGCGACGAAGCGTTCGACGTCGTGCATCTGCACGAGCCGCTGTGCCCCGGGCCGACGCAGACGGCGCTGTTCCTGCGCAGCGCACCCACCGTGGGCACCTGGCACGCCGCAGGGGGCAGCCTCGCCTACCTCGTGCCCGGAACGCGCTGGTTGGCGACGCGCATGGAAATACGGGCCGCAGTCTCAGCCGATGCCGCCGAGATGGCCCACGACGGCGTCGGCGGCGAGTACGAGCTGGTGTTCAACGGCGTCGAGCTCGACCTCTTCGACAGCGCGAGACCGAAGCGAAACGGTGCGCCCACCATCGCCTACATCGGTCGCCACGAGCCGCGCAAGGGCCTCACGGTTCTGCTTGACGCCATGTCACGGCTGCCCGAGGGCATCCGGCTGTGGGTGATGTCGCGCGGCCCGCAGACCGAAGAGCTGCAGCGCAGGTACCAGCGCGACACGCGCATCGAGTGGCTGGGACGGGTCAGCGAGACCGAGAAGCTGGAGCGCATCAAGGGCGCCGACGTGTTCTGCGTGCCGTCGCTGCACGGCGAGAGCTTCGGCGTGGTGCTGCTGGAGGCGATGGCGGCGCGCACGCCGGTCGTGGCCAGCGACCTGGGGGGCTATCGCAACGTGGTGCGCGTCGGCGACGAGGCCGTGCTGGTGCCACCCGGCGACCCCGCAGCGCTGGCGTCGGCGCTCATCGACGTGCTCACCCAGCCCGACCGAGCCGCCGACCTGGTCGCTGCGGGCCGCCAGCGAGCCGAGCAGTTCTCGATGTCCCGGCTGGCCGATACCTACGTCGACATGTACGAGCGCGCCATCGCCAAGCGCAACGCCGGCTAGGCCCAGTGCCCAGCCCGATGCGCCCGGCGGGCGCCCGATCGCGGCCCGTACTGTGTTACTGGTGAGCGGGTCCGGTTGAATGCAACGCGTGGACCCACTGTTCGCCATCTATCGCAGTCGAGCCGACAAGCTGCTGGTGGAGTTCTGGGCCGTGCACGTCGTCGCAGCCGCGCTCGCAGGCGTCGCGGCGGCGCTGTTCACGCCGCTGGGCTGGTGGGTGGTCCCGCTCGCGGTGGTGGCTGCATGCGGGTTGGCCGCGGGGGAGCTGGCGGTCGGGGAACGGCGCCTGCGCACGTTGCTCGTCGGAACCAGCTCCAGCGAGCTCGATCCCCCCGACGAACCTCGCTTGGCCAACGTCGTCGACGGGGTGTGCCTCCTCGTGGGCGTTCCCGTGCCGGAACTGGCGGTCGCGCCCAGCAGTGCGGTGAACGCCATTGCGTTCGGCCGGCGGCCTGGTCAATCCACCGTCGTGGTCACCAAGGGCTTGCTCGATTCGCTGAACCGCATCGAGCTCGAGGCGGTCGTCGCACGGCTGGCGACCCAGATTCGTGACGGGCGTGCTGCCTACCTCACCACCGCAGTCACCACGGTCGGGCTTCCGGCGCTGCTGTGGCCCGCCCTGTGGCCGCTGGTGCAGGCCCGCATCGAGCGCGAGGCCGGCACGGGCAGCGACTTCCACGACGACGCCGAGGCCGTGCGGCTGACGCGCTACCCGCCGGGCCTCGCCAATGCGCTCGAGACGATGTCGTCGACTGGCGTGCGCAGCGACGCGCCGCGGGTGACCTGGCCGCTGTGGCTGGCCGATCCCCGGTCTGCGGAGACGGCGGCCCCCGACGACCTGCCCGACTACCGGGCAGACATTGAGACCCGGGTCGCTGTCCTGCGCGAATTCTGAGCGCAGCGGGAATATCCCCGGGGCAGCACCGGGGCCGCTCCCTACACTGACCCCATGAATTCAGGCCCAACGAGCACAGGCCGCACTGCCCCGGCGTCCGCCGATGAAGCGTCTCACCTGGTGGGAACCGTGAGGGTCAAGCGCGGGCTTGCCGACATGCTCCGCGGCGGCGTCATCATGGACGTCGTCACGCCCGAGCAGGCCAAGATCGCAGAAGATGCCGGGGCGGTCGCCGTCATGGCGCTCGAACGGGTTCCCGCCGACATCCGCCGCGACGGCGGCGTGGCCCGCATGAGCGACCCCGCAATGATCGAGGGCATCCAGGCGGCAGTGACGATCCCGGTCATGGCCAAGGCTCGCATCGGCCACTTCGGCGAGGCCCAGGTGCTCGAGGCGCTCGACGTCGACTACATCGACGAGTCCGAGGTGCTCACGCCCGCAGACGAGACCCATCACATCGACAAGTGGGCGTTCACCGTCCCGTTCGTGTGCGGTGCGACGAACCTGGGCGAGGCGCTGCGACGCATCTCCGAGGGCGCCTGCTTGATTCGCTCCAAGGGCGAGGCAGGCACCGGCAACATCGTGGAAGCCGTCCGGCACCTGCGCTCGATCACTGGCGACATCGCAAAGGTCACCCAGGCCGATTCCGCCGAGCTGTTCGATTGGGCGAAGCAGCTGCAGTCGCCGCTCGGCCTGGTGCAGGAGATCGCCGAAACCGGCCGTTTGCCGGTGCCTCTGTTCTGTGCAGGCGGCATCGCGACGCCCGCCGACGCTTCGCTGGTGTGCCAGCTCGGCGCCGAAGCCGTCTTCGTCGGGTCGGGGATCTTCAAGAGCGAAGACCCTGGGCCGCGGGCCGAGGCGATTGTCGAGGCCACAACGCACTACCGCGATGCGTCAGTGGTGGCCAAGGTCAGCCGGGGCCTCGGCAGCGCCATGCCGGGTCTCGAGATGGAAGGCCTCGAAACCAAGCTTGCCGATCGCGGCTGGTAAGAGGCTGAGCCGTCCGGCGAAGCAGTGGCCGTAAGCAACAGCCAGTCGCTGATCGGCGTCGTCGCGCTGCAAGGAGCAGCGGCTGAGCATGTCGCCGCCTTCCGGCGCGTCGGAGCGCGGGCTGTCGAAGTGCGCGTGCCCGCAGAACTCGACGGCGTCGATGCTGTGGCGCTCCCAGGCGGCGAGTCGACCACGATGTCGCACCTGCTGCGCACCAGCGGCCTGTTCGATGCGCTGTCGGCCCGTCTGGCCGACGGCATGCCGGCGTTCGGCACCTGCGCAGGCATGATCCTGCTGGCGGCCGAAGTACTCGACGGTCGACCCGACCAGCGATGCTTCGGCGCGATCGACATCTCTGTGCGCCGCAACGCCTTCGGCCGCCAGGTTGCGAGCTTCGAGGCGAGTCTCGCCACTCAGGGCCTCGATGAGCCGTTTCACGCCGTGTTCATTCGAGCCCCATGGGTGGAGCGCGCCGGGGACGGCGTGGAGGTGCTCGCCGAGATCCGGCCCGCCGCAAACTCGACGGGCCGCGATGTTCACGCACCGGTCCCGGTGCTGTGCCGATCAGGCCCGATCCTGGTGTCGAGCTTTCATCCCGAGCTGACCGCGGACGACCGCATTCACCAGATCTTCCTGGACATGGTCGGCGCGTCGTCGACCTGCTGAAGTACAGCCTGCGCGTCGAGGACCTGCTGGGCAGTCGAGTCCGCCAGACTATCGCGGCTGCACAACATCTTTGGCACGTCTCGTTGGGGAGGGGTCTGTGTCCGGTCATTCCAAGTGGGCGACGATCAAGCACCGCAAGGGTGCCGCCGACAAGGCGCGCGGGAAGCTGTTCGCCAAGCTGATCCGCCAGGTGGAGGTTGCGGCGCGTGAGGGCGGCGGCGGCCTCGACTCCAACGCCACGCTGCGCACGATGTACCAGAAGGCCCGCGACAACTCGGTGCCGCTCGACACGATCGAGCGAGCCATCAAGCGGGGCACCGGCGAGCTCGAGGGCGTGTCGTATGAGCAGGTCACCTACGAGGGCTATGCGCCCGGCGGGGTTGCCATGTTCGTGGACGTGCTCACCGACAATCGCAATCGCACCGGCTCGGAGATTCGCAGCGTGTTCACACGTGCCGGCGGCTCGCTGGCCGAGCCCGGGGCTGTGGCGTGGCAATTCGAGCGCCAGGGCGTGGTGGTGGTGCCCGCGGTGGCATCGGAGCCTGACGCGGCCGATCCCGACGAGGACGAACTGATGCTGGCGGCGCTGGACGCAGGCGCCGAGGACATCGAGCGCGAGGGCGACACCTGGCGCGTCATCACCGAGCCGGCCGACACCATGGCAGTGCGCGAGGCAATCGAGGCGGCGGGCATTGCGGTGAGCTCGGCAGATCTGACCTACGCGCCGCAGAATCTGATCGAGCTGACCAGCGTGTCGTCGGCCAAGCAGGTCATGGCAGTGCTCGACGCGCTCGACGATCACGACGACGTGCAAGGCGTCTACGCCAACTTCGACATCAGCGATTCCCTGCTGGAGTCGATCGCCGACTGACGCAGGCGCCGGGTCCGGCAGTGCCGATCGCGCACGGGCCGCACGCCTGTCCCATACCCGGCTGGCGAGGCGGCAAAGGCTACGGTTCGTACTGATGTTCGTACTTGGGATCGACCCTGGATTGTCGCGCTGCGGATACGGCGTGGTGGAGCAGATTCCCGGCTCTGGCGCTCAGCGCACTCGCAATGAGGCAGTGGCGCTGGGCGTTGTGCGCACCGACCCCGCAGAGCCCCAAGCGGTGCGGCTGGCCACGCACATGGCAGAACTGCAGAACCTTCTTGGCGAGTTCCAGCCCTCGGTGGTGGCCGTGGAGCGTGTCTTCTTCCAGGTGAATGTTCGTACGGCGATCGGCGTGGCGCAGGTGGCCGGCTTGGCCATGGCGGTCGCGGCGGCCGCGGGGATCGAGGTGGTCGAGTACACGCCGACCCAGGTCAAGCAGGCCATCGCGGGCTGGGGCGGGGCCGACAAAGAACAGATGAAGCGCATGGTCGGCGAGCTGCTGGCGCTGCCGGGGCCGCCCGAGCCGGCCGATGCCGCCGATGCTGCTGCGGTCGCGCTGTGCCACCTGTCCCAAGCGGCATGGCGCAGCGCAGCACCTCCCGCGCGGGCGCGGGTGCTGCTGCCCACATCGGGCGGGGCCGAGCCCCCGGCCGCGACGTGACACCGGTCCGCGGCTCGCTGAGATGCGCGACTCGCCATGATCGACCCGCAATGATCGGATCCCGATGATCGGTTCGGTGCGCGGGCGTTTGCTCGACAAGGATCCTGGCGGCGAACTGCTGATCGAGGCCGGCGGGGTGGGGTACCGCGTCACTGTTGCGCCCGCCGCGCTGGCCGGTGCGGGACCGGTGGGCGATGAGTGCTTCGTGTACGTCCACCATCACGTGCGCGAAGACAGCTCAGACCTGTACGGGTTCGCCGAGCTCGATGAGCGGCGCTGTTTCGAGGCGCTGCTGAGCGCGCATGGCGTGGGGCCCGCGCTGGCGCTTGCGGTGCTCTCCCACCTGCCGCCCGACGAGCTGCGGCGGGCAGTTGCCGCCGATGATGCCGCCGCGCTCGAGCTGGTGCCCGGCATCGGCGCCAAGACGTCCAAGCGCATGGTGCTCGACCTGAAGTCGCGGCTCGGTGCGCCCGAGATTGCCGACGGCGTTGCGGCGGTTGGGCCCGGCGGCGACGGCGCGAGCAGCGCCGTGGCCGAGGTTCGTGCGGCGCTGAGCCAGATGGGATTCGGCCCCGCCGAAATTCGCGAGGCCATGGCCGCCGTTGCGGTTGAAGCCGCACGAGACGGGGCTGCCGACACGGGTGCCCTGCTGCGGGTTGCGTTGCAGGAGCTGGGTCCGCGATGAGCGGCATCTCCAGGGGTTGCCCATCCGTGTTGGTGCACGCACGCCGACGTATGGACTCGGTGCTGCGATGAGCGCTGCGAGCGGGCGCAGCGAGGGCTACCGGCGTGCGGAATCGGCGGCGCCGGTGGACTCAGGCCGGAGCGAGGTCACCGATCCGGCACGCTCGGTGGCCGACGACGGCGACGCCGAGGCGACGCTGCGGCCCCGCTCTCTGGACGAGTTCGTGGGCCAGCCCGAGGTGCGAGAGCACGTCGCCATCACGCTGCGGGCTGCGGTGGCCCGCGGCCAATCGCCCGACCACCTGCTGTTCGCCGGCCCGCCGGGGCTCGGCAAGACGACGCTGGCGGCGATCATCGCCCAGGAGCTGAACGCAGCGCTGCATCAGACGTCGGGCCCGGCTGTGGAGCGGGCAGGCGACCTCGCAGCGATCCTGACCAATCTGGCCGACGGCGATGTGCTGTTCATCGACGAGATCCATCGGCTGCCCAAGATCGTCGAAGAAGTGCTCTACCCCGCCATGGAGGACTTCGCGATCGACATCGTGCTGGGCAAGGGCCCTGCGGCGCGTTCCATCCGCTTCGACCTGCCCCGGTTCACCTTGGTGGGCGCCACGACCCGTACTGGGCTGATCTCGGGACCGCTGCGCGATCGCTTCGGCCTTGTCGAGCGTCTCGACTACTACTCCACCGACGATCTGACGGCGATCGTGACCCGTGCCGGGGGGATTCTGGGCGTGCAGATCGACGGCGACGGCGCAGCGGAGATCGCCTCGCGCAGCCGGGGCACGCCACGCATCGCCAACCGGCTGCTGCGCCGTGTGCGTGACTTTGCCGAGGTGCGCGCCGGCGGTGCGGTCGACGTCGCGGTGGCCCGTGAGGGGCTTGCCGCGTTCGGCGTCGACGAACTCGGGCTCGACAAGGTCGACCGCGCCATCCTGGATGCGCTTGCGGTGACCCACGCCGGTCAGCCGCTGGGCCTGTCGACGCTGGCCATCACCGTGGGCGAGCAGACCGAGACGGTGGAAGACGTGTACGAGCCGTTCCTGATCCAGCGCGGGCTGCTGCAGCGCACGCCCCGCGGCCGCATCGCCACCGCCGCGGCCTATGCACACATCGGCGTTGACGTGCCGCCCACCGTGGCGTACGCGGGCAGCTCGGCGGGGGCCGATGCCGCGAACACGTTGTTCGAAGCGCCGGACTCTGTCGCCGCATTCGAGGATGCGGCGCCTGCTGAGGCCGAGTCTGAGGTTGAGGTTGAGGCTTCGAGAAGGGACTCGCCGGCTGCACCCGTCGACGTTGAGCCTGCGGATGCGCCGGTGCAGGTCGACGATGCGCCCTGGTGAGACTCCCGCAAGCGATGCGCTGTTGCGACCTCGGCAGGCTTGCAGCGCATCGTCGGGCAGCGTTCCGATTCGCCGTCAGCCGTAGCCTCGGCTGGCGATGAGCGGGCCGCGGCTGCGGATGGACGAGTTCGGCTACGAGCTGCCAGCGTCGGCGATCGCGCATGTGCCCACCGAGCCGCGTGACGCTGCGCGGCTGCTGGTGGACCGCGGGCCGCGCAAGGCCCCTGAGCACCGACGCATCAGCGACCTCGGGGCGCTGCTGGAGGCCGGGGACCTGCTGGTGGTCAACGAGACGCGGGTGATGCCCGCTCGCCTGCCGCTTCGCAAGCTGACCGGCGGAGCGGCCGAAGTGCTGCTGCTCGAGCCCCTGGCCGCGGGTGCCACCGCAGGCTCACAAACTGCCGCTGCGAGGCGTGCAGCAGGCGAGATTGTGCCGGATCGGGCGGGAGACGAATCGCTGCGGGCTGCGGGTGCCCCCGGTGACGGCGAGGCGTTGTGGGCTGCGCTGGTGCGGCCCTCGCGGCGGATCGCCGACGGCACCGTGCTGGTGTCCGAGCGCGACCCAAACGTCGAGGTGGTCGTTGGCACGCGACTGGATCGCCAGCGTCGGGCGGTGAGGGTTCTCGTCGGCGGTGCGCCCCTGGTCGATGCATCGCAGGCTCGGCTGCTCGAGCGCGCCGGGGAGGCGCCGCTGCCGCCGTACATCGATGCCGACACCGTGCGATCAGCGGTCGCGCAGCGCATCGGAGCGGACGCTCCCGAGGGCGACGCGACCCGGGCAGCTCTCGCCGACCGCTACCAGACCGTCTATGCGCGCGCTGATGGATCGGCGGCGGCACCTACCGCAGGGCTGCATCTGACGCAGCGCGTCCTGGATGCGCTGCGATCGAAAGGCGTGGGTGTCGCCACTGTCGACCTGACCGTGGGGTTGGCGACGTTCGCGCCGGTTACTGCCGAGCATGCAGACGAGCACGAGATGCACACCGAGCACTACCGGGTGCCTGTGGCGACGCTCGCCGCCTGCGCCGGCGCCGAGCGGGTGGTGGCCGTGGGCACCACCACCGTGCGAGCACTCGAGGCTGCGGCCCGCCAGCAGCGGCTCGCGTGCCGTCACGACGCTGACAACCGGGGCGCAGGCGACCGGGGTGCTGGCGATCGGGGTGCTGACGACCAGCGTGCTGGCGACCAACGTGCGGCTGAGGTGTGCGGCTCGACCGATCTGTTCCTGCAGCGGGGCGAGGAGTTCTTGGTGGTGGACGCGATGCTCACCAACTTTCACCTGCCTCGATCGTCGCTGCTGTTGCTCATCGATGCGTTCATCGGGCCGCGCTGGCGGGATTTGTACGAGGCGGCGCTCGCGGAGGGCTACCGCTTCCTGTCGTTCGGCGATGCCATGCTGCTGCGTCGCGGCGGTGGGCGATGAGCCGCCCGAGCGGCGCCGCTGACGGCACGCCCGGCGCGGCATCTGCCGTCGCAGCGTCGTCCGGCGCAGCTGCGGCCAGCAGGGCTGCGTTCGAGTTGCTGGCATCGGACGGCTCGGCCCGGCGGGGGCAGATCACGACTGCCCGCGGAACCATCCAGACGCCGGTGTTCATGCCCGTGGGGACCCGTGGTGCGATCATCCATCTCGACGCCACCGACTACGAACAGCTGGGCCTCGCCGTGGTGCTTGCCAACACCTATCACTTGCTGGCGCGCCCGGGTGTGGAAGTGGTGGAGTCGCTCGGCGGGCTGCACGGATTCACCGGCTGGGACGGACACTTCCTCACCGACTCCGGCGGCTTCCAGATCATGTCCCTCGGCCGCCGTCCCGGCGGCGGGGACCAGCACGTTCGCCGTCCCGGCGGCGGGGACCTGCACAGCCGCCGTCCCGATACTTCCCTGCAGGATGCGAAGTCCAAGGTGGACGACGAGGGCGTGACCTTCCGTTCGACCTATGACGGCACCCAGATGCGGCTGACGCCCGAGGGCGCCGTGGATGCGCAGCGCCGCTTGGGATCCGACATCCAGATGGCACTCGATGTCTGCCCAGAGCTGCCTGCGCCGCCCGCGGATATCCGCCTGGCGACCGAACGCACCCACCTGTGGGCAGCCAGGGCAGCGGCGGCCATGGATGATGCCCGCCGGCGCGGCACCGCCGGGGGGCAGGCATTGTTCGGCATCTGCCAGGGCGGGATCGATCCGGGGCTGCGGCGCAGCAGCGCAGAGACGCTGGCCTCGATCGGCTTCGACGGCTACGGCATCGGCGGGCTCTCGGTGGGGGAGTCTCGCGGCGAGATGGGTCCCGCCCTGCGGGCGGCCACCGACGTGCTGCCCGCTGAGCAGCCCCGCTACCTGATGGGCGTCGGCGATCCGGCCCGCATCGTTGACGCCATCGCTGCGGGGGTGGACATGTTCGACTGTGTCCTGCCCAGCCGGCTCGGCCGCCACGGCACTGCGCTCACGCCGCAAGGTCGGATCAACATCCGAAATGCCCGATTTGCCCGCGACCTCACGCCGCTTGATCCCCGCCCGGGCGCCGGTGACGGGCGCCCGCAGCCGGGCGCTCGCTTCAGCCGCGGCTACCTCCGGCACCTGATGAGCGTGAACGAACCGACGGCCAGTCGCATCTTGACGCTGCACAACATTGCATTTCTGAACGACCTGGTCGCCGACGCACGCGCCGCCATCGAAGCCGGCCAGTTCGGCGCATTCCGCGAGCGGGTCAATGAAGTCTGGGGCTGAGCCGCTGCCGGCGTGGGCAGGCCAGTACGCTGACCCGCCGTGCCGGCCTCGAACCAGCAGCGTGCTGCACTCAGGGTGCTGCGCTTGGGGGCCTTCCGCACTGCGCCATGTGCCAGCAGTTGCTGGCGAGGTGCCCCGCCGATCGACGCCACGCTGAGGAGCACGTCATGAGTTCGATCATCCTGCTCGTTGCCTTGTTCGGACTCATGTACTTCTTGATGATCCGGCCGCAGCGCAAGCGTGCCGCAGAGCGCGCCGCGATGCTGCGCGCCGCCGACATCGGCGACGTGATCGCCACGGTCGGCGGGGTCATCGGCAAGATCGTGGCGGTCGAAGAGCCCGGCGAGGTTGTCTGCATCGAGGTCGACAGCGATGTGGAGCTGCGGGTGCAGCGCCGCGCGATCGGCGAGATCGTGACGCGTGTCGGTGACGACAGCGCCGGCGACCCGCCTCCATCGGATGACGTCGAGGCACCGGAGTGATCCCGGCTTGACGCGTCCCGGCCCCGAACAACGCTGCATCTGAAATGCGCCGTTCGCAGATCGTCTCGCTCCTGCTCGCGATCCTGATCGGATTCGGCTCGCTCGCGGGCGTGCTGGCTGCGGGCTGGGCGCCGGTGCTGGGCGTGCAGCTCCAGGGCGGTGTGGAGGTGCTGCTGCGCCCCACAGCGCCGGCCGACGATGAGCAGCTCGATCGTGCGATCGAGATCATCCGGTCGCGTGTCGACGCACTCGGCGTGGCTGAGCCCGACATCACACGCCAGGGCGAACAGGTCGTCATTCAGCTCCCCGGCGTCAAGGACAAGCAGCGCGCCGTCGACTTGGTCGGGCAGACTGCCGAACTGCGGTTCCGACCCGTGCTGCTGACGTTCAGCATGATCGATGAAGCCGAATTCCGCTCCGCGGTGGACCTTGTCGATGCCTACAACGGTGCGATCGACCAAGCTGCTGATGCGCAGAGCGGCACCGAGACCGACCAAGACACCGAACCCGCGTCCGACGGCGAGGCTGCCGGAGACTCGTTGGGCGATTCCCCTGCCGACCAGGCGGGCGGGCCGCCCGAGACCATCGAACCGCCCGAGATCATCGAACCCGAGACCGAACCGCTGAGGGCCGATGAGCCAGGGGTCGATGAGCCGACGGCCGACGAGCCCGTCGAGATCGAAATCGAAGGGCCTCCGATGCTGACGCAGACCGAGGACGACCTGGCCGAGCGGACGGTCGCGCTCAGCGACCGTGGCAGGCAGGTCGGCTATGTGCTCGGACCCGCCGAGTTGACCGGCGAGGCGGTGTCCGAGGCAGCGGCAACGTTCAACAACGAGTGGGTCGTCAATGTCGATCTCACCGATGAGGGAGCGGTCGGCTTCGACGAGATCGCCGCCAGATACTTCGGCCAGCAGGTGGCGATCGTGCTCGACGGCGTCGTCGAGTCGGCCCCCGTCATTCGTGCCACAGAGTTCGGGGGCACTGCGGTCATCTCGGGCACCTTCGACGAGCAAGGTGCGCGCGACCTCGCCGTCGCGTTGCGCTTCGGTGCGCTGCCCGTGGAGTTCGAGCAGGACGATGTGCGCACCGTGTCGGCCACCCTCGGCGAGGGAACGCTGCGTGCGGGCGTGATCGCCGGCATCGTCGGGCTGATCCTCGTGGGCCTGTACATGCTGGTGTACTACCGGCTGCTCGGCATCGTGGCGGTGGCGAGCTTGGCCATCAGCGGTTCGATCCTGTGGTCGCTCATCAGCTGGCTCGGCGAGAGCCGGGGTCTGGCACTGACGCTGGCGGGCACTACCGGCATCATCGTGTCGATCGGCGTCCAGGTCGACTCGAACATCGTCTACTACGAGCGGATCAAGGAAGAAGTTCGGCGTGGTCGGGCAGTTCGCTCGGCCGCGGACGCCAGCTTCAAGGGCGCCTTCATGACCATCGTGTGGGCTGACTTGGCGTCGCTCATCGGTGCGGGTGTCCTGTACCAGCTCACCAGCGGCACCGTCCGCGGCTTCGCCCTGTACCTCGGGCTGGCAACGCTCATCGACTTGGCGGTGTCGTACTTCTTCATGCGTCCGCTGGTGGTGTTCATCGCCCGGCGGCTGGTGAACGAGCAGCCCCGGCGCTTGGGCGTGCTGCCGTCGGCGGATGTCGCTCTCGCGGCGGCGACAGCGACGGTGTCGGCGGGAGGCACGGTGTCCGCACGCGATGCCGGGCCGGCAGGGGGGACATCGTGATTGCCGCGCTGCGTACCTTCTATCGAGGCGAGAACAGCTGGGACATCTTGCGTGTGTCACACAAGGTGCTTCTGGGCTCGGCGGCGGCAGTGCTCGTATGCATCGTGGCGCTGTTCGCGCGCGGCCTGAATCTCGGCATCGAATTCGAAGGCGGCTCGGTGTGGGAGATACCGGTGCCGGTCAGCGCGCAGGAATCCGATGCTGCGTCGTCAGCAGCGGCAGACGCGGCAGACCCGGACGAGGTGCCCGGCGGGGACCCCGAGGGCGAGGGCTCGGCACCCGCCGGCACAGCAGCCGGCAATGGCGCGGCGCAAGCCCCAGAGGCGGCAGCCCGCAACGCTGGCGGTGACGTGACGACCGACGACGTGGCCGCTGTGGCCGCGGCGGCCGGGGTGCCCGATGCGCGTGTGCAGTTCGTGGTGGTGACCGGCGCGCCCGACATCTTCCGGGTGCGTGGCGTGCTGAGCCCTGACGCCGACGGCGCCGCGGTGGCCGTGGCGCTGGCCGATGCCGTCGGCGTCGACGTGGAGAGCCTGTCGACGCGCCAGGTCAGCCCGTCGTTCGGCGACGAGGTCGCCGGCAAGGCACGCCGGGCGCTCGTCGTGTTCTTCGTGCTGATCGCGTTGTACCTATGGTTCCGCTTCGAATGGAAGATGTCAGTCGGTGCGCTGATTGCGGTGGGTCACGACATCGTGCTGACGGTCGGTGCGTACGCGCTGTTCGGGTTCGAGGTGACGCCGGCGACGGTGGTGGCGTTCCTCACGATCATGGGCTATTCGCTCTACGACACCATCGTTGTGTTCGACCGTGTCAAATCGAATGAGCGGTCGTTGCCGGCGCGTAGCCACTTCACGTACCACGCGCTCGCGAACGTGTCGCTCAACCAGGTGCTGACGCGGTCGGTGAATACCTCGATCACCTCGGTGCTGCCGGTCGTGTCGCTGCTGATCGTGGGCGCCGGGTTCCTCGGCGCCGGCACCCTGGCGGAGTTCGCCACCGCACTGCTGATCGGCCTGCTCGTCGGCTCGTACAGCTCGATCTTCGTGGCGATGCCGACGGTCGCGTGGCTGAAGGGCTATGAGCCGGGCTGGGCTGCTGCGCAGGTCGCGGCCGATGCCGCCGGCCGCCTCGATTCGATGGAAGCCGCCACCCAGGCGCTCGCCGCAGAGAACTACACCCGCAGCGCCCCGCCCCGCCCCCGAAAGAAGGGCCGCCGCCGCTAGCTCCTACTGGCCGGTGACTCCCGCACCCGGCGGCGCACGACTCATCGTTCAGCCGCGGTCTGGCGCCCTCCAGCATGCTGTAGCGAACAGATTGCAGGGAATTCACCTGACAGATTGCAGATCTTGCAGAGTGCACATTGCAGGAGAATCTCCGTGAAATAGATCTTCTGCTACCAACACCAAATGTCATATATCCGTAATCATTCCGACAGCGTACGTGCGTTCGGTTGTGGCACCGCATCGGTAAGATGAACGTATGTTCTCTCAGGTGCAGCAGGCGCTCGACTCGCTCGCAGCAGCGCTCGACGGCGTCGACGGCGCCCCCACCGTGGAGCTGCGCGAGGCGCTGGGGTTGGCCAAACCGCTGCGCGCCAAGCTCGAGACGCTCGAGACAGCGGTGGCGTCTCAGATCGCGCGGCGCGAGCGTCACGGTGACGGGGGCGCGGGGGTGCTGCACGAGATCGCGGCAGTGCCGCGCTCAGAAGCGGCGCGCAATGTGCGCACCGCCGCCGAGCTCGAGCAGTTGCCCGGTGCGCAGTCCGCGTTGGCCGAGGGCGAGATGTGCATGGCGAACGCCGCTCGCTTGGCTCGGGCCGCGCGCGACACCAGCCCCGACGCGGTGCAAGACGACGCTGAGTTCGTCCACATGGCCAAGACGCTGCCGCCTGACGAGTTCGCCCAAGCGTCCCAGCGCTGGACCGCACAGCACCAGAACGCTCCGGACCTCGCTGAGCGGCATCGCCGCAATCGCCGCAACCGCAGCGTGCGCTTTTGGAACGGCGACGATGGAACCGTGCAGATGCGCGGCGCGTTCGACGCCGAGATGGGTGCCCGCATCCAGGCCCGCATCCGCGACGAAGCCGAACGCCTCCGCCAAGCCGACCGCCGCCTGATGCGCAACGGCACTGCCGCGAACCCCGAGGACGCCGCCCTTCAAGAAGCAGCACACAACAGCTCATCAGGCGACGGCGTGGCACCCAGCGGCGCAGCACGCAACGGCGCGGTGCGTACCCGCGACCAGCGCATGGCCGACGCGCTGGACCGCATACTCGCTCACGCTGCCCCGGCGCCTTCCAGTAGCGCACTCCTGAGTGGCTCGCCATCGGATGAGACCGCTGCGGGCGACGAAACGAGCAGCGACGAATTGACAGCAAGCGCATCTCGCAACGACGCCGCCGGGTGCGGCCACACAGGCTGCGACAGCACAGGCTCAGCGGGACACAGAGCCCATTCCACGCAGATCATCGTGCGAGCCGACCTCGCAGACCTGCTTGGCGAGCAGGGCGGCATCGGCGAGATCGCCGGCACCGGCCTCCTCCCCGCCGGCGTGGTCGATCGGCTGAGCTGCAACGCTGACGTCTCAATGGTGCTGTTCGGCGATCCGCTCACACCGCTCTATGAGGCTGTCGCTTCACGAGCGCCCACCGCAGCACAGCGCCGCGCCCTGATCGCCCGCGACGGCGCCTGCATCGGCTGCGGCGCCCCGCCTGGTGACTGCGAAGCCCACCACATCATCCCCTGGAAACGCGGCGGCCCCACCAAGATCGACAACCTCGTGTTGGTGTGCTGGTCCTGCCACGACCGCATCCACGACCACAACTGGCAAGTCGTGGTTCGCGGCAGCCGCTACCGGCTGATACCGCCCGACACCGAATCACCACCCAACCCCGCACCGTCCAAGAAGCCGACCATGTGCGCCAACCCCACGCTGGCCCATGAGGCCGGTCCGGCCGGCAAGCCCCGCCAATCGCATGAACCCGCCCTGTTCCCCTAGCGACCTGAGTGGTGAGTCGGTCGCGCTGCATGTTTTGCCGTCGCTGACGTCCGTTGCCGCGTCAACGGCGGTTCGCTGACATTCCGAGACTGACCGAGTGACGTTCCCGCAGGGTCACCTTTCCGAAAGCCCCCATGGCAATCTCGAAGCCGCCATCCGGCGTGCGGATCTCACCTGCAGCGGGGCCGCCGCTAGTTGTAATGCCCATGGACGTTGTTGACGGGCGGGGTCTTGGGATGAGTTGAGCCTCCGTGGCAGTGTGGGGTTTGTTGGAATCCCAGGCTGCGAACGGAGG
>Ga0209020_1000041_pt1 | contig 154345 bp, 151 predicted proteins | sample PinacodermBB_FD_187298 | JGI IMG/M metagenome (GOLD analysis project Ga0209020, IMG submission 187298) | Host-associated microbial community of the marine sponge Aplysina aerophoba from Gulf of Piran - sponge pinacoderm, lysed by bead... | ecosystem: Host-associated > Porifera > Sponge >... | reverse complement strand
GGGGGGGGGGGGGGGGGGGGGGGCTGTACGCGGCGGATAAAGGCAAATATCCGCCCCGTACCCGACTGTCGCAGGGAGCCGCCCCATGTCCGCATCCACAGAACTCGACCGCTCAAAGATATTCGCTAAGCCGGCCGCACGCAACAGGCAGAGGGGGGCTACGGGGATGGTCCTGTTCATGGTGGTCTGCGTTGCAGCTGCCCTACTCCCCGCCACGGCGTCGGCCCATGAGCCCACGATTGAGACCTACACCTATGAGGTGGATGTGGAGAAGACCCGGCAGGTCCCAGTGTACACCTGGGTAGACGAGCCGATTATGGCAACGCGTGAGGTTCCAGTCTACCGCTATTTTACGGGGCGGGTCCGGGTGTCGCCGTATTGGGAGAAGTACACCTACCGGTTGCCATGCGAGACCATCATTATCGGTAATGAGGTTGGTACCTATTGCCCGCCGCCGAAGACATCGTGGCGGCAGGTTTACAACTACCAAAGAGTGACCAAGAGAGTGCAGACCGGCACCCGAACCGAGACCTACGACACCGGCCGGACCCGCCGGGTGCAAGAGCAGACCGGCACCCGAACCGAGACCTACACAACGACGGAGACCCGAACCGGAACCCGCCAAGTCCACGACCCCCACTACGAACCCACCCCCACGGCGACCCCCGACCCCGCACCGGCTCCATGCCCTGAAGGCACCAAGCGGCACCCGGCTACCAAGGGCTGCTATTCCGCGCCGACACCGACACGCGAATCCGTGATTTGCCCCACTGGATATCAGGCGCCGCCGCTGCCTGCCACAACTCGGCGCCCCGGTTCCGACGAAGAAGTAAAGATCGCGACGGAGGAACAGATCAGGCAGAATCCCAGCATGGCCCGTTATGCGATCTATTGGAAACGGCATGCCGACACTGCTGGCTGCTTTGGGTTGGTTTACCCACCGGCTGGGACAAGTTCTGTTGATGTGGCCGCTGCTGTGCGCTCGTTCGGCAGCAACTTGGACACCTTCATAGGCGAGGTGCTGAAGGCGGCAGACAAGGCGACGATTGCCACGCCGGCTCTGAGGGAGGGAGTCCTCTATGGGTCTTTGATCCGCGACCTGGTCGACTATTACCGGGGCGAGGACATCGACCAGCGCACGCTCGACTTGCCGGCGACCCTCAGGGCTCTCGCCGTCGTTGGTCGGGGCACGATGGCAACGACCAAGGTGCTGGCCCGGGGCATGTACTCCGCGGTCTGCAACCCAGAGGGCACGGGCACTATCAGCGGTGTGTCTGGTGGCGCCGTAACTGCTTTTCTCAGGGGAAGTGCCAGAGAGATCGTTCGGAGGATCTCTGGGCCTGCTGGGCTTGCGACGACACTTGGTAGCAATAGGTCGATTACCGGTGCGTGCAATAGGTGGCCTCTGGAGGCGGCCCCGGCCTCGGCGCCGACTGCGACGGCTACAGCGACGCCGGCGGCCACCCCGACGGCCACGCCTGTGCCCGAGTCCGACGACGACAAGGGCGGAGGCGATGAGCAAGGACCGCCGCCGGTGTTCGACAACCACCGCTGCCGACAGATCAGTTCCACTTACCGGATATGTCACTACCGCACCCCCGACGGCTGGGTAGAACGACACTATGACGACTCGTGACCCCACCGGTTCCCAGACCGGTCGGCACCGGGCCGGTAGACCGACAGATCCGCAATCACCTGCCCCAACCGCAAAGAATCTGGTGCAATTTGCGCGGTCGAAGAGAGTCTCGATACCGACAGCCGCTGATAGGGTGTCAGCATGGTCCGGCAACTCGGAAGCATGAGACGGAAAAAGACCGAGTTCATTGTGGCGTTCGTTTCGCTTTTCGGGGCGCAGATGATTGCCCGCCGTGTTGCTGAGGTCTGGTACTGGTGGGTTCTGGTTGCTCTAGCGGTGTGGCTGGTGCTCTACTACGGTCTGCTGCTGTTCATAAGGCTGTGGGACCGGCGCCGACACTTGAATCCGGCAGCACATGATGTGGCGGAGCATGTCGATAGCGCCGGAGAGGCACGGACCGACCAGCCGGTTCGCAGCAGTTAGCCAGACATTTTGTTCCCATTCAGAAACCAACTCCATAGACGATTCCGAAACGGATGATTCTGGCGGCTCCGAGTGCCGCCGCTCCCATAGCCGAAGCCGTTTGAGCAGTCGATCCGCCTGCCGTCGGCGCTAGTCCAGAGTTCCCCGCAGGGCGGTGGCCCACCAGATGCCCTCACGTTGGACGGCGGACACGGCAAAGATGCAACCGCCCTCTCGGGCACCGAGGTGCCCACACCTACGACAAGCGCTGAAATGAACTGGGGGCCACCCCGCTCCGCAGCGATGGTGGCCCCCAGGCTCAGTTCTTTGGGTGGTTGATGTTTGCCGGGTGGCTACATCATGCCGCCCATGCCTCCCATTCCTCCCATACCGCCCATGGGGTCGCCACCGGGGGGCATCGGGGGGCCGGGGGGCTCGGGCTTGTCGGCCACCAGGCACTCGGTGGTGAGCAGCATGGCGGCAATGGAAGCCGCGTTCTGCAAGCCGGCCCGGGTCACCTTGGCGGGGTCGATGACGCCCGCAGCCACCAAGTCTTCGGTGACGCCGGTAGCGGCGTTGAACCCGATGGTGCCAGAGGTGTCCTCGACGTCGCGCACCACAATGGAGCCCTCGAAGCCGGCGTTGGAGGCGATGAGGGAGCACGGCACGCTCAGCGACTCAAGCACGATCTTGGCGCCGGTTGACTCGTCGCCGCTGAGGTTGTCGACCACCTTGGCCACCGACGGGCGGGCCCGCAGCAGGGCGGTGCCGCCCCCGGCGACCACGCCTTCTTCGATGGCGGCCCGAGTGGCTGACAGCGCATCCTCGATCCGGTGCTTCTTCTCCTTGAGCTCCACCTCGGTGGCGGCGCCCACCTGGACGACGGCCACGCCGCCGGCCAGCTTGGCCAGGCGCTCCTGGAGCTTCTCCCGATCCCAGTCGGAGTCGGTGTTGTCGATCTCCTGGCGGATCTGAGCCACGCGGCCTTCAACGTCGGCCTTGGAGCCCGCACCTTCCACAATGGTGGTGTCGTCTTTGGTGACGATCACCTTGCGGGCGGTGCCCAAGAGATCGAGGGTGACGCCGTCGAGATTGAGCCCTACCTCTTCGGCCACCACCTGGCCGCCGGTGAGGATGGCCATGTCTTGAAGCATGGCCTTGCGGCGCTCGCCAAAGCCGGGGGCTTTTACGCCCACGGAGTTGAAGGTGCCCCTGATCTTGTTCACCACCAGGGTGGCCAGGGCCTCGCCCTCCACGTCCTCGCTGATGATCAAGAGCGGCTTGCCAGTCTGCATGACCTTTTCCAGCACGGGGAGCAGATCCTGCACCGAGCTGATCTTGCCCTGGTTGAACAGGATGTAGGGCTCGTCGAGAACGGCCTCTTGGCGCTCGGCGTCGGTCACGAAATAGGGGGACAGAAAGCCCTTGTCGAACTGCATGCCCTCGACGAAGTCGAGCTCCATGCCGAAGGTGTTGGACTCCTCCACCGTGACCACGCCGTCTTTGCCCACCTTGTCGATGGCCTCGGCGATGACGTTGCCGATGGCTTGGTCGGCGGCCGAGATGGAGGCCACCTGGGAGATCTCCTCTTTCTGGGAGATGTCCTGGGCTTGTTCGGCCAGCGAGTCCACCGCGGCGGCCACGGCTTGCTCGATGCCCCGCTTGAGGCTCATCGGGTTGGCGCCGGCGGCCACGTTGCGCAGGCCGTGGCGGACCATGGCCTGGGCCAGCACGGTGGCTGTGGTGGTGCCGTCACCAGCGATGTCGTTGGTCTTGGTGGCCACCTCTTTGATGAGCTGGGCGCCCATGTTCTCGAATTTGTCGTCGAGCTCCACCTCGCGGGCGATGGACACGCCGTCGTTGGTGATGGTGGGTGCGCCGAACTTCTTGTCGAGGACCACGTTGCGACCCTTGGGTCCAAGGGTCACCTTGACCGTGTCGGCGAGCTGGTTGACGCCTGACTCGAGGCCCTGGCGGGCCTCCTCCCGGAATTTGAGGATTTTCGTCATCGCGTCTACTTGACGATGGCGAGCACGTCACGGGCCGACAGGATCAGCAGATCCTCGCCGTCCACAGTGATGTCGGTGCCGCCGAATTTGCTGTACACCACGGTGTCGCCGACGGAGACGTCCAGCTGGATCAGCTCGCCGGTGTTGTCGGACCGCTTGCCCGGTCCTACGGCGATTACTTCACCCTGCTGGGGCTTCTCTTTGGCAGTGTCGGGGATGACCAGGCCGCTGGCAGTCATTTCTTCAGACTCACCGGGGCGGACAACGATTCGGTCATCAAGGGGCTGTAGCGCCATCTTGGCCTCCAAATATTCGGTTGACTTGAGCGTTAGCACTCTCAATAGGCGAGTGCTAAGAGTAGGGGTTGAGCCGCCTTGAGGCCAACTCAGGACTACGAGATAAAGGGCAGGGCTAGGTTGGGGTCGGCGCCGGTGTCCAACGGCGAGGGGCCGTCGAGTTGGAGCCGCTGCCACCCGGCGGCGGCCACCATGGCCGCGTTGTCGGTACACATGGAGCGGCTGGGCAGAAATCCGCTGATTCCGGCGGCCACGCAGGCGTCTAGCAAGCGCTCCCGCAGGGAGGAGTTGGCCGCCACCCCGCCGGCCAAACACAGGCCCTTGGCCCCGAATTCCTCGGCGGCCTTGCTGGCTTTGTACACCAGCACGTCGACCACCGCTTCCTGGAATGACGCGGCGATGTCGGCCACGACAAGGTCTTCGTGGGTTCGCACATGGTTGACCACCGCGGTCTTGAGGCCGCTGAAGGAGAAGTTATAACCGTCGTCGTACATGGGGCGGGGGAAGGTCACCGCCTCGGGATCGCCGTCCATGGCCAGCCGGTCGATGACTGGCCCGCCGGGGTAGCCCAAGTCCATGAAGCGGGCCACCTTGTCGAAGGCCTCGCCAGCGGCGTCGTCCAGAGTCTGGCCGATAAGCCGGTATCGGCCGAAAGCCTCCATCAGCACCAACAGGGTGTGGCCGCCGGACACCAGCAACACCACAACCGGCAGCTCCAAGTCGGGCTCCTCCAGGAAGGAGGAGTACAGATGGGCCTCCAGGTGGTTCACCGCTACGAACGGGACATCCCAGGCCAAGGCCAAGGACTTGGCCGCGCTGACCCCCACCAACAGGGAGCCGATGAGGCCGGGACCCGCGGTGGCGGCCACCGCCTCCACCTCGTGGTCGCTGAGTCCGGCCTCGATCACCGCTTGGGCCACCACCGGGGTGAGCAGTTCCACATGGGCCCGACTGGCGATCTCCGGGACCACCCCGCCATAGCGGGCGTGCAGGTCAACCTGGCTGCTGATCACCGAAGACAGCACGTCGGAAGGGCCGGACACGACGGCGGCGGCGGTCTCGTCGCAAGAGGTCTCGATGCCCAATACGATGGCGGGAGCTTCTTCGGGATAATCCAGGACGGTCATGCGCAGTCCAGTTCTACCGCGATTTTGACCAGGCGGTTGGCATAGTCGGGGTGCTGGATGTTGTCAGCCCGCATCACGACGGCATCCGGGGAGAGCCCCATGTCGGAGTAGTAACCCCGGTGAATGCCCACCGGGGCCAGCCCGAAGCGCCGATAAAGGGATTGAGCGGCGGGGTTGTCGGCGGCTACTTCAAGGGCCAGGCTGGTGTTGCGGCGGCGGGCGGCCAAGGCGAGAGCCAAGAGCAGCCGGGCGCCAATGCCCTGACCCCGGCAATCGGGGGTCACCGTCACGGTGGTGATGTGGGCTGCGTCTTCTTCGAAGGCCACTCCGGCGTGGCCGACTAGCCGGTTTTGATGAGCGATCACGTAGAGCCGCTCATCGGTGCGGGCCAATTCCGACTCGTAGACTTCCCGTGACCAGGGAACCGGATAGCACTGGGCGTCGATGGCCATGACTTCAGGCAGATGATCAGGGGTCATGGGAACGATCATCGGATCAAAGGTCCTGAGGTCATAGGAACGATCATCGGATCAAGGGTCCTGAGGTCATGGGAACGATCATCGGGTGTTCCAGTTGATGTCGGCGTCGGGAACCCGAAGGTATATCGGCTTCAACTCCCACGGCTTGACGAACTCCTCGCGCAGGGCCCGAGCATGGGCCAGTTGAACTAGCGAGGCGGCCGAGGGGTGGGCCAAACCCTGTTCGGCTATGTCGGTTTTCTGGAGTCCGTCGAACACCTCCGAGTAGCGGCGGGCTCCATCGCCCACCAGCAGCACTTCTTCGCTAGTGGCCAGCAGCTCGGAGGCCAGATCGTCGGGAGTGCCCACCTGGGCCTCAGACACCCTTTGGACCCCACCGGGGACCTGGCGGTAGAAGGCGTAGAACAGCTCACTGCGTCGGGCGTCGATAGCGGCCACGATCAAACGGTTGGTGTGGCGCACGGCAAAGGCCAGAAGGTCGAGGCTGGAGACTCCGATCATCGGTACGCCTAGGGCGTAGGCCATGGCCATGGCGCTGGAGATGCCCACTCGCAGCCCGGTGTACAGGCCTGGTCCGAGATCCACGGCCACACATCCCACATCCTGGAGCTCGACCCGGGCCTGGCGGGTCACGAACTGTATTTGGGGGGCGATGTTCTCCGCGTGGCGGCGACCCCGGGCGCTGTGAGCCGAAGCCAGCACCCCCTCGTGCCCACCGAGGGCGCATCCCACCTGCTGGGTGGCCGATTCGATGCCCAGAATCAACACGGGGGCTCCCCGATCCACTGGCGAATCGCGGCAGCCAGGGCGTCAGACCGGGCTTGCCAGCGAGGTCCTACGGGAGACAGCACCACCACCCGCTCGTCAGGGGAGTTGATTGGGCCGTCGACGAAGGTCAGTGCCACTTCGAGGTAGTCGTTGGGCAGGGCCTGGCGGATGGCGTCGCCCCATTCGATGAGGGTGACCCCGTCGCTGTCGAGCAGTTCGGGCAGGCCCAAGTCGAGCACTTCGGAGACCTGTTCGAGCCGGAAGACGTCGAGGTGATGAAGCAACAGCCGCCCGTGGTACTCGCGGGCCAAGGTGAAGGTGGGGCTGGTGACTGGCTCATGGATGTCCAGGCCGGCAGCGAACCCCTGGGTAAAGGTGGTTTTCCCCGCCCCCAAGTCGCCCACCAGCAGCAGCAAGTCGCCGGGTTGGGCTAACTCGGCCAAGCAGGCGGCCAGTTTTCGGGTGTCCTCCGGCGAGCGACTGCGAGCTCGGATCATTGGGACGTCTGGGCGCATTCGGGCGGGCGGATGGGAATCATCTGCTCATCGCTATACGGGCTCGGACCAAATCGGAGCGCATCTGGGCCTCTTGGAGGCCGCCGCCTCGCAGAATGGCCGCCGGATGGTAGGTGGGGATGACCACCGCGCTGGTTGTGATCATGTCGCCCATCGGATAGCTCTGGCCTCGCAACTTGGTGATCCCAGTTGTGGTGTCCAGTAGCAGTTTGGAGGAGAAGTTGCCCAGAGTGATGATCACCTTTGGGGCGATGAGTTCGACCTGTTGCTCCAACCACGGGCGGCAGGCGGCGATCTCGTCGGGTTTGGGGTCTCGATTGTCGGGAGGGCGGCACTTGACCACGTTGGCGATGTAGCACAGATCGCGGGTGAGCCCCATCTCCTCGGCCACCAGCCGATCGAGGAGCTTGCCCGAGCGGCCCACGAAGGGAAGGCCCTGCTTGTCCTCTTCGGCACCGGGCCCCTCGCCGACGAACATCAGATCGGCGTCAGGATTGCCCATCCCGAACACCACCTGCGTCCGGCCCTGGGCCAGCCCGCAGTTGGTGCAGCCCGCCGCTTCAGCGGCAACCGCCCCCAACGTCAACGTCATAAGCCAAGATTACGCCCCTTTTGGGGCGTTGAGACATGCTCGAATCGCGCTCCGGGTTCTATAGGACGGCAGGGTGGGGGTGCGGTACGGTCGGCGGTGATGTTGGGAGTTGGCGAAGGTGTGTCGGTGGGGCACTGGACCGATGAGGCGGCCCTCACGGGGTGCACGGTGGTGGTGTTTCCCGAGGGGACCACGGCTTCAGGAGAGATACGGGGGGGAGCGCCCGCCACTCGGGATTTCGCCTTGCTGGCGCCGGAGCGGACGGTGGCCCAAGTGGATGCGGTGGTGCTGTCGGGAGGCTCGGCGTTTGGGTTGGCTGCGGCCGACGGGGTGATGCGGTGGTGCGAGGAGCGAGGTCGGGGGTTTGAGACCAAGGCCGGCCGGGTGCCCATCGTGGTGGGGTTGTCGCTGTACGACCTGGCCGAGGGCGACGGCTCGGTGCGTCCCGAACCCGATGCCGGCTACGCCGCCGCCCAAGCTGCTCAAGAGGGGCACCCCCCTCGGGGACGGGTAGGGGCCGGTACCGGGGCCACCATGAACAAGTGGCGAGGTGCGGAACACCGTAAGCCGGGGGGGCTGGGTGGAGCGCTGCTCCAAGTGGGCGATGTGCTGGTGGGCGCACTGGTGGCGGTGAACGCCTCGGGGGCGATCAACGACGGAGCCGTGGTGGACGCGCTGGTGGGCGGCACCTACGAGCATCGGCCGGCCGACCCCTTTGCTGCTGAGGAAGATCCCCTGACCCCCACCAACACAACCATCGGGGTCCTCGCCACCAACGCGGCGCTTGACAAGGTGGGCTGCTATCGGGTGGCCCGCAGCGGCCACAGCGGCATGGCCCGAGCGCTGCTGCCGGCGCACACCGATGGCGACGGAGACGCACTGGTGGTGGGAGCGACCGGCCAAGTGGAGGCTGATTTCGGACTTGTTCGGCTAATGGCCGCAGCGGCGGTGGAGACAGCCATCCGGACAGTGGGCCGACATTGATGGCGTTCGAGGAAAATGGGACGGGGAATATCTTGATGGGCCATTATGGCGGTGCTTGGATTCGACCACGAAGGGGGCTGGCATGAAGGACTTGGCTGGGAAGGTGGCGGTGATCACCGGGGCAGGCAGCGGCATGGGACGGGCCATGGTGCGCAAGGCCGCTTCTGAAGGAATGCACGTTTTGGCCGGCGACATCGACGAGGCCGGGTTGGCCGAGACGGTGGGCGGCTTGGAGAACGCCCAGCTCATGCTGACCGACGTGACCAGCCCCGACGCCAACGAGGCTCTGGCCAACGCGGCGTTGGAGCGGTTCGGCGGCATCCACCTGGTACACCTCAACGCCGGAGTGCTCACTGGCGGGTTCACCTGGGAGAACACCGTGGACGACTGGCGCTGGGTGCTGGATGTGAACCTGTGGGGGGTGATCCACGGGGTGCGCAGCTTCATTCCCCGGATGCTGGACAAGGGCGAAGACGGCCACGTAGTCATTACCGCTTCGGTGGGCGGGCTCACCGCTGGGGGGCTGCTGGGCCCCTACTCCACCTCGAAGTACGGGGCGGTGGCCATTGCCGAGTCGCTCCATCGGGAGCTCGACATCATCGACGCACCCATCGGGGTGTCGTGTCTGTGCCCCGGTCCGGTGGCCACCGGCATCTTCCGGGCCGAGCGCAACCGCCCCGACACCTATGACGACACCTGCGGCCCCATGTCGGCCGACGCTGAGGCGGCTGCCTTCCACCGAGCCCTGATCGACGCCATCGACGAGGGCACCGACCCGGCGGAGATCCCGGAGCTGGTGTTCGACGCGGTGCGCGACGAGAAGTTCTGGATCTTCCCGCACCCCGACTTCAAAGAGAGGATCGCGGCCCGCACCGAGTCGATAATGAACGACACCAACCCCGAGTACACCGTGGGGTTGCCCAACGCCATACCGCCGTCTCGCTAGTTCGCTCTTATCCGGTGGAGTGGCGGCGGGACCTGCTGTTTAGCTAAAACGCAGGGGGACGCGGGGGCCGAATTGGCAGACGATTTCGTAGGCGATGGTGTCGAGGCGCTCGGCAATCTCGGTGGCGGTTATCTCCTCATCGCCTTGGCGGCCCAACAGGATGACCTCATCGCCGGACGACACCGGGTGGCCGACGCCGCAGTCCACCATTGTCTGGTCCATGGTCACGACTCCGGCGATGGGGCGTCGCCGACCCCCGATCAGCACCTCGCCTCCGTTTAGGCCGAGGCGCCGAGTCCAGCCGTCGGCGTAGCCGATGGGAATGGTGGCCAGCTGCGTGTCGCCGGGCGCGGTGTAGTGGTGGCCGTAGGACACGGGCGTGCCAGCGGCAATGGTCTTGACCATGGCTACTTCGGTGCGAACGGTCATGGCGGGCTGAAGCGGTAGGCAGCCGTCCATTGCCGGGGACGGGGGGATGCCGTAGAGGGCGATTCCACAGCGCACCATGTCGAAGCGACCGGCTGGTTGGGCCATGGACACGGCCGAGTTGGCCAGGTGGCGGCAGAAGTTCTGGTGGCCGGCAAGTCGCAGTCGGGACAGCAAATGGTTGAACTGCTCGATCTGGTAAGCGGTAAATGGATTCTCGGCCTCATCGGCAACCGCGCAGTGGGTCCACACGCCGGCCAGTTCCAGCGTGTCGCGCTCGGCGATGGCGTCGGCCAGCATCAACACCTGAGCAGGCGGGGCACCGACCCGGGACATGCCGGTGTCGACCATGAGATGGACGGGCAGCCGCTCGTTGGCAGCTGCTGCGGCGGCTGCGGCCGCAGCCAAGCCCTCGCCTTGGTACACCGTGGGGATGAGCCGATGCTCTACCACTTCGGCAAACTCGTAGGGGCGGGGCTCTGACAACAACAAGATGGGGACTTCGATACCGTCCTCACGAAGCTGGCGGCCCTCGTCCACCAGAGCCACCGCCAGCGTGGAGGCGCCCGCTTCCACGACGGTTCGCGCTACCGGGATCATGCCGTGCCCGTAGGCGTCGGCCTTGACCACTGCGCACAGCTCGGCCGGGTGGACCAGTTCGGCCAACAGCCTGGCGTTGTGGGCGATGGCCTCCAGGCTGATGTCGGCCCAAGTAGGTCTCATGGAGTCGCCTCTTGCTGAGCGGCGGCCTCCCACACCTTGGGCAGGGCGAGAAGTAGATCAGACGCCGCCATCCCACCAGCGGGCCGGGTGTTGGCCGCTTGCCCATGTAGCCAGGCTGCGGCCGCGGCCGCATTCATGGGCTCGACTTCGGCGCTGAGCAGGCCGCAGATGAGACCGGCCAGCACGTCGCCGGTGCCGGCAGTGGCCAGCCGGGCGTCGCCGTTGGCAACGGCCAATGCGTCGCCGTCTGGGGCTGCCACCACGGTGGTGGGGCCCTTTAGCAATACGTGGGCGCCGGTGGTAGCGGCCAGCGAGCGGGCGGCGGCGAAACGGTCGGATTCGGGGGCCGAGCCGGTGAGGACGCGGTATTCGCCGTCGTGGGGAGTCAACACGGTGGGGGCAGTGCGGTGGATGAGCACGTCAGGCGCATCTGTCCCCAGAGCGCTGAGGCCGTCGCCGTCGACCACCAGGGGCAGTTGCACCTTGGCGATCAGATCGCGGACCGACTCGACGGTGTTGGCCTGTTGGCTCAGCCCAGGTCCCACCAGCATGGCCTTGAATCGGGAGAGGTCGCCGGCACAGGCCGCCGTGCCCCAATTGTCGGCGGGCAGCGGGCAGCCAACGGCTTCGGTGGGCGCTACCGGATCGTGGGTGAGGCCGGGGGTGCTCAGCCGGACGTAGCCCGATCCGCCTCGCATCGCCGCCGTGGCGGCCAAGTGGGCGGCTCCAGTCATGCCCGGTGACCCGGCGATAACCCAGCAGGCAGTCTGCCATTTGTGTGCTTCGGCTGGCCGGACAGGCAGCCAACTGCTGACATCGTCGGCGGTGACCATGTGGGTACGGGCAGCCGAGATGTCGAGTCCGATGGAGGCCACCGTGACCTGGCCGCAATGCTGTGCGCCGGGATGGAGAACCAATCCCGGCTTGAGCGCTCCGAAGGTGACGGTTTGCTCGGCTGTCCAAGCCTGGCCGTGGATCTCCCCGGTCAAACCATCCACCCCGGAGGGGATATCAGCGGCCAACACAGGCGCCGAGCAGCCGGGGCGATCGAGAAAAGCCGGGATGGCGGGTGGGGAATACGGCCGACGCAAGCCGGTGCCGTAGGCCGCGTCTATGGCCAAGTGGGCGGCGGGCAAGGAGGCCGGGGCGTCGGCGGCGTCGATCACAGCCACACGCACGCCTCGGAGTTTCAGACGCCGAGCCGCCGCCCGTCCGTCAGCGCCGTTGTTGCCTTTGCCGGCCAACACGGTCACCCGTCGTCCGTAGCTTCCCCCCAGCATGTCCAAGGTGGTTCGGGCCAACGCGGCACCGGCCCGCTCGATCAGCTCTTCAACCGGCTCGGGAGCGGCCGCGTCGATGGCTGCCATCTCGGTTGGCGTGACAATGGGGATCATGGCCGCCAGCGGTCGGCCAGCTCCGCCACTGGCTCCAGCAGGAGAGCTTCGGTGGTGATGTCGCCCAGCCGGTCGAGGCGGAAGTCGGGTTCGGTCTCCGTGACCTCATCGCGCAAGGCGGCGAATCGGTTCCGATAGCCCTCCAGCACTCTTTGGGCCGCCTCTGGTGAGAGGCTGGGCTTGAACCGCACGTGCAGCAGGGTGAGCCCGGTGGTTTGGCGGTCTTTGACCTCGGGGATCAGCACAATGGTCCTACCATCGGAGCGGCCCCGCGCCGCTCGAACCTGTCGCTCGACGGCCACGAGGTGCTTGCTGCCCCGCAAGGTGGGGTCGCGTTCGGTGCGAGAGGCCAGTCCCACAGTGATGCCGCCCCGGTCGATCACATGGATGGTGGTGCTGGGGGCCTCCGGGTCGCCGCTGATGCCGTAACGGATATATCCGGTGACTTCGTCCACCGCCGAGTCGAGGGCGGTCAGCGTGCGCAAAGTTTGGTAGCTGAGCTGGTGGCGGGAGGCGCCGGCGTCGAGGACGGACCGGATCAGCGGCAGCTCCAGCAGCGACTCTTCGGCCCGGGAAATACCCACAGTGACGGTCTTGGCCTGATGGCGGATGGCGTCGACCGGTCGGGTCAACTCGCCGACCGCCACGGTGAGCATGGCGGTTAGGTCTTCCAGCACCACCGCGGGGGTGCCCACTCGACCTCGTTCCAGTTGGTAGGCATCGAGCGGAGCGATACCTAACGCGTAGCGGTACATAGAGGCCATTTCGGCCGCGGTGCCCGCTTCGAGGCATCCGTTGTAGCGGCCCTGGCGCAGGTCTTGGAAGAACTGCTGGGCCGCGGGGGTAAATTGAGAGCGAAGCCTTTCCAGCAATTGCTGGCTGTCGGTGCCAGTATCGATGTCAGTATTGCTGATGGCCACCTCGGCTTCGATGGCCGCCCGGGTCTCCCGCAGGGGCTGGGCCAATTCGTCGATGGCCAGCGCCGACTCATAGCCGAAAAGGTGTCCGACCATGGTGGTCAAAACGAAAGCCAACTCAGGGTAGGCAGTGGTAGGGGTGGCGATGACTTCGGCGGCGGCATCGAATCGGGCTTCGGTTCCGCTGGTGATCACGATGGGTGCAGCCTTGTGGGCTCGGAAGATGGCCACCTCTTTGGCCACGTCATCAGCGGTGGAGTCGAACAGCCCGGCGGCGCAGACAAGGATCAGCGGTTCGGAGGACAGATCGATGTGCTTTTTGTCTTCGGTGGTGTCGCAGGCGATGGACTTGTAGCACAACTCCGAGAGCTTGATGCGCACTTCTTCGGCGGCCACCCGGTTGAGCCCGTTGCCCACCACGGCCCAGTAGGTGCGACCCAGAGCGTGGCGGCGGACGATGTCGGCGATGCGATCGTGAAGGTTGAGCACATCGGCCATCGCGGCAGGGAGCTCACGCAGCGAGGTCAGCAGTTGCTGACGGCGCTCGTGCAGGCGGGGGTTGACCGGAAGCTCCCCGTTGACGGCGTCGGCCAGGGCCACGGCCAACAGCACCCCGGCAGCCACTTGGGCGTAGAACGCCTTGGTGGAAGCCACGCTCATCTCCACGTCGCGGCCATCGGAGGTGTAGAGCACCCCGTCGGCCTTGTCGCACAGATCGCTGTTGCGCCGGTTGACGATGGCGATGACCGCTGCTCCCCGGCGCCGAACTAGATCGACGGTGCGGTTGGTGTCGGTGGTGGTGCCCGATTGGCTTATGGCAATGATCAGGGTGTCGCTCATATCGGCCTTCAAGCCGAACCCCGACAGCTCGGTGGCCTGAACCGAGGTGACGTGGTGGAGGGGCAGTTCATGACGCAGGAAGTGGGCCAAGCTGTGGGAGGCCACCGCGGCGGTGCCCTGGCCGATGACGATGAAGTTGACGATCTGGCCGCTGGCCAGCCGCTGCACCAGGGAGTCGGGCAGTGTCTCGGCCCCCAGCTTCACTGCCAGGGTTGGGGTGTGCGATTCGCTCTTGGTGCTGACGATTCGGCCCCGCAGGGTTTTGCGGAACGACTCGGGCGATTCGGTGATCTCTTTCAGCAGATAGTGGCGGAAACCCCGGCGGTCGACGTCGCGGGTGGTGATCTCGGCATCGGCTATGTCGGCGGCGGCCACCGGCAGCGGCGTGCCGTCGTAAGAGAAACGCTGCACGGCCGCCAAGTCCCCGGCGTGGTCGCGGTTGAGAACCACCACCTGACCCCGGCTGGCGTCAGCGTTGTCGGGATCAGATGGGGTTTCACCGTCCATGCGAAGGTAATGGTTGGCCTGTTCAACCAGTCCGTAGGGCTCGCTGGCCACCACGTAAGCGTCTTCGGCGGCGCCGATGTAGAGGGCTTGGCCGCTGCCCCGCAGGGCCAGCAGGAGTTGGCCGGGGTTGGCCGCGGTCTGACCGGCGATGGCCACCGAGCCGGTGAGGTCGGCGACGGTGCCTCGGAATACGTCGATGGCGCGGTCTGAGCCGTCCAGCCGGGCAGACCAGAGCGTGGGGATGACCTTGGCGTCGGTGGTGATGCCGGGATCGAGGGCCAGACCATGCTGGGCCACCAAATCGGTGTGGTTGTCGACGTCCCCGTTCAAAGCTCCAATGGTGTAGATCCTGTCGGGGCCTTCAATCGTTTCGGAGTTGAGCGGGTGGGCGTTGGCTTCGTTGATCATCCCCACGCTGGCCCAGCGAGTGTGGCCGATGACCACCGCAGAAGCCGCTTCGGCGTCCACCGCGGCGGCTAGCAGCTCGTCGGCGGTGACGGCCGCTCGCAGTGCGGCGGTATTGTCGCCGAGTTCGCCGATCTCGGCGGCGGCCTTGTAGACGAAGCTCAGGGAGTTGTCGGCCCAGCGCACCGAGCCCGACCGGAACAGGGGATCGGCGGCTCGCTCGGCCAGTGCCGCAGCCACCGCTGGGGTTGAGGGGTCGAGGCCGTGACCGCTGACCATGATGTGGAGTCCCGCCGAGTCCCGCCCTCGGACTTCCAACCGGTCTAGCGCCGACAGGGCGATCTGCACTGAGCTGAACGCGGCCAGGGCAGGTTCGCGGGCCGTAGGCCCGGCCAAGGCAGCCACCGCGTCGGCGGTGCTCAGCCGGTCGTTGCCGATGGCCCAAAAGGCGTCCTTCAAATGGATCAGCGCAGCGTTGACCGCCTCATTGGCCCGGTCACCGGCGGATCGGTCGAGATCGCTTTCAAAGGCGCTGATCAGCCGGTCGATCTCGTTCAGGGTCGCCCGGATTGTGGCCCGCAGCGTTTTCTCGGCCAGCAACGCCTGGAGTCCAGGGGTGCCCTGGAGCAAATGGTCGGTTCGGATCAGGTTCTGGGCCCCGGCCTCGATGTGTTTGGCCAGGTCATCTGCGCCGCTCAAGTCGCGCAAAGAAACGACCACCGGGCTCAAAAGGTCGAGGACCTCGGCCGAGGTCGGGGGAACACGCTGTGAGTAGCGCCGTACCACCGCGACAATGCCGCACATCTCCCCCAAGGTTAGTGGGCGGGTTGGGAAATGACTTGCCGAGCGCCGGTGGGCTCAGATGCCGATCGCCTTGGCGACTTCGGTGGCGACGGATTCTGCGATCTCGGAGGTTTCGGCTTCGACCATGATTCGGATGACGGGTTCGGTTCCGGAGGGGCGGACCAGGATTCGGCCGTGGGTGCCCAGCGTCTGTTCGGCGGCAGCCACCGCGGCGTTCAGGCGGTTTTCGTCGATGGAGTTGGGGCCGGTGGCCACGTTGTGGAGCACTTGGGGCATCTTGGTCATGGCCTCTGCGGCCAGGTCGTTCAGGGGAATGCCTCGGTGAGCGACAACCTGAAGGAGCTGCAAGGCGGTGACCAATCCGTCGCCGGTATTGGCCAAGGTGGGGAAAATCACGTGGCCCGACTGCTCACCGCCCAGCGCCCAGTCGCCGTCTTGGAGGGCCGACCAGACGTGGCGGTCTCCCACTGGGGTGGTCACCACGTTGATGCCCCGCTGGGACATGGCCCGGTGAAAGCCCAAATTGGTCATCACCGTCACCACCACGGTGTTGCCGGGGAGGCGGCCCCGCTGGCGGCGGTCTACCGCGCAGATGGCGATGATCTGGTCACCGTCCACCAACTCGCCGGTGTGGTCCACGGCCAGCACCCGGTCGGCGTCGCCGTCGAAGGTGAGGCCCAAGTCGGCGCCCTGCCGGACGACCTCCTCGGCCACCGCTTCAGGGAAGGTGGATCCGCAACGGTGATTGATATTGCGGCCGTCGGGTTCGGCGTTTATGACCGTCACGGCCACACCGTGGGCCTGCAATGGGCTGGGAAGCGCGGCAGTGGCTGAGCCGTGGGCTGCGTCCACCACGACGCGGAGACCGTGGCCGTCGAAGTCGGCGGTGGCGGCCACCGCGGTCTGATAGTCGTGCAGCAATTCGGAGGCATCGGCGGTCAGCTTTGAACCGGCGGGATCGGGAGCCCAATTTCGGTTGGGGTCGGCCAATACCGACTCCAGGGCCGCCTGTACCTCGTCGCCCAGTTTTCGGCCTCCGGGACCGAACAGCTTCACTCCGTTGTCTGGCCACGGGTTGTGGGACGCAGAGACCATGGCGCCCGGGGTGTGGTCCCGGGCGGCGGTCCACGCCACTGCCGGGGTGGGGGCCACCCCCATGTCGAGGGTAGGAACCCCGACCGCACTGAACCCGGTGATCAGGGAGTCGGCAAAATCGGGGCTCGACGCCCTGGTGTCGCGGCCGATGACGACCGGGCCGGTCGGGGCCATCACCTCGGCAGCCGCTTGGGCCAGTCGGACGACGTCGTCGGGATGGAGCTCGTCGTAGGCTCGACCCCGAACACCGTCGGTTCCGAAGCGCAGCACGAGAAGGGCTTAGCGCTTGGAGGTCGGTCCCGCGGGCATCCTGTTTAGCGCTTGGAGTACTGAGGCGCCTTGCGGGCTTTCTTCAGGCCGTACTTCTTGGATTCCTTCTTGCGGTCGTCGCGGGTCAGGAATCCCGCCTGCTTGAGGGCGTCCCTCATCTCAGGATCCAATTCCACCAGGGCGCGAGAGATGCCCAGCCGCAGAGCCCCGGCCTGGCCGTTGGCCCCGCCGCCATGCATGGTGACATCAACGTCGTACATCTCGGCAGTGTTGGTGATCCGGAGGGGCTCCATGTAAGCCATCCGGTGGCTACGGGAGGGGAAGTAGTCCTCATCTTTGCGGCCGTTGACGGTCACCTGGCCGGTGCCGGGGCGGAATCGGACGCGAGCGACGGCTCGCTTGCGCCGTCCGGTGGCCTGGGTCAGGGGGACGGTCATCAAGACTCTCCGATGTGGGATCGAGCCCCGGCAATCTCCAAGGGCTGGGGCTGCTGGGCTTCATGGGGATGGATCGGACCGGCGTAGACCTTGAGCTTGCGGAGCATCTGGCGGCCAAGGCGGTTCTTGGGGAGCATCCCCTTCACCGTCCGGCGGACGGCCTCGGCCGGCTGAGTCTCCAACAGGTGTCCGTAACTGGTTTGGCGCAGGCCGCCGGGATAGCCGGAGTGGCGGTATACCTGCTTGTCGGTGGTCTTGCTTCCGGTGAGCACCACCTTGTCGGCGTTCACGATGATCACGTGATCGCCGGTGTCGAGATGGGGTGTGAACGTTGGCTTGTGCTTGCCTCGCAGCACGCGGGCCACTTCGGTAGCCATGCGGCCGAGAATGAGACCCTCGGCGTCCACGATGTGCCACGCGCGTTCGATGTCTTTGATTTTCGGCGAGTAAGTGGGCATCGGCTTTCCTTCAGACGCGATCCCGGGAAAGGCAATGATACGGCCCCAACCGGTGTACTGACAACTGCCCCGGCCAGTGTCGCGGCCAACAATCCACTAGTAGGTAACCGACCACAGGCAAAGCCCGTGGGGTGGGGCCAGGTTGGGGACTTCAGAGCGGTCTTTGGCGGCCAAGATGGCGGCCATGGCTTCGGGAGGGAGGCGGGCGGCACCGATGTCCACCAAGGCACCGGTGATGGAGCGGACCATTCGGTGGCAGAAAGAAGACGCCTCTATCTCGAAGCGCAGCAGTGCTTCATCGGCTGCACTCCAGGTAGCCCGGTGGACGACGCGCACCCGGGACTTCTCATTGCCGTCGGCGGTGTGCTGACGGCGGCAGAACGAGGAGAAATCGTGTTTGCCCACGATTGCGGCGGCGGCGGCGTTCATAGCGTCGACGTTCAGCGGGCGGTAGTAATGCCAAGCGGTGGAGGCCAAGAACGGATCGGGCACCTCCTGGTTGAGAACTGTGTAGCGATAAGTGCGGCTAGCGGCGTCGAAACGGGCGTCGAATCCTTCGGGGGCGGCATCTGCCGATCGGATGGCGATGGCCGGGGCCAACATGCGGTTGACCGCGGTGCGCATGCCCAAAAGGTCGGCGTCGTCAGGGGCATCGAAGCTCACCACCTGGGCCCGAGCATGGACGCCGGTGTCGGTACGACCGGCGCAGGTCAGCTCCACTGGCTGTTGCAAGTAACGGGTGAGGGCCTCGGTAAGGTCGCCGCCAATCGTGCGGACCCCTCTGTTGATGGCGAACCCGTGGAACGACCCGCCGTGGTAGGCGACCGTCGCTCGAACCCGCACGGCCGCTGTATAGCTAGACCAGCTCGATGCGGGCCATGGGGGCGTTGTCGCCGTAGCGGGGTCCCAGCTTCAGGATGCGGGTGTAGCCGCCGGGCCGGTTGGCGTAACGGGGGCCGATGTCCACCATGAGCTTGTCGGTCATCTCCGGGTCGCCCAGCTGGGCCAGGATTTGGCGGTGATTGTGTCTCCCGCCCTTCTTGGCCTTGGTGATGAGCTTCTCGGCCACCGGGCGCATGGCCTTGGCCTTGGCCTCGGTGGTGGTGATGCCCTCAGCGGCGATCAGCGATGCGACCAGATTGGCCATCATCAGTTTCTGATGCTGTGAGCTGCCGCCGAAACGGCGTCCTTTGCGTGGTCGTCCGGGCATGGCGTTGCCTGTTCTACGAGCGGGGGCCGGCCAGCGCGAGGCCCCGCTCGTCCAGCTTCTCGTTGACCTCGTCCAGCGACTTCTGGCCAAAGTTGGTGATGGCCAGCAGCTCGTCTTCGGTTCGGGCCAGCAGCTCGCCGATCATGTTGATCTGGGCGCGCTTGAGGCAGTTGCGGGGTCGCTCGGACAACTCCAGGTCTTCGATCGGGAGGTCCAGGTCGGGCGCTCCAGCAGGAGCGCTGCCCGCCTCCGCCATGGCCAGCCCCTGGGGCTCGTCGCTCATCTCTTCCACCAACTGCACAAGGGTCCGCAGGGTTGCGCCTGCGGAGGCCAAAGCATCTCGAGGGGTGATGGAGCTGTCGGTCTCGATGTCGAGCACAAGACGGTCGAACTCGGTGGACTGCTCCACCCGGGTGGGTTCCACGTTGTAGGCCACCCGCCGCACAGGGGAGAAGATGGAGTCGATGGGGATGACGCCGATGGTGGAGTCCAATTTGTTGATCTCGGCCGATACATATCCCCGTCCCTGGGAGACGGTTATGTCCATGGCCAGGCGGGCCTTGTCGTTCAGTCGGGCGACCACCAGCTCGGGGTTCAGCACTTCGACATCGGGATTGACGGCCAGGCTCGCCCCGGTCACCTCTCCGGGACCCCGCTGATCGATGCGAAGCTCCACCGCCTCTTCGCTGTGGCACCTAAGCACAAGATCCTTCAGGTTCAAGATGATGTCGGTAACGTCCTCGGACACACCGCTGATCGTGTCGAACTCGTGGAGAGCGTCGTCAAACCGCACCCGGATCACGGCTGCTCCGGGAATCGACGACAGCAGGGCTCGGCGCAAGGAGTTGCCAAGAGTGTGCCCGAAGCCAGGCTCCAGTGGGCCAATGGCGAATTTCTGGCGGTTGTCCTCGCTCTCGGTAACGGTTTCGACAGTGGGTCGTTGCATCACCAGCATGATCCGGCTCCCTCAGTTTTAGGAATGGTGTTGTTCAACTTGGTCAATTGATGGTCTTGAATGGCAAGAGGCCAGCCGGCCTACTTGCTGTAGAGCTCGACGATGAGCTGTTCTCGAACAGGCACATCGATCTGCTCACGCAGCGGGACATCTCTTACGGAGGCCTCGAAGCCGTCGTCGGCCCGGGTCAACCAGGCTGGCGGGGTTCGGTCGAGTACATCGAGGTTCCACCCCACCACGATCATCTCCCGGGCCTTGTCCCGCAGCGAGATCACGTCGTCTTTGCGGAGTCGGTAGCTGGGAATGTCCACCCGGCGGCCGTTCACATTGATGTGGCCGTGGGAGACGAGCTGGCGGGACTGGGGCCGGGTGGCACCCCACCCGAGGCGGTACACCACATTGTCGAGGCGCAACTCCAAGAACCGCAGCATGTTCTCGCCGGTGACCCCCTTGTGGCGGGCGGCCTCCTTGAAGATGTTGCGGAACTGGCGCTCGGTGAGGCCGTAGGTGTAGCGAGCCTTCTGCTTCTCCTGAAGCTGGAGCAGATATTCCGAGACGTTGCCCCGACGCCGGGATCTTCCGTGCTCGCCCGGGGGATAGGGGCGCCGCTCCAAGGCGACGGTCTCTCCCTTGGTGCCCCAAACATTCACGCCTAGGCGGCGGGAAACCCGAGATCGCGGACCGGTATAGCGAGACATGATCAGACCCTTCGCCGCTTTGCCGGGCGGCAGCCGTTGTGGGGAATGGGGGTGACGTCTTTGATGCCGGTGATCTCGATGCCCACCCCCTGGAGCGAGCGGATGGCGGTCTCGCGGCCCGATCCCGGTCCGCGGACGTGCACGTCTACCTTGCGAACGCCGTGTTCCATGGCCTTGCGCCCTGCTTGCTCGGCGGCCATCTGGGCGGCGAACGGAGTGGACTTGCGGGATCCCTTGAAACCGACGTTGCCAGCCGATGCCCAGGAGATGACGTTGCCCTGCTGGTCGGCGATGGTCACGATGGTGTTGTTGAAGGAGCTCTTGATGTGGGCTACCCCGTAGGAGATGTTCTTGCGCTCTCGGCGGCGGGGTCGACGCCCTCCGGCTGATGGCTTGGCCATTAGCGGTAATTCCTTTCCTGCTTCACTTCTTCATCACCTTTTTCTTTCCGGCTACGGTCTTCTTCGGTCCCTTGCGGGTGCGGGCGTTGGTGTGGGTGCGCTGACCCCGCACGGGGAGTCCCCGGCGGTGGCGCAGGCCCTGGTAGCAGCCGATCTCCATCTTGCGCTTGACGTCTTGGCTGGTCTCGCGGCGGAGGTCGCCCTCCACCCGGAGGTTGCCTTCGATGAAGTTGCGCAGACGGGCAACCTCTTCGTCGGTGAGGTCGCGCAGACGGGCGCTCTCCTCAACTCCGGTTTCCGCGCATACTTGGCGGGCCAGGGTCGGCCCGATGCCGTATATGTAGGTCAGGGAGACAACGGTGCGCTTCTCCCGGGGAATGTCGACGCCGGCGATACGGGCCATGGTTCAGCCCTGCCTTTGCTTGTGGCGAGGGTTGGTACAGATCACCCGTACGCGCCCGTGACGGCGTATGACCGTGCACTTGTCGCAGATTTTCTTGACGCTGGGTCGGACTTTCACGGCGTACCTTTCGTTGATCCGTTGAGCGCTGTGTCTATTGGCATTAGGGCTACTTGTATCGGTAGGTGATCCGGCCCCGTTGGAGGTCGTAGGGAGTCAATTCCACTTGGACCCGGTCGCCGGGGAGGATTCTGATGTAGTGCATCCGCATCTTGCCGGAGATGTGGGTCAGCACCTTGTGCCCGTTCTCGAGTTCAACTCGGAACATGGCATTGGGAAGGGACTCGGTGACCGTCCCTTCCATGATGATGGCGTCTTCCTTGTTTTTCGCCAAGGGCGACCTCTCCTGACGACTTGGCAAGCTGGTGCGGCTAACCGCGCGAATAACGGCCCACTATTTGAGCCGAATGGCAATGCTATCGGGCGATATCGATGGGGACAAACCGGCTGGTGGGCTTGAGTGGCACTAAAGGGCGTCGATCGCCTTGTTGAGACGGGCGAACACCTCGTCTTCGGTGCCCAACCCGTCGATCACGGACAGACAACCCCGATCCTCGAACCAGGCCAACAGCGGAGCGGTCTCGGCTTCGTAGAGCTCCAGCCGGCGGGCGATGGCCTCCTCAGTGTCATCGGCCCGGCCTCGGGCCAGCATCCGCTCGGTGACTTCGGCAATGGGAACGTCCAAATTGATGGCCAGATCGGGGCCGGTTCCCCCCAGGATCTGGGCGAGGGCGTCGGCCTGGGCGGTGGTACGGGGGAAGCCGTCGAGCAGAACGCCGTGGGCTCCGATGTCGGCGGCAGCCAGGCGCTCGTCCACGATGCCGATCATGATGTCGTCGCCGACGAGGTCGCCGGCATCCATCACCGCTTTGGCCCTCAGCCCCAGCTCTGTGCCCGCGGCTACCGCGGTTCGCAGCATGTCGCCGGTGGAGATGTGGATCACCCCATAGCGCTCGGACAGCAGCGAGGCCTGGGTGCCCTTGCCCGACCCCTGACGCCCCAAAATGACCAGCACCAGCGGCATTACTTCAAGAAGCCCTCGTAGTTTCGCATCATGAGCTGGCTGTCGATCTGCTTCATGGTCTCCAGAGCCACGCCTACGGCAATGAGCACAGAGATGCCGCTAAAGCTATAAGCCGCGGTGCTCTGGGAGGGTATGTACTGGGAAAGGGCGATGGCGGGAATGACGGCCACCGCGGCGATGAACAGCGCACCGGGCAATGTGATTCGGGACAGGATGCGGCCCAGGTAACGCTCGGTTTGGCGACCCGGTCGGATGCCGGGAATGAATCCGCCCTGCTTGCGGATCTGGTCGGCTTGCTTGACCGGGTCGAAGGTGATGGCGGTGTAGAAGTAGGCGAATCCCACGATCAACAGGGCGAAGACCACCAGATACACCGTGTCGGCGGGGTCGCCCAGATTGGTGTTCACCCAGTTTTGGACGCTCTCACCCCAGGTGTTGTGGTCGGGGTTGGAGTCGGAGGGCAGCACGGCCGACAACAGGATGGGCAGATACAGCACCGAGCTGGCGAAGATGATGGGGATAACGCCGGACTGGTTCACCTTCAGCGGGATGTAGGTGCTCTGGCCGCCGGCCATGCGCCGGCCCACCACCCGCTTGGCGAACTGCACCGGAATCTGCCGCTGCCCGTTCTCCACGAACACGATGGCCACCAGAAGTCCCAAGTACATGAGGGCGATTACGAAGACCGCGCCCCAGCCCGAAGACGCCTTCACCAGGGAGAACTGGTTGGGGATGGTGGAGACCACCGAGGCGAAGATGATCAGCGACATGCCGTTGCCGATGCCCTTTTGGGTGATGAGCTCACCCATCCACATCAAAAGAGCGGTGCCGGCGGTGAGGGTGAGCACCACCAGGAACACCCGGGGGGCAGTGAAGTTGGGCAGCAAGTCTATGGCCTGGTTGGCGTTGCCTCCGGTGAGGCTGAAGCCGCCTCCGCCGTTGTGGAACAGGAAGGAGAAGGAGGTGGCCTGGATGATGGCGATGGCAATGGTCAAGTACCGAGTCCACTGGGTGATCTTGCGCTGGCCGACCGCGCCCTGGTTCTGCCATTGCTCGATGCGGGGGATCACCACTCCCAGCACCTGCATGATGATGGACGCGGTGATGTAGGGGAAGATGCCCAGGGCGAATATGGCGAACTGCGCCAGGGCGCCGCCGGAGAAGAAGTTCAACAGCCCGGTGACGCCGCCAGCATCGGCCTGGTTGCGGAGCTGGTCTACGGCATCGAGGTCAACGCCAGGGGAGGGGATGGCGACACCGAGGCGGAATATCACCAGCATGGACAGGGTGAACAGGATCTTGTTCCGCAGGTCGGCCACCCGGAACATATTGAAAACCCTGGTGAGCACTGCGATTCCTACTCCTTTGACCCAGTCGGGCTTCGGCTATCGGTTGGTAAGGGCGTTGCCCTTGGCCGGCGGTCGGCCGGTGAAGGGTTTGGGCAACACCTCAACGCTACCGCCTGCGGCGGTGATGGCCGCCTTTGCCGACTCGGAGAATCCGTGGGCTTTGACGGTGACGGCCCGGGACAACTCGCCGCGGCCCAGCACCTTGGCCAGGGCGCCCTTGTGTAGGAGTCCGTGCTCGTGCAGCACCTCGGGAGTGATCTCGTCGAGCCCGGTGGCTTCGATGACGTCCAGATTGATGGCCTGGTATTCCACTCGGAACGGGTTCTTGAATCCCCGCAGCTTGGGCACTCGGCGGGCTAAGGGCATCTGGCCGCCCTCGAACCCGACGGGGATCTTGCTCCGGGCCCTTTGTCCCTTGGTGCCTCGGCCGGCGGTTTTGCCGCCCTTGCCGGCGATACCCCGAGCTTTGCGCTGGGGTTGCTTGCGCGATCCCGGAGCGGGTTTCAGATCGTGGACCTTCATGACTCCTCGGTCTCCTCCCAAGAAATGAGGTGGGACACCTTGTCGATCATCCCCCTGATTTCGGGGGCATCCGGCAGGGTGTTGGTCTGCCCGATGCCTCGCAGGCCCAAAGCCCGCAGCGTGCCGCGCTGTTTGGGCCGGGTGCCGATTCGAGAACGGGTTTGGGTGACCTTGATTGCCATGGCGACTACTCCTCGTCGTCCGCCAACGCAGCCGCAGACTGGCGCTCCGATTCCCGGTAGGCGGCAAGCAGTCCAGCGGGCACGAACTCGTCGGCGGGAATCCCACGATGGCGGGCTACCTCGTCGGGGCGTTTGAGGGCCTTGAGTCCGGCGATGGTGGCCCGAGCCACGTTGATGTGGTTGGGGGAGCCCAGTGACTTGCACAAAACGTCGCCGATACCGGCCTCCTCGAGGATGGCTCGAGCGGCGCCGCCGGCAATCACACCGGTACCCGGTGCTGCCGGCTTGAGCAGCACCCGTCCCGCGCCCATCTCGCCAATCACAGGGTGGGTGATTGTAGACGAGGCCAACGGCACCCGGAACAGGTTGCGCCGGGCCTCTTCGGTGCCCTTTTGGATAGCCAGAGGCACCTCTTTGGCCTTGCCGTAGCCCAGGCCGACGCGTCCTGCGCCGTCGCCAATCACCACCAGGGCGGTGAAGGAGAACCGGCGTCCACCCTTGACCACTTTGGCCACCCGGTTGATATTGATGACCCGGGAGTCGCGTAGCTGACCGTCGCCGGTTGGTGTTGAGGTTGAGGTATCAGTCATCAGAACTCCAGTCCAGCCTCTCGGGCTGAGTCAGCCAGGGCGGCGATTCGTCCGTGGTAGCGGAAGCCGCCCCGGTCGAACACGACCGCGGTGATTTTCTGCTCTTTGGCCCGCTCGGCGATGAGCTTGCCCACCACCGCGGCACCGGCAATGTTCCCGGTCGGGCCGGACTTCAGCTCAGACTCGGTGGTAGAGGCCGACACAATGGTGTGGCCCGAGGTGTCGTCGATGACCTGGGCGATGATGTGGCGATTGGACCGGTACACGGCCAAGCGGGGGCGCTCGGCGGTGCCCTGGACCTTCTTGCGAACCCGGCGATGGCGCCGGACCCGGCTCTGATGCTTGTGCTTTACGCTGCTCATGTCGATTCCCAGCTCTACTACTTGGCGGCCTTCCCGGCCTTGCGGATAATCCGCTCACCGGCGTAGCGGATGCCTTTGCCCCGGTAGGGCTCGGGCTTGCGGATGGCCCGAATGTCGGCGGCTACTTGACCAACCGCCTGCTTGTCGATTCCCAGCACATGGATACTCGTTTGGTTGGGCACCTCGAAGGTCACGCCGTCAGGGGCCTCTACGTGCACCGGATGGCTGAACCCCAGTTGCAACTCGATTTTGGCGGCGCCTTGGGGGATGGCCCGGTAGCCAACGCCCACGATCTCCAGTTCCTTGCGGTAGCCATCGCTGACGCCGGTGACCATGTTGGCCAGCAGCGAGCGGCTCAATCCGTGCAGGGCCTTGGTATTGCGTTCCTCATCGGCGCGCTCGACGACAACGAAACCGTCGGTGATCCGGGCCGAGATGACCTCGGGTAGATCGTGCTCCAGCGAGCCGCGGCTACCGGTGACGGTGACGTGGGCGCCGTCGATGGCCACATCCACACCGTCTGGAACCGGGATCGGGTTCTTTCCTACTCGTGACACCGCAGGCCTCCTACCAGACCACGCAGACGACTTCGCCGCCCATACGGCGGCGTCGAGCCTCGCGGTCGCTCATCAGGCCTTTGCTGGTGGACACGATGGCCACACCAAGGCCGCCCAGCACTCGGGGGATTCTGTCCGACTTGGAGTACACCCGCAGGCCGGGCTTGGACACCCGGGTGATACCCGAGATGACCCGCTCCCGCTGTTCGGAGTACTTCATGTCGATGGTGAGGGTTTGCCCGGGGCCGGTTTCGGCCTCGGCAACTTGGAAGCTGCGGATGTAGCCCTCCTGCTTCAGAACGTCGGCTAGCGCCACCTTCTGTTTGGAGGACGGCATCTTGACCTCGTCGCGCATGGCCGTGTTGGCGTTGCGGATACGGGTCAACATGTCGGCGATGGGGTCGGTCATGGTCACAGTCGCATCACCTCACCAGCTCGCCTTTGTCAGGCCGGGAATTTCGCCGGCGTGGGCCAGCTCCCTTAGACACACTCGACACAGGCCGAACTTGCGGTACACGGCTCTAGGCCGACCGCAGCGGCGGCAGCGGGTGTAGGCCCGCACCTTGAACTTGGGCGTTCGCTGTTGCTTCTGGATAAGCGCCTTTTTTGCCATTGAGTTATTGCCCCTCGGCTTGGAATGGGAACGCGAAGGCTTCGAGCAGCGCTCGACCCTCTTCGTCGTTGCTTGCGGTGGTAACGATGGTGATGTCCATACCTCTGATGGTGTCGATGGAGTCGTAGTCGACTTCGGGGAAGATGAGCTGCTCGGTGACTCCGAACGAGTAGTTGCCGTTCCCGTCGAAGGAGCGGGGCGAAAGGCCGCGGAAGTCCCGGATGCGGGGGATGGCCAGGTTGATAAGCCGGTCTAGGAACTCCCACATGCGAACACCCCTAAGGGTGACTTTGGCCCCGATGGGGTTCCCCTCGCGGATCTTGAAGTTAGCGATGGACTTCTTGGCCCGAGTGATGATCGGGCGCTGGCCGGAGATGGTGGTCAGGTCGGCCACCGCGCCGTCGAGCAGCTTGGCCTGGGCCACAGCTTCGCCGACACCCATGTTGACCACGATCTTCTCGAATCGGGGCACCTGCATGACGTTGTCGAGCCCCAACTGCTCCTTGAGCTGGTCGCGGACCTCTTCGCGGTACAGGATTTGCAGCCGGGGAGCGGTGGCGGTGGCAGCCATTACAGATCCACCCCGGTGCGTCGGCAGACCCGGATCTTTCGGCCATCGGTGTCAAACCGGTACCCAACCCGGGTGGGGCGGCCGTCGGCCGGGCTGATTACGGCCACGGTGGAGGCCTTGATGGGCATCTCCTTGTCGATGATGCCGGTCTGCATGATCCCCTGGCGGGGCCCCTGGTGTTTCTTGGCGATGTTCACGCCGTCGACGATCAACGTTCCCTTGGCCGGGTAGGCGAACATGACTTCGCCCTCCTTGCCCCGGTCTTTACCGCTGAGCACTCGGACCCGATCTCCCTTGCGGACTTTCATGGCGGCTACAACACCTCCGGTGCGAGCGACACGATGCGCATGAATCGCTTGTCACGCAGCTCCCGCCCAACCGGGCCGAAGATGCGGGTTCCCCGAGGCTGCTGCTGCTCGTTGATGAGCACAGCGGCGTTCTCGTCGAAGCGGATGTAGGAGCCGTCTTTGCGGCGCTTCTCTTTCTTGGCCCTTACCAGCACGCAGCGCACCACATCGCCCTTGCGAACCTGCGCACCGGGCATGGCGTCTTTGACAGTGGCCACGAACACGTCGCCGATGGTGGCGTAGCGCTTCCGGGACGAACCCAGAACTCGGATGCATAGCACCTCTTTGGCTCCGGAGTTGTCGGCCACCTTGACCCTGGTCTCTTGCTGGATCATCGGGCACGCTCCAAGATCTCGACCAGCCGCCACCGTTTGGTCTTGGACAGGGGACGGGTTTCTTGAACCCGCACCCTGTCGCCCACCGCGAGCTCGTTGGATTCGTCGTGGACATACAGGCGGGTGGTGCGCTGCACGGTCTTGTTGTATCGGCGATGGCGGACGCGATCGGTGGAGACCACCACCGCGGTCTTGTCCATGGAGACAGCCGTCACCATCCCCTCCCGCACCTTTCGGCTGTTGGGCCGGGTAGCAGGCTGCGATTCGGCATCCATTGAGGCCGCATCAGCCGTTTCGGTTGTTGGGTCAGCCATTGCCGGCCTCCTCCATCTCAGCGTCCAGCGCCTCCGAGGCTTGGATTTCCCGCATCCGCAGCTCGGTCATGGCTCGAGCCACTTCCTTTTTGGCCTGCTTGAGGCGGGAAGTGTTGTCCAAGCGGCCGGTAACGATTTGGAAGCGGAGCTTGAATACTTCGTCTTTGGCTTCGTCGATCCGCTCGATGAGATCGGCGTCGCTCAGGTTCTGCCAGGTTGCTTTGCGGGCCATGGCAATCACCCCTCCTGGCGCTCGACAAACCGAGCTTTGATCGGGAGCTTCTGGATTCCCCGCTCGATGGCCGTCTTGGCCACCTCACGGTCGTGGTAGGAGAGCTCGAACAGGATGCGGCCGGGTTTCACTACCGCTACCCATCGCTCCGGGTTGCCTTTGCCCGAGCCCATGCGGGTCTCGGCGGGCTTCTCGGTGACCGGCTTGTCAGGGAAGATGTTGATCCACACCTTGCCGCCCCGACGGATGTGCCGGGTGATGGCGATACGGGTGGCCTCGATCTGGCGCGCGGTGATCCATCCCGGCTCAAGGGCCTTGATGCCGTACTCGCCAAAGGTGACAGCAGTGCCACCCTTGGCGATGCCCTTTGTCCGGCCTCGATGGTGCTTGCGGTGCTTGACCTTCTTGGGCATCAACATGACTGGTCAGTCTCCATCGCCGGGTCGGAAGTGAGGAGTCTCGCGGTGCTCGCGAGTCGTGCGGAGGATGTCTTCCTCCTCCTCAAGCAGCTTCTCGAATTCTGGATCAGCCTCTTTGATGAGGGGTGCGGGTTCTTCGGCCTCTTCGGTGCGCTCAACTTCGCCCTGGCGCGGGGCGGCTGCCGAGGACACCACGGCTCGGGGCTTTTGCGTGCCGGATGCCTCGCCCACCGCCATGGCCGCCTCTCGGCTGATCTTGTCCTCGGCCTGGGTCTTGTAGGGGAGGATGTCGCCCTTGTAGATCCATACCTTTACCCCGATGCGGCCGTAGGTGGTGTGGGCCTCGCGAAAGCCGTAATCGATGTCGGCCCGGAGGGTGTGCAGGGGTACGCGGCCCTCTCGGTACCACTCGGTGCGGGCCATCTCTGAGCCGCCCAAACGGCCCGAGCACTGCACCCGAATGCCGAGAGCGCCAGCCTTCTGCGCATTCTGCACCGCTCGCTTCATAGCCCGCCGGAAAGCCACTCGGTTGGCGAGCTGGTCGGCCACTCCCTGGGAGATAAGGGCGGCGTCGAGTTCGGGCTGCTTGATCTCCTGGATGTTGAGTTGCACCCGGTTGTTGCCGGTGATCTTGGCCAGGCCGTTGCGGAGCCGATCGGCCTCGCTGCCCCGGCGACCGATGACGATTCCCGGTCGGGCGGTGTGGACATCGACCCGGAGCCGGTCACGGGTGCGCTCGATCTCGATACGGCTGATGGCGGCATGGGGCAGTTCCGACATCAAGTAGTCGCGTACCTTCCAATCCTCGATGATGAAGTCGCCGTACTCTCGGCGATTGGCGAACCAGCGCGACTTCCAGTCGGTGGTGACCCCGAGTCGGAATCCGTAAGGATTGATCTTCTGGCCCATCAGGATTCCTTCTCGTCGGATTCGACGTCGGCTTCGGTCTCGGTTTGGGATTCGGAATCGTCGGCTTCGGCGACTGCTTCGTCTTCGCCATCGTCGTCGTCGGTTTCGGAATCGTCGGCTTCGGCGACTGCTTCGTCTTCGCCATCTTCGACGTCCTCAATGTCGTCTTCGACCACATCGGTTTCGTCCATGGCTTCGAGGTCTTCCTCGTCATGGTCGTGGTCTTCGGCCCGCTCGGCGTCGCGCTCCCGGCTGGCTGCCACCCGCCGGCGTCGGGCCTCGGCGGCCGAGCTGCGGCGACCAGTGCCCTTTAGGGCCAAGCGGGCGTCGATGGCGGCCAGTTCCTCATCGGAGTAGCGGGCCACCACCACGGTGATGTGGCAGGTCCGCTTGCGGATGCGGGTGGCCCGGCCCCGGGCCCGAGGCCGCCAGCGCTTCAGGGTAGGACCCTCGTCGGCATAACAGGCGGCGACATACAACTCGTCGCCGTCGAGCTCGTGGTTGTGCTCGGCATTGGCCACCGCGGAGTCGAGGCACTTGGCGATCGCGTCGGAGATGCGCCGCTCGGAGAAGGTCAGAATCTCCCGAGCCTCGGAATACGACTTCCCTCGCACCAAGTCGAGCACCTCGCGGACCTTGAAGGCCGATGAGCGCACGTACTTGGCCACAGCCCGGCTTCCCGGGCGGGTCTCGTTGTCCACGGTGACCGTAGCCATCAGCGACGGACTCCCCGCTCTTGGCCGGCGTGGGCTCGGAATGTACGGGTGGGGGCGAATTCGCCCAGCTTGTGGCCCACCATCGACTCGGTGATGTACACCGGCACGTGCTTGCGCCCGTCATGAACGGCGATGGTGTGGCCCACCATGTCGGGGATGATGGTGGAACGGCGGGACCAAGTCCGGATGACCTGCTTGGTGTTCTGGTCGTTGAGGGCGTCAACCTTGCGCAGTAGGTGGCCGTCGACGAACGGCCCCTTCTTCAAACTTCTGGGCATGTGCGGTCCCTCCTTTCGGTCTTTTCCCTAGCGACGTCCGCCGCGGGTACGGCGCCGTCGGACGATCATTTGCTGTGACTTCTTCTTCTTGTTGCGGGTGCGACCCTCGGCCTGACCCCAGGGCGACACGGGATGGCGTCCACCGGAGGATTTGCCCTCGCCGCCGCCCAGGGGGTGGTCCACCGGGTTCATGGCCACACCTCGGGTTTGCGGCCGCACTCCCTTCCAGCGGGATCGGCCGGCTTTGCCCAGCTTGATGAGCTCGGCCTCGGCGTTGCCCACCGATCCCACGGTGGCCCGGCAGTCGATGGGCACTCGGCGCATCTCGGTGCTGGGCAGTCGGATGGTGGCGAAGCTGCCTTCTTTGGCTACGAGCTGGGCGCTGGCTCCGGCGGAGCGGGCCATGCGAGCGCCGCCGCCCGGTTTCAGTTCCACTGCGTGCACGGTGGTACCCACCGGGATGTAGCGAAGCGGCAGGGCGTTGCCCGGCCTGATCTCAGATCCAGGACCGTTCTGCAAAACGTCGCCCACGCCGACACCTTCAGGAGCCAAGACGTAGCGCTTCTCCCCGTCATGGAAGTGCAGCAGCAGGATGCGGCAGTTGCGGTTGGGGTCGTATTCCACTGAGGCCACCGTGGCCGGAACGCCGTCTTTGGCCCGCTTGAAATCGATGACCCGATACCGCTGCTTGTGGCCTCCGCCTCGGTGGCGGGAGGTCTTGCGGCCATGGTTGTTGCGCCCGCCGGTGCTGGTCTTTTTGGCGACCAGCGACCGCTCCGGCTTCGTGGTGGTGATACCGGAAAAGTCCGACACCGTCTGAAAGCGGCGGCCGGGGCTGGTGGGATTGCGTCTACGTACTGCCATGACCTGCCTCAGACATCGAACAACTCGATTTGGTCGCCTTCGGCGAGGGTGACCAATGCCCGCTTGGTGTCGGGTTTTTGGCCGAAGGTGGGGCTGCGCCGATTGCGGCGGCGCTTGCCCTTGCGATTCATGGTGTTGACCTTGACGACGGTGACATCGAACAGGGTCTCAATGGCGTCTTTGATCTCGGGCTTGGAAGATTCGGGGTGGACCCGGAAGGTGTAGACGTTGGACTCGAGCAACTCGTAGGACTTCTCAGAGACAATCGGGGCCAGCACGACATCGCGGGGGTCTTTCATGACTCTTCCTCTTGGTCCATGCGTTCTTGGTCCGTGCCTTCTTCGTCCATGTCGGCTTCGTCGGCATCCTGTTCACTAGCGACGGCGGTCGGCAGAGTTTCGAGGGTGAACACCACCACGTCGGACACCAGTACGTCGTAGGCGTTCAACTCTCCGGGGCTGACGAGATGGACTTTTGGCAGATTTCTGAAGCTCTTCCACACCTCAGACTCATCGCGCTCGGCTACCAACAGCACCCGACCGTCCGCTTTCAATGCTTTAAGCGCAGCGAGGGCATCCTTGGTGCGGGGGGACTCAAACCGCCAGTGGTCAACCACAACCACTTTCTCGTCGCGAGCCCGATCGGACAGGGCCGACCGCAGGGCCAAGCGGACCATTTTCTTGGGGGTGCGCTGGCGGTAGCTCCGGGGTTTGGGGCCGAGGGCAACCCCGCCACCACGCCACTGCGGGTTGCGGGTCGATCCGTGACGGGCCCGGCCGGTGCCCTTCTGGCGCCACGGCTTGCCGCCGCCGCCCTTGACTTCAGAACGGGTCTTGGTGCTCTGGGTTCCCCGGCGCCGGGCGGCCAACTGGGCGGTGACCACCTGGTGCATGACCGCCACGTTGGGCTCAATGTCGAACACTTCGGGATCCAGATCCACGGTCCCGGTCTTCTTGCCGGAGGGATTGCGCACGGTGACGGTGGTCATTTCGCACCGTTCTTCACTGCGCTGCGAATCAACACGGTTGCTCCCCTTCGGCCGGGAACCGAGCCCTTCACCAGGATCAAATCGTTCTCGCTGTCCACCCTCACCACCTGGAGGTTGAGAGTGGTGACCTTCTCGGCCCCCGCTCGTCCCGGCATCTTCTTGCCGCGGAAAATCCTCGACGGTGTGGCGCACTGGCCCACAGCGCCGGGCTTGCGGTGGACCTTATGGGCGCCGTGGCTGGCCTTTTGCCCGCTGAAGTTGTGCCGCTTCATGACGCCGGTGAAGCCCTTGCCCTTGCTGACGCCGGTGACGTCTACCAGCTCACCCCCGTCGAACACGTCGACGCCGATCTCCTGCCCGGCTTCGTAGGTGCCCACGTCGTCTAGGCGCAGCTCAACCAGGGTGCGGCCGGGAGCGACCTCGGCCTTGGCCAAGTGGCCTCGCTCCGGCTGGGTCAGCCGGTCGGGGCTCTGGGTTCCAAAGGTCACCTGGAGCGCGGAATAGCCATCGGTCTCGGGGCGTTTGACCTGCACAATGCGGCAGGGTTCCACCCGCAATACGGTCACGGGCACGACGCGGTCGTTCTCGTCCCATACCTGGGTCATTCCTAATTTTTCGCCGACAATCGCCTTGGCAACCACCGCGAACCTGCCTTCACGCGAACGCTCCGCACGGGTGCAGACCCAGCGAGTGGGTCTTTCCGGCGGAGCGGGCTTCGGTTGTGCCGCCCGGTTCCTGGAGCAGGGTGATTGCACCTTGCAGGCCTAGACGGACGTCGTTTGACACGAACAGCGCCGACCGGGGCCGGCACGAAATAGAAAGGATAGCGGCTGCCTGGGGATTGGCCAAATCCCCGACCGGGCAAAAGGCGACGGTTAGCGTGCAACTGTGGACGAAGTTTCGTCCGAGGAAACACCCTCCCCCAAAGTTCCCCCTTGGCTTTTTCGGGCCATCCTGACCGGGGCCGCAGCTCTCGGCGGGCTGTACGTGCTGGGATGGCTGATCGCGGAGCTGAAAATGCTGATCGTGATCGTGCTGGTGTCGTTTTTCGTCTCGTTCGCGCTGGAACCCGCGGTGAACCGGATGGAGCGGATGGGAATTCGGCGGGGTGTGGGAACCGGAATCATGTTCCTAGCGGTGCTGGCCGCGCTGGGGGTGTTCTTGTGGGCCATCGGCGCGGTCTTGGCCGACCAGATCGGCGAATTCGCCGACGACGCTCCCGGCTACATAAACGACATCGAGGATTGGGTGGAGGACGCCTTCGACATCGAAATCGATGCCCAGGGCCTGCTCGACGAGTTCCAGGAGGGCGGGGCGGTCGCCAACCTGGCCGCCCGCCTGGCCGACAATTTGGTCAACTTGGGAGCCACCGTCTTGCAGGTACTGTTCCAGATCCTGACCATTGTGCTGTTCACCTTCTATCTGGTGGCCGAGGGGCCCAAGCTGCGGCGCAACATCTGCTCACTGCTACCGCCCGAGCGCCAGCGCATTGTGCTGAGCATCTGGGATCTGGCGATTGACAAGACCGGGGGCTACATCTACAGCCGGCTGATCCTGGCGGTTGTCTCGTTCTTGGTCCACTGGCTGGTTTTCTGGCTGGTGGGCGCCCCCTTCCCGGTGCCGATGGCGATGTGGGTGGGCTTGGTATCGCAATTTGTACCGGTTATCGGCACCTACATTGCCGGGGCGCTGCCGGTGATAATCGGTTTGCTGGACAGGCCATCTACGGGCCTGGCCATTTTGATCGCCATCGTGGTGTACCAACAGGTGGAGAACTACCTGCTTCAGCCCAAGGTGACCGCCCACACCATGGAAATCCATGTGACCGTGGCGTTCGGCTCGGTGATCGCCGGAGGCCTGCTGCTGGGGGCGGTGGGTGCATTGCTGGCCCTGCCCGCCGCGGCCACTATCCAGTCGTTCTTGTCCAGCTATCTAGAGCGGGTTGACGTGGTGCAAGAGCTAGAAGATGCCGAAGCAGCCCAGCAATCGCCGCGCGAACCCGTAGGACAGAGGATCCGCGAGGTTCTCCGCCGAGGCAGCAAGTCCTGATCGCCCAGTTCGCCGAAGTTGGCGAACGCGGTTAAGAGCAGGCGGCGAGGGCGGCGTCGTAGTCGGGTTCGGTGGCGATGGCGCCTACCAACTCGGAGTGGGCCACAGTGCCGTCAGGGGCGATGACCACCACGGCCCGGGCGGTGAGGCCGGAAAGGGGGCCGTCCACCATCTCCACGCCGTAGTCGTCCAAGAACTCGCGGTTGCGGAAGATGGAGCCGATGGTCACGTTCTCGATGCCCTCGGCACCGCAGAAGCGGGAGCCGGCAAAAGGCAGGTCCATCGAGGCGCAGATCACGGTGGTGTTGTCGAGACCGGCGGCCCGCTCGTTGAACGCCCGCACGCTGGCGGCGCACACTCTGGTGTCGATGCTGGGGAAGATGTTGAGAACCACGTTACGGCCGGACAGGCCATCCAGCGTGACCGGGGACAGATCGCCGCCCGTCAGCGTGAATGCCGGCGCCGCCGCTCCCACCGCTGGGAGGTCGCCGCCGATGTTGATGGTTGTGTCTCCGAAAGTGGTCTGAGCCATAGCCGTTTTGTACCACCCCGGCGCTTGAGATTCGCTGCTGGGGACGGAATCTGCTGCGTTCAGGACTCTTGACAGCCTGCTTTGGCATTGGACCTTTGCACCAAGCTGTCATGGCTGCCTCGTACAATCGGACGATGCCGCCCGCTGAGCACCGAGATGAGAAGGCGCTGAACGCGGCCATTGCCGCGGCCATCGGGCGATGCCATCCGCAGTCGGTGGTGCAAGCGGAGCGCGCCAGCAAGCTGGTCGGCTCAGCCAAACAGCCCGATCTGACCGTGGATGCGCCGGGCCGAGAGCGAGTTCTCGTAGAGAACAAGTATGCCAGTGTCCCTGCCAGGCAGTTGGAGCAGCAGTGCTTGGGACACTTCGGGACGCGGTGGGCCAAGGATGATCGCGCAGTTCGAGTGGTTGTCGGCATGAGAAGCCCGGAGCGGCTCAATGACTTCTCTGATGAGGAGCTAGCCCAAGGCGCATTCACCGAGATCACGTTCCAGTGGGCCATGTGGTCGGTAAACGGCGAAGGCGCCCAGGCTAGATTCCCTGAATCGGGTTGGTTGGAGGGCAGGCTTGCAGAGTTTGCCGCGTTCGTCGACCGAGCGGGGGCCGATGGCGCTGATGCTGGCCCTGTGGCCGAGTTGTTGCAGGCGCGGCTGACCGCTGCAGCGGCTCAGGCTACTGAAGGGGTGGGCACAGCCGATGCCTTTGGGGAGGTGCTGGCTCAAGAGTCGGGGGAGCAGACCAACCGCATGGCCATGGCGATCCTATTCAACGCCGTGCTGTTCCAGTTTCACATTGCGAAACATCATCCGGAGATACCAACGCCATCGCAGATGATGGCTGACAACGAGCTGGATCAGCTTCGGGTACTGGAAATATGGCAGGACATCTTGGAGGTAAACTACTGGCCCATCTTCGGAGTGGGCCGAAGGCTGCTGCGGGCCATGAACAGCTTTGTAGGTGCCAAGCGAGCGCTCGAAATCCTGTGCCGCACCGCGGGAGAGATAGTCGACGACCCGAACTCCTCCGGCCTGGTTGGGCGGCTCTTCGGGGAGTTAATCGGTGATCGCAAATTCTTGGCCACCTTCTACACCCGACCCGCGTCAGCAGCTCTGTTGGCCGAGTTGTCGGTGGAGCGCCTAGAGGTGGATTGGGCCGACCCGGAAGCGATCGCCAGTTTACGGGTGGCGGACATGGCCTGCGGCACGGGCGCGCTGTTGACCGCGGTGTACCGTCGAATTGTCGAGCGGTATCGCATTGAGGGGGGTGACGACGCTGACGTACATCGACCCCTTATCGAAGAGGCGATGATCGGCTGTGACATTATGTCTGCTGCCGTGCATCTGACTGCCGCTCGTCTTTCGGGAGAGCGGCCCGACATCGACTACACCAGCACCAAGACGTGGGTCATGCCCTACGGAGAAGTTGCTGATGAACAGGGCGTGCTGGCGTATCGCATCGGGGCTCTCGACCTGCTCCACTCCAACAAACGGGCTGCCCTCTGGGGGGATGGGACGCTGGCGGCAACCGCGCGGGGCGAGCAGACGCTTACTGCTGCTGACATTCCCGCCGAATCGCTGGACATCGCCATCATGAATCCCCCTTTCACCCGCCCAACCAACCATGAGGCTGGTCACGCCGAGGTGCCCAACCCTGCATTCGCCGGTTTGGGGGCTGATCCGAAAGCGCAAAAGGCCATGTCAGACGTTCTGGCCGAGAACATAATGCTCATCAGCGGCATGAAGGCGAGTCACGGCAACGCGGGGATTGCCTCGAACTTCATCGACTTGGCCCACGCCAAGCTCAAACCCGGTGGGGTGCTGGCTTTGATCCTGCCTGCCTCGCTGGTTTCTGGTGCAGCGTGGGGAGCCGCGCGGGCGCTTCTGGCTGTCCAGTACGAAGATATAGCTGTTGTCTCCATATCTGAGCATGGAGATGAGGCCTCTGAAGGTCGCGCTTTTTCGGCCGACACCGGAATGGCTGAAGTAATCGTCGTAGCTACCAAGAAGGCCGGTCCGGCATCGGAAGCGGCGTTGGATGTCGTCCATGCCATATTGAATAACCGACCTTTTTCACCGATCGCCGGAATCGAGATGGCCCGAGCGATCAATGCCAAGTCTGGGAGCAGCGGTCTGCTGACAGTTGGTAGTCAAGATATTGGGCTTCACGCCACCTCAGCATTCGGTGAAGATGTGATGGGCAATCCCATCGGAGTGTCGAATGTCGGGGTAGCAGTGGCCGCCACTGAACTGGCCGCAGGCCGGATTACCTTGCCCCGCCATCGAGTTCTCGATCTTCCGAGCTCGCCGTTAAAGCGGCTGGGTCATCGAGGACTGGTAGATCGGGACATCTCCGGTCGGAATTCCGACGACTCCGCCCGCGGCCCATTCGACATCGTCAGACTGCCTGATCGGGCGGCCCATCCCCAGGCGAGTTGGGGCCGGTGCTCTGGTCGCACGATCACAGGGCGGAGACCACGATGCGCGTGCTGCCCTGCTCGCAAGGAGTCGAGCGCTCTGAGCTGAAGGAGTTCGCTCTTGTGATGTGGGAGGGGCGAACCAGCAGCACTGGTCGTTCGTTCGCCGGTGCCACCCGCTTGCATGTCAATAGAGACTTTCAGGTGAACTCGCAGCCGATGGCAGCGTGCTTGACCCCTAGGCCGGCTATCGGCGGACGGGCTTGGCCGTCTTTTGGCCCCACCCCAGGTGATGGTGGCGATGTCGAAGTCTGGGAGAAGGCCCTCTGCGTGTGGCTGAATACCACCCTTGGGTTGCTGGGGCGCTGGTATGTATCCAATCGCCAGCAGAAGGGTCGGGCGAATCTGACGGTGACCACGATGGGAAACATCCCTGTGTTGGACTTGAGGGCAATTTCAGCCGAACAGGTTCGGGATCTGGTCGATGTGTTCGACGAGTTCGAGCATCGGCCCATGCTGCCTGCCAATGAGGCCTATCGAGACGATGCCCGTCAGGAACTGGACGAAAGAGTGCTGTGTGGTGCGCTCGGGCTTCCCGAGACCATCCTTGACCCGCTGACGACCTTGCGTATGCAGTGGTGTTCCGAGCCCTCAGTCCACGGCGACAAGAAGACCCGCCCATGAAGCTTGGGGTGTGTGTTGGCAGATGTTTGAGAACTGCCCGGCCAGCGGGTCGATGCTGCCACTACACCAGTTGTGCTTCTACTCTCCGCCGGAGTCTTGATGTCCCAAACCCGTACCACATCCCACAGCTGCAAATCTGACTTCCATAACCCAGATTACTGCTTTGAGCCGCTTAAAAGGAGTGTGTTCCTAACTGGGAAAACACTCCTCTAGATCGGCCACCAGAAACTAGGAGGGAGCTGGAATTCCAGCCTTGTAGTCTGATCATTGGAGCAGGTTGACAAAGTCGATCGAAAGCAGGCCTGGGTGAAGATGAGCGACATCACAGTGGCACTATCGGAGAAACTGAAGTTGATCGGTTACAAAGGCCGCGCAGCTAGTCGCGACCTAGAAGCAGCGAGGCGGCATCAGGATAGTGGGGAACCGCGGGATGCTGTCGGACGCGGTGTCTCTGTATATGTCCGCGCGGCTTTGGATTCGGTGTTCAGATACGCGGATCAGTTCGTGGAACCCAATCCGTGGCAGCAGAAGAGCCAGGCTGTCATCAGAGCAAAGAGAAGATACGTCAGGAGTATCGAGACCCCCGGTGATGCTCCTGGGCCACTAGACGAACTGTTGGCCTGTATCGATCAGCTTGAGGAGCTTGGCAAGAACGAGGACAAGAAGGCATTGAAGCGCGCCGTTGCTCTCATCGTGAAGCTGAAAGGAGCACAAGCCTCACCGGATGATCTGGCTCCGGCAAAGCGGATAGCCAGACTCCACGGCAAGGCTAGTGAATACGTACACGACGGCTGTACTGAGGATCAGTCGCGACGGCTACTCTCTGAAGTCGAAGATGCGCTATGGACAGTGTTTCGGCCACCGGACCTTCCCGGTGCCCGGTTGTCGGCTTTGGCCCGACAGGCAGATCCTTCCGATGAAGTGGTCAGAGAAGTCAACGAACTTCTCGCCTCTGCGAGAGACCTGGAGGCTTTCCTAGAGCTGGTGCCGACACCGGTTTGGCTTCAGAGGTTGAATCAGGGTGCTCGTCCCCTTGACCCTCTTGACCAATCGGGCGGCCGGTGGATCGCGTGGGAGGCGGTGGTCCGGCTGTCGAAGGACTACCGCGCGGAAGCGGTCAAGTGGGTCATGGAGATCTTCGAGCGGCACAAGGGAGACACAGCAGTTTGTGTCAGTCTCGCTTCTGCACTCTTGGACATGGAGCCGCCTGCTATTGCCGAATCTTTGGACATAGTCCGACGTCATCCCGATGGGTGGATGCTCTTGTTCGGAGTTCTCGATGCGCTCAGAGACGGCGTTGATCCGTCAAGCATTCTGGTGAAAGATGCCGCCGACGTATTCTTGAGCACTCTTCTGCAAGGTCGAGAGGATTCCAATCCGGCGCTCCACGGCGGGCGAGAGGACAACTACTACATGGCCCTGCTCGGGATGCTTTCTGGCGGTGCCACCCCTGACAACGCCGCAGGCCGGCTAGAGATGCTGGCCTACAAGTTGGAAATAGCTCGCCGCCACTGGAGACCTTCAGCCTTAGACCGCATGGTGGCCGAAGTGCTTGGGGACGAGTCTGTGGAGATGTCGTCAAATCGGTGGATGTTCCCTCTCGGCTACTCTTGCGACGCGCCGGTCAGCAGGCTCGGGGAGCGCGACCTCGACGATTTCGGGGTGAAGGCGGTGAGCGCGATCAGCACTTGCTTGGTCCGCATATTCCAATCGGCCATTGGAGGGCTGCCCGCCTCAACCCTGCTGGAGTTGGCTGCCCGAGTGCCAGAGCCGCTCGGCCACCGGTTGGGAGTGTGGGCCTTGTCAGTGGCAGACGACGCCGATCCTGAGGACATGGTCCGGGCAATCGAGTCGGCCATTGCCTCGCGTTTGCCCAATTGTGATGACATCGCTCTCATCGATCGAGTTGTGTCTTCGAGCAAAAGCGGGGACGAGGATGTCGTCGGCTGTGTGGGCCGGTGGCAGGCAGCTCTGGGAGAGCCGCCAATTCTCTCCGAGGTTGAGGAGGCAATTGGCTCGGACAGCATATGGGCAGAGTACGGCTGGTTGTATCCTTACCAGTGGGTGCCGCTCCTCCCAGAAGACGCAGCTTCAAATTGGACCGGCTCTAACGCATACAAACTCCTTGCAGCGGAGCAGTCACCCAGGGGGCGTGCCGATTTCGACGAGATAGCAAACAAATCGCTTAGGCCGGAGGTACCCATTCGAAGCGGGCCGCTGCAACCCAGATTCGATGCCGACGAATTGGGCTGCATGGCGCCGGCTGACGCGGCACGGGAGATCGCCTCATGCCCAGTGGCACGGGATGAATGGACCTGCGAAACACTGATACTCGGCAGAGTGCTCCAAGAGCTGGTCGAAGCGAACCCATCCGGCTGGGGAGACAATCCGACCCACATAGCGGAGCTTCTCCGCCACCCCACCTACATATCCCACTACCTGACGGCACTCAGCGCCCTTGAATCCGAACAGATGGGCAGCACGGACATCGACAGCCTGGTAGACACGATCGTCTGGGTCTTGGGAGAGCCGCGGCCCGTCGAAGATCTAGGCGGCGAGAGCCCCCACTCAAATCTCTGTGCCAGCGATTGGGATGAGGCTCACAGAGCCGCTATCTGGCTGGTCAGGCGGCTTCTTGTAACCAAAATCGGCCTCGCAGGCCGCTACCAGGAGGTGTGGGATCTGCTGGAACGCGAGGCCAAGGCGTTCCCACTGAGTCAGATGAGCGCAGACGACATGGAAATCTCGCCCCTGGCTGTGATGCTGCACTCTGACGACCAACACAAACGTGAAGAAGACCTACACCACCTGGCAATCAACCAGCAAAACACCCAGGCGCTAGACACTGCATTGCTGCTCGCAGTCCACGAACACAGAACAAGCTCTCAGGTGAGATCGCAGGCCCCTGCTCTGGTCAAATGGTGCTTGGCCATACCTGGGGAAGAGGGAGCCAAATACCGAGCCATCATCGCGGCCCGCGTCGAGTTTCTCCTTCACGCCCTCCCCGATTGGCTGGAGGAGAACAAGGATGATCTGTTCGACAATGACGTTCTGGGCAGGATAGCCCTAGACCAAGTGCTGAGGTTTGAATGGCCTTACGAATGGATCTGCACCAACTACCGCAGAGGAGTTTACGACGCTGCCCACCGCGGCGTTGACCGTGCACTCAACTGGATTCTGATCGCCATGCTCAACAGCACCGAAGGGTACGAGCCCGAATCTGTCATCGAGCAACTCGGCAACCGAGTGCCTGCTGCCTGCGAAGTCCTCGCCTGGCTGCTTGACTACTCCAGCACGGGTGAGGACACCATGAAAGAGAGAGCAGACCGATTCTTTGAGTTGCTACTGGAAGGGAACCGGCACACACGGGCACTCGGCTGGCTGGTCCGCACGGACACCATGCCCCACGACGAATGGGTCGCCCTCACCCTCAAAGCAATGGAAGCCACCGGCGGTGAGATTGACATGTCCGAGCTGATAATCCGCAGAGTGTTCAACAACGAACCAAAAGAAGACAGCATTCGCATCCTCACAAGCCTGATCGAAGTCCAATGCAACCCTGCCCACGCTCTTTCAACAGGTGACATCGATGACAATGGCGGGCGTCTCAACAGAGCCACATGGGACCGGATGACCATCGCACAAAAAGCCCCGAGATGGCTGGAGCAGTACCAGCCCACAAACGGCTCAAATGATGCCGTTCTGCAACTCCGAGAAACGCTTCGTCGACACGGCCTGCTAAGAGTCCCGAATTCGGGGCAGTCAAACCAAGCTAGCGATCAAGACTCAACACCTTCCGATCACATTGGGGCGATGCAGTAGCTGGGATTTGAGTTAGTAGAGCCCCAGTCGGGTGGCGCGGCTGAGGTTTTGTTGGGCGGTGAGGAGGTGGGCTTGGTCGATGAGGCGGCCTTGGTGGCGGAAAGCACCGACGCCTTGGGCCTCATGCTCTTCGACGGCGGCGATGAGTTGGTTCCAGGCGGCGATCTCCTCGGCGGTGGGGGAGAAGATCTGGTTGACGATCGGAATGTGGGTGGGGTGGATGATCATCATCCCCTCGTAGCCGAGTTGCCGGGTTTGCTGGGCGAAACCGGTGAGGCCGTCGAGATCGTCCACCGTGCCCCAGAGGCCGGACAGGGGATTGGGCACGCTGGCTGATCGCACGTCGATCAGCACCTTTTGGCGCAGGTACAAGGTCTCGGTGCCTTCGGGTGACCACTGGAAGCCCACGGAGCGGCCCAAGTCGCCGTGACGGCCGGTGGCGCCGCCCATGTAGGCCACCCGGTCGGAGGCGGTGGCCAGCTCGTAGGCCAGACGAACGGCGGAGGCGGTCTCCACCAGCGGCATGATCCGGGCCTCGGTGCCGGCCAGGGCGGCATCGGCAGTGGCCACCTCGTCGGGGCCGACCACTTGGGGCAGCATCAGCGTGGTCAGCGATGGGTGTCGGCAGGCCTCCACATCAGGGGCGAAATCGTCCGTTCCCACTGCTGAAACTCGCACGAACACCGCGGCCTTGTCAGGGGTATGGCCTTCCAGCGCGTGGCGGACGTTGGCCCGGGCCTCGGCAGCTGCCCCGCGGGGTATGGCGCTCTCCAGGTCGAACACCACCCCGTCGGCCTCTGAGGCCAGCGCCTTTTGCATCCGGTCGGCCCGGTTGGCCGGGACGAACAACAGGCTGCGGATCGGAGGGGGTTCGGAGTTCATCGCGGCCGGGATCAGATCCCCTCGGCTTCGACTTCTTCGCGGCTCACGCCCAACAGGAACAGTACGGCGTCCAGGTAGGGGACGCTCACCGCGGTCTCCACGGCCTGGCGGACCTTGGGCTTGGCGTTGAAGGCGATGCCCAGTCCAGCGGCGGTGAGCATGTCGATGTCGTTGGCGCCGTCGCCCACCGCTACCACCTGCTCGGGCGTCACCCCTTCGGCGGCGGCCACCTCGTGGAGGATCTCGGCCTTGCGGCCGCGGTCCACAATCGCACCCTCCAGGTTGCCGGTGAGCTTGCCGTCGGCCATTTCCAGGGTGTTGGCGAAGGCGTAGTCGAGGTCGAAGTTCTGCTTGAGCCGGGTGCAGAACCGGGTGAAGCCGCCGCTCACGATGGCGATGGCATAGCCCAACCGCTGAAGGGTGGTCACGAATGTCCGAGCTCCCGGGGTGAGCGTGACCTGATCCCACACCCGCTCCAGGGCGGCCTCGTCCAATCCGGCCAAAAGGCGGACTCGTTCTCGCAGCGAGGTTTCGAAATCTATCTCGCCTCGCATGGCCTGATCGGTCAGCTTCTGGCACACCTCCACGCAGCCGGCCTCGGCGGCCAGCAGGTCGATCATCTCGTCTTGGATGAGGGTGGAGTCCACATCCAGCAGGGCGACCCGCTTGGCCCGTCGGGCCAAGCCCTCTCGCTGGACGGCCACGTCGAACTCGGGGTTGGCGCTGGCCACCGACAGCAGGTTGTGGCGAATGTCATCGGCGTCGCCTCCCTCAACCAGCAGCTCGTAGCTGTAGATGGGGTAGCGGGAGAGGCGCACAATGCGATTGATATTCCCCCCTCCGTCGGCGATGGCGTTAGCGGTGGCTGCCAGCATGGACGGGGTCAGCTCCCGGCCCAACACGGTGACCGCGTGAGCACCGGTGTGGACGGAGGGGGTGGGGTCGACCACATCGAACTCCACCGCCACCCGCTGCTCCCAGCCGAACAGCAGGAGGTCTTTGAGCAGGTCCTGGCCGGGAGGAACCTCCATGACAATGCCCAAGGTGAGCTGGCGGCGGATCACCACCTGCTCCACGTCTTGGATGTGGGCCCCGCCGGCGGTCAACACGCCGAGCAGCGCGGCGAACAAGCCAGGGCGGTCGGGTCCGGAAACCCGTAGCAGTATTACCTGGGAGGAAGCCACGGCTAGCCCGGACTCAGTCCGCTGCGGTGGCGCGCCGCTCAGCCGTGCTGGAGCTTGATCTCGATGTCGACCCCCGCAGGCAAGTCCAGCCGTTGGAGGGAGTCCACGGTCTTGGGGCCGGGATCCACGATGTCGAGCAAGCGCTTGTGGATGCGTATCTCGAAGTGCTCGCGGCTGTCCTTGTCTTTGTGGGGTGACCGGATCACGGTGAAGCGGTGCTTCTCGGTGGGCAGCGGGACGGGCCCCCGCAAGTCGGCTTGGGTGCGCTTGACCGTCTCCACGATCTTCTTGGTGGATTGGTCGATGATCTCGTGATCGTAGGCCTTCAGCCGAATGCGGATTTTCTGTCCTGCTGCCATGGAAGCTACTTGAGAATCTTGGTGACGGTGCCCGCACCCACGGTGCGGCCGCCCTCGCGGATGGCGAAGCGCAGGCCCTCGTCCATGGCAATGGGGGCTATCAGCTCCACGATCATCTCCGTGTTGTCACCGGGCATGCACATCTCAGTGCCCTCGGGCAAGGCGATGGTGCCGGTGACGTCGGTGGTGCGGAAGTAGAACTGGGGCCGGTAGTTGCTGAAGAACGGCTTGTGGCGTCCGCCCTCTTCCTTGGTCAGCACGTAAACCTGGGCTTCGAAGTTGGTATGGGGGGTGATGGAGCCGGGCTTGGCCAGCACCTGTCCCCGCTGGACCTCATCTTTGTCGGTGCCCCGCAGCAGGGCGCCGATGTTGTCGCCGGCGCGGCCCTCATCGAGCAGCTTGCGGAACATCTCCACGCCGGTGCAGACAGTCTCGGCCGTATCCTTGATGCCGACGATCTCCACCTTGTCGCCGGTGTTGACGATGCCCTGCTCCACGCGGCCGGTGACCACGGTGCCCCGCCCGGTGATGGAGAACACATCCTCGATCGGCATCAGGAAGGGCTTGTCCACGTCACGCTCGGGCTCGGCGATGTAGTTGTCCACCTGCTCCATCAGGTCCAAGACCTGCTGGCCAGCGTCGCCGTCTCCGTCGAGGGCCTTGAGCGCTGATACTGGGATCACCGGGATGTCGTCGCCGGGGAAGTCGTACTCGCTCAGCAGCTCTCGAACCTCAAGCTCTACCAACTCGAGCAGCTCGTCGTCGTCGACCATGTCGACCTTGTTCAGGGCCACCACGATGGCCGGCACGCCGACCTGGCGGGCCAGCAATACGTGCTCCCGGGTTTGGGGCATGGGGCCGTCAGCGGCCGACACCACCAAGATGGCGCCGTCAACCTGAGCGGCACCGGTGATCATGTTCTTGATGTAGTCGGCGTGGCCGGGCATATCGACGTGGGCGTAGTGCCGGTTCGGAGTCTCGTACTCGACGTGGGCCACGTTGATGGTGATGCCCCGCTCCCGCTCCTCGGGAGCCTTGTCGATGTTGTCGAACTCGGTGAACTGCGTTGATGAAGGATCGGCCTCAGACAGCACCTTGGTAATCGCCGCGGTCAACGTGGTCTTGCCGTGGTCAATGTGGCCCATGGTGCCCACGTTCAAGTGTGGCTTATTGCGCTCGAATGTTTCCTTTGCCATTTTTCTCAACCTCCGAGGGTGGGTTTGTTCCCCCTGGTTATTCGCCCCTGATCCGGGCGACGATCTCTTCTTGCACCTTGGCAGGAGCCTGCCGGTAGGTGTCGAACTGCATGGTGTGCGTTGCGCGGCCCTGTGTCCGCGAGCGGAGTTCGGTAGCGTACCCGAACATTTCCGAAAGTGGCACATGGGCCTTGACAATTTGTTCGCGGCCCCGCTGCTCCATGCTGTCGATCTTGCCCCGGCGACCGTTCAGATCGCCGATGACGTCGCCCATGTACTCCTCGGGCGTCACGACATCGACGGCCATGATCGGCTCCAGAAGGATGGGCTTGGCCCGGCGGGCGGCGTCGCGGAAAGCGGCCGTGGCCGCGATCTTGAAGGCCATGTCCGAAGAGTCCACATCGTGGTGTTTGCCGTCGGTGAGAGTCACCTTGATATCAACGACCGGGAAGCCAGCTAGAGGGCCAGTGGTCATGGCGTCTTGCATGCCGCTGTCCACTGCGGGGATGTACTCCCGGGGAATGCGCCCGCCGGATACCTCGCTGGCGAACTCGTAGCCCTTGCCGGGGGTGTTGGGCTCCATGTCGAAAGTGATCTCGGCAAATTGGCCGGAGCCGCCGGTCTGCTTCTTATGGGTGTGGGTGTATTTGGCAACCGGGGCGGAGATGGTCTCCCGGTAGGCCACTTGGGGCTTGCCCACCGAGGCATCCACGCTGAACTCCCGCAACATCCGCTCCACCAGCACCTCTAGGTGCAACTCGCCCATGCCAGCGATGAGGGTCTGCGCAGTCTCCTCATCGGTACGGACTTGGAACGTGGGATCCTCTTCGGCCAAGGCCGACATGGCTCGGCCCAGCTTGTCCTGGTCGGCTTTGGTCCGGGGCTCCACCGCCACCTGGATGACCGGGTCGGGAAACTCCATCTGCTCCAACTCGATGGGGTGGTTGGGATGGGCCAGGGTGTCGCCGGTGCGCACGTTTTTGAGGCCGATGCCAGCCACGATGTCTCCGGCTCGGACAACATCGAGGTCTTCCCGGTCATTGGCGTGCATCTCAAGGATGCGACCGACCCGCTCTTTGCGGCCGGTACGGGGGTTCACCACCTGGCTGCCCTTTTGAAGCTGTCCGCTGTACACCCGGAAATAGGTGAGCTTGCCCACATGGGGATCACTCATGATCTTGAACGCCAAAGCGCTGAACGGGGAGTCGTCGTCGGTGGGCCGCTCGCACTCCTCCCCCTTGTGGACGCCCTTGACTGCGGGTACGTCCAGCGGGGAGGGGAGGTATTCGATGATTGCGTCCAACAGGGGCTGCACGCCCTTGTTCTTGAACGCCGAACCGCACAGAACGGGCACGATGTCCTGCGACAGGGTGCAGGCTCGCAGCGAGGCCCGCAGATCGGCGGGAGTGATGGACTCCTCGTCTTCTATGTACTTCTCCAGCAGGGTCTCATCGAACTGGGTGAGCAGATCGATGAGCTCAAGACGGGCTTCTTCGGCCTTGTCTTTGAGGTCGTCGGGAATCTCGGTGACGTCCCAGGTGGCGCCCAAGTCATCGCCCCGCCAGACCAAGCCCTGCATTTCCACTAGGTCGACCACGCCTTGGAGGTCGGCTTCGATCCCAATGGGCAACTGCACCACCGCGGTGTTGGCCCGCAGGCGCTCGGTAATGGTGAGCACGGCGCGCTCGAAATTGGCCCCGGTGCGGTCGAGCTTGTTGATGAAGCAGATTCGGGGGACGCCGTACTTGTTGGCTTGGCGCCAAACCGTCTCCGACTGGGGCTCCACACCGGCGACGCCGTCGAAAAGGGCGACCGCGCCGTCAAGCACCCGTAAAGAGCGCTCCACCTCCATGGTGAAGTCCACGTGGCCGGGAGTGTCGATGATGTTGATGCGGTGCCCGGCCCACTCGGCGGTGGTGGCGGCCGAGGTGATGGTGATTCCCCGTTCCTGCTCCTGCTCCATCCAGTCCATGGTGGCGGCGCCGTCGTGGACTTCCCCGAGCTTGTAGGCCTTGCCGGTGTAGTAGAGGATGCGTTCGGTGCAAGTGGTCTTGCCCGCGTCAATGTGGGCCATGATGCCAATGTTGCGAGTCTTTTCCAACGGGTGACGAGACATGGCGCTCTGGGGGGGTAAGACCGCTTACCAGCGGTAGTGGGCGAAGGCCCGGTTCGACTCTGCCATCTTGTGCAAGTCGTCGCGCCGTTTCACCGACGCACCCAGGCCATTGGAGGCGTCCAGGATTTCATTGGCCAGCCTGTCGATCATCGTGCGCTCACGCCGCTCTCGGGAGTGATTGACGATCCAGCGGATGGCCAGGGTGTTCGCCCGTCGAGGGCGTACGTCTACAGGGACCTGATAGGTGGCTCCACCGACCCGTCGGCTGCGGACCTCGAGTTGGGGGCGCACGTTGTCCACGGCCCGCTTCAGGGTGCCCAGCGGCTCGGCGCTGGTCTTCTGCTCCACGATGTCGAGCGCGCCGTACACGATCCGCTCGGCAGTGGAGCGCTTGCCCCGTTGCAAGATCTTGTTCACAAATTGAGTGACCAGCAAAGAGTCGTAGACCGGGTCGTTGGGGAGGTCGCGTCGCCCTGCCGGGCCTTTGCGAGGCATTCCTAGCTCTCCTTCTTGGCGCCGTAGCGGCTGCGAGCTTGGCGGCGGTCGGTAACGCCCGATGTGTCGAGGGTGCCCCGGATGACCTTGTAGCGCACACCCGGCAGATCGCGAACACGCCCGCCGCGAACCAGCACGATGGAGTGCTCTTGGAGGTTGTGCCCTTCGCCGGGGATATAAGCGGTGATCTCCATTCCGCTGGTCAAGCGGACGCGGGCCACCCTGCGCAGCGCGGAGTTCGGCTTCTTGGGGGTAGTGGTGTAAACCCGGGTGCATACCCCTCGGCGCTGGGGCGCGCCTTTGAGAGCGGGCGTCTTTTCCTTGCGGAATTTTGACTGGCGACCCTTGCGCACCAGTTGCTGAATCGTGGGCACAGCACTTCCTAGAGCCGATTGAAACGAGATTGAGGGCGCAGCGATAGCCGCGGTCCAAATCTAAGTTTACGCCTCAACCGACCCCATCGGCAACACGTCGGCTTCGGTGGTGTCGGTCGGCGATGCCCACTGGGCAAACTGATCTGCCAGGTCAACATCGTCGTCGGCTGAGGTGTAGTACTCCATCGGGGTGTAGTCGGGAGCGTGCGTAGCGATTTCCCGGTAGATCTCCATGCCGGTCCCGGCTGGGATCAGCTTGCCGATGATGATGTTCTCCTTCAATCCGATGAGCCCGTCTCGGCGGGACTCGATGGCTGCCTCGGTCAGCACTCGAGTGGTCTCCTGGAACGACGCCGCCGATAGCCAGGAGTCGGTGGCCAGTGAGGCCTTGGTGATTCCCATGAGCTCAGGCCGTCCCTCGGCGGGGCGCTTGCCTTCTTGTGTCAGCGTGCGGTTCACGTTGGTGAAAACCTGGGAGTCCACCCGCTCGCCGGGCAGGAAGTCAGAGTCTCCCGGCTCCTGAATGGCCACTCGGCGTGTCATCTGGCGAACGATCAACTCGATGTGCTTGTCGTGGATGGAGACGCCCTGGTCTCGATAGACCCGCTGCACCTCGTCCACCAGATACTGCTGGGTCTCTCTCACACCACGGATCTCAAGAAGCTCCTTGGGATCTCGGGGACCGTCGGCTTGGGCCACCGGATCGCCAGCGGCCACATCCTGGCCTTCGACCACTGCCAGCTTCCAAGCCGGGTCGATGACAACCGACCATTCGGCGCCGTCGTCGCCCACCACAGTCAGGCGGCTGGCTTTGCCGTCTTCCTCGTTGATGCGCACAACTCCCGAAATCCGGGTCAGCTCGGCCTTGCCCTTGGGAGTGCGGGCTTCGAACAGCTCCACAACCCGGGGCAGACCGCCAGCGATGTCCTTCCCGGCGACACCGCCGGTATGGAAGGTCCGCATGGTCAGCTGCGTACCCGGCTCGCCGATTGACTGGGCGGCGATGACGCCCACGGCCTCACCCACTTCGATGGTTTGGCCGGTGGCCAGGGAGAGTCCGTAAGAGGCCCGGCTGATGCCCACCTCGGAGTCGTCGGTGAGGGGGGAGAGCACCCGGACGCGGGTCACTGCGGGGTCATCGCGCAGCAGGGCCATATCCTCATCGCCGACAATGGTGCCCTTTTGCAGCACAGCGCCGTCGCTCAAGGTCACATCGTCGGCCAGGGTGCGGCTGAACAGACGGGTTTCCAGGTAGGTACGCTTGCCCGGCTCGTCGGGCATGATGTCTTCGATCCAGATGCCCCGAACCGCGCTTCCCGAATCGAACGGGTCCCGGTCATTGATGATGACCTCTTGGGCAACGTCGACAAGGCGGCGAGTGAGGTAGCCGGAGTCCGCGGTGCGCAGGGCGGTGTCCACCAAACCCTTGCGGGCACCGGGGGTGGCGATGAAGTACTCGAGCATCGCCAAGCCCTCGCGGAAATTGCTCTTGATGGGGCGGGGGATCATGTCGCCACGGGGGTTGGCCACCAGGCCGCGCATGCCCGCGATCTGGCGGACCTGCATCATGTTCCCTCGGGCACCGGAGCCCACCATCATGTCGATGGGGTTGAATTTCTCCGACTTGAGCACTGCTTCCATGCGCTGGCGAACCTTCTCGGTGGCCTCGGTCCAGATCTCCACCTCCTTTTGGCGGCGCTCACCGTCGGTGATGATGCCCCGTCGGAACTGGTTCTCAACCTTGTCGGCTTCCTTCTCGTATCGGTCCAAGATGGTCTGCTTGTCGCCGGGGACTTTGATGTCGTCCACCGAAACGGTGAGGCCGGACTGGCTGGCGAACTGGAAGCTCAGGTTCTTCAAGGCATCAAGGCTCAGGGCCACGACCTCTTTGGTGTACTGCTGGGCCAGCTTGTCCACGATCGAGGTGATATCCCGCTTGGTGGCCACTCGGTTCACGTAGGGGAAATCATCGGGAAGAGTGCTGTTGAACAACACCCGCCCCACGGTGGTGGGGGTGTAAGTGGCCGCTTCACCGTTGGCCGGGGTGTCCACCAGTTGGGGGATGCGGTACTCGATGCGGGCGTGAATGGAGACCTCGCCGGCTTCATAGGCCCGCTCGAGTTGATGCTGATGGCGGAAGACCCTCCCCTCGCCGAGAGCACTCTCCACTTCTTCGGTGAGGTAGTAGGCCCCGATAATCATGTCCTGGCCGGGAGTTACCAGAGGACGTCCGTGGGCCGGGCTCAGCACATTGTTGGCTGACAGCATCAAAACCCGGGCTTCGGCCTGGGCCTGAGCGGATAGAGGCAGGTGGACTGCCATCTGGTCGCCGTCGAAGTCGGCGTTGAAGGCGGTGCACACCAACGGGTGGATCTGGATGGCCTTTCCTTCCACCAGCACGGGCTCGAACGCCTGGATACCCAGACGGTGCAGGGTAGGCGCCCGGTTCAGCAGCACTGGGTGCTCTTGGATTACCTCGTCGAGCACGTCCCACACCTGGGGACGGCGGCGCTCGACCATCCGCTTGGCTGATTTGATGTTCTGGGCCAGGTCCTCTTCCACCAGCTTCTTCATGACGAAGGGCTTGAACAGCTCCAAGGCCATGAGCTTGGGCAGGCCGCACTGATGCAGCTTGAGGGTAGGGCCAACCACGATGACCGAGCGGCCGGAGTAGTCGACCCGCTTGCCCAGGAGGTTCTGGCGGAAACGCCCCTGCTTGCCCTTGAGCATGTCGGACAGCGACTTGAGGGGCCGGTTGCCCGGACCGGTTACTGGGCGGCCCCGGCGACCGTTGTCGAACAGGGCATCCACGGCCTCTTGCAGCATGCGCTTTTCGTTGTTGACGATGATCTCGGGCGCGCCCAAGTCGAGCAGCCGCTTGAGGCGGTTGTTGCGGTTGATGACCCGGCGGTAGAGGTCGTTGAGGTCAGAAGTGGCGAACCGGCCGCCGTCAAGCTGCACCATGGGGCGCAGTTCGGGGGGGATGACCGGTACGGCGTCCAAGATCATGGCCCGGGGGTCGTTGATGCGCCGGCCGTGCTGATCGCGCCGATTGAACGCAGACACGATCTTCAGCCGCTTGATGGCCTTCTGTTCGCGCTGTTGGGACAGCTTCTTTTGGCCCTCTGGCGGGTCGAGCTGCTCCCGGAGCTTGCGCTCCTCCTCGTCTAGATCGACGCTCTCGATGAGCATGGCGATGACCGCGGCCCCCATGCCGCCGGAGAACAGCTCGCCATAGCGGTCTTCCATTTCCCGCCACAGCTCCTCGTCCTCGATGATCTTGCGGGGAAACAGGCTGGAAAACTCTTCAAACGCCCTCTTGACCACGTCGATTTCGTCGGCGTACTCCTCCTCTAGGGCTTGCAGGTCTTTCTCAGCAGCTTTCTGCCTCTTGTCCAGATCCTTGGCGTCGCCCGCCTCTTGTTCGGCCAGCTCGGCCTCCAACTCGGCCAGGCGGCCGTTGCGGCGCTCTTGGTGCTCCTCTTGAATGGCCTCGAGTTCCTCGTGCATCTCGCGCTCAAGTTCGGGAAGCCGCCGGTGGCGCTCTTCCTCGTCCACCTCGGTGACCAGATTGGCCGCGAAGTAGATGACCTTCTCAAGCTGCTTGGCCTTCAACTCCTCCTTGGGCTCGGTACCCATCAGCAGGTAGGCCAGCCACGACCTCGTGCCCCGCAGGTACCAGATGTGGACTGCGGGCGCAGCGAGCTCGATATGCCCCATCCGATCGCGGCGAACCTTGGAGCGGGTCACCTCAACGCCGCAGCGCTCGCAGATGATGCCCTTGAAGCGGATGCGCTTGTACTTGCCGCAGTAGCACTCCCAGTCCTTGGTGGGACCGAAGATCTTCTCGCAGAACAGGCCGTCCTTTTCGGGACGAAGCGTGCGGTAGTTGATGGTCTCGGGCTTCTTCACCTCGCCGTTGGACCAGGTCCGTATGGCGTCGGCGGTGGCCAGTCCGATGGAGAGTTGGTCAAATGCGTTGACGTCCAACATTTAGAACGGCCTCCCTGCGATTCGGCGCTCGTCTTCATCATCAGATCCCCGTTCGGGGCGTGAGATGTCGATGCCCAGCTCCTCAGAGGTGCGGAAGGCATCGTCGTCCAACTCGGTGATCTCCACCTGCTGTCCGGCGGTGTCCCTGACCTCTACGTTCAGGCACAGGGCCTGCATCTCCTTGATGAGCACCTTGAAACTCTCCGGTATCCCCGGTTCGGGGATGTTGTCGCCCTTGACGATGGCCTCGTACACCCGCACCCGGCCGAGCACGTCGTCGGATTTGATGGTGAGCAGTTCTTGGAGGCAGTAGGCCGCGCCGTAGGCCTCCAGCGCCCAGACTTCCATCTCCCCGAAGCGCTGGCCGCCGAACTGGGCCTTACCCCCCAGAGGCTGCTGGGTGATCATCGAATACGGCCCAGTGGAACGAGCATGGATCTTGTCGTCAACCAGGTGGGCCAGCTTCAGTATGTACATGTAGCCGACCATGATTCGGTTGTCATAAGGCTCGCCGGTGCGCCCGTTGTAGAGCTCGGCTTTTCCGTCGACGCCAACTAGGCGTTCCCCGTCGACGGTCTCGGGGTTGATGCTCCCCAGGAGCTTCTGGATGGTGGGGTGCTGACCCGAGTGACCCGCCTCATCCCAATGGGCTCCGTCGAATACCGGGGTGGCGACCAAGGTGGAAGCCCGGGTGGTGGGCCGGGTCTTGCGCCCGTCGCCGCGCTCGGGCTCATCGCCCACGCCGCCATTTGTTTGCCAGCCCCAGCGGGCGGCGTAGCCCAAGTGGGCTTCCAGCACCTGGCCCACGTTCATGCGGGAAGGAACTCCCAATGGGTTCAAGATGATGTCCACCGGAGTTCCATCGGCCATGTAGGGCATGTCCTCCATGGGGAGAATCCGGGAGATGACGCCCTTGTTGCCGTGCCGTCCGGCCAGCTTGTCGCCCACCGAGATCTTCCGCTTCTGGGCCACGTACACCCGGACCAGTTGGTTCACTCCGGGGGGCAGCTCATCGCCGTGGAAGCGGTTGAACTTCTTGACGTCGATGACCTTGCCGTTCTCTCCGTGAGGGACCTTGAGGCTGGTGTCGCGCACCTCTCGGGCCTTCTCTCCGAAGATGGCCCGCAGCAGGCGCTCCTCGGGTGTGAGCTCGGTCTCGCCCTTCGGGGTGACCTTGCCCACCAGGACATCGCCGGGGCCGACTTCGGCACCGGGTCGGATGATCCCCTCCTCATCGAGGTCGGCCAGGATCTCCTCCGACAGGTTGGGGATGTCCCGCGTGATCTCCTCGGGGCCGAGCTTGGTGTCGCGGGCATCGATCTCGTGCTCGTGAATGTGGATGGAGGTGAGGACGTCGTCGCGCACCAGCCGGTCGCTGAGGATGATGGCGTCCTCGAAGTTGTAGCCCTCCCAGGCCATGAAGGCCACCAGCAGATTCTTGCCCAAGGCAATCTCGCCGCTGTCCGTGGACGGACCGTCGGCCAAGATGTTGCCTTTGCGGAATCGGTCGCCCACGTGCACCAGCGGCTTCTGATTGATGCAGGTGTCCTGGTTGGACCTCTCGAACTTCATCAGCCGGTACTTGGACACTCCGGAGTTCGTGTATTGCACCGTGATGCTGTCGCCGGCGACATCGGTGACGGTGCCGTCTTCTTTGGCGATGATCATGTCGGCTGCGTCGCGGGCGGCCTTGCCCTCGATCCCGGTTCCCACATACGGGGCCTCAGGTCGTACCAGGGGCACGGCCTGGCGCTGCATGTTGGCCCCCATGAGGGCGCGGTTGGCGTCGTCGTGCTCGAGGAACGGTATGAGCGCGGTAGCCACCGAGACGATCTGCTTGGGGGAGACGTCCATGAGCTGGACCTCGTCGGGGGGAACCGAGGAAATCTCGGTGGTAGCCCCGAAGAACACCTCTTGTTCAAGCTGGGCCTGCAACCCCTTCATCGTCGCGGCCTGCGGTGAACGCCGGACTAGCACTCGATCGTTTACGAACCGGTTCTGGTCGTCGAGGGGGGCATTGGCCTGGGCGACCACATACTCCTCCTCATCGTCGGCGGCCAGCCAGATGATCTCGTCGGTGACTTGGCCGTCGATCACTTTCCGGTAGGGCGACTCGATGAAACCGAACTCGTTGACCCGGCCGTAGGAGGCCAGCGCACCGATCAGGCCGATGTTGGGGCCTTCAGGGGTCTCAATGGGGCACATCCGGCCGTAGTGGGAGAAGTGGACGTCACGAACCTCGAACCCGGCTCGCTCCCGAGAAAGGCCGCCAGGGCCGAGCGCCGACAGTCGGCGGCGGTGGGTGAGGCCCGACAGCGGGTTCACCTGGTCCATGAATTGGGAGAGCTGGCTTGTGCCGAAGAACTCCTTGATGGCCGCGGCCACTGGGCGGTTGTTGATGAGCGACGTGGGGGTGATGGCCTCCACGTCCTGGGTGGTCATGCGCTCACGCACCACCCGCTCCATGCGGGACAGGCCGATACGCACCTGGTTTTGAATCAGCTCGCCCACCGAGCGGATGCGGCGGTTGGCGAAGTGGTCCTGGTCGTCGAGGCGGTAGCCCGCCTCGAACTTGACCAAGTGGAGAAGGTAGGTGCAGGTGGCCAAGACCTCGACGGGAGAGAGCACGGGCTGGTCGGGATCTGGGCGCAAGAACTGCGGCGGCAGATCGTCGGGAGCGGATTGGGAATCTTGCAGCGTCAGGCCGAAGAGCTCCTCGATGCGGTCGAGCTCGGGCCCCAGCTTGCGATCGAGCTTGTAGCGGCCCACTCGGGAGAGGTCATAGCGACGATTCTCGAAGAAGGCATTGCGGAAGTAGTTGCGGGCCGCCTCCACTGATTGGGGCTCGCCGGGACGGGCCCGCTTGTAGATCTCCAGCAGGGCCTCGTCCTGGGTGGTGTGCTGGTGCTTGTCGTTTTCCCACTGATCGGCCAGGAAGTCGAAGTAGCTCACGAACCGGTCCAGAAATCCGGGAGCCCGCTCCTCGTCATAGCCCAGGGCCCTCAAAAGAGTGAACAGGCTCATGCGGCGCTTGCGGGCCACCCGGGCGCCCGCCGTGGGGTTGCGGCCCGGCTTGTGCTCGACATCGAATTCGATCCACTCTCCCCGGTAAGGGTGGATGGTGCCGGTGACGAGCTGGTGCTTGCTCAGGTTGCGAAGCCGGAACCGCTCGCCAGGCTGGAAGATCACGCCAGGGGAGCGCACTAGCTGGGAAACCACCACACGCTCGGTTCCGTTCACGATGAACGTGCCCTTGTCGGTCATGACCGGGAAGTCGCCCAAGAAAACGATCTGCTCGATGATCTCGCCGGTGTTCCGGTTCGAGAACCGGGCCTGCACCAAGATGGGCGCCGAGTAGGTCATGTCCTTCTCTTTGCACTCTTCCACCGAGGTGCCCCAGCGGGGGCCGGGGTTCAGGTCTTCATCGTCAGGATCGAACTCCAACTCGAGTTGAAGGGTCTCCGAGAAGTCTTTGATGGGACTGATGTCGCGGAAAGCGTCGGCCAGACCTTGGCGGATGAACCATTGGAAGGAGTCCTTTTGCACCGCAATGAGATCGGGCAGGGGAAGCACCTCCTCCAGGTTTCCGAAGGAGTAGCGGTCGCGGGTCGCCAAACGGGAGGCCAAGGTAAGCTCCTGAAGTGATGTGATGGACGGGCAACGCCGGTAAGCTGCTCAAATCCCTGAACGTTTACCGGAGGGCGGAATCCCGTAAACGCGGCCGCGACAAGGGAAAAAGGCGAGGCCGGGGAGACAAGCGAGCGCGTATCCAGGGATGATACGCGGTGCGGGCATGGTTTACAAGCCATGCCCGGCTGGATTTTGCTGGTGGAGAGCTATTTGAGCTCGACAGCCCCGCCAGCAGCCTCGATGAGTTCCTTGGCCTTCTCGGCATCTTCTTTGGAGGCCTTCTCCAAGACCGGCTTGGGAGCGTTGTCCACCAGCTCCTTGGCATCCTTGAGTCCCAGGTTGGTGAGGGTGCGCACCTCTTTGATGACCTGGATCTTCTTTTCGCCCGCGCTGGTCAGAACGACGTCGAACTCGCTCTGCTCTTCAGCGGCGTCGCCGCCGCCGGCGTCGGCGCCAGGAGCAGACATCATCATGGGCATGGCCGCAGCAGGGGCTGCCGCCTCCACATTGAAGCGCTCCTTGAATGCCTCTTTGAGCTCGGACAGCTCGAGCACGGTCATGGACCCGATGGAGTCCAGTACCTCGTCAACTTTGGACATGGCTGTTCCTCATTCCTTTTCTGTGGTTTGTGATTGTTAGTTGTTCGCGTCGGCGCGTTCTCGGGACCCGGAGGTCATGCGGCCGCTCCGCCCTTTTCGGTGAGCGACTCCAGTAGTCCGGCCGTCTCGACCAGCGGGGCATCGAGAAGCCCGGCCATCTCGACCAGCGGTGCCTCCAGCAGCGCGGCCATCTCGGCCAATGGGGCTTCTATAAGCCCGAGAATCTCGGCCAGCAGCTCGGATCGGGTCCCGAGCTTGGACAAGGCATTCACCTCGTCGGCCGAGAGCACCTGACCGTCGAGCACCCCTGCCTTGATCGACAGGAAGTCGGAGCCATCGGCGTACTGGCAAAGGGCCTTGGCCAACGAGACCGCGTCGCCGGTTGACCCGTCGTCTCTCGTGCCGGTGAAGGCCAAAGCGGTTGGACCCACTAGAACCTCGTCTAGGTCCAGCTTCAGCTCGCGGGCTGCGAAGCGGGTCAGGGTGTTCTTGTACACCTTGTACTCCCCGCCGGCGTCGCGCAGTTGGCGGCGGAGGTCGGCCAAGGCGGGCACGTCGAGGCCGCGGTAGTCGGTGATTACCACTGCCTCGGACGACGAGATGCGCTCACGCACCTCGTCTACGACGGCCACTTTTTCAGGGCGAGGATTTTCCATCAGGTTGCCGAACCCTCCGTGAGATGCAGCAATGGGGCGCCGCCGACATGCGAACGCCCCATGGGTATTGGGAGGGTTCACCTCGTCAGGCCGACCTTGGCTCGGTCCGTGGTGGACAGAGCTTCAGCAGATTAAGCGGTGCTCGGCACTGCGCCTGATGTCTGCGGCAAATCGATAAATTGTGAGCGGCAAAATCTACCAGATCAGGTGGTGGCCCCCAAGTCGGCGGGATCCAGACGGATACTGGGACCCATGGTGGAGCAGATGGTGACTTTGCGGATATAGCGGCCCTTGAGGGCTGCGGGCTTGGCTCGGTTCAGCTCCTCCATCACTGCTTGGATGTTGGCCACCAGGGCATCGGGCTCGAAGCTGACCTTGCCGACCGGCACATGAATATTCCCTTGGCGGTCGGTGCGGTACTCCACCTTGCCGCTCTTGAACTCGGCTACCGCTTTGGCCACGTCATCGGTGACGGTGCCGGTCTTGGGGTTGGGCATAAGCCCGCGTGGACCGAGGATCTTTCCCAATCGGCCCACCACCGGCATCATGTCGGGGGTGGCGATGGCCACATCGAAGTCCATCTTGCCCCCTTGCACTTCCTCGGCGAGATCGTCGGCGCCTACCACGTCGGCGCCGGCTTCGCTGGCCTGTGCAGCCGCCTCGCCCTGGGCGAACACCGCCACTCGAACGTCGGTGCCAGTGCCCGAGGGCAAAGAGACTGTACCCCGGATCATCTGCTCGGCCTTGCGGGGGTCGACCCCCAGTCGGGCCGCGAGCTCAAGGGTCTCGTCGAACTTTGCCGCGGCCAAGCTCTTTATCAGCTCCACGCCCTCAGCGGCGGTGTGCGGGTGCTGCTTGTCGTAGCGCTGGGCGGCATCGCTGTACCGCTTGCCTTTATTCGCCATTTCGGCTCCCTCGGTGTTGTGGCCCGTCGGGCGAGGTTGTCCCGCCGGGCAGTTGGATATGACTGCTGTGTTGGTCCGGTACTCGACTACTCCACTTGGATGCCCATGCTGCGGGCGGTTCCCGCCACTTGCAGCTTGGCCTGCTCGAGGTCATCGGTGTTGAGGTCGGGTATCTTGACTTTGGCGATCTCGGCGCACTGATCGTCGGTGATGGCACCGACCACTTCGCGGCCCGGCTCCATGGAACCCTTCTCCAAGCCAGCCGCTTCCCGAATCAGGAAAGAGGTGGGCGGGGTCTTGGTGATAAACGTGAACGTCCGGTCTTCGTAGATGGTGATCTCCACCGGGATGATCTGGCCCCGCTTGTCCTCGGTCTTGGCGTTGTAGTCACGGCAGAAGTCCATGATGGCCACTCCATGGGGGCCTAAAGCGGTGCCCACCGGAGGCGCGGGTGTGGCTTGGCCGGCGGGAATCTGGATCTTGATAGTGGTGGCTACCTTCTTTTGAGCCATGGCTGTGCCCCTTTTTGGCTAGGTCCTCTTAGAGCTTGGCGACTTGGGAGAATTCGAGTTCGACCGGTGTTTCCCGCCCGAAAATGTTGACCAAGACCTTTACCTTGAGCTGATCCTCGTTGATCTCGGCCACCTCGCCGGAGAAGTCGGCGAACGGCCCTTCTTTGACCCGGATGGTCTCGCCCACTTCGTAGAGCAGACGGGGCTTGGTGCGGCGGACGGTCTGCTCGCCATCGGTTTTGACCTGGAGGAAGTTCTCCACGTCCTTGCGCTTGAGGGGCGAGGGCTTGCTGCCCCGCCGACCGTGGCCCACAAAGCCAGTCACGCCGGGGGTGTTGCGGATCACATCCCAGGAGATGTCGTTCATCTCGGCCCGTACCAGGAGATAGCCGGGGAACATCTTTTTCTTGGTGGTTACTTTCTTGCCGGCCTTGAACTCCACCACGTCTTCCATGGGGATGACGGTTTCGTGGATATGGCTTTCCATCCCCATTGTCCTTCGCCGGGCTTCGATGTTCTGCTGGACCTTGTTCTCGTAGCCGGATTGGGTGTGGACCACGTACCACTTGCCGGGCATGTCGTACGGGCTGATGGTCTCGATCTCTTCGTCGGTTTTCTCATACACCAGCTCGTCGGCGTCGATCACCTCGTCGGACTCTTGCAAGAGGGCGGCGTCCGACTGGCCAGCCACATCGGGGTCGGGCTGGGGGCCCGGTCCGGTGGGCAGCAACGCCGCGGCAGCCTCGGCGGCGTCGACCGTCTCGGTTTCCGGCGCAACCGCGTCGGTACTGGTGGGGAAGAGGTCTGTCATCTCGGTCTCGTCTAGCTCAGGGCTCATCGATCGAACAACTTCAGGATGGCTTCGCTGAATCCCCAGTCGAGCAGGCCGATGGCCGTGGTGAGCAGCACCAGGACCACCAGAACCACTATGGAGTAGTTGACTACTTCATCGCGCCGCGGCCACGAAACCTTGCGGAGTTCGCCGCGTACCTCGCGCATGAACTGGACTGGGCCCGCCCGTTCTTCTCCGGGTCGAGGCTGGTTTCGCTGCTGGCGGCGCTCGCGGACGGGGTCGCCTTGCTCATCGACGAAGCCCTGCTTCTTGGCCATCCGTTTCTGTTGTCTGTTCAGGTCGGTCATTGGGACTCCAGTGCGCCCGGCACTGCGGAGACGGAATTGCTTACGCAGGGCAGGAGGGACTCGAACCCCCAACCGCCGGTTTTGGAGACCGGTGCTCTACCAATTGAGCCACTGCCCTTTGTCAGGGGTTGTACAAGGCTACCGTGCCCAGGGTTGCAACCCGCAATGCAAAACTGCGGTCGGGGAGTGGCTAACGGCGGGTGCGGCGGCGGAATAAGACGGTGACCACGGCGAGGGTGGTGGCGGCCAGGAAGCGTCTGAGGAGTTGTCGGCGCCGGTCGTACTGGTCGAGACGAGCCATGACTTTCCATACCAGGGTGGGGGGCGCCTCGGTCGGGGGACGGTGGTCGAGAGATCGGGAGGCGTCTTTGATCATGAGGCCTCCTCGTCTTGCTCGTCTTGGGGCAAAAGTGCAGTTTGGCCTTCACCGAGCTCGGTGGTGGGTTGCAGCACGGCCTTGAGCCGCTGTCGGGCCCGGTGGAGTCGGACCTTGGCCGCTGAGGTGGTGATGCCCAACTCGGCGGCTATCTCGCTGTGGGAGAGATCATGCAGATCGCGCAACACCACCACTTGGCGCAGTCGCTCGGGCAGCGCTCGGATGGCCCGGTCGATGTGGTGGCGCAGAACGGCCGCCTCAGCCCGCAGGCTCGGATCCTGCTCAGGGCGCAGATCGACGATGGGAGCGTCGCTGCTCAGCTCCTCGGTGCGCTGGCGAGTGCGGCGGCTCAAATGGGTAGACGCGCAGTTGCTGGTGATGCGGTACATCCAGGTGGAGAAGCTGGAATCGCCTCGGAAGCGGCGGATTGCCCGGTAGGCCCGGACATAGGCGTCTTGCACTACGTCGCCGGCGTCGTCCCGGTTGCCGGTGAGGCGGTAGGCCAAGGAATAGATGTCTCGGTAGGTGGACCGAACAAGCTCGTTGAACGCATCTCGGTCTCCGCGGCGGGCGGCATCCACCAACTCGGCGTCTTCGGGGATCGGCTCGCGAGATGCAGTGGGTTCGATGGGGCCAGAGTATCGCTGGTTGGTCTCAGGCGAAAGAGTGGGTGGTAGCGGCGGCCAGACTCGAACTGGCGACCTCTCGATTATGAGTCGAGCGCTCTTACCAACTGAGCTACGCCGCCCCGGAGCCCCCTAGCGGCGGAATGCCGCTGAGGAGACCCTGAGCCTCCTGAGAGAATCGAACTCTCGACCTTTTCCTTACCATGGAAACGCTCTGCCGACTGAGCTAAGGAGGCGGGCTGGGAACTCTATCCCTATGCAATGCCAATATTGCCACTCTCTGCCTGCGGCGGGAAAGCCAGAATTGGGAGGTGGCGGACAGTACGGTGCACCCGGTGGCGATTCGAGCGGCGAAGCTGTCTGATGCCGAAGGCATCCGTGAGATTTACAACTACGAGGTGCTGAACGGGACGAGCACGTTCGACATTGAGCCTCGATCGTTGGCGGCGCAGCAAGCCTGGCTAAGGGATCGCAGCGGTGTCCACGCGGTGCTGGTGGCCACGCCTGCCGAAGACGAAGACGAGGACTCAGTGATCGGATATGCCTCCCTATCGCCCTTCCATACCCGTCCGGCCTACAACACCACGGTGGAGAACTCGGTGTACGTCCACCAGGACCACCGGGGCAAGGGCATCGGCCGGGCTCTGCTGGTTGAAATCATCGGGCTCGCCCAGAGCCACGGTTTCCACACCGCAATCGCCCGCATATCCGGAAAAAACGAGGCCTCGGTAGCCGTCCACCGCTCCGCAGGCTTCGAAGTGGCCGGCGTGGAACGCGAAGTAGGCCGCAAGTTCGGCCGCTGGCTAGATGTAACCGTGATGCAACTCATGCTGCGAGATTGGAGTGGGCCCTAGTTTTGGTCGTGAGCTTTCCCCCTGATCGTGGATAGGTGGCTCTTGCGGTTGGGGGAGATGGGCCGCAGCGAGCGTGCACCGACTGGGAGTCGGGATAAGGCGCCGGTGGTGGTCTGAGTTCGTAATCGCCGTTTCGTTTTCGCTGTACTGTCCAGCCGTCGTCGTGGATGTTGTGGTGGCAGCTCTTGCAGACCAGCACCAGGTTGTCGATATCGGTACGGCCGCCCGTCAGCCACTCTTCGATGTGATGGGCTTCGCACCACACGGCTGATCGTCCGCATCCGATGCAGTGCTTGTCCCGGACGATGAGCGCAGCCCGCTGGGCTTCGGTGGCCAGGCGATGTTTGCGCCCCACCCACAGTTCCTGGTTCTTGGTGTCGAACACCGTGGGCACGATGTCGGCGTTGCAGGCCAGCCGCAGGGCCTCAGAAACCGGCAGGGGTGTGCCGTCGAGCAGGCGGGCGTTGGCCAGTTCTTGGTTCAGCGCGTCCCAGTCGGCGGTCAAGACCAGGGTGGTGCCCTGGGGCTTGCGGTCACTGGTGTCGGCGCAGACCAGATTCTCCAAGGCGTCGGCCATCCGCTGGTCGAACGCCGTCTGGTCGCTGTCTTTGCTGCTGTTGGCCAGGCGGCGCACCTCATCGGCCAGCGCAGCCTCCATACGATTCCCCGCAACCGGATCGAACCGCCCGTTCACAACGAACATACCGTCGTCAGGAGACTTGAAAAAACGAAATGAACGGCGCTCCCGCTGCTTGGCCATCAACGACTTGCCGTCGTCGCCCGACTGCTCATGCTGGTGGTCGCGCAGCGTCTTGGAGAAGGTGCCGAAATCTTCGTGTCGGGCCGCCTCCACTAGCACGGCCTCGTCAACCGGCCCCTGAGAAGCGGCCTTGGCGATCTGCTTGGCATGGGCCTCGGGAATCTCACCGGCGCCCAACGCATCGAGAGTCTCGGGAACCTGCGAAAGCTGGGAGGCCGTTTCCACCTCCTGTCGGGCCTGCTGCTTGGAGGCCTGAAGCTCTTCCAAGGCCATCCGGCGGGCCAATCCCTCGCCTCCAAGGTTGGCATAGGCGGTCAGCGCTGCCGTCTTCATTGCGGCCAGCCGGGCCTCGGCCCTTTTGATCAACCCCAACCGCTCCCGCAGCTCCATCAGCGACATCCTGGAGACGTCAACTGCCTCCGGCCACACCGGCCCAGAAGGCCCGCTGCCAGCCCGTATCCCCTGCTCAAGGGGCCTAAACTCCATGCATACAAGTATACCGACCCCTGTGACAGCATCTACCCGATTGGGGTTGTGGCCCGTTCCCATTGGCCGCTCGGGCGCCTGCGATTACTGGGCTGTGACTGTTTCGTAGATGCCTTTGGCTAGGCCGGCGAACACAATTTCTTGGAAGGCGGGGTCGTTGAGGCAGCGTTTGACGATTTCATCGTTGTCGGCCATGCGGTCGATCATCAGCTTCGGCAGTTCTTGGCGGATAGCGAGCTCGAACTTCTCGAAGGAGTTGGCTGTGGCGGTCTGGCTGATGTTCTCGTCATTCACGCCGTCTTCTTGTATCTGCTCGAAGAACAGCCGGTCTGATTCGTTGAAGGCTGTGCCGAATCGGTCGTTGAGGCTGGCGATGATCTCTGAGAGTGGGGCCTCGTCTTCCTCGGTGCGGCCGGTGCCCACTTCGGTCGGGCTCCTCACGGTTGGGCCGTCGTCGTTGAGGTCGATGGCTCCGGTGGACACGTGTTGCAGCCGGTAGTACTCCAACTCGACTTCGTCTTCAAGGCGAAGCTGTTCCGCCATGTCATCGCGAAGGCTCGGCAACAGCCTTCTGGCGAAAGCTGCAAGCTGTTCGAGTTCGCCGTCGGCGTAGGGGATGATCTGGCTGATGAAGGCATAGAGCCGGACAAATGCCCCGAGCCGGTCGCGAAACCTCGCCTGCTCGTCATCGTCAAGCTCTCTGAACCGGCCAACAGCGGGTTGAAGTTCCACCATCAACATCGCATGGTCGCTCTTTTGGAGTTTGTCGAAGGGTTGGAAGTACACCTGGGCGAACCGCTCGACTTCGTCGTGGTGGTACACCTGCATCTCATCGAGTTCGTGCTTGAGGCCATCGAGCACAATCGGGTCTGATTGGGCTTCGAGCTCTGTCTGGTCGTAGTAGGGGGCGAAGGCCGCGCCGATGTCTTCGGGATTGTTGACGAAGTCCAGAACGAACGGGTCGCTCTTGCCGGGAGCAACCCGGTTGAGGCGCGACAGCGTTTGCACGGCCTGGACCCCATCGAGGCGCTTGTCTACATACATGGCCTGCAACAACGGCTGGTCGAAGCCGGTCTGGTACTTCTCCGCCACGAGGAGTATTTGATAGTCGGGCGAGTCGAACCGGGACGGCAGCGCCGACTCGCTGATCGGCTTGCCGCTCACGATGTCGGTGTTCATGCCCGGCTCGGTAAAGTCCTCGCCGGTGTCGGGGTCGGTTACGGTGCCGCTGAACGCGACCAGCGGACGAATGTCGGTGTATCCCTTCTGGTTGATGTAGTCCTCGAATGCCCGCATGTAGCGCACGGCGTGAAGCCGCGACGACGTGACCACCATCGCCTTTGCCTTGCCTCCCATGCGATGCCTGACGTTGGCGCGGAAGTGCTCGATGATGACCTCAGTCTTCTGGGTGAGGTTGTGGGGATGGATTGACGTGTACTTGCTGAGGGCTTTGGCCGCACTGCGCTGCGGGTACTCAGGGTCATCAGCGGCAGTCCTGGCGATCCTGTAGTAGGTGTCGTAGTCGGTGTAGTTCCGCAACACGTCGAGGATGAAACCTTCCTCTATTGCCTGGCGCATGCTGTAAATGTGGAACGCCTCGGGCATTCCGCTAGCGGCCCGTCGCCCGAACAACTCGATGGTCTTGCCCTTAGGGGTGGCGGTGAACGCGAAGAACGACAGGTTCGGCTGCGGGCCGCGGGACTCCACTACGGCGTTCAGCCCGTCTTCCCAGTCCTCAAGATTCTCCGACGCTGCCCGTGAGCGCTCACCGAGGATCGCCTTCATGTCACGGGCACTCTCCCCGGTCTGGCTGGAATGCGCCTCATCCACGATCACCGCATAACGCCGCTCAGCGATCTTCTGGCTCCAGTCCTTTGCCTGGGCCTGCTCGAATTCGGCTGGTTCGTCGGGAGAGACAGCACCGGCGATGGACAGCAGGCCCCGCATGACGAAAGGGAACTTCTGCAAAGTAGTAATAACGATCTTCGTCCCGTCCACAAGCGCCTGAGCCAGCTGTTTTGAGTCTTCGTCGATGGCTTGGACCACACCTTGCTTGTGCTCTATCTGGTAGATGGCGTCCTGAAGTTGCCGGTCGAGAACGCGCCTATCCGTGATGACCAGAACGCAATCGAACACCTTGTCGTCGGCTTCGGTGTGCAGGCTTGCCAGCCGGTGCGACAACCACGAGATGCTGTTTGTCTTCCCGCTGCCTGCCGAATGCTGGATCAAGTAGTTATTCCCAGACCCTTCTGCTTGTGCCGTCTCAACCAGACTGTGCACCGCATCGAGCTGGTGGTAGCGGGGAAACACCAACGTCTCCCGCCTCACGGTACGGGCACCGCTCTCGCCGTATACCTTCTCGTCACGGCGCTCAATGAACACATAGTGGCCCAAGATGTCCAGAAAACGGTTCCGCTCGAGAACCTCCTGCCAGAAGTAGCTGCTGCGGTAGCCCGATAGATGTTCCGGGTTGCCCGCCCCGCACCTGATGTCACCAGGTGCGCTGCCCCGATTGAAAGGCAAGAACCGGGTCTTGTTCCCCGACAGCCGAGTGGCCATGTGGACCTCGTCGGTGTCGGCGGCGAAATGCACCAGGGCTCGCTTTGAGAACTTGAACAAAGGAGCGTTGGGGTCGCGGTCCTCCTTGTACTGGCGGATGGCGTTCCGCCACGTTTGCCCCGTCATCGGGTTCTTGAGTTCGCAGGTCGCCACCGGCACACCGTTGAGAGCAAACACCATGTCCACGGTGTCACCCTTCCCGGGATGACACCGAACCTGTCGTGTCACCGTGAGTTCATTTAGGTGGAACTGCGCCACCGCGTCAGGATTGAGCTTGTTGGCCGGTTTGAAGTAGGCCATATGCAATTTCTTGCCCTGGAACTTGAACCCCTGACGCAACACCTCGAGAGTCCCCTTGATTTCAAGCTGCTTCACCAGCTGGTCCACGACCATCGCATCAAGGCTGGCTCCGTGCCTGCGCTCTTGCAGAAGTACGCCTGGGATGTACGCATTGGAAGTGGTGGCCCGTCGCTTTGGGAGGATGCCGGGGGCGAGCTTAAGTACAGCCGTTCTGGCGGCGACTTCGGAGTCGAACCCATTGCCATCATCCAAGACCATCTGGGGGTGCTGCCTCGGATGCGCCCGCAGCTGCTTCAAGAGTTCTGCCTCTACCACAATCTGTGGAACGCCGACGGGAGGGTCTTCAAGAAGCTGAACGACGATGGCACCGAGGAGGACGCCTGTGAAGTGAGCGAGGACCTCGTTCGAGTTCGTACGAAGCTGTTGAGGCAGTTCCAAGCAGCGGCCCAGTTCGTGCTCGTCAAGTACATGGACTCAATTGTTGCCACTTCCCACTTATGCGATGACCACGTACTGGATCGCGAGATCAGAGGTGAGGATCACTACTTGCATCTGTCTATACGGGAGAACAAACAGACGGGTGCCAAGTCCTCCTTGCTGAGGGGCAAGAAAGTGATATTGCCTCCTCCCAGGTCTGAGTGCGGGCAATGGCCGTTCGAAAGGCAAGAAGATGTCGATTTTCCGGAGTTCGTCATTGGAGAAACTCCGGAAGGCGATCCCATCAAGAGCACCTGCGACCCCGATGCTCTGGACGATTACTTCGACCTCAATTCTGGTGCGCCCCACTATCTCACGCCCGTCTATTTCACCCCAGAGGTGCTTGACTACTACTACTCCGAGCCCAAGTACGAGGTGCGCGATGGCTATCTCTCCTGCGGAGGCCTGTGGGGTGTGAGCGTGGACAACAACCATCCCGAACATGTGATGGTGTGGTTGGGCGACCTCGGGCGCGATCTGCCCGCAAATGAGCGCCACCACTGGTTATTCCACAACATATTTGTGCCCGATGGGACCCCCAGCCGGACCGCCTTCGAGCGGCAAATCTCTGGGCAATGGGCCGACGCGGAGTCCCCTGCGTGGCGGCTACAGGCGGCTTACAAGAGATTCCGGGTCGACTGGGCCGCCGAATGGGGTTGGGACCTGTTCAGAGACCCCGACGACGACGACCCCCAACTTCTCGCCAGCCTCCGTGTCCCGCCCAGAGGAGGGAACAGGGAGTTTGGCGAACAAGTCCAAGCACTTGACCGTCTGATGGTTGAGAGCGTCAATACGCGACAGCTGAAATCAGAACTGCCTGAGTGCGAGAAAAATGAAAAGTCCATCGCCCTGCTCGAACGGTGGCTCGATTACAAGGGCTACCAACACCTAGAACAGGACATCAGCGTCTTGAGGAAGATCCACGACCTCCGCAACGTCAGTGAGCACCGAGCCGGACGCAAGCGCACACAGGCGTTTCAGAAACATCAAATCGGCGACGACAAACGGGAAGCGGTATCCACCCTCTTCGAAGAAGCAATCTCACTCTTGGGCTCCCTCGGGGAGATGCATGCCGAGGCGGTGATCAAACAAAGCTGATCGCGGTCCGCTACCCGACACATCGTCGAGTCCAGGCGCAATTCACACCTCCCGACGCCACTCAGAGGTACTTGGCCGGCTCAAGCGTTCCAAATCGCTGAAGGACTTCGGTCGATTGACGGAGATGACTGTCGTGGGCCGGGGAGGATTTGAACCTCCGAAGGCTATGCCGACGGGTTTACAGCCCGTTCCCTTTGGCCACTCGGGCACCGACCCAACGGAGGACAACCCTACCGGGCGGCGAGGGCGCGGCCCTACTCAATTCAGGCGCGACCGAGGCCCGCGACTACAAACCATGTCCGGCGGAGTTTTTCGGACTCAAATCGGCCGAGGATGTACTGGCGGCGGAGTTCTTCTAGCTCGACCCCGGCCTCTTGCAGGGTCTTCTCGATGAGCACGTCTAGCTCCTCTTCGGTGATGTGATGTACCTCGGATTCAGGAATGGAAGTCATGGCCTTCTCTCCTTGGTGACGCTGCTCGAAAACGGCCTTGGAACAGAAGTCATTATCTCAGATCATCTTCCTTTGACGGCACGAATAGCGTTGGTGGCGGTGCGGTAGGTTCGGGTCATGCCGACGTTTGATGTTTCTTCTGAGCTGGACATGCAGGAGGTCCGCAATGCGGTGGACCAGGCGGCTCGGGAGATTCACAGCCGATATGACTTCAAGAACACCGGCAGCGAGGTGGAACTGGGCGACGGGGTGATCACGCTGCGGTCGTCTAGCGAAGACCGGCTGGCGGCGGCTCGCCAGGTGCTGGAGGAGAAGTTGGTGCGGCGCAAGGTTTCGCTAAAGGGGGTGACCTACGGGTCGGTGGAGGATGCCGCCGGCGGGACTGTTCGCCAGGAGGCGGCGTTGGCCGTGGGGATCTCGGCGGACAAGGCCCGAGAGCTGAACAAGTTCATCAAGAACATGGGCATGAAGGGCGTGTCATCGCAAACCCAGGGTGATCAGCTCCGGGTGAACGGCAAGAAGCGGGACATGCTCCAAGAGGTGATCGCCGCCCTCAAGGAGGCCGATTTCGCCATTCCCCTCCAGTTCGGCAATTTCCGAGACTGATCGGAATACTCAAATTGCTCGTGGCTAGGTGTCGCCTCCAGATGGAAGGTAGTGAAATCCACGGCCTCGACCGAGGCTAGAGCTCGGGACTATCCGGCCCTCTTCGGCCAGTTCTTTGAGCCGGCTGGTAGCGGTGGCTTGAGCGACGCCAGTCAATTCGCAGTATTCGCTTGACGAGATCCGCTCGCGTTCTCGGGCCCAGGCCAGCGCGCACTCGATTGAATCTCGAGATCGGTCGAGGCCAAGGGCAGATTTTGTTTGGCTGCTGAGTCGCCAAGCGGGAGGGGTGCCCCGCGGTGTCTGGATGGGAACAAGCAGGGGAGGTCTGTCAATATCGCCGCCACCAACAGGTGTGGTTCCGATGGGGCTTGTACCGATTGCACCGTCAGAGGCACCAGAGGAGGGCAGAGTGGGACTTAGCTTGTAGGACGCCACTCTTTGCAACGCCTCTTCGGCGTCCTCATGCGAACGTTGGAGAAGATCTGCGCATGAAAGGCTGGTGAGAAATGGGGATTCTGGTTGTGCTGCTCGCCACACAAGTAATGCAGCGTCAACGTCGTCTCCACCCTCTGGTGGATGCAGGTTGGCAAAGAGTTTGTACCAATTACCATCAGCGGGCTTCCCATAAAGGTTGATTTGGACCGCAGGATCGGTCAGTGTCTCAATCAGCGGTGGGCGGCTTCCGATCCGGATCATGTCGGCAAACATCAGATCGACGCCGACACCCTCCTGCTCCACAAGCCCGATTTGGCGCATTGCGGTCATCAGAGTCTGATATCTCGGAGCGGAAGGATGAGTGATGATGTTTCGTTCCGTGACACCGCCAGGGAACCCTCCCGGGGAGGTGACACGGAAGTGGTTTCCGATGTGCTCCACGACTGTGGGGCGTTGCAAACTCCAGTCTCGGTGGCAGACTGCATTCAAGATTGCCTCGCGGAGCGAACGCTCGGGTATGGCACGGATTCTGTGTACTTGGAATCGATCGGCGATCTCTGTGATGGGGTTATGGCGGTTTGCCTCGGCTTCGACTTCGAGTACTTCTTCCAGCAGTGAGTGGCCACCCTGCGAGACTCGAACGGTGGATGGTCCGCCGGGAACCTGTCGATGCGAATAGTCGATGGTTGGCTGTGCCCGGATGGCCAAGAGCGTTTCCCCGGCCATGTTCAGGTGCTCGCCGTCGCCTGCAATGAGGCCGAGACGACCGAGTAGATCGCGTCGGTTTAATCGGGCTTTTTCTGAATCGACCTTTGAGAGCTGATCACGCAACGCCTGTTCTGTAGTGGTGGTGATGTCAGCGATCGGCATTTGCGATGGCTGGTGAGAAGGATCAGCCGCCAAGCTGGTGAACAGACCACCCATGAGTTCGGTCAGGGTGACTGGTACGCATCGAGCGTCAACACGATGCTTGAACTCGTGCTTGTAGCCCACTGGTTGAACGGCTTGGGGTACGTCCACAACCAACAGCAATCGGCCACCTATCCCTACGCTTTGCACGTCCACGGTCAACTGTCGCTCGGTCAGGTCGTAGATTCTGCTTCGCAGCCACTGTGGGTCGGTGTCCGCCCCGATAATTTCCCCGGTCTTGTCGTCAACGCCGACGACGAGGGTTCCTCCACCAGGGGAATTCGCCATGCAAGCAGCGGCCTCAGCCAGTTGCTGTGCTGCCCCCTCATTTTGCTTAGCCCCGGGGAGGATTGTCCCGTCCTTGTCTCGTCGGCCCGCTTCTTCTTTTATGTCGACGGCTGCTGACTCCAATTCCTGAGCGGACGCTGTCCCTCGGCTAAGTACCTCAAGGACGCGCTCAACTTCTTCTCGACGTCGCAATGGAGGCAAGTAGGTGAAAGTCGGACCAACCACGACCCCTCCTGATTAGGATTTTATAGCCACTAAAATCCTAACGGTAGCCGATTTAGAGAAAAGTTAGGATTTTATGGCGGATAAAATCCTAATTACGACTGTGTAGCTCAAAAATTAGGATTTTATGGGTTGCCACCAGCCGCTTAGTACGCCTGGGGGACCCACTCGCCAGCGCGGAGGCGGCGGATGCGCTCTTCAGCGGGGGGGTGGGTGCTGAACAGGCTGCGGAAGTTGGCCCGGCCGGTGAGCGGGTTGACGATGTAGTGCGACGCCTGTTCCACCGGCACGTTGACCGGGATGCGCTGGGAGGCGACGTTCAGCTTCTCCAGTGCTCGGGCTAGTGGCTCGCCGTCACCAATGAGCCGGGCGGCGGAGGCGTCGGCCTGATACTCCCGGGTGCGGCTGATGGCCATCTGGATCAAGCTGGCAGCAATGGGGGCCAAGATGGCGGCGATCAACACGCCGACAAGGTCGCCCATGCCCCGATCACGGCCCCGGCCTCCGAAGAAGATCATTCCCCACACCGCGATGCGCGAGGCGAAAGTGATGGCCATGGCGATGGCCGCGGCCACCGAGCCTATGAGGATGTCTCGATTGCGGATGTGGGCCAGCTCGTGGGCCAGAACGCCCCGGATCTCATCCCAGCTCAGGTGGTTGATGAGTCCCTCGGTAATGGCCACCGCAGCATGTTTGGGATTTCGGCCGGTGGCGAAGGCGTTGGGCTGGGGGTTGGGGCTCACGTACAGCTTGGGCATCGGAATCTGGGCCTTGGTGGTGAGCTCTTCCATGATGGCGTGGTATTGGGGGAGCTGCGCGGAGGTGACCGGCACCGCCCGAGCCGAGGCGATGGCCAGCTTGTCGCTGAACCAGTAAGACCCACCCACCACGACCACTGCGATGACAATGCCGAAGGCCAGCCCTCCGCTGCCGCCCAGCAGCCCACCGACGGCCACGAACAGCGCCGCCATCAGCACCAGCAGGAGGATTGTCTTGATCGTATTCATGCCCTGGGTCACTCCAAATTGAAGATCAGATTCTGGAGGTCAGGCTATCGGCCGACGGCATTTTTCGCTCGTCAGCGGTCGTAGTAGCCGGAGTAGACGTAGAGGCACGGGACGTTGGCCTCGGTGTACATCTCCACGTTGCGGGGGTCGTCTTCGAGGGCGCACAGCAATTCGAAACCGTGCTGGCGGAGACTGTCCACTTCGGCGGCCTTGTAGGCGCGCGACCGGTCGCCGCTGCGGGGGGGTCGCAAGATAAGGAGATCCCAGCGGACACTGTGGGCTTGCAACCAAGTCACCGTGTCGTCGAGCAGCGGCCAGGGGCGGGCGGTGAGCAGAACAACTGTTATTTCTGGGGCCAATGAGTTGACCAGGGCTATTGCCGCTTCCAGCGGGGGGTCGTCAGGGCAGCCAGCGAAGAACTCGTCCCAGCGTCGAGCCTGGGCCAAATGCTGACGGCCGCTGCCGTCAGAGATGACCCCGTCCACGTCCACGATCACCGCGGGGCCGCCGCCGATGGGGCTGTCCCGCCATGTCCAGTGGGAAGGGCCGGCGTTCTCGGTCAATCTTCTTGGGGGGATTCGGCGGCTCGGGTACGGATCTCGTCCACTACCGACTGGTCGGCCAGGGTGGTGGTGTCACCCAGGCTGCGGCCCTCGGCCACGTCCCGCAGGAGTCGGCGCATGATCTTGCCCGAGCGGGTCTTGGGCAGGTCAGGAACCAGCACCACCGTCTTGGGCCGGGCAATGGGTCCAAGTTTGGTGGCCACGTGCTGGCGGACCTCCTCGCCCAACTCGTCGGTGGCTTCGTGGCTGCCCCGCAGGATGACGTAGCCGATGATGGCCTGGCCGGTGGTGTCGTCGGCCGCGCCCACCACCGCGGCCTCGGCCACCGCGGCGTGGTCCACCAGGGCTGATTCCACCTCGGTGGTGGAGATGCGGTGGCCGGAGATGTTCATCACGTCGTCTACCCGGCCCAGCAGCCACAGGTAGCCGTCGTCGTCGACCTTGGCCCCATCACCGGCGAAATAGCGGCCCTCGAACCGACTCCAATACGTCTCCCGGTAGCGATCGGGGTCGCCCCAGATGCCCCGCAGCATCGACGGCCACGGGTGCGTGATGGTGAGGTAGCCGCCGCCCCGCTCCACCGGTCGGCCGTCGTCGTCCACCAGCTCGGCGAACACTCCGGGAATGGGGTGGGTGGCCGAACCTGGCTTGGTGGTGGTGACGCCGGGCAGCGGGGAGATCATGTGGCCGCCGGTCTCGGTCTGCCACCAGGTGTCCACAATGGGACAGCTGCTGCCGCCGATGTGGGTGTGGTACCACATCCACGCCTCGGGGTTGATGGGCTCGCCCACCGTGCCCAGCACCCTCAGGCTGGACAGGTCGTGTTTGGCTGGCTCTTGGGCACCCCACTTCATGAAGGTGCGGATGGCGGTGGGGGCGGTGTAGAGCTGGGTAACGCCGTAGCGCTCGACGATGTCCCACAGCCGGTCTCGGCCGGGGGTATCGGGAGTGCCCTCATATATGACCGAGGTGGCGCCGTTGGCCAGAGGCCCGTAGACGATGTAGCTGTGGCCGGTGACCCAGCCGATGTCGGCCGCGCACCAGTACACGTCGGTGTCGGGCTTGAGGTCGAACACGTACTTGTGGGTGAAGGCCACCTGGGTGAGATAGCCACCGGTGGTGTGCATGATGCCCTTGGGCTTGGCGGTGGTGCCCGACGTGTACAGCAGATAGAGGAGGGCTTCGGCGTCCATGGCCTCTGGTGGGCAGTCGGCCGAGGCGTCGGCCATGAGGTCGTGCCACCACAGATCTCGGCCAACGGCCATTTCGACGTCGGTATCGCAGCGATTGACCACCACGACGTGCTCCACTGAGGCCGCACCCTGGCTGAGCGCGGTGTCCACGTTGGGCTTCAGCAACGACGGAGCGCCTCGGCGGTAACCGGCATCGGCGGTGATGATGAGGCGGGCCTCGGCATCTTCGCAGCGGTCGACGATGGCGTCGGGAGAGAAGCCGCCAAAGATCACCGAGTGGGCCACCCCGATGCGGGTGCAGGCCAGCATGGCCACCGGCAGCTCGGGGATCATCGGCATGTAGATGGCCACCCGATCGCCCGCGCCCAACCCCAGGCTCTTGAGCACGTTGGCGAACCTGGCCACCTCTTCGAGCAGTTCGGCATAGGTGATGGTGAGGGTGTCGCCCGGCTCACCCTCCCAGTGGAAGGCGATCTTGTCGCCCTGGCCTGCTTCGACGTGGCGGTCGAGGCAGTTGTACGACACGTTGAGGGTGCCGCCGATGAACCACTGGGCAAAGGGCAGATCCCACTCCAGCACGGTGTGGAAGTCGGTTTCCCAACTCAGCAGTTCCCGGGCTTGCCGGGCCCAGAACGACTCGAAATCAGCGTCTGCCTCGTCATAGAGCGAGCGGTCGTTGGCCAGTGCGGCGCCGGCGAAATCGGCGGACGGAGCGAAGGTGCGCTCCTCGACGTAATAGTCCTCGATGGTGGCGTCGGCCATGGTCGGTCCTTTCCGATCCTCTCGCGGAACAGCGCGTGCGAGCCTACATTCTGTCGCCTGTCAGACGATATGGTCATCTAGTGACGTGTTTTCGGGCCGGGAGCTGATCGAGAGCAATGGATATCCGGGTAGCGACGCTGTGTGATTTCGCCCAAGTTCGGGAAGGGCTCCTGTTTGTGAACTCGGCGGGCATTACCCGGGTGTACCGGGAGTCATTCCCCTCGCCGATAGGGGTCATGCTGGCACTGGTGCTGGAGATGTCCCCGGTGGAGGCGACAGCTCCCCACAAGATCAGGGTGAGGGTTGAGGACGCCGACGGGCAGAAGCTGGCCGAGATAACGGGAGAGGTTCAAGTGAAGCTGGGGTCGGGGCACGACCCGGGCGAGTTGGTCAACGTGCCGTTTGTGGCTGATTTCCGAGGGATGAAGCTGCCGGCGCCGGGCCGGTATCAGGTGGCCATCCAGCCGGACACCGATGGGGCCAACCCGGTGGCCCTGGGCTTTCGGGCTGCGGTGCGCAACAAATCCTGATCAATCTCCCTGGGGGACCGGTACGTCCCATTCGGCCACTGTGAAACCGCCCAGCCCGGCAGGGTCGAGCAGGGCCTCGGCCTCTATGGTCCTACTCCTTCCGGTCAGCGCAGCCAGATCGCCTCGGACGGCTCCGGCCCGCCAGGCGGCGGCGCCCTCGTCCACGAGCTCGTCGATGCCGTGGACCCGCAGCCATTCGGCCTGACTGTTTACCCGGGTGGGCGGGCACATTGCGGCTAGTTGATCCAGGGCTACCTCACAGGTGATGTCCTGGCTGCCGGGGGCAGTCCAAGGATCTTCACCCCGCTCATGGCCGCGATAGGTCCGGAGCCACTCGGGCCAGGGCCGAGTGGCCATCTTCTCGGTGGTGCTCATGTAGTCGATCACCACCACCGTGCCCCGATCCAAGAAGGACAGGGCCTGGGCCAGCCAGGTGCAGGCCTGGTCTTGGCGGGGGGTCAGCCGCGCATCAGGGCTAGCGGGGTCTTCGCCCACTTCACGGCCGTTGGTGTCGAACAGGCGCAGGGGCAGGTTGTCGAGCAGCTCATTGGCAACAATCACCCCGGTGATGGGGCCCTCGGGCATGGCCCTGGCGGACTGTCCCACAGTGTGGCTGGACCGTCCGGCCGCGCTGCGCTCCACATTGATCCAGCGCAGGGCGGGCATGCAGTGGGGTTCAGCCTTGGCCACGGTACGGGCCAGAGTTCCCGGTCCGGCTCCGGCGTCGACCACGGTGAACGGATCGGGCCGGCCCAGGTCATCCCAGCGGTGGTCGAGCATCCGGCCCACCACCGCGCCGAACAGCGGTCCCACCTCAGGGCTGGTGATGAAGTGGCCACCGCGCCGCCCGGCCTGGCCTGACTCGTAGAACCCGTGCTCGGGGTCATAGAGCGCCCGTTCCATGAACTCGGCAAACCCCATGAGACCAGTATGGCGAGACTGGGTACTAGGGGCCGCAGCGGTGCACTGCTTTTGCGCGGTGAATACACTGTCGGCAATTGGACGAGCGGAACCGGGCGGTTTCGTAATATCCAGCATTGGAGGCACTGTGACTGAAACACCGATGAGCCGACCTGGTGAAGTAGCCGGCTGGCCCAAGCTGACCGTTGAGTACCGGACCGACCCTGCTGGCATTGAGCAGATTCTCCCGCCAGGGCTGACTCCGGGTGAGCCGATTGTCACGGTGGGTGTTTACTGCGTACCGGTGCTGGGCGAACCGGAGTACGGCGTGAGCGTGAAAGTTCCGGCCAGTTGGCAGGGCACCAGCGGTCAGTACAGCCTGGGCCTGGGCATTGACCAGGAGGCCGCCATCTTCATCAGCGGCGAGATCAACGGCCAGCCCAAGTATCCGTGCGACATCCGCTTCTATCGCCTGGGCAACCGGGTAGAGGCCCGGACCATCCACCAGGGCTACACGTTCTTCGAGTTCGAGGGCGATGTCACCGGAGCGGTGGAGCCGAAAGCCGGCGAGTACACCGAGCACGAGTGGTGGACCAAGTACTCCCGGGCCATCGGCGGCGCGGAGAAGGAATACGACTTCCCGCCCCACGTGGTGGATGTGGCCACCACTTTCGAGCAGGTACATGTCGAAGACATCGACGGGGAACTGCGGTTGCTGGAAAGCCCCTGGGATCCGGTAGCCCGCTACTTCCCAATTGTCGAGCAGCTTTCGGCGCAGTTGGTAACCAACCGGATGATTGATCGGCAGATCACCAACGCCGGTCCGCTGGATCCCGATGCGTTCTGGCCCATGGCCGATGTCATCGGCGGCTCCCGCTGGCCGGGCACCCGGGGCGGCCCTCGTCGCTCCTAGATCGCTGGGTGGCGAGTGTCAGCTGTCATTGGCCCTCGGCAACCAGGAAACCAGTTGACTCAGCGTCACTTGGCGCCAGTACCTCGTCGGCGCCAAGCAACTCGACCAGCCCCTGGAGAAGGTCCTCTGCGGTAGAGGGCTCAGAGTCGATCAAGTTTGTGGTCTCATCAGGGTCTTCGAGCAGGTTGTAGAGCTCGTGAGGGTCGTCTGGCGATTGGACATTGTGGATGTACTTCCACTGGTCGGTGCGGATCGATCGATGCTGGTGCTCGGTACAGGTAGTGGCATCCCGGATTTGAGCCTCGGCGTGCTCGAAGATCGGGCGCAGTGAGCGACCGTCGATCTCCTCGATCTCCGTGGCGGTGTAGTCGAGAATCGTGGCCGTCACGTCAATGAGCTCGGTCAGCGCGTTGCTGACCCCGCAGGAGATTCCCGGTCCGGCCGCGATCATTGGGATCCTCATCGACGGCTCATAGCCGTAGTGTTTCTGGAAGAGGCGATGGTCGCCCAGCATCTCGCCATGGTCGGCAGTGAACATCACGATGGTGTCGTCGGTTTGCCCGATCGCGTCCAACGTGGCCAGGATTTCGCCGATTTGGATGTCGATGGCGGCCAGTTCTGCTGTGTACTGACGGCGGGCTTTCATCAACTCATCGGGAGGGAGAGCAGACTGTGACTGGCCGAATCTCTTGGCCCGAGGTGTCCCGTCGTCGAGCACGGGCTCAGGGACATCGGCGTCGCGGAATTGCTCTCCGAACTCCCTCGGTGGGTCAAACGGGTCGTGAGGCCCGCAGAAGCTGACATAGAGGTGCCAGGGGAAACCACTAGGCACTTCCTCGAGCCATTCACACGCGTTTCGGCCGATCCAGTGGTCAATCCACGCCTCGGTTGGCAGCACCGAGTCTCGGTACCACAGATCGGAAAGCGATTTCTCGCCGCCGAACCCCGGGCGTCCGGCGAATATCTCCTGCATCCGGGCGGTGTAGTCATCTCGAAAACTCTCCCAGAGACCTTGTTCTCTGAGCCACATGTTGTAAGGGCCAGACGGTGCGTCGGGGAAAGGAAGGCCGGCGAGTATCTTGCCCAGCGTCTCGATGGGATGGGTGAACCCCCAGCGGTATGCCTTGGGACGATCGCCGCGGGGACCATGTTGGAGATCTCCCTTGTCGAGGTCGAGCTTGCCGACCACACCGACCTTGTAGCCGGCATCGCGGAGCTGTTGGTAATACGTAGGCAGGGCGGAGTCGAGAACGTCATTGTTGGATTGCGCCCCGATTGACAGCGGAGTCCTCCCTGTAGCCAGCCCGATCCGCGCCGGTACACACACCGACGAATTGGTGACATGACCGGTGATCCTCATACCGCGTCCCGCCAACGCGTCGAGGTGCGGGGTCACAATCCCAGGTGTGCCATGGGACCCAAGCCAATCCCAGCGATGTTGATCTGTGGTGATCAACAAGACATTGGGTGCTGTGCCGTTTCCATCTTGGTCAGCCATTGGTGGCACCTCCCTTCTTCATTCCACCACACCTTGCCGAAACCCCTTCCGACCTAGACCGACAAGTCGACGAGGTGCTCGCTCAGCTCCCACAGGGCGGCCTCGGTGGCTGGGTTGTAGATGTGGGGGGCGTAGCCGATTTCGCCTGTTCCGGGTTCGGCCACGTTGCAGTCAGCTAGGTACTTGCCGTTGTGGTCGGCCAGTTCGGGAGCGGTAGCCGCCCATACCTGGGTAGCGGCGCCAGATTCCAGGGTCTTGTATTGGAGGCCTTGGCCTGAGGACGAACTCGCTTTGGCTCGTTCCCTCATGCCGTCGATCATCTCCTTGGTCATGTGACGGCCCAGCTTGGTGGGGATCGCGCCGGGATGGACCGACAGGGACAGCAATTCATCGCCGAAGCGTCGGGCCAACTCGGCGGCGAAGTGGACGTTGGCGGTCTTAGACCGGCCATAGGCCACCCAGGGGTCGTAGGGGGTGTGCTCGAAGTTGGGGTCGTCGAGGTCGACGTCGGAGATGCGGTGTCCGCCCGAAGAGAGGGTGACCACACGGGGTTGGTCGCCCTGTTGCAGCAGCGGCAACAACTGGACGGTGAGAGCGAAGTGTCCAAGATGGTTGGTGCCGAATTGCATCTCGAAGCCGTCGGCCGTGTGGCCGAATGGGCAGCACATGACCCCGGCGTTGTTGATGAGCACGTCGATACGGTCGAACTGGCGGGCGGCCTCAGCGGCGAAGCGCTCCACGCTGGCTAGATCGGAGAGATCAAGCTGGTGAGTCGACAAATTGGCGTCGGGCACCGACGACTTGATGCGCTCGGCTGCTTCCTGGTTCGCTTCGGGATTTCGAGCCAGCATGGCCACCCGGGCCCCGCGGCCGGCCAACACCCGGGCCGACTCCTCCCCCAGCCCGCTGGTTGTACCGGTGATTATGAAGATCCGGCCCGACAGATCAAGCCCGTCAACGACCTCTTCGGCGGTGGACTCTCGACTAAACGAACTCATGCTGTGGCCTCCTCGTCAACATCGGGAAGATAGTTCGCTGAAGGAGAAGCTGCCGATCAGTCCTCGAGGTCTTCGATGCTGCGAGGCCAGTCGTCCTTGAGGAGGCGGGACAGGGAGCGGTCGGCCAACACCCGGCCTTCGGTTTGGCACTGGGGGCAGTAGTTCACCTCGTTGTCGGCATAGACGATGCGCTGAACGGGAATCCCGCACACGGGACAGGGCTGGCCGAACTTGCCATGGACGGCCATGTCGTCGTGGAAGGCGGTCACCTTGTCGGGAAAGCCGTCGCCCACAGCTTGGCGGTGGCGCTCAGTCCAGTCGTCCAGCGTGTCGCGGGTGGCCTGATAGAGCCGGGCGATCTCACCGTCGGCAAGGTTGCCAGTGCGCTGGACCGGGGACAGTCCGGCGTGGAACAGGATCTCGTCGCTGTAGGCGTTGCCGATGCCACTGAACACGGTGGGGTCGCACAGTGCTCGCTTGAGGGTCTGGTTGCGGGAGGTCAGGGCCTTGCTGAATCCGGCCTCGTTTACCTCCAGCGGCTCCGCTCCACCCCGGTCATGATCCTCAGCCAGGGCGTCGCCACCTTTCACTAGCCACAGCGATGCCCTCTTGCGCTTGCTGGCCTCGGTGAGCATCAGGGTGCCGTGGTCGAAATCGAACGCGGCCAACCCAATCCTCCCCGGCGGCTTGGCGCCTGGCTGGTCCCGCCATCGCAGCCGCCCCGCCACCATGAGGTGGATAACCAGGAACAACTCGTCGGCACCGTCCATTTCCAGCACCAGCCGCTTGCCCAGCCGCCGGGTGCCGACCACGGTCCGCCCCTCAACTTCGCTGATCGGAGGGTCAAATGACTGGAGCAGGCTGATGCCGACCACTCGGATCTTGCGCAACTCCCGCCCCACCACAAACCGGTCCAACGCCTCCAGATAGACCACCACATCAGGCAGCTCGGGCATGCCAGCAACCGTAGTGGCAGTGCTGTGGCGACCGTTCTATTAGGGCAGGGCGATGAGGGTGCCGTCGGTGAAGTGGGTGATGACGGAGGGGTAGATGCCGAACAGAAGGGTGGCCGCCGCGGTGAGGCCGAGGGCGGCCACCAGGGAGGGAGGCACCCGCAGAGACGTGGTGTCGGCTTCTTCGGGGACGTCCTCGAACCACATCATGCGGGCCACTTTGGCGTAGTAGAAGAGCGCGATCACCGAGTTGACCGCAGCGATGACGGCCAGGGAATAGCCCCAGCCGGTGTCGGCTTCCAGCACAGCCCGGAACACGGCGAACTTGGCGAACCAGCCGCCCAGCGGGGGAATCCCCGCCAGCGAGAACAGGAAGATGGTCATGAGAACGGTCATGCCTGGGGCGTACTTGAACAGCCCTGCGTAGGAGCGGATCTCCCCGGAGGCGGTGCGGCGGGCCACGGCGATGATCACCGCGAAGGCGCCCAGGTTCATGGCCGCGTAAATCAGCACGTAAGTGATCACCGCGGAGAGGGCCTCCCCGCCGATGTCACCGGCCACGGCCAGGGGGGCCAGCATGAACCCGGCCTGCGACACCCCGGAGTAGGCCATAAGCCGAACGATGTTCTCCTGGCGCAGGGCGATGAGGTTGCCGGCGGTCATTGAGCCCACGGCCAGGATCCACAACAGCGGCTGATAGATGTCTTGGGCGTCGGGGAATCCGACATAAACCAGCTGCATAAGGGCCACGAATCCAGCCGCTTTGGAGGCCACGGCCAAAAAGGCGGTCACCGGAGTGGGCGAGCCCTCGTAGGTGTCGGGGGCCCAGGTGTGGAAGGGGAAGCCCGACACCTTGAAGGCGAATCCGACGATCACGAAGATGATTCCCAGGATGACCACCGGGTTGGAACCCTCTTGCGCCACCGTCGCGGAGATTTCCGACAGGCGGGTGTCGCCAGCCAGCCCGAACAGCAGCGACATGCCGTACAGCATGATGGCCGAGGCGAACACTCCCATCAGGTAGTACTTGAGCCCGGCCTCGTTGCTCCTGGGATCGGCCTTGCGCCACGCGGCCATCAAATATGCGGGGATGGAAAGCAGCTCCAGGGCCACGAAGATTGTCACCAGATCGCGGGCTGAGGCCATCAGCACCATGCCCATCACCGATGCCAGCAGCAAGCCGTAATACTCGTTTTCCCAGTAGTCCCCCTCGGCGATGTAGTTGGTGGATAACAGCACCACGATGTACGCCACCACTATGAACATGGCCTTCAAGATGAGCGCGAAGTCGTCCACCACGAAGGCCCCGCCGAACATCTCCCGGGTGTCGCCTGCCGCGGCCAAGGTCACGATGGGTATCAGCGCCACCAGCAGCCCTATGCCGGCCAGCGCCGATGTGTAGGCCCGTCCCCGTTCCAACAGCACGATGTCGAGCAGGGTGATCACCGCCCCCACTCCCAGCAATGTGAGTTCGGGCGCGACGGCGTGCCAGTCGATGTCGGGCCGGACGAAGCCGACGATCGAGGGCAGGGACGAGAGCACCGGTGGTCCTACTTACCGGCCGCCGCGTCGAAACACGCCCCGCTAGTCACAGAGTCGAGGCATTCGCTGATCGAGTTGACCACCGCGGGATCGGTGGCCCCGAACAGCAGTTGGGGGTAGACCCCCAGCACCACGATGAGAATGAGCAGCGGTGCCCAAGCCAGGTACTCGGAGACGGTGGCGTCGTGAACGTTGGGGTCGTTGGCGAACTCCTCACGGGGGTTGCCGAAGGCGGTCTTTTGGAGCATCCACAACAGGTAGCCAGCCGCCAGCACCGTGCCCAGCGCGGCAATCACCATGTACGACCGGAAGGTCTCCTCGGCCAGCACCTCGGCGGGGTTGTAGGAGGCCAAAATGGCGGGGAACTCGCCCCAGAACCCGGCCAGGCCAGGCAGGCCCAGCGAGGCCATGGCGCAGAACCCGAGGATCCATCCCATGCGGGGGGCCTGCACTAGCAGTCCACCCAGCCGGGACATGTCCAGGGTGTGGTAGCGCTCCTTCACCGAACCCGCCAAGAAGAACAGCATCCCGGTGATGAGCCCGTGGGCCACCATGCCGAAGACCGCGGCGTTGATACCGAAGTCGGTGAGGGTGGAGATGCCCAGCATCACGAAGCCCATGTGGGCCACCGACGAGAACGCCACCAGCCGTTTCAGGTCGCGTTGGGCCAAACAGCCCAAAGCGCCGTAGATGATCCCGATCACCGCCAGCAGTCCGATGAACGGAGCCCACTCGGCGGCCGCCTCGGGCAGGATGGGGATGGCGATGCGGACGAACCCGTAGGTGCCCAGCTTCAACAACACCGCGGCCAGGATCACCGAGCCCACCGTGGGGGCCTCGGTGTGGGCGTCGGGAAGCCAGGTGTGGAAGGGGAATATGGGCACCTTGACCCCGAACCCCAGGAACATGCCGCCGAATACCCAGACCTGCGACGACTTGGCGATCCCGGCAGCGGCCTCGGGCAATAGCCGCATGTCGAAGGTGCCGGCGTCGGCCAGGAAGTACAGGGCCAGGAAGCTGACCAGCATCAGCGCCGAGCCGAACAGGGTGAACAGAAAGAACTTGATGGCGGCGTAGCGCCGGTTCTCGCCGCCCCACACCCCGATCATGAAGTACATGGGCAAAAGCACGACCTCGAAGAACACGAAGAACAAGATCAGATCCTGGGCGGCGAAAGTGCCGATCATCCCGGTCTCCAGGATGAGGATCAGCATCAGGAAGGCCTTGGGATTGTGCGGCTCCGGGAAGTGATTCCAGGAGTAGATCACGCACAACGGCACGATCAGCATGGTCATCAACATCAGCGGCAGTGAGATGCCGTCGACGCCCAAGATGTAGCGGGAGTCGATCACATCGATCCACCCCTTGTCGACCACGAAGTTGAGGGCTCCGTAGTTGTCGTTGTCGACGAACTGGATCAACAGCAGCAAGCCGAAGACGGCCACCGCCACGGTGGTCGCCAAAGCGATCAGCTTGTGGAGCTGCTCTCGATCCTTGGGAATGAGCATCATGACGGCCGCGCCGATAATCGGCAGGAACGTCGGGATGCTCAGCCCCCAGTCGTTGAGAAATGACTCCATTGGTACGTGTGCTCCCTAGATGACGATGATGAAAATGCCGGCCAGGATGGTGGCGGCGGCGAACATGATGGCGGCGTACTGCTGCACCTTGCCGGTTTGGATTCGGCGCAGCTCCTCCCCCGAGCTGTCGGAGATCTTCCCGGTGGCGTTGACGATGCCGTCCACCACCAACTGATCCACCTTGTGGTAGACGATTTCGCCGGCCTGCACCGAGCGGGTGCCGGCCTCGTTGACCACTCGGTCGATGATGTTCTGGTTGGTCCAGTAGGCGGCCCGGGCCAATGGCCCCTTGACGAAGCCCACGATCACGGTGGTGTACAGCCAGTCGAGGTAGTACTTGTTGACCAGGATCCGGTGGCCGAGACGGGCCAGCGATGACTTGGTGGTCGGTCCGTCGGGCAGCTCGGTGGCGGCCGGGCTCACCGCCCGAACCCGGACGAAGTAGTAGCGGTAGGCCGCGCCGATGCCGACTAGGGCCACGATCACCGACACGATGGCCAGAGTCCACGACGGGGTGGCGTGGCTGATGGCGGGGAAGTAGCTCACCCCTACGGGCTCCACCCACTGGAGGAACTTCTCCTCCCACGACGCGGGGACGAGCTGGAAGCCGGCCGGGAAGTTGATGAACCCGGCCACCACGGCAAGCCCGGCCAGAATCCACAGTGGAACGGTGATCCGGGGGCCGGACTCGTGCGGGGTGCCGTGGCCCCGGAACTCCCCGAAGAAGGTGAGGTACACCACCCGGGTCATGTAGGCCCCGGTGAGGGCGGCGGTGATCATGCCCATGGCCAGCATCACGGTGTAGGCCCCGTTGCCCCCGGTGCCGCCGAACAGTCCCCAGCCTCCGGTGCCCGCCAAGATCTCGTCCTTCGACCAGAACCCCGACAAGATGGGCAGCCCGGCCAGCGCCACCGTGCCGATCATGAACGTCCGGTAGGTGTGGGGCATGTGCTTGCGCAACCCACCCATGTCCTCCTTCATGTCGAAGGAGTGGACGGCGTGGCTGACCGAGCCCGACCCCAAAAACAGGCAGGCCTTGAAGAAGGCGTGGGTGAACAGGTGGAACAGGGCCGCGGTCCACGCCCCTACTCCCAGGGCCAGCACCATGTAGCCCAGCTGGGAGACGGTGGAGTAGGCCAGCACCCGCTTGATGTCGTTCTGGACGAAGGCCAGGGAGGCGCCCACCAGCGTGGTCATCCCGCCGATGAGGGCCAGCAGGTTGATGCTGGAGCCGCCGATTGAGTAGCCCTCGAAGAACACTCCGTAGAGCCGGGCCACCATGTAGATGCCAGCCACCACCATGGTGGCGGCGTGGATGAGGGCCGACACCGGGGTGGGCCCGGCCATGGCGTCGGGCAGCCAGGTGTGGAGGAAGAACTGGCCCGACTTGGACATGACCGCGGCGGTGAGGCACAGCGCGGCGGCCAGCGTGACCGTGTGGCTCATGGTGCCGGTGATGGCGGCCTCGTTCACCCCGATGACGTCGAAGGTGCCCGCGCCGAAGAACAGGATCGACACCCCGATGATGATGCCCATGTCGCCCACCCGGTTGGTGAGGAAGGCCTTGAGGGCGGCGTCGGAATTGTCCTTCTCCTCCCACCAGTGGCCGATGAGCACGAACGAGCACACCCCCACCAACTCCCAGCCCACCAGCATCTGAATGGTGGTGGAGGCGGTGACGAAGAAGAGCATGGATGCGGTGAAGAGGCTCAAGAAGGCGAAGAAGTGGGTGTAGCGGCGATCGCCGGCCACGTAGTCGGTGGAGTAGATGTGCACCAGCAGCGACACCACGGTGACCACGAAGATCATCATCACGGCTAGGCCGTCAATCATGATTCCCGCCCCGATGGCCTCAGCCCCGTTGGTGAGCCAGGTGATCGACCGGGTGAGTGCCCCCACCCCGCCGGAGGCCTCGCCTTCGGCCGCGGCAGCCAGGCCGCCCGCCCCCAGGGCGTGTTCACCCTCAGCTCCCCCTCCGCCGGCGCCCTCCACCTCGCTGATCCACTGGATGGCGGTGAGAAGCCCGAACACGAAAGAGGCCCCCACGGCGGCGATGCCGATCTCGGAGCCCCCTCGGGGGAACCGCTTGCCGAATAGCAGGATCAGCAGGAACGAGACTGCGGGGAACAGCCAGATGAGCCAGGCGTTCTCCAAGAACCAGCCCGATGCGGCAACAGCCTTCCCGCTGGACTCGGCGGCGGCGACGATCGCATTTAGCACTGCGGCATCACCCCTTCATCAGATCGACTTGGTCCAAGTCGATGGATCGCCGGTTCCGATACAGCAGCAGCACGATGGCCAGGCCGATGCCCACCTCGGCGGCGGCCACGGTGATCACGAACAGGGCGAAGATCTGGCCCATGACCGTGTCGTGGAAGGCGCCGAAGGCAATCAGGTTGATGTTCACCGCGTTCAAGATGAGCTCGATGGACATGAGCACCAGCACGCCGTTGCGGCGGGCCAGCACGCCGTAGACCCCGATGCAGAACAGCACCGCGCCCAAAAAGAGCATCTCATTGAGAAGCATCAGCGGTCAGCTCCCCATGAAAGCGGGCACCAATTCGTAGACATCAGCCACCCTCCTCTCGGCGGGCGATCACGATGGCGCCGATGAGGGCGGCTAACAGCAGCACCGACACCGCCTCAAAGGGCACGATGTACTGAGAGAAGAGCTCGTCGGACACCTGGGCGGTGGTCTGGGGAGTCAGGCCATCGGGCAGGTTGGCATCGAGCTTTATGCCTTCGAAGCGATCCACCAGTGCGCCGATCATCACGGCCAGAAGCAGAAGGGCGGTAAGCACCGCGGGGAACTTGCGCTTGTGGTCGGGTTCGGTGTCCTGGTCGAAGTCGGACCGAGTGAGCATAATGCCAAATAGGAACAGCACGATCACCGCGCCGATGTAGATGAGCACCTGGGTGATGCCGGTGAACTCGGCGCCCACCAGCAGGAACAGGGCGGCCACCCCGGCCAGCACGATCACCAGGTACAGGGCGGCGTGCATGATGTCGCGGGTGGTCACCACCCGCAGCGCGGAGGCCACCATCACCGCAGCGATGATCCCGAAGGCGACGTGCTCGGCGATCACCGGGGAACCTTCAACACCTTCTGCTCGGATCCGGGCTCATAGGCCTCGAAGTCGGGAACGGTGTCCATCCACTCGCTGAGCCGCTCCTTGTCGTGCAGCAGGTCGGCGATGCGGGGCTCGGAGTACTCGTACTCTGGGCTCCAGAACAGGGCTTCGAACGGGCAGACCTCCACGCAGATGCCGCAGTACATGCACAGGCTGTAGTCGATGTCGAAGCGGTCGAGCGCGTTCTTCTGACGGGGCTTGCCCCCCTCCCGCCGAGGCGGGGCCAGGTACTTGTGGCCCTCGATGTATATGCACCAATCGGGGCACTCCCGGGCACACAGCATGCAGGCGGTGCAGTTCTCCTCGTGGAGGGCGATCACGCCACGAGCCCGGTCGGCGGGCATCTCCTTCACATGGGGATACTGCACGGTGTGGGAGTGTTTGGAGGGGGCGGGCACCAGCGGAGGGCCGTCTCCGAACAAGGTGCGGAACATGGTGCGGGCGGTGACCTTCAGTCCCGTGATCAATCCTGGTACCAGTGCCATAACAAGCTCCTACAAAATGACCTTGAAAACACCGGTGACGACGATGTTCAACAGTGACAACGGAATCAGGAACTTCCAGGCTAGGCGCTGGAGTTGATCCTCTCGTAGCCGCGGATAGGTGAAGCGGAACCAGAAGATCAGCGCGGCAACGGCCATGACTTTCACCAGCAGGATGACCGGCCCGACGATGTTGAAAGCCCAGTGCTCGAGGTCGCCCCACGGCAGTGCCCAGCCGCCCAAGAACATCACTGCGGCCAGCGCGGCGAAGGCGAAGGCGGTGCCGAATTCGCCCATGAAGAAGAACAGGAACCTGAAGCCGGTGTACTCCACCTGGTAGCCGCCCACAATCTCGGACTCGGCCACCGGCATGTCGAACGGGGGCTGGGTGAGCTCGGCCTGCACCGCCACCAGGAAGATGAAGAAGCCCACGAATTGGGTGAGGATGTACGGGTTGCCGATGCCGCCCCAGCCGAAGATTTCTCCGGTGGCCTGGGCGGTGACGATCTTTTGCAGGTCGAGGGTGCCGGCCTGGATGACCACGCCCATGACCGCCAGCACCAGCGGGAGCTCGTAGGCGATGAGCTGGCCGGCGGCTCGCAGGCCTCCTATGAGGGCGTATTTGTTGGCCGAGGCCCACCCGGCCATCAAGATGCCCACCACCGACAGCGACGACACCGCCAAGGCGTAGAAGATGCCCACGTCCAGTTGCGCCACAACCGCGTCGGGGCCGGTGGGGATGACCACGTAGATCAAGAATGTGGACACCAGTACTACCAACGGGGCCAGGGCGAACACTGTCCGGTCGGCCTTTTCCGGGAAGATGTCCTCTTTCTGCAAGAACTTCAACCCGTCGGCCAACAGTTGCAGGCTGCCGTAGGGTCCGGCCTCCATGGGGCCTAAGCGGCTCTGCATGAAGCTCATGATCTTCATCAGGAAGACGTAGCCCAGCACCAGGGCGGCGGTGGGGATGACCAAGGCGATCACGCCCATCTTGATGATGGCCGTCGCCCAGTAGGGCACCTCCACGGCCAGCAGGCCCGACATCACGGTGGCCGCAGTCACCGGTCGATGTCTCCCAGGATGAAGTACAGACTGGCCAAGATGGTGATGATGTCGGGCACGTACACGCCCTTGAGCAGCCATGGGGTGATGGAGATGTTGGAGAAGCTGGCCGAGCGGATCTTCACCCGGAAGGGCACCAAGTCGCCCTTGCTAATGATGTAGTAGCCCATCTCTCCCAGCGGGTTCTCGGTGGCGGCGTAGGCCTCGCCCGCCGGCACTTTGATGATGCGGGGCACCTTGGCCATGATCGGCCCCGAGGGAAGCCCGTCTAGGAGCTGGTCCACAAGGTGGGTGGCTTCCCGAGTCTCTTGGAGCCGCACCCAGTAGCGGGCGAAAGAGTCTCCGTCGGGGTGGGTCCACACCTTCCAGTCGAGTTGGTCGTACACCAGGGCCTCATGGCCGTCGCGGCGCAGATCCCAGTCGACCCCGCTGGCTCGGATGTTGGCACCCGACAGCCCGTAGGCCAGGCCGACCGCCGGGGGCACGATGCCGATGCCCCGGGAGCGGGACTGGAAGATCTCATTGCCCAGCACCAGATCCTCGAACTCGTCGCAAAAGTCCCGGATCTTCTCCATGGCCTGCTTTGTGTCTTCGATCCAGCCCTTGGGCAGGTCGTCTTTCACACCGCCGATGCGGTCGAAGTTGGGGTGGAAGCGCCCGCCGGTGACCGCCTCAATCTGGTTCAGCACGAACTCGCGGTCCCTGAACGCCATGAACACCGGGGTGAGTGCGCCGAGTTGCACCGCCATATCGCCCAAGAACAGGGTGATGTTGGCGATCCGGCTCAACTCGAACAGAACCGTGCGAATCCATTGGGCCCGAGGTGGGGCCTCCACTTCCATGAGCTTCTCGGCGGCCAGGATGAACGGCACCTCGTTGGCGAAGCTGCCCAGCCAGTCGATGCGGTTGATGAGCGTTGTGACCTGGGGATAAGTCCGCACCTCGGCCAGCTTCTCGTAGCCGCGGTGCATGTAGCCCATGATGGGCTCGGCCTCCACCACCTGCTCGCCGTCCAGGCGGGCCACCAGCCGGAGCGTACCGTGGGTGGCGGGGTGCTGAGGGCCGATGTTAAGGGTCATGCCCTCGGTTTCGATCTCCACGTTCAGCCGAGCGTCGGCCGCCTGGGTGGCCACGTAGGCCAGCTGCTGGCGCTGGTCGACTTGCTGGCCTCCCTTGCGGTCGGTGACTCTGCCTGCTTCGCCCACCGGGGTCATGAGCCTTCCTCGCCGGGGAACAACTCCACATCCACGATGCCGGGCCACGGCTTCACCCGTCGGGCCAACAGCGGAAAGTCCTTGCGGAGGGGATTCCCCTCAAACTCGCCGGGCAGATAGATGTGGCGGAGGTCGGGATGGTTGTTGAAGTGGATCCCGAACATCTCCCAGGCCTCCCGCTCGTGCCAGTTGGCCCCGGCGTACACCTCGATCAAGGAGTCGATGCTCAGATCATCGGCGGGCAGGTCGGCCTTGATTGTGATGCCCATTTGCTCGGTGAGGGAGTAGAGGCGGACCACCATCTGGAACCGAGTGTGGCCTCCGGCGTGGCCCTGCTCCATGGGGTCGGCGGCCTTGGCCTGGGGGTTGTCCTCTTGGGCGTCCATATCCCGCCCGTAGGGGGAGGGGAGCCAGTCGATGGAAGACAACCAGTCGAAGAACTGACAGCCAAGCTGGTCGCGGGCGGCGGTGGCTGCATCGGTCCACGAGTCGCGGGCCACCCGAACCCATAAGTCGCTGCCCGGGATAACGTGGTGCTCCACGAAACCTTCACCCAGCTCGGCGGCCAGCTGGGCAGCCCAAGCTTCGCGGCGCTCGTCGGGAGGCGGTCCGGATTCGGCGGCGGCGTCGGTCTCGATCTCAGTCGACGACAATTGGGTCACCTCGCCACCGCACAGCGGGGTCCTCGTTGCCGATGCGCTCTTGGAGCAGCACGATGCCCTCCAGCAAGGCCTCGGGCCGGGGCGGACAGCCGGGCACGTACACGTCCACCGGGATGATCTGGTCGACGCCCTTGGTCACCGAATAGGAGTCCCAGTAGGGGCCTCCGCAGTTCGCGCAGGAGCCCATGGAGATGACGTATTTCGGGTCGGGCATCTGCTCGTAGAGGCGGAGGATGGAGGGGACCATCTTGTCGGTGACGGTGCCCGAGATCACCACCAGGTCGGCCTGCCGGGGGCTGGCGGGAAACGGGATCACGCCGAGGCGCATGACGTCGTAGCGCGGGGAGCCGATCACTGCCCCCATTTCGATGGCGCAACAGGCCAGACCCCACTGGTACATCCAGATGGAGTACTTCCGGCCGAGGTTGAGCAGCTTGGTCAGGGGTTTTGGAGCTTTGCCGCTGGCTACCAGTCCCACTGCCTACCTCAGATCCATCGAAGAACGCCTTTGCGCCAGGCATAAACCAGCCCCAGCGCAAGGATGAAGATAAAGATTGCCATCTCGACCAAGCCGAAGGTCCCGTAGGCCTCGAGCCGGGTGGCCCAGGGGAAGATGAACACTGCTTCGACGTCGAACATCACGAACAGAAGGGCGAACACGTAGTACCGGATGTTGCTCTGTGACCAACCCAGCCCTACGGGGTCGACGCCGCTCTCGTAGGTCATGTACTTCTGGGGCTGCGGCCGGGTGGGACGCAGCAGGCTGCCGAGCCCCAGCATCCCGAACACCAACGCGCCTGCCAGCACGAGGAATAAGACGACAAGGAGGTAGTCGCGGAGGAACTCCGACACGGCTCGAAGGTTACCGATGGCGTTTTCTGCGGGCCAAGACGTACTTAGGGTGCGGAAATAAAGGCCGCGGCAATAACCCCTGGTCCGGCGTGGGTGCCCACAACCGGGCCGATGAGGGCAACGGTCATCGGGTTGCGGGCAGGGTTGTCGCCCAGGCTGGATGCGAACGCCTCGATGTCGTCGGCCGACCCGTGGGCCAGGGCCAATTGCTCTAACTCACCGGCTTCGGCCACCTGTTTGGCCAGCCAGGCCCGGGCTTTCCCCCGGGTTCGTTGCTTGCCTGCCTCTTCTACGACCCCAGAAGTTAGGTCGAGACACGGTTTGATCGACAGGGCGCTGCCCAAGAGGGCCTGCGCGGTGCCGATGCGCCCACCCTTTTTGAGATTGTCCAGGGTGTCCAGCGCGGCATAGATGAACACCCGGTCTTTCAGCTGGGCCAGATGGGCTTCGATCTCATCCGCATTCTGTCCGGCCTCCGCAGCGACCGCGGCGGCCTTCACCATGAGGCCTAGGCCCACCGACACCTTGCCGGAGTCAACCACTCGGACGTCTACCTCGCCGTCGGTGGCTCGGGCCGCATTTTGAGCAGACTCCCCGGTAGCCGAAAGTGCGAACGACAGGTTTATACACACCACCGCGTCGGCCCCGCTGTCAGCCAAACCCCGAAATGCGACCTCGAATGCTCCCGGCGCGGGAGCGGCGGTGGACGGCAGTTCGTCGCTGGCCGCCATCTTCTCGTAGAAACCCTCAGCCGATAAGCCTTGGCCGTCGGTGAACTCCTCGTCGCCGAATCGGATGGTGAGTGGGACCACGGTGATCCCATAGCGCTCGATGTCGGCGGCGCTGAGGTCACAGGAACTGTCGGTCACGATGCGAACGGTCATGTCTCGACACTACTGGCCAGCGTTGATTTGGAGCGATGGCGAGACCACCAGTGTCGGGCCCACCACGCCATCAAGATGGCCAGAGCGGCGGCCGCGATCCCTACCCCGACGCCCGATAGAGATGTTGTTCTCACCGTGAGTTGAGATTCGCCCAGGGCCAATAGCCCGGTTGGGGAGTTGACGCTGATCTCCAGAACAGCGTCGCCGGAGGTCTTGGCCTGCACTGGGACCTGGATCTGGTTGACGCCGGGGGAGAGCCGTCTGAGCAGGGAATCCCCTTCGGGGAAGTCCAGCTTGTCGCTGTTGAGATCCAACCTCACGACGACATCGTGGTCGAGGCTGTTGCGAATGAGCATGGGGATGCTCTCCGACCGACTGGTCAGGGTGATCCTCTGTCGGCTCGGGGGCTGGATGGCGGCCACGGTGTCTCGCACCGTCTGGGCCACTACTGCCAGATAGGCATCCCGTTGGGTCTCGGTCAGCCCGTACGTGCCCGACAGCAGCAGGGCCCGTTCCAGGGTTTCGATCAGCAGTCGTTCAGGGGTGTCCACGGTGGCGATCGGGTCGACCATGTTCTGATAAGACCGGGCTATGCGCTGGCCGTCGCTCAAGGCGGCCTCGTAGTCCTCTCCAAAGCCGCTCTCCTCGGCAGGGCGCACCTGTCGGAGAGTGTCGGGTTCGAGGATCTCGACAATCGTTGCGGGGTCGACGGTCGACAGGATCGGGCTGGCGTTGATTTCGTCCAGCAGCGTTCCCAGCCCAGTTGCATCGGTAGGCGATGCCAGAGTAGGTGCCAACAAGATGCCCCGAGGTTGTAGGGGATCTTCAAACCAGCGCACGGCCAGGTCAGCCAGCACCAAGTAGGGAGCAACCTCAGCGCTGTCGGCATGAGTCAAGTGAGCGGTAGCGGTGCTGTCGATGGCCAACGCTGGCATCGGTTCATCGAAGGCGGGCAGCAAGAACGATGTCTTGGCCGACGTGCTGACCAGCTGGTCAGCCGGATTGAGCAGAGCTTCGGGAACCAGCACCAGACCCACTCGTTCCCGCTGAAGTCGTTGGAGCAACTCGGGAGAGGCCGACGTGGTCAGCATCATGATGGTGCGGTCGGGTGGGGAGCCGAGAAACTCGTCAAGCACCGCGGCCCCTGATTCCATTTGCCAGCCGATCTGGAGGCTGAGGCCTTGGTCGATCCAGGCATCGCTGTCGAGGGGGACGTAGGTAGTGGTGGCGATTTGGCGATTGATGGTGGACTGTTGGAGTCGTCCCAGCAACTCGGTGTGCTCGGATTGCTCGCTGACGGCCAAGGCGTCCACCAGATGGGGATCTATCGAGACCATGGCCAGGGGTTGGGGCCTAATCCGAGGGTCGAACACGTCGGCCAGCGTTTGCAGGCTCGTACCGGAGGATCCCAGATCCACGTTTCCTTCGGGATCTACGGCTGGTGGCCCGCTCACGGACAGCACAGTGCTCACCAGCAGGGGAGGCTGGTTTGAGTCGGGCTGGGGTGTGCGGACCAAGAAAGTGTGGACGGTGTCCAATCGCATGCCGTCAGGACCACGAAGAACGAGGCCCACCGGGTATACCCCCTCGGCGGGAAGCGAGAGCACCGGTTGGACCTGTGTTCCCTCTCCTTGCCCTTGACCGCTGGTAGTAGTGATTTGCAGCGACGAGATTCCGTTGGGATCGGGCTCAGGGATGGCCATTCGGGATATCTGGGGCAAGCCAAGCCCGGTGGAAGGCTCGGCCAGCCGATCCAAGAACGCCGAGCGAGACCGGATGGGAATTCCGACGTTGATGTCAATGGTGGAGTGGTCAGGCGCGTCGAGGAGTCGGAATGAGACCCGGAAGAAGTCCTCATCGGCGATCCACATGCTCTGGCCAACCAGTTCCATGGAGGGGGCGATTTCCTCCGATTGGCCGTTGCCGTTCTGGGCGGACGCCGCCGGGGGCACAATTGCGGGCGCGGCGAAAAACACCAGTGCCATCACCAGGCCGAATGCCGCGATGGTCGCCCATCGGTGTTCCGAGCGGAAACTATCGCTCAAGGGCCATCTCCAGAACTTGCAGGCCGGGGGGAACTTGCTCGAAGCCCAGCCGCTCATAGAGCCTCAGTGCTCCAGTGTTGTGCTGTGGGGTGTTTACCCAGGCTTGGGTTGCTCCCCTGCGGGCCATCCACCGCAGCCCGTCGATCACCAGGGCGGCACCGACCCCCTGGCCTTGCTGGCTGGGCGAGATTGCCAATCTCTGGAGATATCCGGCCGGGCCGCTGCGTCCTGAGATCGCATATCCAGTGAGGGGTGTGTCGCTGCCTTGATAGGTGACTCGGAAATGTCGAAAGGGGGTGGCCCGGAGGGCGTCGTGCAACCCGGTCTGGTCGAGCCGCCAGAAGGGCTCGAAGGCTGCGTGGTCCACAGCCAGCACCGAGGGGTGGTCGCGGCGGCGGGCCCTTCGGATGGCGGTGCTGCTGTTGAGGTCGGGGAGTCCGCTTTGGATGGGGCGGGTCAACAAGGCGAGCTGCTGACAGGGCTTGAATCCGGCCCGCAGGAACGGCTCCGATTCGATGTGCGAAAGCGCCGAGGTTCTCAGACGCTGGTAGCCCTGGGCGACCGCGGATTCAACCACCGCGGCTGTGGTTTCGTCGGACACCGCCGCGCCTGGGGTCAGCTGGATGAGCAGGCCGGTTCCGGCCTCGCTGGCCCAGGGCCTGAGCCGCAGGCGGTCACCACCGCGTCGGAGCGTCTCGGAGTTCTGCCCCGATGGTCGGCCCAACATGCCACTGAGGCTAGGTCCAGGTTCTGGGCGGGCGCGCTATCGGTTGGTATTCGGGTGTTTCGGCGGGCGCGCTATCGGTTGGTATTCGGGCTCTTGATGGGCGCGTTACCGTGGGGTGGTGTCAGTTCTGTGGATCACTGACGAGCGCTTTCTCGACCACGACACCGGGCGCTCCCATCCGGAGCGGCCCGCCCGGCTGCGCGCGGTTATCGACGGGGTGCAGCGAGCGGGACTGGCCGATGCGTTGGTTCCAACCGAGCCCCGGATGGCCACCGATGCCGAACTGCTGGCTGTTCACCATCGGTCAGTACTCGAATCGGTGCATCGGATGGCCCAAGCCGGGGGTGGTCGACTCGATCCTGACACGGTGCTGTCGGCGGAATCGGAGGCTGTGGCTCGCCTTGCCGCCGGGGCGGGGCTAACGGCGATTGACGGCCTGGACAGGGGCGAGGCCGATGCCGCCTTCTGCGCAGTGCGCCCGCCCGGCCACCACGCCACCCCGGTGCGGTCGATGGGGTTCTGCATGTTCAACAGCGCGGCGATCTGCGCCCAGGCCCTGGCTGATCGCGGCGAGCGGGTGCTGGTCGTGGATTATGACGCCCACCACGGCAACGGCACCCAAGACGTCTTCTGGGAAGACGGCCGCGTGATGTACGTGTCGTGGCACCAATACCCCTTTTATCCGGGCACCGGGGGTCTGATGGAGCGGGGCGAAGGGTCCGGGGCGGGCACCACCGTCAACCTGCCCATGCCCATGGGGGCGACCGGCGATGTGTACCGCCAAGGTTGGGAGGAGGCCGTTCTGCCCGCAGTGGAGGCGTTCGAGCCCGATTGGCTGGTGTTGTCGGCCGGATTCGACGCCCACCGGGCCGACCCGCTGACCAACCTGGGGTTGGCCGCCGGTGATTTTGCCGACCTCACTGAAGCGATCATCGGAGTGGTACCGCCCGGCCGACGCATCGCTTTTCTGGAGGGGGGCTACGACTTGGATGCCTTGGCCGACTGTGCCTCAGCTGCGGTAGCCGCTTTGGCTGGAACAGAGTGGCGCCCAGAGCCGGCCACGGGGGGTGGACCGGGTGCGGAGGTGGCCGCCGCCGCGGCCGCGCTGCTGCCGTGAGCCTGGAACGTCTGGCTCCTGTCCGCGAGGAAGCTCGTGAACTGGCCGAGCGGTTCGCGGTCGGCGGCTACCGGGTCTACCTGGTGGGCGGAATTGTGCGCGATGCGATGCTGGGTTTGCCGCTGGATACCACCTTCGATCTGGATCTCACCACCGACGCCCAGCCGCCGGCGGTGAAGTCGATCTTGGAAGAGTGGGCCGACACTCTGTGGACCCAGGGAGAGCGATTCGGCACTATCGGCGCCCGAAAGGGCGATCGCCGGGTGGAGATCACCACCCACCGCACCGAGCGTTACCTGCCCGACTCCCGCAAGCCCGAGGTGGTCTTTGCCGACGCCATCGAGGCTGACCTCTCCCGCCGCGACTTCACCATCAACGCCATGGCTGTCGAGCTGCCCGACGGCGTACTGGTTGACCCCTTTGACGGGTCAGCCGACTTGGCGGCCCGTCGCCTCCGGACACCCCTGGATCCCGAGGAAACGTTCAGCGACGATCCCCTGCGAATGTTGAGGGCGGCCCGGTTCATGGCCCAATTCGAGTTGACCGTTGAGTCACCTCTGGTGGCCGCCATGGCCGAAATGGCCGACCGTCTCAGCATTGTGGCCGACGAGCGTATCCGCGACGAACTCGACCGACTTCTGGCGCTACCCATGCCCGGGTCTGGGTTGGGGCTTCTGTTCGATACTGGATTGGCCGAACGGGTTCTCGGCCCAATACCCGACAGCCCCGCCGCCATGGTGCGACTTGTCCATGTCGGCGATGATCCGATCGCCCGAATGGCGGCGCTGTTGGCCGATGTGGGAACCCCCGCTGAAGTGCGGGCGGTGTTGTCAGAGCGGCGGGCGACCACCGCGGTCAGCCGAACAGTGTCCGCGATTCTGGCGGCTGGCCGTCAGGCTGTTGACCAGCCGCCTCGAACCCCGCCCCAGCTGCGACGCTGGGTGGTCGATGCCGGACCTCACCTGAATCAGGCGCTGGCTGTGGCGTCGGTCTTGGGTGAGGTGGGTACTCTTGCTGCCGACGCGGCCGCTCTCGTAGAGGCCGAGCCCGATCTGAGCGGTCCCCCCGTGCTAGATGGCCAAGAGATTATGGCCCTGCTCGCCCTAGAACCCGGCCCCGAAGTGGGCGCAGCGGTAGAAGAACTGCGGCGCCACCGCCTCGATTCTGGCCCCCTCACCCCCGAAGAGGCCCGCACCCACCTCTTGCGGTGGCGTGCTAGCTGACTTCGCCTCGGGCGTAGGCCTCGACCATCTCGCGGGCGGCCTCGTCGCGGTACTGGATGGGCGGGCTCTTCATGAAGTAGGCCGAGGGGCCTAGCAAAGGGCCGCCGACACCGTGGTCCAAGCCGAGCTTGGCGCAGCGCAGGGCGTCGATGATGACGCCGGCGGAGTTGGGGGAGTCCACTACCTCCAGCTTGAGGTCGATGTTCAGGGGCACGTCGCCGAAGCCCCGGCCTTCGAGGCGGATGTGGGCCCATTTCCGGTCGTTCAGCCAGGGCACGTGGTCGCTGGGGCCGATATGCACATCATCGGCGGCGATGCCGTGGTCAAGTTGGCTGGTGACCGATTGGGTTTTGGAGATCTTCTTGGACACCAGGCGGGTCCGCTCCAACATGTTCATGAAGTCCATGTTCCCGCCGAAGTTGAGCTGGTAGGTGCGGTCGAGTTCCACGCCGCGATCCTCGTAGAGCCGGGCCAGAGTGCGGTGCAAGATGGTGGCGCCCACCTGGCTTTTGATGTCGTCGCCCACCACCGGCACTCGTGCGTCGGTGAAGCGCTGGGCCCACTCTGGATCAGAGGCGATGAACACCGGGATGGCGTTCACAAAGGCCACCTCGGCCTCTAGGCAGCACTCGGCGTAGTAGCGCTGGGCCTCCTCGGAGCCCACGGGCAAGTAGGAGATGAGCACGTCGGCTCCGGCCTCTCGCAAGGCCTCGGCCACGTCCACCGGCGCAGCCGGAGATTCCTCGCACTGGGTCCGGTAGAACTCTCCGAATCCGTCCATCGTGGGGGCCCGCTGCACCCGCACTCCCAGTTCGGGAACATCGCAGAACTGCACTGTGTTGTTGGGTCCGGCGGCGATGGCCTTGCCCAGGTCTAGTCCGACCTTGGAGGCGTCCACGTCGAAGGCGGCCACCGGTTCGACGTCGCTTATGTGGTAGCCCCCGAGCACCACATGCATCAGGCCGGGGATGCGGTCGTCAGGTTCGGCGTCGGCGTAGTAGTACAGCCCCTGCACCAAGGAACTGGCGCAGTTGCCGACACCGGCGATAGCGATTCGGATGGGGTTGCTCATAGTGGTTGCCCTCCCTGGGGGAAGTCGGATCGATCGGCGTCGATCATTGGTCGTTCGGTTCCTGAGGCCGGTTGCTGCGCTCATCGGCGATCAGCCGGTCGAGCCAGGCGAGGTCGTGTTCGCGCCGCTCCTGGTCCCTCTGGAACAGGGAGCGAACGTAGGGATCGGTGGTCTGCACGGGGTCGCGGCGGGCCATGGCTTGCAGGCTGACCAAGTGGGCCCGGCGCAACTCGAAGAGCGCCAGCCGCCGGTCGGGGGGGAGGAAACGGCAGAAGGCCAGCTGCAAGCGAAAGCGGCGCTCGTTGTTGGCGTCTTCTTGCAGCAGCTCCAGCAGGTGGTCTTCGCCAGCCTCAGTGATTTGGTACACCTTGCGGGTGCGCCCAGATTTTGTTCTGGTGCCGCGCCGCTTGTTGCGCCGAGGAAGCCCGTCAATGGCCTGTTCGTCGACAACAATTTCGGGGGCCACTGCGGTGGAGCTCACCCATCCTCGCCGCTCCAAGCGGGCCAAGGCGGGGTACAGCGCGCCGTACGAGTTGGCGTATCCGCCGACCAGAGACTTGAGGCGCTTGTTCAGCTCGTAGCCGTGGAGGTCGCCCTCCTTCAGCAGTCCGAGCACCGCGAGATCCAACATGGAGTCGCGATTATATCGAATCGCTATATCTGATCAACTCGTCTGCGCGCTACGTCTGTTTCCTATGAGCTTTGCCTATGAACCAAATAGGACGACTGAGGGGTCCTCGGGGCCGCGGATGGAGCGGGGGTCGTGGGGGGCGGGGTCGGCGTCGGGCAAAGTCACAGAGTGGTCGGTGATGTATTCCCGGTGGTCGATGGCCCATCTGCCGTCACGATAGGACCACTGGTCGACGTAGCGGCCTCGGGTGTAGATGTCGGCCACTTCGGCCTGGTCCCCGAACGGCAGCGTCCGCAGCGCCACGGTCACATAGGCCTCGCTGACGGCTCGGTTACCGTCCACCTGGATCAGCACATTGGCGATCTGATGGCTATGGGTGGACATGGCGGCGTGGGCGGTCCACACCCAATCGACGAACCCCCAGCCGGTGCCCTGATAGATCTCCTCGCCGTAGTCGGCGGTTCCGTCGGAATGCCATATTTCATAGGCCGCCTCCTTGTCCATCCGATCAAGCGCCCGGCAATAGCCGTAGACCACCTCGGTGATGGCTTGCTTGGCCAACATTGTTTGGATTGCGTCTCCGCTGAGAAGCTCGCTCATAACCCCATTCTCTCTCGCGGGAGTGCCTCGGTGCTGATGAGACCGTTAGCGGCCCGGTTGTTTATCGTTTGGCTCATGTCTGACCTGATTATCCGCGGCGGGAACCTGATCGACGGCACCGGGACTCGGGCCCGGCCTGCCGATGTGCGCATCAAAGGCGGCATCGTGACCGAGGTCGGTCCTGCATTGGCCCCCGAGGGTGAGACTGAGTTGGACGCCGGCGGCTGCTACGTGAGCCCTGGATTCATCGACTCCCACACCCACCTGGATCCGTCCATGTTCTGGGACCGGGGCTGCGATCCCATGCCCCAGCACGGGGTGACCACCGCGCTGATCGGCAATTGCTCGCTGTCGCTGGCCCCGGCCAAGCCTGAGCATCTCGACGAGCTCATCGACGTGTTCTGCTACATCGAGGACATGCCGGTGGCCGATTTTGAGTCGGGCATTCCCTGGACCTGGGGGTCGTGGCGCCAGTACCGCGACGCCATGAATGAGGGCGGGATCGCGCTGAACATGGCCTCGCTGATCGGCCACTCCATGCTGCGGATCTATGTGATGGGCGACGACGCCTGGACCCGAGAGGCCACTGACACCGAAATTGCGGCCATGGCCGCGGAGATGTCCGATGCCATGGCGGCAGGCTGCTACGGCTTCAGCACCTCGTTCTTCGACCTGGATCGCCGCAGCCGCCCGGTGCCGAGCCGATTGGCCTGTGATGGGGAGCTGAGCGCTCTGGCCGACGTGCTGGCCGCCGCAGGCCATGGGCTGGTTGAGTTCATCCCCAACCTCACCGGGGAGGATCCCGAGGCAGACATCCGCCGGATGGCCCGGGTGCTCGGACCCCGAGGGGTGACCTCTGTCTGGAACGGGGTTTCCCACAGCGACATGGCTCCGCACCGCCCCGACGAATACATGGCGTTCACCCAGGCGATCCGGGATGAGGGCTGCGACATGTGGCCCATCTCCTCGCCCCGCACCGTGGACCTCAACGTGAGTTGGGAACAGACCATGGTGTTCATGATGCTCCCCAAGGGCTGGAACCAGGTCATGGGCGTTACCGGCGAGGCCCGGAGGGAAATGCTGGTTGATCCCGGCTGGCGGGAAATCGCCCGCAACGAGTGGGATGCCACTGAGAAGTCGCTGTTCCCCATCAACCGACCCGACTTCGCCCGGTTCACGTCGGTGACCCGCCCCGAAAACGAGGCTTGGCTGGGCCGCTCGCTGGCCGAATTGACCGAGGCTCGGGGCGGCCACCCCTCTGATGTGTTCGCCGACTGGATTCTGGAGAACGACTTGGAGCCTGGGGTGGTGGCCATGGGAGTGAGCAACAGCAACACCGACGGGGTGGCCAAGATGATCTCCGACGACCGCTGCCTCATCAGCGCCTCTGACGCCGGGGCCCACGTACAGATGATGTGCGCGGCGGGCGACACCACCCTGCTGCTCACCCGCCACGTGCGCGACCGGGGCGACCTAGAACTGGAACAGGCGGTGTATGAGATCACCGGTCGGCAGGCCGAGATCTTGGGGTTCAACGACCGGGGCCGCCTGCTGCCCGGCTATGCCGGCGATGTGACGGTGTTCGACTTGGACGAGCTGTCGTGGGACAACGACGGGTTCGTGTCCGACCTTCCCTCGGGCGCTCCCCGTCTGCGTCGCCCGGCCGGCGGCTACCGGGCCACCGCGGTCAACGGTGTTCTCACCCAGGTAGAGGGCTCGCTCACCGGCGCCAATCCCGGCGCGGTGCTCGATGCCAACACCCTGGCACCTTGAGCCTGTTTGCTAGGGCACCGCGGCGAACTTGAGGGGGAATATCTCAGCCACGCGGTGGAAGTCCTGATCCGCGGACAGGATCTCTGACCCGGTACGCAGGGCAATGTTGGCGATCATACAGACGATGTAGCCCGGAGGGTCTACCCCGCGAGACCGGCAGACCCGGTTGATGCGGGCCGCGCCTTCGAAGTCGACCACCGGATCGGCGCCTAGCCAGGACACCGAGGTCATCAGGTTGTAGAGCCAGTGGTGGCTATGGTCGTCTTTGGCCCCTCCCAGCACCTCCATCAGAACTGGCTCGGTGACCGCGACATTGCGACCGCCTTCGGTGATGAGCGCAGCCAGCCGGGCGTGAACAGGGGAGTTGGTGCCTCGGTCGTACTCCATCCACGCGGAGGTGTCGGCCAGGATCATCCGATGGGTTGTAGGCCGGTGTCGGGCGGGATTTCTCCGATGAGTTGTGTTCCCTGCATGGCCAGCATCTCCTCGGTGGTCATGGGCAGACCGGCCAGACGGCTCAACGCGAGGTGGACGGCCTCGGTCTTGGTGCGCACGCCGTACCGGCGCATCACCACGTCGAGCAGCCGATCGTCGAGCTCGATATTGGTGCGAGTTCGGGCGCTGACCTCGTCCATTGCCCTAGTTTACACCTAATAGGTGTGGAGAATGTACCTATTGTGTAGACAGATTCAGTAGTCTTGGCCCTTGGAGGCGTTGTGGTCGCCCCAACCGCCGGGGATGTACCCATCCATGGTCACCGACCGCTCGGTGAACAGCCACCGGCCGTCCACCACCCCATAGGAGTCGATGTAGCGGCCCCAGTGGTCGAGGCCGTGCTCCATGATCACGTGGTAGTAGCAGCGGCCCTTGGCCTCGCCGGGCGAGAGTACGTCTATCTGGTGGGTGGCGGTGTGGTGGCGGATGTACTTGGGGGTGCCCCCGCCGATTTCCGACAGCGTGCTCTTCGCCCCGGTGAAGATGGTGCGGATCTCGTCGATGCCGTACTTGTCGGGCTGCGTCGGGGTTCGCATGATGGCGTCGGGTGCGAATAGTTCCATCACTTGCTCGAACCGGCCCGAGTCGCCGTTGGCGTTGTACCGGGCCACCAAGTCTCGGATCGATTCCCGGGCGATCAATTCCCACTGCTCCATAGCCCGACCGTACATCTTCCTTTCGACCAGCGAGCCATTAGGGTGCGGGCGTGAATTTCGACGACAGAACGCCGGTGTTGGTAGGGGTGGCGACGGCTGCTCAGCGATTGGACGATCCCATTGAAGCCAAAGAGGCAGTGGCCCTGATGGCCCAGGCTCTGGCAGCGGCGGCCGATGATGCCGGGGCCAGCGAGCTCTTGGGCCGGCTAGACCAAGTGAGGGTTACCAAGGGCACGTGGGGCTATACCGATCCGGCCCGCTGGGTGGCCGATGCCGCCGGAGCGCCACAGGCCAGCAGCTATCTGGCCGACGTGGGCATCTTGCAGACCGCGGTGATGGGCGATACCGCGGCGGCCATTGCGTCTGGTTCCGCCGACGTGGTGGCGGTGGTGGGCGGGGAAGCCAAGTATCGGGGCTTGCGGGCGTCGATCACCAGCGTCAATGCCCCCGACACCGACCAGGGCGGGGCCGAGCCCGACGACTTCGTCACCCCCCACGGGATGATCATCAGCCGAGCCGAGATCGACACCGGCCTGGTGATGGCCACCCACCACTACGCCATGATCGAGAACGCCCGCCGAGTCGCCGACGGCCAGACCATCGAAGAGCACCGCGACGAGGTGGCCGGGCTGTGGGCCCGGTTCGCCCAGGTAGCCGCGGCCAACCCCGACGCCTGGTTCAGGGACGGATTGAGCGGGGAGGTCATCGCCACCCCGGAGAACGGGAATCGGATGCTGGCCTGGCCCTACACGAAGTGGCACAACTCGCAGTGGAATGTGGACCAGGCCGCCGCGTTGATCTTTTGCTCAGCGGGCACCGCCCGGGCGCTGGGAATTTCCACGGATCGCTGGGTATTCCCGTGGGCAGCGGCCGAGTCCAACCACATGGTTCCGGTGACCGAGCGGCCTGAACTCCATCGCAGTCCGGGTTTCGCCCATGCCGGTCGGGCTCTGAGCGAACGTGTGGGCATGGCCCCCAACGAGGCCGACCATATCGATCTCTATTCCTGCTTCCCCATCGCGGTGCGCACTCAAGCCCGAGAGATGGACATCGATCTGGGTCGCGACCTGACCGTGACCGGAGGCATGACATGGGCGGGCGGTCCGCTCAACAACTACGTGATCCAGGCCGCGGTGAAGATGGCCCAGGTTCTGCGGGCTGGTCCCGGATCTACCGGGCTGCTCACCTCTATCAGCGGCATGATCACCAAGCAGGGAGCCAGCATGTGGTCTTCCGAGCCGCCAGCGCAGCCGTTCGCCAACCTGGACGTGACTGAAGCCGTGGCCGCCGAACTCCAGCCCAAGCCCTACCGCACGGGCGACGGCGAGCAGGCCACCGTGGTGTCCTACACAGTTATCTGGGGCCGAGAAGGCCCTGAGCGGGCCGTGGTAATCGGCGAATTTGCCGACGGCGCCCGAACGCTACTCGTCTCCGCCGTCCCCGGTGTCATGGCCGCCGCTGTCGCCGGAGAGTTCTGCGGGCGCAGCGTCGTCGCCGGTGCCGACGGAACGTTCACGCCTATCGACTGAGTCGGGCGACTCCTGCTCGGCGTCGTCGTTCTCGTTGCGGATCCACACAGTGCGCTGGGGGAAGGGGATCTCGATACCGGCTTCGTCGAACGCCTTCTTGATGCGGGCTCGCAGGACGCGTCCCACCGCCCACTGCTCGCTGGGGTCGGTCTTTACCACCAGGCGGATGACCACGGCGTCGTTGCCCAGTTCTTGAACTCCCCACACCGAGGGTTCCTCCAAGATGGTGAGATCGGGGTTGTTCTCATGCCAGAGCTCATCAGCCACCGCCTTCATGATCTCGCTGGCCTGGTCGATGTCGGTGTCGTAGCTGACCCCGATGTCCAAGATGGCCCTTGACCAAAGCTGGGAGTGGTTGGCCGTACGGTGGATCTCCCCGTTGGGCACGGTCCACACCACGCCGCTCACATCTCGCAGGGTGGTGGTGCGCAGGCTGACCTTTTCGATGGTGCCCGAGGTGTCGCCCACGTCCACCACGTCGCCCACCCCGAACTGATCCTCTACCAGGATGAACATGCCAGCCAGGAAGTCTTTGACCAGCGACTGGGCACCGAAACCCACGGCCAGGCCGGCGATACCGGCACCGGCGATCAGGGGGGCTAGATCGATGCTGAGCTCGCTCAAGCACAAAAGGGCGGCCACGGCCAGGATGAGCGCGGTGGCCAAGCTCTTCAACACTGCGGCGATGGTCTCGATCCGCTGGGCGCTGCGCGCTTGGCGCTCCTGGATGCGGTTGATGGCCTTGGCCGCCCGGGTGCCGAAATCCAGCTTCCCAGCGCTATCTAGCTGCTCCTCGGTGTCGGTCTCGCTCTGGCGCACCAGCCGGGCCACCGCCCGGTCGATCACTTTGTGAGCGATCTTCTTGACGATCCAGGCCACCAGCAGGATGAGGATGATCCGCAGGGGCCGCTCGACCAGCCACCCGACAATCTCGGCCAGCCGCTCGTTCTCGGTGTTGTCGAAGATCAGCTCGCAAAAGAATCCTGGATCAGGACCGCAGGCATCGTTGACGGTTGCCGCAGGAACTACCAGAGCCATCGGCTCAGCGTACCGGCGGGTTTGGGGTTTGAGTCAGTCCAGGCGGTAGACGCGGGCGGCGTTGTCGTGGAGGACCTTGGCCAGCAGATCGTCGCCTAAACCTCCGAGGGCGCCCTCGGCGTAGTCCCGGGGATATTGCGCCGGGGTGGCGGGGCCAGGGTGCTGGCAGGTGGGATGGGGAAAGTCGGTTTCGTAGAGGATGTTGTTTGGAAACCGTTCGATGGCGTTCACCGCACCGGCCTGTTCAAACCAGAAGCAGCCGTAGATCTGGCGCTCGAAGTACTCGCTGGGCAGCAGGTCGTACTCGGGGTGCTCCAGATGGACGCCGCCATTGCGCCACTGCCAGTCGAACGCCTCTAGGGCCGGGGGAATCCAGCCGGCTCCGCTCTCCACCGACACCAGTTGCAGATCGGGGAAACGGTGGCACACCCCGCCGAAGATCAGATCGGCGATGCAGCGCATGTTGTCCAAGAAGATGAGCGACGAGATTTTGGCGAAGTTGGTCATCCACCCCATCTCGGCCTCGTCGGCCATGAGGGTGCCCATGTTTCCGCCGCCAACGTGGAAGCTAACCGCCAGGCTGGCTTCCTGGGCCAGCGCCCAGATGGGGTCCCAGTGCTGGTGGCCCAGCGGGGGCTGGCCGTAGTCCTGGGGCTGGTTGCAGAAGTTGATGGCCCGGTGGCCCAACGCCGCGCACCGTTCGATCTCGGCCAACGACAGGTCGATGTCCCAGAACGGCACCGCAGTGATGGGGATGAGCCGGTCGGGGGCGGCAGAGGTCCAGTCGCACAAGAAGTCGTTGTAGGCGGCCACGCACTGGGCTACCACCTCCCGGTCGCCGAGGCGCAGGAAGTAGCCGTTGCCGAATCCGCCCACGTTGGGATACAGGATCTGAGCCCAGATGCTCTGGCTGTCCATGAACTCCAGCCGAGCGTTGGCGTCATACATCGAAGGGGCGATCTCGTCGTAGGTCTCGGGGATCTTCAGCGGCATGAGCCCGTCGAACCCGGCCATGGAGTAGTAGCCCGGCGAACCCAGCGACTCCCCGCTCACCATCCAGGTGTCCCGCCCATCGACCCGCTCGATATGGGGCACCTTGTCGTGCAAGCTGGCCGGCATCCTCGCCGTCCACACATCCGGCGGCTCGGTCAGGTGCGTGTCCACATCGATCACCTTGAACCGCTCGAACAGATCAGTGCTCATGGGATTTCCTTCTTTCTTTGGGCTCTCAGGCTTTCTGTGGGCTCTCAGGCGTCGAGGGGGTTGTCGGGGGCGGCGTCTAGGAGGGCGCGGCCGAGTTCTAGGGCGGGGCCGGAGCCGGCGAAGACGTGTTGGGTACCGGCGTGGATGTCGCGGAAGGCCCGCTGGAGGCCGCCGGATCGCAGGGCATCGGTGCCGGCTAGCAGGTAGGCCCGGCGGAGGATATCGGCGCCCTCCTGGGTGACGAACACGGTGGCCTGGCGGGTGAGGATGACGTCCATAGGGTCGACGATGCCGGTCTCCACCACGTTGCGCTCGGCAGTGGCAAAGGTCTCGTGGAGCCAGCCCTTGGCGGCCCGGAAGCGGGACTCCAACTCCCCGATCTCGTAGACGAAGCGGTCGTTTTGGGCCAGGGGGGTGGCGTCGCCCATGCGGTGCTTGGAGCGGGCCACCGAGAGCAGTTCGTCGAGCCCCCGCTGCACCACTCCGATGGCGAATCCGGCGTGGCCGGCGGCGGTGAGCGGCATCACGCCCAGTTTGTAGAGGGGTCCGCCCCGGTACACGGTGAGGTCGAACATGTCGAAGGTGGAGATGGCTGGCACATAGACGTCTTCGAGGGTGTAGTCGTAGCTGGCCGTGGCCTGGAGGCCCATCACATCCCAATTGCCGGTGATCTGGGCCTTCTCCACCGGGTAGATGGCGAACAGGAAGCGGGGGTCGACGCCCTCAGGCTCCTCGGTGAATACTCCGGCGCCGGCCCACTGGGCGTGGTTGATGCCGCTGCCGAACGAGTAGCGGCCGTTGAGGCGGAAGCCGTCGCCGTCGGGGGTGGCGGTGCCGTTGGGGGCGAATTGCCCGGCCGACATGGGGACCCCGTCGGAGAACATGCGGTTGATGTGCTCATCGGGGCACCAAGCTGCGAAGTAAGCGGTGGCCGCACAACTGGCCATCAGGCACCAACCCACCGAGCCGTCGGCTCGGGAGATCTCGGTCCAAATGTCGATGCACTCGTTGACCGGCAACTCGAGCCCGCCCACCGCGTCCGGCACCATCACCTTGTGCAGCTCAGCATCCTCCAATGCATTGACCGTCTCCTGGGGGATGGGCAGCCCGTCGGTCTTGGCTGCGTTCTCGTCGATCAACGAGCGCAGTTCCCGAGCACGATCTAGGTAAACGCTGGCCATGCCTCAAACCCTAGAAGCCAGCACCGGCGCAGGGGAACCCGCAGAGCGCTCGGCACTTGCCTGTAGGGTCGAAGGGGTGGACCGGGTGCTCTCGTTTTCGGGCGGGACGGTGCCGGTGTCGGCGATCGCCTGGCGCTTTGATCCTTCGGGTGGACCGGGGGGCCAGCATGCCAATCGGGCGAATACCCGGGTCGAGGCGACGATCGATCTTGGCGCGGCTGGCGACATGGCTCCCGAAGTCCGCCAGCAGCTGATCGACCGGCTGGGCGACGAATTGCGAGTGGTGGTTGACGACACCCGATCGCAGGCTCGCAACCGCGAGATTGCCCTCGACCGACTGGAGGAGCGCCTTCGCAGCGGGCTGGTAACCGCCAAGCCCCGCAAGGCGACCCGCCCGACACGGCGGGCGAGACGGCGCCGTCTCGACGAAAAGCGCCGCCGAGCCGAGACCAAGCGGGGCAGAGCCCGAATCGACCCGTCCAGCTTTGACCGCTAGACCCGCTCCTGGCTAGACGCCGGCGGTTTGGCGGGTGGGGAGGCCGAGGATCTCTACGGCTTGGGTGGAGGTGGCCACGGGGCGGCCCATCTCACTTGCCAGCGCGGCGACCTCGGCTACCAAGACGTGGTTGGGTCGGGGGCGATCGCCGGCGTAGTCCTCGTGGCCTACTCGGAGGTGGCCGCCGCGTTCCAGAGTGAGCTGGGGGATCGGGGATTCGATGAGGTCGCCGCCCACCACCGCGGCGAACCAGGGCAGGTCGCAGCCGACCAGTTCCAGCATCTCCAGATAGGCGTCCAGCGCCTTCTCGGTGGGAGGCAGACCGAAGCTGACGCTGTCGCCGATAGCGAAGTAGCCGCCCGGCCCGCCGAAGTAGAACTTCACGAACGAACCTGGAGTGAGCTGGCCGTAGCGCCAGTACGACAGCACGTTGCGGAGGAAGCCGGGCTCGAAGATTGCGAAGTGCATGCCTAGGCCCAGCCGGTTGCACTGTTCGATGGCCACTTCCATGTCGGCGAACGAGTTGACATAGACAAAGCTGTTGGGATCGGGCAGCCCATTGGCCCCGGCCTTGCCCAAGATCATGGAGCCAGGGTCGATGAACCCAAGCCGCTGCAATCCGCCCTCGGCCAGGTAGTCCAAGTGGCCGAGCTTCTCGGCCATGTTCTGGCCCCAACCCAGCGTGGGCAGCACCAGCACGTCGGGGTCCGCGGCTATCCACGGTTCGAAGGTGGCCCGGTACTCGGCGGCGGCCTCTTCAGCGGGTACCCGCATGTTGGCGATGTGGCAGTGGACGATGGTGGCCCCGGCCTCGATACAGGCCAGGCCCTCGTCGATCAGCTCCTCTCGGCTGATGGGCACATGGGGGTTGCGGTCCCGGGTGGTGGTGCCGTTCAGGGCCACTTCGATGATGACGGGCGTGGTGTCCATGGCCTGAGAGTACCGTCGTGGCCAGTGAGTCGGGAATGGAAGGCCTTGTGGTTGGTTTCGCTGGCCTCCGCCACGAGCACGTTGGACGTCACGTTGATGTTCGTGGCCTACCCGGAGATAACCGACACGTTCAGCGGTACTCCGCCCACCCAGGTGTCATGGGTGATAAACGCCTACAACATCATGGTGGCGGCCCTGCTCATTCCGGCGGGACGTCTGGCCGACCGCGTCGGTCACCGGGCGGTGTTCATGTGGGCCATCACCATCTTTGCCACCGGCTCGGCCGCGGTGGGGCTCGCCCCCAATGTCCCGGTCATGATTGCGGCCCGATGTTTTCAAGCCTTCGGCGGCGCCAGCCTCATCACCTCGGGACTGGCCCTGGTCATGTCGGCCCTCGGCCCCCAGAGGCGGGCCGTTGCGGTGGGAGTGTGGGCCACGGTGGCCGGGGTGGCGGCTTCACTGGCCCCCACACTGGGAGGGCTGATCATCGAGTTCGGCTCTTGGCGGGCGGCGTTCTTCCTGGCTGTCCCGGCGGGAGTGGTGGTGCTGGTGCGCCGGAGCCTCATTCCTGAATCAGAAAAGGACGAATCTGCCGAACTGCCCGATCTGATCGGGGTGGTCTTGGCCGGACTGGGCACCGCCGCGCTGGTTCTGGGCATCGCCCAGCTGAACGAGTGGGGACTGGATGATTTCCGGGTAATCGGGGCGTTTGCGGCCGCCGTCATTCTGCTGGCGGTGTTCTTGGTCCGCTGTCGAAGGCATCCGTCGCCGGTCATCGATTTGGACATGTTCCGCCATCGGGTGTTTGCGTCCACCTCGGTGGCGGCGGTGCTGATCGGGGCGTCGTTCTTTGGGGTCTTCTTCTCCCTGGTGCAGTTTCTGCGGGGGCCGTGGGGATACTCCACGCTGGCGGCCGGGGTGCTGTTGACCCCGCTCACCGCCGCGCCCATGACGGTGGGCTATCTCACCGGCCGATGGATGGAGAGGTACGGCCACCGGGTGGTGATGGTGCCCGCCGCGGCCTGCATGACCGCCGGGTGCCTATGGCTGGCCTTGATGGCCGGGGTGGAGCGTGAGCTGGGCCTGGTGTGGTTCCCGGCTGCGGCGTTCATAGGCGTGGGTGTGGGAACGGCGTTCCCCGGGGCCAACAGCGCCATTGCCTACGGGCTTGCCCCCAGCCAGCTGGGACTGGCGGCGGGGACAGTTCAAACTCTCATCCGCATCGGAGGATCTGTCGGAGTGGCCATCGGGGTGGCCATGCTGGGAGACGAGGTGGCCAACTACGACACGTTCTATGTGGTGATGGCAGTGATGGTTGGGCTGGCCGGATTTGCCGCGCTAGGCGTGGTTACCCGCCCGAAGGAAAATTGAGTGGAATACCCTCAACTTTTGGCGGTTATTCATAGAGGAACGACAGAATTGAGGCAAAACGAGGTGCATGTCGATGCTTGACCCCAACCGGTGGACGCTGAAGACCAGGGAGGCATTCAACGATGCCACCGCAATGGCCCAGTCGAAGAGCCATCCCGAGGTGACCGCTGACCATCTTCTGCTGGCATTGATCGGCCAGGCCGACGGGGTGGTGCTGCCGGTATTGCAGCGCACCGGAGTGGCACTGCCCGATTTGCGGGCCCAGCTGGAGGCCGCGCTCAGCCAGCTGCCGTCGGCCTACGGCACCGAGGTGCGCACCGCCCGGGATCTGGTCAAGTCCATGGAGACCGCCGACGCCGCCCGCACCGAGCTGGGCGACGAGTACCTGTCCACCGAGCACCTGCTGTTGGCCATGGCCGATCGGGTGGGTGTGGGCCGCAATCGATTGCTGGAGGCACTGGCCGAAGTGCGGGGATCCCATCGGGTGACCTCGACCACCCCAGAGGACTCCTACCAGGCGCTGGAAAAGTACGGGCGGGACCTCACCGACCTGGCCCGGGACGGCAAGCTCGACCCGGTGATCGGACGGGACGAGGAGATCCGCCGCACCATCCAGGTGCTGAGCCGCCGCACCAAGAACAACCCGGTGCTGATCGGCGAGCCCGGGGTGGGCAAGACCGCCATCGTGGAGGGCCTGGCCCTGCGCATCGCCGATGGGGACGTGCCCGAGGGGCTGAAGAATAAACGGCTGGTGGCGCTGGACATGTCGGCCATGGTGGCCGGGGCCAAGTACCGGGGTGAGTTCGAGGAGCGGCTCAAGGCCTTGCTGAAAGAGATCACCGACGCCGAGGGCGAGGTGGTCACGTTCATGGACGAGCTGCACACCATCGTGGGTGCGGGCGCCGCGGAGGGAGCCATGGATGCGGGCAACATGATCAAGCCCATGCTGGCCCGGGGCGAGCTGCGCATGATCGGCGCCACCACGCTGGACGAGTTCCGCACCCACATCGAGAAGGACGCCGCCCTGGAGCGCCGCTTCCAACAGGTCTACGTGGGCGAGCCGTCAGTGGAGGACGCCATCGCCATCTTGCGGGGGCTGAAGGAGCGCTACGAGGTCCACCACGGAGTCCGCATCCAAGACGCCGCTTTGGTGTCGGCCGCCGTGCTCTCCGACCGCTACGTGACCGGTCGGTTCCTGCCCGACAAGGCCATCGACCTGGTGGACGAGGCTGCCTCAATGCTCCGCATCGAGATCGACTCCATGCCCACCGAGATCGACGTGGTGGACCGCCGCATTCGCCAACTCGAGATCGAGCAGGTGGCGCTGGCCAAGGAGTCCGACGCGGCATCGGCCGAGCGGTTGGAGGCTCTGGAAGAGGAACTGGCCAACCTGCGGGAGGAGCTGGCCGGGATGCAGGCCCACTGGCAGTCGGAGAAGGAGGCCATTGGCCAGATCAGAACGCTGAAAGAAGAGCACGACGCTCTGAGCACTGCGCTGGATCGGGAGGCCGACCTGGAGCGGGCGGCCGAAATCCGCTACGGAAAGCTCCCCGAGCTGGAGCGCCAGATCGCAGAGGCCGACCTGCGATTGGCAGAGCTCCAGGCCGACCGGCAGATGCTGAAAGAGGAGGTGGACCCCGACGATGTGGCTGAAGTGGTGTCCCGCTGGACCGGGGTGCCGGTCACCCGACTGATGGAGGGGGAGACCGACAAGCTCCTGCGCCTGGAATCGGTGCTGAGCCAGCGGGTCATCGGCCAGACCGAGCCGGTACACCTGGTGGCATCGGCCATCCGCCGCAGCCGGGCCGGGCTTTCCGATCCCAACCGCCCTATCGGATCATTCCTGTTCATCGGCCCCACCGGGGTGGGCAAGACCGAGCTGGCCCGCACGCTGGCCGACTTCTTGTTCGACGATGAGAGGGCCATGGTCCGCATCGACATGTCGGAGTACATGGAAAAGCACAGCGTGTCCCGACTCATCGGAGCGCCCCCCGGCTATGTCGGCTTCGACGAGGGCGGCCAGCTCACCGAGGCGGTACGGCGGCGTCCCTATGCGGTGGTGCTGCTGGACGAGATCGAAAAGGCCCACCCTGAGGTGTTCAATGTGCTCTTGCAGCTCTTGGACGACGGTCGGCTGACCGACGGGCAGGGTCGAACGGTGGATTTCACCAATGCGGTTCTGATCATGACGTCCAACCTCGCCGTTGACCCCAAGGAGTACTTCCGCCCCGAGTTCGTCAACCGCATCGACGACATCGTGGCGTTCGGCGAACTGAAGCCCGAGCACTTGGCCCAGATCGTCGACCTGCAAATCGATCGTCTGGCAGAACGCCTGTCCAACCGGCGCATCCACCTGGCAGTGGCCGACGAGGTTCGGGCCAAACTGGCCGCCGACGGCTACGACCCGGCCTTCGGCGCCCGTCCGCTCAAGCGGGTGATCCAGCGTGAGCTTGCTGATCACCTGGCCGAGGCCGTCCTCAGCGGGACCATCGCTGAGGGGGCGACAGCAACGGCCACACTCGACTCTTCCGGAGAGATTGCCATCGGCTGACGGCAGAAGTGGCTCTAGAGGGGATTGGCGGGTAGTCAGCCTGGTCTATACGTTCTTGCGGTGGCCCCTGCTGGGCGATTCGCCCGCGTCTTGTCCCCATTCTGCCGGGCCGCGTCGGCGAGTCTGCTGGTGCTGGCCCTCGGTATGGGAGGAGTAAGCGCGCAGAGCCCCTCTGATACCGCGTTCACGCTGGACGACATCGCGGTGCGCGACAACCTGATTGCCGCCCAGGAAACGCTGCTCAATGTCTATCGCTGCCAATTCGGCGTCGACGTCTCGGCGGTGCGCGGCGGCTGCACCGGCGGCTATCCCACCCAGGGGTTTTCCCGGCCGGCGGAATTCGCAGGCACGCCCACCTCACAAGAAATTGCGGTTCGGGACCGGCTGATCGCAGTCCAAGAGGCGCTGCTGAACACCTATCGCTGCCGGTTCGACTTCGAAATCGACACGCACATCACCCCCGAAGGCTGCCCCGACCAAGCCCATTCGGCGCCACCTTTGTCTTTGGCCCTTGACGCACCGGTGCGGCCCGAGGAACTCGACGGCGATCCCCCGCCGGGACTGATCACGCCAAGCGGGGTGTCGGTTGCCGTTTTGGGGGTGAACGAGGGGAGATTTGTCGTGACAACGCCGTGCGGTTCGATTTCGACGGTCAGTGAAGGACTGCCCCTCCGAGGGGTGAGAGTGGTGGTGGATCCCGGCCATGGGGGGTCCTATGACATCGGCGCAGTGGGACCCAACGGTTTGGCCGAGCGGGACTTGAACCTGACCCTCAGCTATGCGGTCTTGAACGAGCTATCGAGCAGGGGAATTCCGGCCGCCTCCACTCGGAACGGCCATTACGGGTCAACACTGTCGGTTCGAGCTGCGTTTGCTGACGCCCTGGGAGCTGAAGCCCTGGTCTCGATTCACCACAACGGACCTACCTTCAGCATCGGCAGTCGGCCGGGCACCGAGGTCTACGTGCAGTCGGTGTCGGCCCAGCAGGTTCGTAGTGACTCTGCCCGCCTCGGCGGGTTGCTCCATCAGGAGATCACCGAGGCGCTGTCGGGCTTCGGCAACGTGAGGTGGAGCCGCGTGGCTGATGCCGGGGTGCTGCGCGTACTGTCGACCAGGGGCCGCGACGCCTACGGAATGATCAGCCGACCCAATGTTCCCGCGGTCCTGGTCGAGTACGGCTACTTGTCCAACCGTTCCGAGGCTGCGCTCTTCGCCACTGACGAATACATCCGCGTGGCGGCCAAAGCCACCGCCAATGCCATCGAGGCCTATCTGAACACCGACCGCTCGGGCACAGAGTCGAACCAGAGGGCACGGGTGTTCAACCCTGCCCGGGCTCCTTCCCGTTGCAACGAGGTGGTATTGGAGTAGGGCGGGCTGGGGCTTGACTCCGTCAGTCGTCGTCTTCGAACTCCAGGCCGAGTTCGGCGGCCACCGTGCGCAGGGCGGTGTAGGCCTGGGCGCTGGCCGGCCATCCGGCGTAGTGGGCCAGATGCACTACCCACTCGGCCAGCTCGTCGGTGGTGAGATCGCCCGCCTCGAGGGCCGGCTTCATGTGGAAGGGCAAGATGGCGCCGTTGCCGGTGGCGGCGATGGCGGTCAGCGTGGTGAGGCGACGCTCCCTGCGTCCCAGGCGGGGACGGGCCCACACGTCGGAGAACACCCGCTTGGTGAACCGGAGATACAGGTCGTCGTGGTCGGGGGGATCGTCCAGCATGATGTTGTTCCAGGCGACACGATCTGCTTCTTTGTTGTCCATCAGCGCAGCGTAGGGTATAGGGGTGCAGATCGCTTTTATCCGCCACGGCCAGCCCGAACGGGAGTGGAACACCGACAAGGTTGCCGATCCCGGGCTCAGCGAATTGGGGAAATGGCAGGCCGAGCGACTGGCCGACTGGTTGGAGCACGAGCCCTTCGACCACATCATCTCCAGCACCAAGCGGCGGGCCATCGAGACCATCGAGCCGCTGGCCGCCCGGTTGGGCATGGAGGTCGAGCTCGAAGAGGACTTCACCGAGATCGACCGCAACTCCAAGCGGTACCTACCCACCGAGCTCCTGTCAACCGAGGGCGGGGAGTACTACGAGGCCATTCGAGCCGGGGACTATGCCGCCATCGGCTGGGATACTCCCGAAGAGTTCCACAAGCGGGTAATCGCTGCGTTCGAGCGGTTGTGCGAGGCCCAGCCCGGTCAGCACATCGCGGTGGCATGCCATGGAGGTGTGATCAACCGGGTTGTGTCTGAGCTGGTGATGGCGTCGGAGCGGGTCCACCTCCATGTGTCCTACACCGGCATCTGCCGATTGTGGGTGGACGAGGACCGGCGAATGCTGATGAGCATGAACGAGACCGGCCACTGCTGCGCAACCCGCACCGAGGTCACCGGCTCCATGCGCGACGGGGTGGTAGTAGCCCCTCAGTACTAGGGGCTCGCTAGTCGCGGCGAGTTTCCTGGAGAACGCCTAGGATTTCTGCGTGCATCGATTGCCGAGTACAGCGGCGTCGTTGCCACCTGCTCTCGCATTGCTGACGTTGATCATGGTGGGAGCGTTGTTGGCAGCATGCGGTGGAGGGGACGAGTCTGTTCCGAGCGCAGAGGTGGCTACTGCTCCACCTGCTTCTTCCCCCACTGAGGTAGTTCCTACTGAGACGATGTCGGCCACACCTGAGTCTGTGGTGGGGGATCGCGCCGAACCGGAGCCGACCCCAGAACCCACGGTGGCCGCCACCCCGGCTGAGCAGCCGACTAGCGAACCGACGCCGGTTGCCGATGACGTGCAGGAGGCTGAAAGCGAGGAAACAGCCTTGCTCCCCCCGGTCCCGACTCCGGCGGCCAGCACGGTTAGCGAGTTGTTGGCGCTGGGGCGGCCGCTGGTCATCGGCCACGCCGGCGGCGATCGCTCATGGCCTCACTCCACCATGTATGCCTTCTCCCAGGCGGCTTACGCGGGTGTGGACGTGCTGGAGATGGACTTGCAGATGACGGCCGACCGGGTGCTGGTGGTGCACCACGACGACACGGTCGATCGCACAACCGAGGGAACCGGACGGGTCAGGGACATGACCTACGAGGAGATTCAGGCGCTCGACAACGGCTACTGGTGGTCGGAGGAATGGCCCAGCCACGACCTCGCCCCCGAGGCTTACACCTATCGGGGCATCCGTTCCGGCGACATCGACCCTCCTGCGGGATACGGCCCTGACGACTTCAGGATCGAGACATTCCGAGCGGTAGCAGAGGCGTTTCCCGAGCACGTGCTGGACGTGGAGATCAAGACCCCCGCGGGCGACGACGGTGAAGACGACATCGACTTCATTCTCGAGATGGCAGCAGTGCTGGCTGCCGACATCGAGGAGTTGGGCCGCACCAACTCGGTGGTGGTGGTCTCGTTCAGAGACGAGGCGCTGGTCGGATTCCGGGAGCTGGCCCCCGAGGTCGTTACCAGCCCCGGCCAGGATGCCCTACCGGCGTGGGCCTTTGCGTCGGTCCCCCTGCACCCCAACGACCTCATTTTGCAGGTGCCCCCATCCTTCAGTGGCCTCGACGTGCTCACTCCCGATCTTCTGGGCAAAGCCGCCGACGAAGGCCTAGCGGTATGGGTGTGGCCCAACGAGGACTACCAAGAGCACCCCGACTACTACGCCGAGCTCATCGATTTGCCGGTAGACGGCGTCATCGCCGGCCGGCCCGCGGAAGCGGTCGAGCGCTTCCGAGCCGACGGCGATATCCCCTGATTCGCTCCAGTTGGATTACCCCAGATCGAGGGCGGCCCAACTTTCTGCGAGGTCGTCGAACCACCCTTGGGCTCGGTCCATGCGCCAGCAGAACAGGGACATCACCACGTTGATGGTGGTGGCGCCGGCGTCCACCCACTGGGGGGAGGCATCCATGCTGGCCCGGATGGACGGTCGGTCGTTTTCGTCGATCACGGCGTCGATGTCGCCCTGGATGCCGAACCCGTCGAGGTTGCGGCCGGCGGCGGCCAGGGCGTCTTGGAGGGTGTGTACTCCGTCGGTCAGCTCGTGGAGGTCGGCGTAGGGGGGCGGGATCCAGCCGCTGGCGTGTTCGACGAGGCGGGCCAGGTTGTTGGGATGGAGGGCCCCGGCCACCCAGATGGGGATGCCATCGGGCTGGGCCGGCTTGGGCTCGCACCAGATGTTGTCGAAGTTGACGGTGGATGAGTGGAACGAGGCGGGGGAGTCCCGCCACAGCGTTTGGCAGGCGGCGATGGTGTCGGTGAGGCGCTGGCCTCGCTGGTTCCAGGGGACACCAGCGGCTTCGTATTCCTCCCGTTGCCAGCCGGTGCCCACGCCTACTTCGAGGCGGCCCTGCGAAAGCACGTCCATGGTGGCCAGGGTCTTGGCCAGCACCGCGGCGGGGCGAAGGGGGGCGATGAGGATTTTGGTGCTGAACCGAACCTGTGAGGTGACGGCGGCCATGTGGGCTAGGGAGGCCAGGGGCTCGAGCCAAGCAGTCTCTGGAGGAAATGGGAAGGGGCCGTAGGGGTAGCGGTCGGTGTGTTCGCCCATGACGACGTGGTCGGTGAGCATGATGCGGTCGACTCCGGCTTGCTCGGCCATCTTGGCGAGGTCGGCGATCTGGTGGAAGTTGTTGTCTCGAAAGATGGGGCCGAACGACGGAAGGGTTACTGAGAGGGTGGGCATGGGTTTTATTTTGTCGGGTCTGCCATCCCCCCGGCGGTTTGGCGCGGCAGCTAGGTCACCGTTCGAGCCGGGCATCTGGCCATCGAAGGGCGAGGCGCTCGAGTGCTCCGATGATGTTGAAGAAGACAACCCCGGCCGCTGAGGAGAGGGCGATTCCGGCGAACATCAGCCGGGTGTCAAGGCGGTAGCTGGCTTGGATGATGACGAAGCCGATCCCTCGGTCAGCCCCGGTGAACTCGGCGACGATTGCACCGATCACCGACAGCGTAGAAGCGACCTTCAGCCCGGCGAAGATATAGGGAAGGGAGCTCGGAATGCGCACCCGCCAAAAGAGCGACCACTTGCTTGCCGACAAGATGCTCATGAGCTCAACGGCCTGACTGCTGATCGACCGCAGGCCCTTGGATGCATTGACGAGCACGGGGAAGAAGCAGATCAGCGCGGCGATCAGCACCTTGGGAGTGAGTGTGAAACCGAACCAGATGGTTAGCAGCGGTGCCACCGCGACGATTGGCACTGTCTGCAATACGATTGCCCAGGGAAAGAACACCCGTTCAAGGAACTTTGCGTGTACGAACACGACCGCGGTGCAAAGGGCGACCGCGCTGCCGAGGAGAAATCCCAGAACCGCCTCGATCATGGTCCAGCGGAGGTCGTCCACGGCAAGCGCCAGACCCTCGTCTCGCAGTTCTCTCCCGATGTCGGATGGACTCGGATAGAGATAGGCGGGAACGTCTCGAATATTGACCCACAACTCCCAAGCGACGAGGCAGAGGGCGAAGATCGCGACCGAGGGCAAGACCCTGAGCAATACGTCGATAACACGGCTGCGTTTGCGGATGATCCTCATGGCCCGTTCAGCGCCAACTCGACATCGTCGTCGCCCTCGAGGAGTCCCCGAAGCTCGCCCGCTAGCGCGCCAAACTCGGGTTCATAGCGGATTTCGAGGGTTCGAGGTTTCGGGAACGGCACCTCCGCGATCCGAGTGATGCGTCCCGGTCTGGGGCTGAGCATCACGACCCGGTCGGCCAGGAAGATCGCCTCTTGAATGCTGTGCGTGACAAAGAGCACGGTGGAGCCGGTCTTGTTGCAGACTTCAAGAAGTTGCAGGTTGAGCCGGTCACGGGTGAACTCGTCGAGTGCGCCAAAGGGCTCGTCCATCAGCAAGATGTTGGGTCCATAGCTGAGCGCTCGCGCCAGCGCTACTCGTTGCTGCATGCCTCCTGAGATCTGGGCTGGGTAATGGTCTTCAAACCCTTCCAGACCGACATCGCGCAGAAGCTCCCGCGCGATGTCTTTGCTGTTGGGTCCGTTGTTCGGGTTGCGACGACCAAGGACGCGGTCTGGCAATAGAACGTTGCCGAGGACTCGAAGCCACGGAAAAAGGGTCGGCTGCTGGAAGACGAATCCGAACTCAACGTCGCGTCTCGCCTGGCTCGATGTCTTTCCGCCGACGTTCACATGTCCCGAAGTCGGCTCCAACAGCCCACCCACGATCCGGAGCAACGTCGACTTTCCGCATCCCGAGGGCCCGACGATTGCGACGAATTCCCCGGCGGAGATTCTCAGATCGATCCCGTCGAGCGCTCTTGCGCCTTGGCTGCCGTTGAACTGCATGCTGACGCCATCAATCGCGATCCCCCCGCTGCTGGTCATGGCATGTTTTGGTCTGCCTCGTAGCGGGCAACTGCCTCGAGCGCCACGGCAATCGCATTGTCCCAACCCTCTACAAGAGCGTTGTTCTCGCCCTCGAAGTCGACTTCGTCGGGCCGCATATAGTTGTAGGACACGGCACAGACCATTGCCCCGAACAGTCCCCTCAAATGCGCGACGGTGAATATGGCTGAACTCTCCATCTCCACATTGGAGATGCGGTGTTTCTGGAGCTGTTCGACGAACTCAGGGGTCTCGGCGTAGAACGCATCGCTTGATGCGTTGACGCCCACATGCACTTTGAATCCGCGTTCGATGGCAAGGTCTCGAGCGGCATCGATTAGATGCCGAACCAGGAAGTGATCGGCCACTGCCGGGAATCCTGGGTCTACGTAGGCCGCGCTGGTGCCGTCGAGTCGCATTGTCGCCGTGTTGACGATCAGATCGCCCTGGGCAATTTCGGGACGGTAGGCGGCACTGCTGCCTACTCGGATGAAGTGCGTTGCCCCTACGTTGGCCAACTCCTCAACCGCAATGGCTGCGGATGGACATCCGATTCCCGTCGACGTGCCGCTGACCTCGATTCCTCGGAAGTGCCCGGTGACGGTTCGGTATTCGCGATGGAAGGCGACCTCGCTTGGGTCGTCCAAGTGTTGAGCGATCATGGATACGCGAGCCGGATCTCCTGGCAGCAGCACGTATTTCCCGATGTCGCCGGGACTCACATGGAGGTGGTACTGCCGGGCGTGGCGCGTTCTTGCATTCTTGTCCAGAATCGCCACGAAGGCTCCTCTCGCTTGAGCCTAGAAATTGCGTGGCCAATGCCACCGGTTGCACCGACCACACAATTCCCGGAGGGGAATTCTCAGAAGCAGTAGTCGTCGTAGACGTTTGCCAGGTCGATGTCTGCTTCGAGTCCACCATACTGGCGGAGCACTTCATCGACGGTTTGCCACCGCTCGGCGGTCATCGTCCCGATTCCGTCAGCGAGAGCGGATTCGGAGAGGACACTCGGTCGAACTGCTTCGAGTGATGCCGACTCCTTTTCGACCGTGAGGTTATCGGGGTCGACGGCCACGATAATTTCGACCGCTTCTTCCGGGTTGTCGAATGCGTATTGCCAGCCCCTGGCCATGGCCCGAACCATCCCGCACACCACCTCAGGGTTGTCTTGCCTGAAACTGGTGGTGGTGAAGAGCGCATTGGCAGATGTTTGCACCCCGTAGTTGTAGGGAATGAAGACATCCACTGAGAATCCTTGCAGCTCGGCCAGGACTGGCTCGTTGGTGGAAAACACCGTTAGCAGATCGATGTCGCCCTCAAACAATGGTGTGAGGTCGAAGCCGACTGCAACCTGATTGAGAGAATCTGGATCGACTCCGTTCTGGGTGAGCATGGCCTGGGTGAGCTGCCACGGGCCACCCTCTTGGAAGCCGATGGTGGCACCCACTAGATCGGACAATGACTCAAAGCCTGAAGACTCCAGCGACATGATCGCACCGGGGTGAGCGTGAAGATAGGTCGCTACCGTCACGAGGGGAATTTCTTCGACAGCCGCGAAGAGCAGCGAGTTCGTGTCGTGCAAGCCGAAGTCATCTGAGCCTGCGGCCACGAGAGTGATGCTGTTGACGTCGAACCCCCCGGGATTGATGGTGACGTTCAGCCCTTCTTCCTCAAAGAAGCCCTTGGCCGCTGCGACGTACGAGCCTGCGAACTGAGCGCTCGGGAACCAAGGCAACCGCAGGGAGACGTCTTGCATTTCTCGCTGCGTTGGCTCGGGCTCTGGCTCGGAGGTTGGCTCGGGCTCTGGCTCGGAGGTTGGCTCGGGCTCTGGCTCGGGTTCACTGGTCGCGACGGTGGGTTCGGGTTCGCTTGTTGCCGGGGCATCGTCATCGTTGCCGCAGGCAGACGCTGCCATAGCTAGCAAAGCCAGGATCGCCAACCACATGATGAGCAGTTTCTTTGGGTTCATTGGGCTTCCTTTCGGCCCGGCAAAGCTGCGTACTTCACTCGGAGGGGTTATCAGCAGCCACAAGACCGCCGTGTTATCAGGGAGGTTTGAATCGGTCCGGTTTGCGTGCGCTCGCCGCCGTCAATGGCGTCGCGGAGAGTGGAAGCAGCAAGTTCGGCTAGTTCGCGGGCAGGAAGGCGGGATGACGAAAGTGGCGGACCTGCCAACGACGAGAATGGCAATTCGCCGTAGCCCATGATGCTCACGTCTTCGGGCACTCGCTGCTGCATGGCGTGCAGGTGCTGAAGGGCGCCCAAGGCAAGGATGTCCCCAGCGCAGAAGATCGCCTCCGGGGGATCGTCGAGCAGCATCAGGCTCGCCGCCGCCTTCGCGCCGGCATCTAGCGACATGTCCTCCGCGGCGACAACAAGATCGGATTCGGGCACGAATCCTGCTTCCTCAAGCGCTTGCACATACCCCTGGCGGAGTTGGCTGGCCGAACTCCATCCAATCGGGGTCGAGATGAAGGCGACTCGCTGATGGCCATGGTCTAGGAGGTGTTTTGTCGCCTCCAAAGAGCCGGCGAAGCGATCCACCATGATCTGATGGCCAAAGTCGAGGTGGGCGCTATCGACAAACACCAAGGGCAAGAGATCTGCGGCTTTCGCCAACACCGCCGTTGTCTCGGTGTCGTCAGGTGTCTCGTAGTGCAATGCGATCAATCCATCCACGCCGCGGCTCACCATCTGGTCTACGTAACGCGCCACGGTCCGAGTCTCGTACTGTCTTGTTTGGCAAATGACTGGCAGCCAGCCCTCGATTTCTGCCGATTGCGCTACCGCCTGAAGGAACTCGGCGTAGTAGTCGGAGAACTGAGGCACCATGACGCCGATCATGAACGTGGGGGCGCTGGCTCGGCCTGAACGAGCAGTGTTGACGTCGTATCCCAGCACCACGGCGCGGCTGCCCCGTTGCATGGCTATGACGTCGTCGGACGCGAGCTGGGCGTAGGCCGCACGTACCGTGTGTACATTGACCTCAAGGTGGTCGGCTACCTCTCTCATCGCTGGAAGCCGGTCTCCCGCCACCAGGACACGGGAAGCGACCCTCGAGGTCAGTTGCTCGGCTATCTGGGTCGCAATCGGAGTCCGTCCTGCCCGATCTATACCGAGTCGCAAAGCGAGAAGCTCTCTCGCTTCAATTCCACTCATGACCCCGAAATATATATATCACTAGTTACCTAGTCAACTAGAGAACTAGTGATGTGACAGCGGGGCCAGCTTCTAGGGAATCTGGCTCCTAGTGATTTGCAGACGGACCATTAGGGTTCTCGTTGTGTTGAGCGGCGGGACGTTTTGGGGGATGGTGGAGAGGCGGGCGGAGCTTTCGCCCGACGCTTCGATGATTGTTGATGATCGGGATCGGGTGTTGACGTTTGCGGGGTATCGGGATGCGGCTTTGCGGGCGGCGGCGGGGTTGGTGGAACTCGCAGTGAGGCCAGGGGTCTCGGTTTCTTGGCAGTTGCCGACTTGGACTTCCACGCTGGTGTTGCAGGCGGCGTTGGCTCGGTTGGGGGCGGTGCAGAATCCGATTATTCCGGTTTATCGGGAGCGAGAGGTGGGTTTCTGTGTGCGCCAGACGGGGGCCGAGTTGTTCTTGGTGCCGTCGGTGTGGCGGGGGTTCGACTATCAGGCGATGGCGAAAGGGATTGCCTCCGAGGTCGACCGGCTCGACGTGGTGGTGTGCGACGGTGAGCTGCCGACCGGCGATGTGTCGGCGCTGGACGACATCCCCGTCCCAGAGGATCCGGAAGAGCTTCGCTGGGTGTATTACACGTCGGGCACAACGTCGAACCCCAAGGGTGCTCGTCATTGCGACACCTCGGTGATGGCGTCGGGGATTGCCATGGTGGAGCGCCAGCACGTCACCGCCGATGACAAGTTCGGGCTGGCCTTTCCGTTTGCCCACATCGGCGGAGTGTCCAATCTGTCGGTGTCGCTGAGCTCGGGATGCACGCTCGTGATCGCCGAGACGTTCGACCCGGCGGAGACCACCGCGTTGTTCGCCCGCCACGGCGTCACCCTGGTGGGCGGGGGCCCGGCCTTTTTCATGGCGTTTCTGGCCGAGCAGCGCAAACAGCCCGGCGAGCCGATCCTGCCGCAGCTTCGGCTCTGCTCAGGGGGAGGAGCCCCTATGCCTGGGTCTCAGCATTACGAGGTGATGGCCGAGATGGGTGGGCGGGGGTGCGGCCACGCCTGGGGGATGACCGAGGCGCCGATCATCGCCCAGAACACTCCCGACGACCCCGACGAGAAGCTGGCTGAGACCGAGGGTCGTCCGCTGGCTGGGGCGGAGATCAAAGTGGTGGGTTTCGACGGCGAACCGGCCGAAGTCGGCGTGGAGGGGGAGCTGTGGATTCGGGGGCCCATGGTGTGCCGGGGCTACATGGACGAGGCGCTGACCGCCGCCTCGTTCGACAACGGCTGGTTCCACACCGGCGACGTGGGTCATCTGGACGCCGACGGATACGTGACGCTCACCGGTCGGGTGAAAGACATCATCATCCGCAAAGGGGAGAACATCTCGGCCACCGAAATCGAGGACCTGCTCTTCGCCCACCCCAAGATCCTCGACGCCGGGGTGATCGGGCTGCCAGACGAGGAGCGGGGCGAGCGAGTGTGCGCGGTGGTGGAGCTGGCTTCTGGCGTCGATGGGCTTACTTTGGCTGAGGTGGGGGACTATTTCCGATCGTCAGGGATCATGCCTCAGAAGATCCCGGAGCAGATTGAGGTCGTAGATTCGCTGCCCCGTAATGCCACCGGCAAAGTGCTGAAGCACGAGCTGCGGGCTCGATTCGGCTAGACCCAGGAGCATGTCGCCACAAAAGGGGGAAGTTTTATCTGGTACCGTCGCTTGCATGGGGTTTCGCATGAGCAGCCGCTTGGCTGTGGTCATGTGCTGGGTGGCGGGGCTGTCTGCTTTGGTCGCTGCCATCGGGGCGCTTCTGCCCTGGGCGACTGTTGAAGGTCCTTTTTCCGATTTCTTCGTTGAGGAGTCCGACACGCCAGAGACCACGGTGTTGGTCTGCGCCGGAATTGGCGCTTTGTCGGCTGCCGGGTTCGCGCAGTGGAGGAAGAGGAGGATCGGCACGCTGGGTCTGCTGGCCGGGCTGGTGATTACTCTTGTCGGCGCGGTCAACCTTGCCAATGGTGGGGTAGATGCCCAAGATTTCATGGACACATCGCCGGAGGCGGGGCTCTATATGGTGGTGATCGCCGGTGCCCTCTTGGTGATTTCGACGGGGTTTCTCACCTTCATGAGGCAATCGAGTGAGTTGGTGGCCGAGAGCGACGAATGTTTGGTCGGCGGCGAGGGCGAGGACGACGAGGGCGATTAGGGCAGGATCGCCGGAGGTGTCAGACCCAACCTCAGTCTCAACAAGAGATCTGATCGCGGACAAAGCACCCTGCGTCCCTCAACCTCCAAAGCCGCCTTCCGCCAAGAACTCGCGCCACTCTTCGGTGCGGTCCTCGGCTGTTGGCGGTGGCAATGGCACTTCTATGTTGGCATCGGATTCGTAGGCCACCCGAGTCGCCATTCTGAATTCGATGGACTCGAATACCTCCAATGCCTCTTGGCGCTCTTCTTCGCTGAGCTCGGCGCCGAAGTCCTCAGACTCGGCAAGGACACGGAAGATGCCGGAAAAGTCTTCATCAGTCCACAGAACGCTCAGCAAACCCCGCTCGTCAAGCTCGATCACCACCTCAACCTTGTTGGTCTCGTACATCTGGACAAAGAGCTCGGTCAATTCTTCAGGATCTCCGGAGAACATATCCAGGTCGGAGGCATCCGAACGGGCCTCGTCGACAATATTGTCGCCCAGGGCCTCGCTCAGCCTTGCCGAGGTCGTGGTGCCGACAAAGGTGGGGGGATCGGTGGATGTCTGCTTGATCGAGGTCAATGCCGCTGGCAGGCTTTTTGCCATCTCGCTCAAATCGGGTGTCGAGGAACCCGCGATTGCGTTCATGAGATCGGGGCTGTCTGCCTCAATGGCGTTCAAGTCGATGAAGAATACCCCCGGTGCCATAGGTCCTAGATCGACGTGGGGGTCTTCGTCGACTAGCACCTGAAGGGCGTTGGTGTCGAACACGAGCCGCTCGCCGTCGCCCCACATCTCGAATATGAGATCGTCCCAGTCATCAAGCGAGACCCCAAAGAGCGAGCCAAGAAACTTCCCCATGTCAAACCTGAAATGCCCCCGTTCAGCGCTCACATCACCGACAAGCACCGGGTTGTCCTCGTCGAGCCCAGTCGAAATCTCGTCACCATCTATCTTCCACACCACACCGAATGAGACAGACACCCGATGGTTCGACGCCTCCGCCGTCTCAGCCAGCGCCGCGCTAAGCAGACCGATGGTGGTCAAGCCGGTGTCGCCGGTGCCTCGGCCGCATCCCGTGGCCACAAGCGCAACAGCAACCGCCGTCGCCAGTGACCGCTGAATCCATTTCACTGCCGCAAACGCTACTTGCTCGCTTGATAGTGGATGAATTCCCCCATCGGGGGTGCCCCATAAGCCGACCGGCAATTTAACCACGCCCGACGAGGCCCATCGGTAGTGGGGTGTCCGTCTGTCGGCGGAGTCAGCCCGAAGCCAGAACGCTGCCGGCGAGACTGGTGATTGAGGCAAATCCGATCAGAGAGTCTCTGGGGGTTGGGCCCTCCCACGTGGCTTGCGAGTTTTTTGTTCGAACTTGAGGGCGCCCTTGCCCGCGAACGCCTTTTCGATACCGGTGCCTTGGAATTCGCCGGGTACTTGGCCAGTGGTGACGAAGAGGTACAGCGCCATCTTGAATATGCCAACCACTGCCGACATGGCCACGATCACCACCAGCAACCAAGCCACGCCTATACCGATTCCGACGACAAGCGCTGCCAGGTTTCCCAACCCTGCGAGCACGACAAGGGTAGCTAGCACCAGACCCGGCAAGAAGAGGAGAAGGCCGATGATGTCGAACCCTGCTTGTGCAATAAGGCTCGTTCCCCAAGTCTTGCGGAACAGGTGGAAGGAGCGTTTGCATGAGGTGATCGGGCCGGTCTCTTCCACCACCAGAATTGGTACGACGAGGTAGGTCACAAAGTACCAGATGGACTCGACTGCTATGGCCACGATCATTGCTCCGATCGAGGCAATATGACCTACCACAGGTATTTGGCGACCAGCCTGTTCCAAGTGGCGGAAGAGTCGGGGGAGTCGGTACAAAAGTTCGAGGACCACGCCTACCAAGCCGGCCAGGATGGCCCACGGCACGATGACGTGAAGACGGGCCTTCGCAGCCGATATGCAGCCTTCGAAGGTCGGAGTTCTGCCTTGGAACCGCTCCCAGGCCCCGTACGTCAGCGCGGCTGTGAAGAAAACCGAAGCGAAGGTGCATAGCAAAACAGAAGCCACAAGCCCTACCCACACAATGGGCTCTACTGCCCACTTACCGGGATCGTCGATCGAGGTGGAATTGAGCCCTGTGGTGGTGACCCACACCACCGTCCAGGTGACAACATTGATTGCCGCCACCACAACCAGAGTCAAGGCCGGGAAGGTCACGAGGAACCTGTCGCGCCTCAGAACTTCACAGGAAGTGGAGGCCAGTATTCTGGTCCGCCTGTAGGTGCTCCTCAACTCCCTGAAGATGCGCATTGAGGTGATCCTAGTATTGGCGCTCATCGCACGATTGGCTGGTAGAGCAGTCGCAGCTAGTCGAGCACCCAGCTCACTGGTGCCATAGAGAACTCTGCGCCGAGAGTCTCACCGTCGCCACAAAGCTGTTGAAACACGAGCAGCGGGCACGGTTCAACGACTAGAGCACCTGCTTGATTCCGTGGATGGCTAGGCCGGCTAGGGCGCCTATGAGGGTGCCGTTGATGCGGATGAACTGGAGGTCGCGTCCTACTCGGCGTTCGATGCGGGTACTGGTGTCGTCGGCGTCCCAGCGGGCCACGGTGGTGCCGATCACATTGGCCACCTCGGCTTGGGCGTGGCGGGCCAGCAGGCTCATTGCCGAGACGAGCCACCGGTCGACCCGGTTCTGAAGGGTGGATTCGGATTGCAGCGACTGCCCGACTCGGACCAAGGCAGCCTCTACCCGGCTACCCAGGGCCGAATTTGTTTGGAGTCGTTGGGCGTAGCTTCTCAGGCCGGCGTCGATGCGCAGGCGCAGTTCGTGCTCGGGATCGTCGGCCATATCGGCCAGCACTCCGCGCACCCCCCGATGGAGCCGGTTGAAGATGTGGTGGTCGAGCACCTTGGGGGTATAGATGGGGGCTTCCTCCACGATGCGGTCCCTCAGCACTTCGTGGTTGTCCACCAAGAAGCGGTCGGCCCGCTCCACGGCGGCATCGACCATCGAGCGGTGGTGCCCGCCGTCAACCAGTGATTCCAGCAACCGGCCCAAGGCGGGGGCCGACACCAGCCCAGTGTCTCCCTCGGCAGCTAGCCATCGCCCCAGGGCCTCGGCGGGAGCACGGTCGGCCACCCATTGGGCCAGGTCGTCAGGGTCGAAGAAGTTGTCCTGCACGAACTCGCCCAGGCTGGCGCCGATGGCATCTTTGCGCCGGGGGATGATGGCGGTGTGGGGGATGGGGATCCCCAGCGGGTGTTTGAACAGGGCGGTTACCGCAAACCAGTCGGCCAGCCCACCGATCATGGCTGCCTCGGCCGCGGCTTCTACGTAGCCCGCCCAGCCGTGGCCGTTGGTGAGCAGGCGAATGACCACGAACAGGGCGGCGGCCGCTAGCAGTAGACCGGTGGCCCGACGTTTGGCGCGGCGAAGCGAGGGGGAGTCCCCGGTGGCCCGCCGCTTGGCTCCCCAGTGGGAGGCCGGGTCGCTCAGGCGACCGTTTGGGGCATCCATGACCCGCGGATCTGCTCAGCCCACGGGTAGCGCAGTGGCTCGATGAGTTGGAACGGCCCGTCCATGCCGACATCGGTGGTGGCAGGCCGGGAGGGGGTGGCGGCCCGCAGTGCGGGGACCACCTCGTTGGGATCGCCCTCGATCATGTGGAGGTCGATGGCGGTGTCGGGGGCGAACCGGGAGGTGAACGACACCACTGCGTGTACGCCATCGACGGCCACCGCCGCGGGGGCATAAACGTCGCGGTGCCAATTCTGGTCGCCCAGGCCTCGGCGCAGTACGACGTGGAGGTCGGTGTGGGACATGTGGGGGATATCGCCGGGGTCGGCCTTCAGGGCCGGATCGGCCACCGCCCAGTCGAGGGTCAAGGCGTCGCCCAGGCGCACAGCCTTCTTCTCGTCGGGGAACATCCGGTCGGCTTCCACCAGCACTTCTCGGTATTCGGTCATGGTGGCCATCACCCCGTCGACGTCGCCGCACAGCCAGTAGACGGTGAGGAACGCGCTGCGGCCCTCCGAGAAGGCCTCGTCGCAGCCGTCGGGGCGAAGCGCCTGGTGGCTGGGCGGGGCCACATAGCGGCGGCCGTGCATCACATCGGTCAGAGCGATGTTGGGAGGCAGGTGTTCAAGGTCGTACCAGCGGTTCCAGCCCTCGATGGCGTCAGCATCGCAATCGAGGCCGGCAAAGATGATCCCGGTTGTCTTCATGGATTCATGGTATGACCCTGAGGTGGAGTTTGTAGCGCTGGCCGGCGGGTCGTTTCTGATGGGCACCGAGGAGGTGTGGTTCGAGGGCGACGGAGAGGGACCGGTGCGAGAGGTGGTGCTCAGGCCGTACCAGATTGCGACCAACGCGGTGACCAACGCTGAGTTTGCCGCTTTCGTGGAGGCCACCGGGCACATGACTATTGCTGAGCGGGAGGGGTGGTCGTTCGTGTTCGGTGGGTTGCTCCCCGACGACTTCCAGCCCACCCGGGGGGTGGTGGGCGCCGAATGGTGGCGGCAGGTGGAAGAGGCCTGTTGGTCCCGGCCCGAAGGGCCACAGTCGTCGGTGGAGGATCGCGGTGACCACCCGGTGGTCCATGTGTCGTGGTTTGACGCCGCCGCATGCGCCTCCTGGTACGGGGCCCGGCTGCCCACCGAGGCCGAGTGGGAGCATGCCGCTCGGGGCGGGCTCGTGCAGGCCCTGTTGCCATGGGGCGACGAGCTGTGTCCCGACGGGGTGCCCCGGCTGAACATCTGGGAGGGCGAGTTCCCCAGCCACAACACCGCCGAGGATGGCTATGTGGGCACCGCCCCGGTGGGCGAGTACGAGGCCAATGGGTTCGGCCTGTACAACTGCTCGGGCAACGTGTGGGAGTGGTGCGCCGACTGGTTCGAAAACCGGTTCCCGCCTGAGCGACCGCTGGTCGATCCGGTGGGGCCGCCCGATGGCCGAGTCAGGGCCATTCGGGGAGGGTCGTACCTGTGCCACGACTCCTACTGCAACCGGTACCGGGTAGCGGCCCGCCACGCCAACGGCCCCGATTCCACCACCGGGCACATGGGGTTCCGGCTGGCCGCCGACGCCGAGGCTGAGGTCGGCCCCAGTGTCGGCTCCAAGATGCGCTGATCGGAGGCTGGTCGGTAACGTCACCGCCATGAAGTTGGACTTGCTGTACGAAGTGGACGCCCCCAAACCATGGGGAAAGCCCCATCCCTGGGGTCAAAGGGAGCGGGAGCAGAAGGCTTACAAGGACGCCGTCGAGCAGATCAAGCTGGCTGACACGTTTGGGTTCAACACCATCTGGGCGGTGGAGCACCACTTCCGCGAGGGCCGCTCGCACTGCCCGGCCTCTGAGGTGCTGCTCGGTGCTTTGTCGATGGTGACCGAGAACATCAAGATGGGCTTCGGCGTGACCCTGACCCCGTTCGGGTTCATCCCGCCGCAGCGGATCGCCGAGAAGGTGGCCACCGTTGACATCTTGTCCAACGGACGGGCGGTGTGGGGCACCGGCCGGTCCACGCCGATGGAGCAGATCGCCTTCGGCGTCGACCGGGAGAAGTCCCGCGACGACTGGAAAGAGGCCATCGAGATCGTGTGCGGCATGTGGCGGGAGGAGTACTTCGAGTACGACTCGCCCCGGTTCAAGTTCCCCAAGCGGATGGTCACACCCAAGCCGATGCAGTACCCCCACCCGCCGGCGTGGATGGCGTGCGCCTCGGAGAACTCCGCGGCGGTGGCCGGCAAGGCGGGCATGGGGATGCTGTCTTTCTCCATCATGCAGCCGCTGGAGGCCATGGGCCGGCACATCCGCAACTACCGGGCGGCGGCCGAGAACCCCGAGCCCATCACCGACGTGACCACCAACGCCACCGCGGCCTACACCCTGGTGCACTGCGCCGACTCCCCCCAGCAGGTGCTGGACAATGAGGTGTGGAAGTCGGTGGAGTGGTGGTACACCAACCTGGCCCAGTTCACTTTGGACTGGGAGCTGCCCGAGCTGTCACAAGAGGAGCGCGACGCCACCTTCCCGCTGCTCAAGCCGCTGATGGAAGAGGGAATCGACGACCTTATCCACCACTTCGACGAGGCCGACATGATCGTGGTGGGCGACGTGGACACCTGCTACGAGAAGATGAAGCACTACGCCGACCTCGGCGTCGACCAGCTCATCTGCTACGTGCAGTTCGGCTACCACTCCCACGAGTCGATCATGCGCACCATCGAACTGCTGGGCAAAGAGATCATCCCCGAACTAGAGAACTACACCCCTTCCCCCAAGACCTCCTGAGGGTACCAATGACCTACTGGCCTGTCGCGTCCTGTTTATGGATAAAGTGCTTGATGATACAAGACAGGATATGTAGGTTGGACTGTATGGAAAGGCCAACCGGCGCAGATCCTGTTGACAGCTCAGACGCATTTAAGAAGCTCCAAGAGGCGCAGGAGTTATACGAGGACTACCTGTCGATTGTGGAGGTAGCTGAGCAGGCGGCGCTTCGTGAATTGGCATTGTGGAGTAGCTCGGAAGACAAAGAACCAGAGACAGGATTTCGCCCGCAACCCTTAACGATTTCGTTTCGTCCGAGTAGCTGACCGCAGTACGGATGCCTTCATGGAATGAACTGCTGGACGAGTACGCCCAGCATTCGGAAGATCAAGAGCGCGAGGCGTGGCTCAGTTCCCAGTTGACAGATGTTCTTAGCTCAATAGGGACTCTCCGTGGAGGACGTAACGTACTCCTATACGGATCGGCGTTCCTGCAGAAACCTCGACTTCAGGCCGATGCCATCCAAATTACACACGAAGATGTGAATGGATTTATGTCGTGTATCTATGGCATGGACTGGTCGTCTGGTTTGACGCTCATTCTTCACACGCCCGGTGGTATCACAAATGCCGCTGAGACCATTGTGTCCTATTTGCGTTCTAAATTTCACTATCTTGAGGTCATAATACCTACGTTTGCTATGTCAGCGGGTACAATGATTAGCCTCAGCGCTGATCGAATAGTAATGGGTCGCCAAAGTCAAATGGGTCCCATTGACCCGCAGATGGTAGCTAGTGGACGATCAGTTTCTGCCCGTGCTGTTGTAGTTCAGTTTGAACGAGCCACAAAAGATGTACGTGCTGATCCTAAGATGGCACATGTATGGGCACCAATCCTTCCATCCTTAGGTCCATCTCTATTAGTTGAAGCACAGAACGCCCTAGCGTACTCCGAATCAATGGTAAGGGAATGGCTTCAGAAGTGGATGTTTGCAGGGTACGCCAATGCGGCAACTAGGGCTGCGGCTGCGGCAGATCATTTCAATGATGCTCAAACGCATAAGTCCCACGGTCGCCGAATAGATCGAGACGAGGCAAGAAGCCTGTGGTTGAATGTTGATGACTTGGAATCGTCACAGGATCTCCAAGAACAGGTCCTAACGGCATATCACTTAATGACGATAACCTTTGAGTCAACATTTGCGGCAAAGATGATTCATAGTGGAAATGGCATAGACTGGGTTAAGAATCGTTCTTGAGTATCATTTCTGCCACTATTATATTGACGGCCATCTATTATGACCAAGGGACAGATTCAGTTTCATTAGATATACGATTCACGTATCTTCCTCTATAGTTGAATAGATGCAATAACGTCAATTCAAGATACCAAATGGCTGCGCGACTTGCTTCGATCTTCAATTCAGTGGTCAGTTGATTATTCTTGTCAGGGTGGACGACTAGGTTTCTGACTCGTTGGATGACATCTGGACATTTCATTTGCTCTTGGTTTGCTTTGCCGACTAGTTCTTCCAATTCTTCGGGGATTTCGATGCCGACGGAGCAGTACTCCAATAAGGAATGTAGCTTGTCACTTGCCTGGAGTTTCTTGTACTTAGTGCGAGTCAATCGTTTCTGTTCTTGCACGAGTCGCATCCATGTCATAGTTTCTAGCGCTGAACAAGCAGTAGTCAAGCGAGTTTCTACGTATCCTTCGCTTGTGGATCCATAAGCGGACACGAGTTGAGGTACAACTTCTTTCCAATGGGCTGATTGCATCCTTTTGTTGAAGTCAATATATAGAGTATTCAAATGGTCGGTTTCAAATTTGGGAAACCAGCTGATCATGTCTTTAGCTGGGTAAGTTATGGTAGGGTTCCGGAATATTGAAATCGGGCTGTCTCCATCAGAGATGCCGAAAATAGGACCGATGCCCACTGGACTACCACGTAGAAACGACAGAAACCAAAATAGGTTGGTTAACCTGTTATCCACTTCTGAGTAACTAAAGAGTTGGAAATCATTGCGTTTAATACGTCCTACATGCGTAAAAGTGTAAGATCTCTGTGTCGTGGCTTGTTTCCAAACCTCATTGAAGTCTTGTCGGCAATCAATATCAATGACCCATCCATCGTCCATTTGTAGGTGTATACGTTTGGAAGCAATACTGTTGTCGTATCTGACTGTAGTATTGCCCTGACCTATAGGGAAGTTGACAAGGTAAAACTGAACTTCAAGAATTTCCTTTGAAGTCAAAGGATGGGGTTCTTCAGTTACTATCGCCCCTATTTCATATGGCGAGAGAAGAGGATATGATATTGGTGTCATATGAATGGGGCTTGATTGGCCTGGGAAGAACAATCCGAACTTGTGTTGGTAGGGAGGAAATAGGTTAGAGCCAATCCGTTCATCGTCTGTTGTACACTGAAATACAAAGTCTCTGTGAGGGAGAAGAGCAAAGATCAGTTGTCCATCGACTTCTACAGAAATTGTTGTTGGATCATCGAAGGGAGTGCTCTCGTCAACTCTGCACAGTAAAGTAGCTGGACCTTCGTGGAGTGTGATCGGCTCACCTACTGCGGTAAAGGGATGGACGGGTTCTATGGCTGCGGGTATTTCAGAGGCAACGGTCCCGAGAACCTCAGATAGGAGATCGGTGTCTTGGTTCATGCTCTCGACATCTGTGTCTTCGGGAAGGGAGGCCATAGAGGGCGAGGATAACGCTGCGATGAGGATTACAGGGAGTCAGTGTTGGTGTCATGAGCAGGGAATAGAGTGCGAGGATGCTCGGCGAAGGTCAGTGGCCCAGGCATGGCGGTGGTGATGGCTGATCTTGAGCGGTTTGTGAAGGGTGCTCGGGTGCGGTTGCCTGGAGATGATGATGTTGTGACGTTGGTGCAGGTCACGCAGGGGCCGTTTTGGGAGATTGTCTATCGGGACGCTGGTGGTGGCTTGGATGAAGTTACGCTGCCTGAGGCTGAGCTGGCAGAAATCAGGGTGGTCTCTTCGGCGGGGCCTGTCCGGTTCAGCGGAGATGCGCGTCGGTTCCGGCTGGGGGTGGAGGCGCTGCGGATTCAGAATATGTTCCGCCACGACATGGCTGGGCTGGCGGTGTCGAACATCTCGCCGTTGCCCCACCAGCTCGACGCTGTGTACGGGTCGTTGTTGCCGGAGCCGGTATTGCGGTTCTTGCTGGCTGACGATCCGGGGGCAGGTAAGACGATCATGGCTGGGCTGTACATCAAGGAGCTGATGCTGCGCCACGCCGCTGACCGGGTGTTGATCGTCACCCCAGCCAATTTGCGCCCGCAGTGGCAGCGCGAGCTAGCTGAGCGGTTTGACATTCACTGCGCCCAGTTTGATTCCGCGACGCTGAACGCCCATCCGACGCAGAATCCGTGGGATCAGCACAACTTGGTGATCGTTTCACGGGACCTCCTCCGGCGCGAAGAAGTGATCGAAGGGTTCTCTGGTGCGGAGCGAGAGTGGGATCTGGCCATTATCGACGAGGCCCACGGATTCACCATCGACGTGGACGGCAAGGGCCTCATCAAGAGGCGTAGCGAGCGCTACAAGGCGGCAGAGATTGTGGCCCGCAAAGCCCACCGGCTGATTCTCCTGACAGCTACCCCGCATTCGGGTCGCACCGAATCGATGTGGGGATTACTCCGCCTGCTCGACCCCGACGCCTATGGCGACCGCTGCCCGCCGGGCGATGTGCCCTTGAATCCCCGCCAGTACCGCAAGGTTCCCAAGGAGGAGATGGTCGACATGAGGGGCAATGATCTGTTTAAGCCCCGGCACCCCCACACGGTGGGCTATTACCTCTCTGGTGCAGAGTTGGAACTGTACGGAGCGGTCACCAATTTTGTTTCCACTGAGTTGGCCCGCATACGCGGCGAGAATGGCCCTCGGGTGGCCGGATTTGCGCTCACAACAATGCAACGCCGGTTGGCCTCGTCACTGCGGGCTATCAAACGCACGCTGGAGCGTCGTGTCCACCGTTTGGAGCAAGCATTGGAAGATCCCGCGGCCTATCTGCGAGGTCGCAGAGACTTTCTTGCTGACGCCTACGGCCAGCATCCAGACGAGTTGGGTGATCTCGACGAGGACGTCTTGTGGGAGATGGAGGAAGAAGCCCTTAACGAGTGGCTGCCTAGCACCATTACTGAGTTGGAAGAGGAGCTGGTCGCGTTGCGCCCGTTGCTCGTCCAAGCGGAAGAAGCCGAGGCCGCAGGTACTGAGGTGAAGCTCAATGAGCTGCTTGCACTTGTTCAAAAAGAAGATTTGAGCAACGACCCGTCAGTCAAGCTGTTGATCTTCACCGAGCACCGCGACACTCTCCACTATCTGGAGGAGAAGCTGTCGCCAGACTTTGAGGTGGCTGTTATCCACGGCGGCTTGAGTTTGCGTGATCGGATTGCTGCGGAGAGGGACTTCCGAGAGCGAGCCCAGATCATGGTTGCCACCGAAGCGGCAGGTGAGGGCATCAACCTCCAGTTCTGCCACCTGATGGTGAACTACGACATTCCGTGGAACCCCAATCGTCTGGAGCAGCGCATGGGGCGCATCCACCGGATCGGCCAAACCCGCGACGTGCACATCTACAACATGGTCGCTGTCAACACGCTGGAAGGCCATGTGCTGGGCACCCTGCTTCAGAAGTTGGAGAACATGGCTCGGGATCTGGGTGACAGGGTTTTCGACGTGATCGGAGAGACTTTTGCTGGCTACCGGCTGGCCGACCTCATCGAACGTGTCTTGGCCAAGGAGGTCACCCCAGATGATGCGGTGGAAGCGATCGGCGGGGACCAAGTCGCCCCCGAGATCGAGGCGAAGTTCCGCGAGCTCACCAGCGAAGCGCTGGCTGCCCACTACCTTGATTGGCAGTCACAGGCCGACGCTGCTGCTCGGGCTGCTGAGAGGCGTCTGCCTCCTGGCTACATTGAGAAGTTCTTCACCGATGCGGTGGACTTCTTGGGGGGCAAGGTCGAAGAACGGCTAGATTCCGGCACCCTGCGAGTAACTCGTACTCCTGATGAGCTGGTGGCCAGCTCACGGGCGGCGGGTGCCACTCGAGAGGTGTATCCGAGCTACGAGCGCATCACCTTCGACAAGGCGGTTCGACTGCGTTCGCATCATCGTGAGGGGGACCACGCGGTTCCAGAGGCGGAGTTGTGCGGGCCCGGCCATCCCCTTTTTGACGCGATGCTCGACAACGTGATTGTTCGCACCCGCTCTGACGTGGAAGAGGGTGCAACGTTTACCGCCCCAGACGTTGACGTTCCCACGGTTCTGTTCTTCGCTACCGGAGATAGCGTGGACGGGACTGGCGAAGTCGTCCACCGGGCGTTCGCCACCGTCGCTGAGCCTGTGGGCGGAGTCCTCGGTTCTAGCCGGGTGCTGCTATATGACTTGTTTACCCATGACGGCGAAGTAGTTGGGGTTACTCCTTCTGACACCCAGGTCGTAATGAACTGGGCGCGGCAGCACGAGTTCGAGCGTCACTACGAGCAGGCCACGAGTGAGCGGACTCGGGTTGTCCGCATCACCGAGGACTACGTCAGCAAGGCATTTGCCGAAATCATTTTTCGCCAGCAAACGGAGTTGCTCGACCTTGACGTGGAGGTTGAGCGCGGGGTAACCGGAGCGGAGGGTCGTCTTCGGCAGGCAGAGTTGGCTGTCGCAGAAACCAAGGCCAAACGCGAAGAGCGTCTGGCCAGAGCCCAGCGCTCTCGGAACGTGAGGCGCGGTCAGGTGCGGGTAATCGCCACCGCCCTAGTGGTTCCTCAACAACCTGCGAGCGACGGCGACTCCGATGGGAATGGTGGCCGACGTTCCAGCCGCGAGATCGAGCAGATTGCGGTGGCAGTGGCCACTATGTATGAATCCGATGTCCGCGGCGCCGACATCGTGAAATCGGTGGAAGCGGCCAATGTCGGATTTGACCTGCTCTCTTTGAAAGGCGTCGAGCGGCGTTGCATCGAGGTGAAGGGCCGAGCCGGTGTGGGTGCAGTGGAACTGACTTGGTCAGAGTTCGCGAAGGCCCTTGAGCTGGGCGACGATTACTGGTTGTACGTGGTACTGGATTGTGCCGCCCAAAATCCCCGCTTGTATCGAGTGCAGGATCCGGCCAAGGTGTTGGCCAGCTCGTGGTCATCGAACCTGGACGTTCGCTATCGCGTTGCCCCGCAACCGGTGATCGACGCGGCCGAGACACAACCATGACCAGACGGAAGCTGATCGAGGCAGCGCTGCCATTGGCGGCGATCAATGACGCTTCGGACACCGATAAGCGCACCCATGACGGTCACATCTCGACTTTGCACACCTGGTGGGCCCGCCGGCCGCTGCCAATGACCCGGGCGATGGCCGCAGCTGCATTGATCGACGAGGCTGATGATGCTGACAAGGTGTTGTCCAAGATCGCCGACGCAATGCCGCCCAAGAGGTTGCTCTACAACGATGCGGTTGGATGGCTCAAGAGACGAATCCAACGAGATTACGTGCAGCCGCCAAAAGTGCTCGACTGCTTTGCTGGCGGAGGTGCCATTCCACTGGAGGCAATGCGGCTGGGCTGTGACACAACGGCAATGGACCTGAACCCAGTCGCCCACCTGGTCGAGCTGGCTGGTTTGGACTACCCCCAGCGCTTCGGGGGGACCGATATGGACGGTCGCAACACCCTGGTTGTCGATGTAAAGCGGTGGGCGTCGTGGGTGGCGGATGAGACCGTCAAGGCGGTGGCCCATTTGTATCCGGCCATTGATGGCCGCCCGCCAGTGCCCTATTACTTCTGGGTGAGGACCATGCCCAGCCCCGATCCCAGCCGGGAGGTAGAGATTCCGATTCTCAGCTCTCGACTCTTGGCCGAGGGGCGCCGTAACGCCTGGGTCACTACATCGGTGACATCAGATGGCGTAGACATCGAAGTCCACCAGGGCGAGCCGCCCGATGATCCCACTCTCAAAGATGGATTCGAGTCAGCCGGGAGCGTGACCTGCCCACTCTCGGGGGTCACCGCGCCCCAACGAGACGTGAAAGCCCACGGGGTAGCCCAGGGTTTTGGCTATCGGCTGTACGCCGTCTGCGACGTCGACGGCCGGGAACGCACCTATCGTGGGCCGAATCCGGCTGAGTTGGAGGCTCCCTCGCGGGCATCTGCTGAGATAGCCGCACTGGTCGATGTCGAATTCGACGAAGGCACACCTTGTCTGCCTGATGAGCCTGTAGACGAGATCGGCTACAACAACTTGCAGTTCCTGCCTTACGGCTATCGCACCTGGCGGTCGCTGTTCACCGACCGGCAATTGGTGCTGTACGCCACGCTGAGCGCCAATATCCGGGCCGCTCACGAGATGATGCTGGCCGAAGGCATGGCAGCAGACCGGGCTCGGGCAGTGGCTACCTTCCTTGCCTTCACTCTCGACAAGGTGGCTGACCGCAACTCGACGTTTTCTAGCTGGCAGCCTGGCGGCGAGAAGATTCGGGCAACTTTCCCAGGCCAAACGGTGCAGATGCGGTGGGACTTCTGCGAGAACTATCCGTTCCGCTCCGGCTCTGGCTCGTGGGACGATGCGGTGGCCGCGGTTTGCAAGGTGATCGACCACTGCTCGCAGACCGGCGATAGCCCGGCGCGGGTGCTGCGAGGCGACGCCCGTGACATGCCCTTTGCCGATGGCGAGTTCGACGCTGTCCTGATCGATCCGCCCTATTACTTCTCGGTGATGTACTCCGACCTGTCGGATTTCTTCTATGTATGGCTGAAGCGATCTGTTGGGCACCTGTACCCCGAGCACTTCGCCACCCCGTGGACTCCAAAGGCTCAAGAGGTGGTGCAGAACCGTTGTCGCCCGACGATGGACGGCTACATCTCCGAAGAAGAGTTCGACCGGCGGCTAGCCGATGCGCTGTCGGAAGTGGCCCGGGTGGTCAAGCCCGATGGGGTGGTCGCGCTGGTATTCGCCCACACCGCGGTCAAAGCGTGGGAGAAGCTGCTGCGGGCGCTGCGAGTCGCAGGGTTGAGGGTCACCACCTCCTGGCCTATTCGCTCGGAGATGGCTGGGCGGACGGTGGCCCACGTGAAGGCCACCCTGGCCAGCTCAGTAGTGCTGGTGTGCCGGCCCAACACAGAGGCCGGGGATGCGTTCTATGACGAGGTGGAGGCCGAATTGAACCGGGTGGTCAGCGAGCGGCTGGATGAATTCGAGGATCTTGGCTTGCGCGGCGCGGACTACTTCGTGTCGGCCATCGGCCCGGCGTTCGAGGTGTTTGCCAGCCATCGCTCGGTTGCCCGTTTGGACGGGTCAGAGGTGTCGATCAGCGACTTGATGGAGTTGGCCCGCAAAGCGGTCGCTAGGCATGCGATGGGTCGTCTGCTCGCCGCCGATACCCTCGGCGTGCTTGACGACCGATCCCTGCTCTACGTCACGTGGCGCTGGGCCTATCTGACCGTGCCGGTTCCCGCAGATGAGGCCATCAAACTCTCGCGGTCATTCTCTGTGAGTCTCGAGGATGTGACCATGCCCGGTGGGATTGTCGAGCGCAAGGGCAAGAACTTCTCGCTGCTCGGTCCGCACCAGCGCCCTGACATTCGGCTGCGGCCCGACAGTCCGCTAATTGACGTGCTGCACGTGGCGGCCCAATTGTGGGAGGCGGGTCGGGCCAACGAAGTGGTCGATGTATTGGCTGCCTCCGGTTTTGGGGGCACCCCTGGGTTTTGGGATGTGGCCCGCGCCCTGGCGGAAGTGCTCCCAGAAGGAGACCGGGAGCGCACGATGTACCAGGCACTGGCCACGTCGCAACAGCGTCTGGCTGACGCGGCAGCGAAACAACCGGCGACCAGCTATGAAGAACTCCAGTTTTCTTTCTGATAGGCAACTACCATGACCGGCTTATCTCCTTGGATCGAGATCGCGCAGCCCCACGCTGACATCAGCGATGGATCATTTGATGAGTCGCTGTTTGCGGCCGATCTCGGCTTGGTGGCCACCGGGATGGGTCCCGCCGACTATGTGGATGCCGAGTTGTTCGCAGAAAAGACATTTCTGACAGACAACCTGCGGGCTGTTCTGGTGGAGGTGGGCAACCGGCTCGGCGGTGATGCTGGGTCGGCAGCCGTATTCCGAATGCAGACCGAGTTTGGCGGGGGCAAAACCCACACCCTGCTGGCCGCTTATCACCTGTTCCGCACCCCGGAGCGCGTGGCCAGTACCCAGCTTGGACGAGATCTTGCCGCTGCTCTGAAGCCCGGTCGCCTCCCAGCGGCTCGTGTGGCGGTGCTGGACGGCTCTGCGCTAACTGTCGATCCCGAGTCAATGCCTGACGGCACCGTTGTCCGATCATTTCTCGGGCATTTGGCCTGGCGGCTCGGTGGGGCCGAGGCCTTTGAGACAGTCCGGGCGAAAGACGAAGGGCTGCGGGGCACCTCCACGGTGGAGATGGTGAAACTGCTCACCGAGGCAGCACCGTGCCTGATATTGCTGGATGAGACATTGGAGTATCTCAACAAGGCGCTGGAGGTGGGCTCGGTTGATGGCAACCTGGCGGCAACGACGCTGACGGTGATCAAGGAGTTGTGTACTGCGGCTTCCAATGTGCCCGGTGCCGCGGTGGTCGCCACGCTCACGTCGTCGCGCTTGGAGGACTATTCCACCGTTGCTGGCCAGGAGATGTCTGAGCGGCTCTCCAAGGTGGTGGGCCGCACCGAGAACATCGTCACCCCGGTGGAGGGCGACGACATCTTCCCCATTCTCCACACCCGCCTGTTCGACACCATCGGAAGCTTGGAGGAACGCCGGGCAGTGGCCGACGCCTACGGGGCCTGCTACGAGCAGATGGGCGACGTGCTGCCCCATTCCTATCGCGACCCCTCCTACCGAGACCGCATCTGCCACGCCTATCCGTTTCATCCCGAGTTGATTGACCTGCTCACCAACCGCTGGGGCTCGCTGTCGGGGTTTCAACGCACCCGAGGGGCACTGCGCACGCTGGCTCATACCGTGAAGGCACTCTCCCAGGTGAACCACCAAGGCACTCTCATTGCCCCCGGCGACGTGCCTCTGGCCGACGACGGCGTACGGGCCGAGGTCATCCGGTTTGCCGGTGAGTCATACAAGTCGGCGCTCAACGCCGACATCATCCGCCCCGACTCCAGAGCTGTCGAAGAAGACGCACGTCGGGGAGGAGAGATCAAGAAGCATCGGGTCGCGGTCGGCCTGGCCACGACGGCGTTTCTGAACAGCTTCGGCTCTGATCGAGTACTCGGCGCATCACCACCGCAAATGCTGGTTGGAGTGGCCCAGCCATTGCCTGGCCTGTCCCGAGGGGTGCTCGACGATGTGCGCGACGCCTTGTCCGGGTCGCTGTGGTACATGCGGTATGAGGGTGGCCGCTACCGATTCACTACCGAGCCGAACCTCAACAAGGTGATTGTGGAGCGAGAGGGCGCGGTTGGCGACGAAGAGATCACGGCACTGTTGCGCGAGACGGTAGACCAGGTTGCCGGGCCTGTAGCCCCGTTCCGGGTGGTTCCCCATGTAGTCGAGTCCAGCGACGTCGTGGATGAGCCCCGTCTCACTCTCGGCGTGATGGCTCCCAACCAGGCGATCGGCAGCCGGCCAGGACACATTGCTACCGAGGCAACCGAGGTGGCCGAAGCCGTGCTCAACACGGGGCGGGGCTCGTCCCGGTCGAACAAGAACGCCTTGGTGTTGGTGGCCGCTGATGCCGGTGGCGTGACCAAGGCTCGCCAAGTAGCCCGCACAGTGGTGGCCATGAGGGTGATCGACAAAGACATCGTACGGTTGAAGCGGTTCAACCAGGATCAGCGAGACCAGCTTGCCGCCCGATTGAAAGCCGTTGAAGAACGCTTGCCTCAAGAAGTGGTGATGACCTACCGCCACCTCATCTTGCTCGGATCGGACGGCAATGGCGGTACCAGGATCAACACCGTAGATCTCGGCCCGGCTCGAGTAGGAGACACCATCTGCCAGCGAGTGGTTGAGCATCTCAAGGCCACCGACCGGCTGATCGACACCACGCTTGCACCAGCGGCCTTGCTCACCGACCGCTTTGGAGTGATCGGGGCAGACGAAGCTGCCGTTGAGTTGGATCGCCTGTTGGACTACTTCTACCGGCTCCCCCGTTTGCCAAAGATCGCAGATCCAAACGTGCTTCGCCGGTGCTTGGCCCAAGGAGCGCAAGACAGCCTATTCGGCCTCGCCTCGGGAGCCGCATGGGATGCGCCCGATGCAGTACTGCGATTCGCAGAAGAGATGGACCCAGCCGAGATCGAGTTCCAACCCGGCACCTGGTTAGTCCGAGCCTCATCGATCAAACCCTTGATTGATGCACGACAAGAGAGCGAGGAACCAGGAACAGCCGAAACAAAAACCGACACCGATAATGTTGGCCAGCCCCAGCCCGTCTCGCACCCAGAAGATCGGGGCTCCGACACGAAGGATGATCCCACCAGGGTGACGCTGACTGCCCGCGGGATTCCAGCCGACAAGATCCGTGAGGTCGTCAAAGTTGCGATCATGCCTCTCGCGGCCACTGGAGCAGACGTGGACATCTCCGTCGAGGTGGTCGCCTCACACCCCGACGGCATCCCTCGCACCACACTTGACCTGACTGTGGCTGAGGGGTTGCGTCAGTTAGGCCTTGACCACGACCTCAACGGGTAGGCTAGATTCGATCACTCAGATCTCCCACGTTGGCAGCAGCACGAAGCAGGTCAGAAGGAAAATGACAAGAAGAGATTCCCGACAAAGTCAAGTGAAGGTCGATGCTCAAAGGCATGGGCAAAAGAAGGTGCCCAACGCCCCGACTCCCCCAGTAGCAAAGGAGAGGCCAAAGCCTCCTGTTGCGAAGAAGAAATAACTGAATGCCGACAACTGTCCTTAGTCTGGCAATTGTCGGACTGATAGTCGTACCAGGTTTGAGCTATCGGGCAGGAAGAGAGTCTCGATATCCAACTCAGAAGGTTAGAGGTTTTAGAGAAACAGCCTCAATCACATTTGCAGGGATTGTATCAGTTATAGCTGGTCTGGTTGTCTTTGGAATTATTCGTGCAGCAGTTCCATCACACTCACCAGATGTTGGAGCACTACTTCGTACACCAGGTTCATACACTCGTGAACAGCTTCCGTACCTTTCTGCTTGGGTTTTAGCAGTACTGGCGATTTCATCAGTTGGCGCATATTTCTTTGGAAGACTCTCTCCAAGACTACCGAGCAACATTGCAGTTGAATCGGCTTGGTGGTCTGCGTTTGAGTCCATACCAGACCATAATGAGATGCAAATATATGTTGACTGCTACTTGGTGGACGATTCAGTGCTTTCAGGCTATTTGTATAGCTACAGTGTGGACATCGAAGAGACAATGGATCGAGAACTCTGTTTGGTTGCCCCTGTAGGTTATCGAGCGGCGAAATCACTTCGAACTGAAGAACTTGAAGATGCGGGAATAATTACGATTAGTGCTGCACGAATCAAGTTCGTAGTTGTAACATATTTTGATGTAGATGAAGAAGATTATTCTCCCGATACAAGCGACTAAGTGGATAATTGCATTCTATGGACACATACAGAGGATTCCTGCTCATGCCGTTCAAAGAGCGAGGTCTAAGCGCTCTTCATAAAGAAATCGTCGAGATCGCTAAAGCCAATGGAGTTGAACTTAAGCGAGCCGATAACATTTTTGCCCCGGGCATAATCATCGATCAAATCCTTGATTCAATCGATAAAGCTCACATTGTAATTGCAGTATGTACTGGGAAGAACGCTAACGTGTTTTTTGAATTGGGCTATGCATGGCGAGTACACAAGCCTATTCTCCTTGCTGAAACCAAGAATGAGCTTCCTTTCGATGTGCAAAGTTATAGGACAATCATGTATGGCGAAAAAAACGGCCACAATAAAGATTCATGGAAGAATGATTTGAAGAATACCATAGAAACGGTTCTTAAAGAAGGAACTAGAATTGTTCAACCAGAACTCTCACTAAAGATAGAAAGAATAGATTCCAATGGGCATTTCGGAAGTTACAGATTATACGTAGTTAATTCTGGGACTATGTCAATGCATAATGTCCGCATAGAATTACTTGATGCAAGTAATCGAGGCTTGAAGTTTGATGACAATGATCAGGAAGACAAATTGGCACGGTTAGGAAGTCGTGTTTTGTCGCCTGGGAAAGGATACCCTTTCTTCATGCGCTGTGATTATTATCCACACGATCCTAAATTCAAGTTTAATGTTGTTGGAACAGATACATCTGGCGAACCACATCAATTTGTTTTGTGGAAAGATCTTCCGGCAAAGTAGCAGCCCATCGAATATAAGAGATACATTACCGTTGCATTCTATCTAACATAAATGTCAGAGTTGATGTCGTTGATGGGATTGATGTTAACAGACCCGATCAAGACATTGACAGTGTCAGGGTCCACGAATGGCGCATGTCTTAGGGATTATCGCACGCCCATTAAGCGGTCAGTATGGGAGGCCGACGGCTGCTGTTAGGAACCCTGCATATGGCGAAGCTCTGCGGCAGGCGTCGGCGAACGACTCGATAAAGCCCGCGGTCGTTACCTCTTCCTCAGAAAACGGGATCGTGGCGACGTGGTCCTTGCGCTTGAGGTCTTCGATTTTCGAATGATCGGGATCAAACCCCTTAGGGGGGCGCTTCAGCGAGTCTCCGGTCAGTTCGAATCCTTCGGCGAACCCGGGGGCTTGCACAGCTCGATCCCAGCCTTGGGGATTGTTGGCGATCTGGTGACGGATTCCTGCCAGCGCAGCTGAGTCTGGCCGCCAGAGGCCGACTCCGGCGAAGACTTCGTCGGGCGCCAGGTGGAGGTAGAAGCCCGGCGCGTGAGCCGACTTGCCGGCCTCGTGGCGGAAGTGGACCGCGGCCTGGGTCTTGTAGGGGGATTTGTCCTTGGAGAAGCGGACGTCGCGATAAATCCGGAACATGGACCCGCCGTTGGCTCGGGCGTCGGCGACGAAGTGCTTGCTGATTGTGTGCAAGTACGGCTCGAAGTCTTCGATGAAGCTCAGCAGCGGCTGCTTGACATGCCGCTCGTACCGTTCCTTGTGTTCTGCGAACCACTCGCGGTTGTTGTTTGCCTGCAACTCGACCAAGAAATCGAACAATTCGTCGTCGAAGTGGGATTGCATCTCAACGGCCCTGGTTCATGAAAGCCTGCATAAGCGGCAGAATTCCACAGCACGTGAAGCCACGGGGTGACACTATAGGTGCTGCCCACAAGGGTCTCTAGCTCCGCAGTTGGGTGAGCCTCCGACGCCAGTGTGTCGGCTGCGCCGCTGTCTCAGGGGCGGACTTCGATGAATCCGGCTGCGGCGAAGTCGCCGTCGAATGCCAGGGCCTCGGTAATTCGCTCCCGTCGCATGATCTCGAAGCTAACCGCATCCACATAGGAGTAGGCCCGCTCATCGTGTGGACGAACCTAACTGGAGATAGATGGCCGCGTCGATGTCGTCGATGGAGTCGAGGTCAACAGATCCGATTAGGGCATCGACGGAGTCCGGGCTCTCGGTGAGGTCATGGTCGAGATTGTCGTCCATGTCTGGCTGTCTACGCCGCATCAAGTAAGGATAGATCGTTACCCGGCTGTTGACGTCTGAGCGGATTGTGGTGGCGTCAGCTGACCAGGCGGAGGCCGTTGTCGCGCATGATTTTGCGCTGGTCTGCGGCGGGGAGGGCCTCCAGCTGGTCGATGAAGTCGGTGGGCTGGGGGAGGCCTTCGGCGTGGGGCCAGTCGGAGCCCAAGACTATGGAGTCGGTGCCCATGTCTCTCACGATGGCGGCCACATCGTCTTCGGGGTAGGGGGTGACCAGTACGTGCTGGGCGAAGATTTCGGGGGGGCGGGTGGGGAGTTTGCCGCCGATCCACGGGCCGTTGCGACCCATGCCCCGCATCTTGTTCATGAGCCGCACGAGGTAGGGGGCCCACTCGGCGCCGTTCTCCACCGATACCGCGGTGATGTTGGGGAACCGGCCGAAAAAGTTCTCGAACACCAGGGCCGACAGCGTTTCCATGATGGGGCGGTCGCCGTAGCAGTTGGTCCACTGCCAGGCCGACATGGTGAAGTTCGACGGGTTGGGTTCATAGCCCCAATAGGGAGAGACCATCTCGTTGTAGCCAGACTCGGTGAGGTGGAAGGCCACCGAGCCTCCGGCCTCGTTGAGCCGGGCCCAGAATGGGTCGAAGCAGGGGTCGGACGGCGAGCGGCCGTATTGGGGGCCGGGGCGCAGGGCAATGACCTTGGCCCCCTCGCTGAGCACCCATTCCAGCTCGGCCACCGCGGCGTCAAGGTCCCACAGCGACAGCAGGGGCGGGGCGAAGATGCGATTCTGATAGGCGAAGCCCCAGTCGTCTTGCAGCCAGCGGTTGAAGGCGTGGAAGTTGGCGTAGCACTGGTCGGGGGTGGCCATGAAGTGCTCTACGGTGACCCCCACCGAGGGGAACATCAGGCAGGCCTCCACGTTCTGGGCGTCCATGACGTTGAGGCGGAGGTCGCGGTCCAGGTACTCGGGGCGCACCGGCTCGAACATGGAAAACTCCTCGGCCTCCCCCGTCTTCTTCATGCGGCGCAGCTTCTCTTTTAGCGAGCCGGGCTTGCCCACGTTGTCATACAGGTCGTGGCCGGGCAGGAAGGTGAGCGGCTGTTCGCCGATCATGATCCACTCCTTGCCGTCGTCGCGGATCATCTGATGCACGGCTTGATCCCGAAAGGCGGGGTCGATGTAGCGGGTGAAGGAGTCCCGGGGCTCGAAGCAGTGGTTGTCGGCGTCGATTAGCCGGTAGTCGAGCGCAGTCATGGCCATGAGAGTACCTGTCCTGTTTTGCGGGGAACAGGTGGAAGTTCCGCTCAGCGGGCTTGGCGACCGGCCCGCAGGGCGGCCCGCTGCAAGTGGGCGGCTTCGGCCAGGGCGGTTCGCAGCCGGCGGCGGGCATCTATGTCGTTGATGGTGGACATGGTTTGTTCGGCCAGCACTAACAGGCGGCGGTTTTCGGCCAGAGGGTCGCCATCTTCGGGAACGATGTCCAGGGCCTCGGCCAAGATCTCGTTCTCCCGGTGGAGGGCATCGAACAGGTAGGGCCAGGCGCCGCCTATGCGTTCCAGCATCTGGGCCACTCGCTGGGCGTGGAACCGGTCGACTTCATCACCCTGGGCGTTCTGGGTGGCCACCGGCTGGGCCGCGGCCTTTGTCAGCGCCCCCATCACCTCATAGAACACGGCGGGTTCCGTTCATCGGGGGACATCTTTCCAGGCCAAACCCTTGAAGGGGTCGGGTTCGCGGGGCAGGCCCAGGGCCCGCTCGCCCACGATGTTGCGCTGCACCTCGGTAGTGCCCCCAGCGATGGTCTCAGCTCGGCTGTGCAGGAAGTTCAGCACGATGTAATCGGCTATGTGGCCTTCCTCCCAGGCCATGGCCGGCGATCCCAGCAGGTTTACCCCGGTGGTCTGCACTCGCTGGTTGAGCTGGCTGTACATGAGCTTGCCCACCGACGCCTCCGGTCCAGGCGGACGGCCTGACCGCAAGGTGTCTCGCACCCGGGCGTTGGTCCAGCTCACGATCTGCTCCTCGGTCCACAACCGCATGAGCTGCTGGCGCACCACCCGGTCGCTCCACCGCCCAGAGTCTTTGGCCCGTTCGATGAGCCGTTCGGTACCCGAACCGATGCGGCTCTGACCTCCCGATCCCGGCCCTGATACCGCAAGCCGCTCGCCGCTCAGTGTGGCGTTGGCCAGCCGCCAGCCGTCGTTCACTTCGCCCAGCACGTCGCGGTCGGGCACCCGGGCGCCGTCGATAAAGGTCTCGGCAAACTCCTCTTCGCCGCTGATGGTGCGCAGTGGCCGCACGTCGAGGCCGGGTTGGCGCATGTTGAGCAGGAAGTAGGTGATGCCGGCGCGCTTGGGGGCATCGGGGTCGGTGCGGCCCAAGCAGATGGCGTAGTCGGCGACCATCGCCTGGGTCGACCACACCTTTTGGCCGCTCAGCACCCACTCGTTGCCGTCGCGCATCGCCCGGGTGGCCAGCGAGGCCAGGTCGGAGCCGGCATCGGGCTCGCTGAAGAACTGGCACCAGATCTGGCTGGCGGTGACGATGGGCGGGATGAGCCGGGCCTTCTGCTCGTCGGTGCCGAAGGTCAAGATGGTGGGACCGGCCAGGGTGAGGCCGAGCTGGTTGCGCCGCACCAGGTTGTAGGGGGCCAGCCGGGCCTCGATGGCTCGGGACGCCCGGTTGCCCACCCCAAGCCCGCCGTACCGTCGGGGCCAGGTGGGGACCACCAGGCCGCTGCGGGCGAATTGCGGATACCAGGCGTCGTAGTCGGCCGGGGTGCGGACCTTGTGCAAGGCGGCCCTCCCTCCGGCCAGAGCCGCCTCTTGCCACGCGGCGGGCACCGTTTTGGCCACCCATTCGTCCACGATCTCTTCCGCCTCGCCGACGGCAGTGTCGTGGTCGATGGGCAACAGTTCGAACGTGCTCATGCAGTGGCCTGTTCGACGAGCACGCGGCGTAGCACTTTGCCAACCTCGCTGCGGGGCAGGGCCTCCAGCGCGTCGAAGGCCACCGGCACCTTGTAGGGGGCCAGGTGCAGACGGCAGAGCTGCTCCAATTGGTCGGGGTCGGGTGTCCTGTCCCCATCGGCCGGCACCACGAAGGCGTGGGGCACCTCGCCCAGCCGGTCGTCGGGCACCCCCACCACGGCAGCGTCCGACACCGCCTCCGACAACAGCAGCACCTCCTCCACCTCGGCGGGGAACACCTTCAGGCCGCCCCGGTTGATCATGTCGGACACCCGGCCCTCGATCCACACAAATCCGTCCTCGTCGAGGCGGGCGATGTCGCCGGTGCGGAAGAAGCCGTCGCTGTCCACCCGGTCGCCGAGCTGCCCTTGTGGATCCAATGAGGCGGTGTATGCAGTGCGCACCCACAGCTCGCCGGACTGCTCGCCGCCCTCGTTGTCACCGTCGCCGATACGGTGGGTTTTGTCGTCGGTTTGGGTGTCAGAGCCGTCGCCATCGCTCCTTGAAAATCGAAGATCAACCCCGTGGTAAGGGCGCCCCACGGCACCCAGCTTCTCGGGGTGCTCCCGAAAGTCCCGGGCGGTCCAGCCCACGACCTCCCCGCCTACTTCGGTTTGGCCGTACCCGTTCAGCACCATGACTCCGAACCGCTCGTAGAAGCGGCGGGCCTGCAACGGCGACAGCGGTGCGGTGATGGAGCGGACGATGCGCAGTGGATCGAGGCTGTCGATACTGGGCTCGTCGTTGAGCATGGTGATGGCGGCCGGGGGGATCACCGTGGACGCGATCTGGTACTTGCTCACCACCCGGGCGTATTCCAGGGCGTCGAAGGTGGGCATGAGCAGTGCCGGGCTTCCGGTGCGAACCGCAAAGACCACGTTGTAGATGCCAGCCCACAACGAGGTGGACACCGGGATGACGTGGGGCATGGCCGGGCGCTCGGTGACCTGCTTGCCCTTTCGCACCGTTGAGATGATGGTGTCCATGAGCCGTATCACCGCACTGGACTGGAGCTCGATGGGCTTGGGCCGGCCGGTGGTGCCCGAGGTGAACGACACGATGGCGATGCCCGGATCGTGGGTGGCCGGTTCGCTGTCCCGGCGTTCGGCTACCGACCAGCCCAGTTCGCCGTCGGCTGCGATCCAAGTAATTGGGGCAGTGACCCGGTTGAGGTGTTCGGGCAGGCCGATCACCGCCGCAGGTTTCACGTCGTCGAGGATGTAGGCGATCTCGGTGTCGGACAGGCGGGGGTTTACCGGCACGTACACCCCGTCGGCCACCCAGGTACCGAAAAATGCCGCCACCACGTCTGCGCTGGGCGGCAGCAGGCAGGCCACCGGGGTGCGGGGAGGCACTCCGGCGTCGGTCAGGGTGGCGGACAGCCTTGTAGCTGCGTCCACCAGATGGAAGTAGCTGACGATCTCATCGCCTTCGGGACGGGCGACGATCACGCCGGGGGTGTCGGGCCCGGCGGGCAACTCGGGTTCCAGCAGAAGCTCTGCAAAGTTCATGGCGCTTCGACGATAACCCACCTAGAGGCTGTCTTGATCAGAGCCGGTAGCCTCTCAGGTCATGCGTATGGAGCACCTCATCCACGTCAATCTCTGCGTGAGTGATCTTGACCGCTCGCTGGAGTTCTACCGGGACCTGCTCGGCGGGGTAGTGGTGGACGAGTCGGCCAAGGATCGCAGCGAGTTCATGGAGAGCCAGGGGGAGACCGGCGACACCGGCCACCGAGCGGCGTTTTTGGCCTTCGGCGACAACCTCCGGGGCCCTTACATAGACCTGCTGGAGTGGAACACCCCCGATGCGGGCCGGCCGCTCACTTGGAAGAGCATCGGCATCCCCCGCATCGCGGTGGGCGTGGACGATGTGGATGCCTTCTATGAGCGACTTTCGGAGGCCGGGGTCGACATACTCGGACCTCCAGAATCGCTGAAGGTGGGCCGGTCGTCGATCAGGGCGTTCACGGTGCGCGACCCCGACGGCATCCTGATCGAATTCGTCACCCGCCAGTGACCGCGCTTACCCCTGAGCAAACCGCTGGGCTGGCGGATTGGTTCGGCTGCGGCGTGGTCGGGGTGGAAGCCCGCACCGGCGGACTCTCTTGGGACGTGTTCACGGTTGACCTCGACGGCGGCGAGCGGGTGGTGATCAAGCGGGCTCCGTCGCACGGCACCATCGACCCCTACGACGTGCACAAGGAGGTGGCGGTGCATCAGGCGGCAGCTTCGGCAGGAATCCCGGTTCCCGAGATGGTGGGGGCGTGCGACGATGCAGGCCTCATCGGTGAGCCGTTCTTCGCCATGGCCCACGTGGACGCCGATTTCCCTCACCTCGCCCAGCTCGACAACTGGCTCGTGTGGCAGACCGAAGCCGGTCGCCGACAGGTGGCCGAGCAGATCGTGGATGTGATGGGCAAGCTCCATCGGCTTGACTGGACCTCGGCCGGGCTGCCCGAGATGGTCACCGGCCCACTGGGGGCCTCAGGGGCTGAGTTGATGGTCGCGTTGGTCAACCGGTGGATGGGCAACGTGGAGCGCGACGTGTACCCCGCATTCGCGCCGGTGCCCATCTTGCGAGACGCGGCTCGGTTCCTGCTCGACCACGCCTCGGAGATGCCTGAAGCGCCACCGGTGCTCAGCCACGGCGACTACCGCATCGGCAATCTGGCCTTCCGGGGGGAGGAACTGGTGGCAGTACTCGACTGGGAGCGGGCCGCCGTAGGGCCGCCGCTGCTCGACCTGGGCTTCTTCTGCCATCCCCTGTCCCGTCGCCGCCATCCCGAGCTGATGGGGATGCTGGTTGCCTGGGACGAACTAGCCGCCCTCTACACCGCAGCCACCGGTACCGAGCCCGACCCAAAGTGGGTCCACTACTCCATCATCTACTGGGTATTCGTCGAGTCAGCGGTGGTGCCCCGAGGACTGGCACTGACGGTGGAGGGCAAGATGCGCTCCTGGCCCGCGTTCACCCAGATCCCCCTCAACACCGAGAACCTGGCCCACCACATCAATGCCTGGGAGGCCGGCGACACCAGCTGGATTGAGCAGGCCTTGTAGCTGTCTCAGGCCTTGAGGAACTGAGATTCGCTTAGCGTTGATCCTGCTTTGCCGCGATCTCGGCCTCGTGGCGCTCCCGGGCTTCCTGTCCGGCCGCGGCGGCCCGACCCAGGAACTCGGTTCGATTGGCCGAAGTCCAGGCGTGCGAGCTGGTGCGCCGCCGGATCGAACCCTGGTATCGGGGGGCCACTTCCTCGATCAACAGCTCGTAGGAACGGCGAGTGGCCGCCGGGTTGGCCCAGTCGTTGCCGAACACCAGAAGGGCGCCGAATCCGCCCGACTGCTCCCATAGCCGGTCGACCAGGGCGGCTGCGTCGTCGGGGGTGCCGATCACTGCGAAGCCGCCGTCCACCATGGCCCGGACGAACTCGTCGCGGTCGTCGGTGTCGGGAGCTCCCGGCAGGGCCACCACCTCCCGGAAATATCGCACCCACGGCTCGATGCCGTGCTCGACGTCTTGGAACGCCTGCTCGGTGGTTTCCGCGATGTGGATGGGGGCCACAATGCGCCACTTGGACCGATCGGCGGTGTGCCCGTGCTCGTCGGCCTTCATGTTCCAGACGTCCCAGTGACTGCCCAGCGCCTCGAAGCCAGCGTCGGTGGTGGCGCTCATCGACAGCACCGCGCCGCCGAACTGCCCGGCGCTGCGGGGGCCGTTGGGCGACACCGTAGTGGCCATGCAGATGTCGAACAGCGGGTCGGAGTAGGGGGAGAGCTGTAGGCGGGCCTCGCGGAGCTTGAACCAGTGGGTCTCCATGGTGAGCGGCTCATCGGAGCGCAGCAGATGGCAGATGGCCTCTAAGGCCTGCTCCATTCGGGGCCGGGTCTCGCTGGGGTCCATGCCCATCATGTAGGCGTCCGAGGGCAGGGCGCCGGGGCCAACCCCGAACATCACCCGGCCCTTGGTCAGGTGGTCGAGCAGCACCATGCGCTCGGCCACCTGGAACGGGGTGTGGTAGGGCACCGACACCACCCCGGTACCCAGCTTGATGCGGGAGGTGCGCTGGGAGGCGGCCGCGATCATCAGGTCGGGGGAGGTAATGATCTCCCATCCTCCCGAGTGGTGCTCGCCGAACCAGTACTCGTCGAATCCGAGGTGGTCGAGCCACTCGCACAAATCCAGATCCCGCTGGAGTTGCACCGTCGGGTTCTTCCAATGGACATGGAATGGTGCCTGGAATATGCCGAACCGAAGACCTCCGTGCATGAGGCGAGAGGATAACGTCCCACCGATGGGCCAGCCCATAGTGTCGCTGAATCGGACGTCTAATGGCTGAGACCGAGGTTGTTCCCGATCAAGCCGTCTACGACGCCTTGCTGGCTGACGATCTGAACGTCAACACCCAACTTTCCACCTGGGAGATGTTGCGGCGCACGGCTCAAAGGGTGCCGGAAAACGATGCCCTCATCACCGGGGACACCCACATCACCTACCAGGAGTTGGCTGGACAGTCGCTGCGGGCGGCAGCGGCGCTAGCCGACCTGGGAGTGGGCCGGGGCACCCGGGTGGCGTTTCAGTTTCACCCTTGTCCCGACTGGGGGGTTCTGCACTATGCCCTGGCCCGGCTGGGGGCGGTTGGGGTGCCCATCAACACGTCGTACATGGCCACTGAGCTAGAGCACTTGTTCACCCTGGCCCAGCCGGAACTTCTGATTACCGTCGACCGCTTCCGAGACGCGGACATGGCGGCCCGCCTGTTTCCGGTGGTTGCCCGGTTCGACAGCATTGCCGAGACGGTGGTTCTGCCGTTGGACGAAGGCGGTTGGGTGGCCCCGTCCCCGGAGCGCGATCTGGTGTACGGATCCGACGGCGGCAATGAATTAAGCCCGACCAGCGGGGTGGGAGGCGACGACCCGGCCTACATCATCTTCACGTCGGGCTCCACCGCGGCCCCCAAGCCGGTGCTGATCGCCCACCGGGGCATGGTGGGGGCGGCCACCGGTTTGCAGCATGCGTTGGGCCTGGTGCCCGAGGACCGTTTTGTGGCCTCCAACCCGGTATTCCACACCGGGGGCATTGTGTGGAACCTGACCATGCCCCACCTGGTGGGGATGACTTCGTGTTTGGTGGGGGTGTACGAGACCGGCAAAGTGCTGCGGGAGATGGAGCGGTCGAAGATCACCGTGATGGGGGCATTCGACACCAAGCTGACCATGATGCGCAACGCCCCCGAGTACCACACGGTGGACCGCAGCTCGGTGCGCAAGTGCAACGTGGGGGCCTCCGGCAGCTTCTTGCGCAGCGTGCTCGGTGACTGGAACTGGGAGACGGTGGCCCAGGTTTACGGCTCCACCGAGTCGGGCGGGCTGGGGTCGATCACCCCCCGGTACGAGATCGACCCCAAGGTGCGCTACGACGCCAACGGCCGGCCCATGCCGGGGATGGAGTTCGTGATCAAAGATCCCGAGACCGGGCACAGGTGCGCTCCCGACGAGCCCGGCGAGATCTGCTTTCAGGGGTGGGGCACGTTCATCGAATACGTGGGCATGCCCGAGGCCACCGCCGAGGCATTCGACGACGAGGGGTTTTTCCATTCCGGCGACTACGGCTTCATGGATGCGGCCGGGAACCTGTACTTCCGAGGTCGCTACAAGCTGATGATCAAGACCGGCGGCGAGAACGTGTCGGAGCGAGAGGTGGAGATCTTCTGCGAGGACAACCTGGACGCGGTGAAGTTCGCCATCGTGGTGGGGGTGCCCGATCCACTGTGGGGCGAGGCGGTGGTTGCCTTCGTCGAGTTGCACGACGGAGCGATCGAGACTTCGGACAACCTGGTAGAGGCGTGTCGGGGCCGAATTGCCAACTTCAAGATCCCCAAGAGGTTTCTTGTTGTGGGCGAAGAGGATTGGCCGCTGCTGGACTCAGGGAGGCCTGATCGCCATGAGTTGCGGGCTCGAGCGGCGGCCCTAATGGGGGCCGAAGGCGAGACGCGTTTACGCTTTGGGGGTGGAACAGGAGGGGCTCAGCCGGGCTGAGTTGATCGAAGCGTCGGGGTTGGCTTCCGAGCAGGTCGATTTGGCCATCGATGCGGGTCTGCTGACTCCCGACGGTTTTGGGCGGTTCAAGGAGGACGCGGTCACCATGCTGCAAGCGGGTGCCGCCCTCGTTGCGGTTGGGGTGAGCGTGCCGGACTTGGCCCGTCTGGCGGTGCGCCACGCCCGCAATGTGGAGGCGGTAGTGGACGAGGCGGTGGACTTGTTCTTGGCCGCAATGGGCACCGAAAGCTTGGAAAGCGACGACTTGGAGAACCTGACCCCGTTGGTGGAGGCGCTCGTGCCCCAGGTGGTGGCTTTGGTGGGGGAGCACTTTCGCCGGACCTTGCTGAGCAGGGCCGCGGCCCGGTTGGCGGAGCGGGTGCAATGACGCCGTTGGAGGAATTCGCCTCATGGCCGGGTGGAGACCGGGTGTACTGGCGAGCCCCTGGCACCGACGAAGTGATTGGTCTGGGAGAGGCTCGGGCCGTTGAGGTGGATGGTCCTTGGCGGTTTGAGGCGGCTGCGGCAGCAGCCG